>Ga0308157_10002582_pt1 | contig 29022 bp, 26 predicted proteins | sample PhyBR1_FD_201035 | JGI IMG/M metagenome (GOLD analysis project Ga0308157, IMG submission 201035) | Phyllosphere microbial communities from UC Gill Tract Community Farm, Albany, California, United States - DLSLB.R1 | ecosystem: Host-associated > Plants > Phyllosphere > Unclassified | place: USA...
GATGGAGGAGATCGGCGAAATGGTCTTCCTGCTGGCGCTACTGTGGGTCTGATGTATGCGTATTTTTCTGGTCCGACACGGTCAAACAACCGCTAACATCAGCGGCGTATTTTACGGGAGCACCGATCTGTCACTCTCGCCGCAGGGCATTGCGCAAAGCCAGCGTGTTGCCGGTTACCTGTCCGGGGTCGCGTTCGGGCAAACGCGCGTCAGCGCGCTGCAGCGCTCGCAGCAAACGGCGCGGCTTATCGTGCCGACAGCCCATGATGTCCATGTTGATGCGCGACTTAACGAGCTGGATTTTGGCGAATGGGAGATGCGGCACTTCAGCGACATCGAAAAAGAGAGTCCCGCGTCGTGGCAGCGCTGGATGAATGACTGGCAAAACGCAACGCCCGACGGCGGCGAGGCGTTTCCGCATTTCGCCGCGCGCGTCAGGGCGGCGGCGGATGAGCTGAGTCAGCTACAGCAGCGTGAAGACACGCTCATTGTGGCGCATCAGGGCGTGCTGAGCCTGCTGCTGGCAACCTGGTTAGGGATGCCCGTGGCGGCGATGTGGCATTTCCCGTTCAGTCACGATGCTTACACGGTCGTTGAAAATCGGTCCGGGTATTGGGTATTACGCGTATTTAATGGCAGAAGCGTTTGGCAAACTGAAGAGTGAGGGTGATGAGGATGGGGACAGTGAAGGCGCTGGCGGCGGCTATCAGACCGCTTGATAAACAGAAGATTCAGGCGGCCTCGCGGCATGTTGATGGCTTAATAAAGCCGACAAACAGCCTCGGTCGGCTGGAGAGTCTGGCAATACAGCTTTCGGGAATGTGGGGAATCGACAGGCTCGATAATCTGCAAAAAGAGATTATCGTCATGTGCGCCGACCATGGCGTGTTTGATGAAGGTGTGGCCGTGACGCCGAAAGTGGTGACCTGGCTTCAGGCCGTCAATATGCAAAAGGGGTTGACCGGTGTGTGCGTGCTGGCCCGCAATAGCCAGACGTCGGTACTGCCCGTTGACATCGGTATTGACGGTGAGCCTATCGACAATATGCTCAGCCTTAAACTCTCTCGTGGCTGCGGTAATATCGCTCAAGGACCGGCGATGAGCCGTCAGGATGCCGAGCACCTGCTGCTGGCGAGCGCCAGCCTCGTTAAAAAACGCGCTCAGGAGGGGATCTCCGTCTTTGGCGTTGGCGAGCTTGGTATTGCCAATACGACACCGGCCTCGGCAATCATCAGCGTGCTGACCGACAGCGATCCGCATGATGTGGTGGGGATTGGGGCCAATTTGCCGCAGGACCGGGTGCAACATAAGGAAACCATTGTCCGGCAGGCGATACGCATTAACCAGCCGGATGCGCACGATGCGGTTGATGTTCTGGCCAAAGTCGGCGGCTACGACCTGGTGGGCATGACCGGGGTGATTTTAGGCGCTGGCGCATGCGGCCTGCCCGTGGTGTTAGACGGTTTTCTCTCGTATGCCGCAGCCATCGCCGCCTGCCAGATTGCGCCAGAAGTTAAGAACTACTGTATTCCCTCTCATTTTTCCGCCGAAAAGGGGGCCAGGCGTGCGCTGGAATACCTTGGACTGGCGCCGTTTATCCATCTTGACATGCGTCTTGGCGAAGGGAGCGGTGCCGCGCTGGCAATGTCTATCGTCAGTGCGGCATGCGCGATGTATTGTGAGATGGGGCAACTGGCGCAAAGCGGCATTGAGTTGCCCGTTCCTGCGTGACGGAAAGGCAAAAACCTGCGATAGCAATACCGCAGGTTTTTTTATGTACAGGAACCCCAGCCAGGCTGGTAGCCGGAAAGCGTTCAGCGTTGGGCCAGTAATCAAAACCCGTTAACAGGGCATTCTGGTGCAGAGGAGACTACGTCTATACTGCAGTGGCGTCTGGCGCATCATCTTTTTAAAGCAGGTAATGAAATAGGTCACCTCGCTAAACCCGACCGCCAGCGCAATGGCGTCAATACTCTCATCGCTGTACCGTAACAGGTCGCAGCTGCTCTTTATCCGCCGGGTCAGTAAATATTCGTGGATGCTACCGCCGGTCTGCTGGCGGAAAATTCGTGAGGTATAGCTGCGCGAAAACCCCATGTCGTGGGCTAACTGGTCGAGCGAAAACTTGCTGGCATAGTGGGCTTCGATCCAGCTCATAATCCGCGAGGCGACGGTCTGCTGGCGCGGCGGGTAGGGCTGCGGCTGCTCGGGCAGAAACGTCATGAGCTGCATTACCAGAAATGCCACCTCGCAGGCCTCGGTCTGCTCGTTGCCCTCCAGGCGATGAAACTGTTCAAGGATCCTTTCGATAAACGCCGCGTGCTCGCTGAGATCGTAGATTTGCGCCGGCAGATTGCTGGCGGCCAGCGCGGCGAACCGGGCCTGATGGCGCGGGAAAGTGCTGAGTGCACTCTCGATGACCGATTGCTCAATGTGCATGGTGGTGCGGTGATAGGGATTGTTATCGTTATGATCGACCTGCACTTTGTGCAAACGGAAGGGCGGGAAGATAAATAATCGCCCCGGACGGGCGGTGTAGTGCTGATTATCCACCACCACGATGCCGTAGCCGCTGGAAATATAGAGCAATTCAACACATTGATGCCAGTGGTAGTAAATCGCGCTGGTGGTGTACATGCGGTTAAATGAAATGGCCTGCCGATCGAGCGTAATGCGTTCCAGCAGCTGCGTTTCACCCATTTTACCTCCAGGACAACAGATTTAAATTTTTAGGCCATCATTTGTAATTTATCCCCCTCGCGACCGACAAAATCCAGAGAAAATGAAATGGCGGTTCAATTTTGTGAGTCTGCTCACTCAGCACCGGGAATAAAAGCAGTTACCCTTCATCCAGACGTCGCACACGTGGCTTGAAAAAGCCTAATAACAATAACTTATCTCTACCCTCGTGTAATGCGGGAGGACCTTGTGCAACCTGAAAACATTAATCTGGATAATCCACTGACAAGCCGGGAAGAGGTGCTACGGCTGGTCAACGACATGCTGAACGCGGTGGCGCCCTGGTTTAAAAACGACGCCAGCCGCATTGATTTAGCGAACTTTACCGCTCACTATGGCCAGCAGGTCGCGAGCATGGAAACGTTTTCCCGCCTGCTGTGGGGCGTGACGCCGTTGTTGGCAGGCGGTAGTGAGCCGCAACACTTCTCTTTCTATTTACAGGCGATAAAAAACGGCACCAATCCGCAGCATGCCGATTACTGGGGCGACGTCGGGCCTTACGATCAGCGAGTCGTCGAGATGGCGGCCTACGGAGTGCTGCTGGCGCTGGCGGGCGAAACCGTACTGGCACACTTCACTGAGACGGAGAAAGCGAATTTATGGCGCTGGTTAAAGCAGTGCGAGACCCTGGAGATCCCCGATAACAACTGGCACTTCTTTCCGATTCTGGTGCAGGTCGGCTTCCATTATTGCGGCATGCCGACCAACCCACAGGCGCTGGAAGACCATTTTGCTGCCATGGAGCACTACTATCTCGGCGATGGCTGGTACTCCGATGGTCCGGGCCGGCCGCGCGACTATTACATCTCGATGGGCTTCCATTTCTATGGCCTGATTTACGCGAAGCTCATGGTCGAGGTCGATCCAAAGCGTTGTGCAACGCTGCGTCAGCGGGCCGCGCGTTTCTCCTCTGACTTCATTCACTTCTTTGCCGAAGACGGCGCGGCGATCCCGTTTGGCCGTAGCCTGACCTACCGCTTTGCCGAGGCGGCGTTCTGGAGTGCGGCGGCCTTCGCCGGGCTGGAGGTCTTTTCGCCTGGCGTGATTAAGGGCATCGTTCTGCGCCATCTGCGCTGGTGGCTGAAGCAGCCGATGTTCGACCGCGACGGCGTACTGAGCGTCGGTTACAGCTACCCGAATCTGGTGATGGCGGAAGACTACAATGCGCCGGGTTCGCCGTACTGGGGCCTGAAGACCCTGTTAGTGCTGGCATTAGATGAGCGCGATGCCTTCTGGCAGGCGGCTGAGCTGCCGCTGCCGCCGTTGCCCGCGCAGCACACGATAGCCCACGCGGATCAGGTGGTGGTGCATCAGGCCGATCACCTGTGGATGCTGACTTCCGGCCAGCTGGAGCTGAACAACTTCGTGAATACCGAAGCGAAATACTGCAAGTTTGCCTATTCCACCCGCTTTGGCTTCACCCTCGAACGCGGGCGCTACGGCCTGAACCATGCCGCGCCCGATTCGATGCTGCTGCTGGCCGAAAAGGATAACTACTGGCGTGGCCGCCGCGAATGCCAGCACGTGGTCACCGCTGACGGCACTATTTACAGCCGCTGGCTGCCGTGGCACGACGTGGTGATTGATAGCTGGCTGCTGGCGCTGGGCGACTGGCAACTGCGCGTCCATCGTATCAATACCCGGCGCGCGCTGGATTGCGCGGAGGGAGGCTTTAGCCTGGCGAACCGCCCGCAGCCGCAGGTACACGAGAGTGACAGCGCCTGCTGGTTACGCAATGCCCGGGACGTATCGGCCATTTTCTGTTTACATCCGCACGCCCGCCGCGGCGAGACGGTGCTGACGCCGCCAAACAGTAATCTGCTGTTCGCCGAGCGCGCGGCGGTGCCGGTGCTGCGCGGCGAACTCGACCCCGGCACGCATGTGTTAATAAGCGCGGTGTGGGCGGGAAATGCCGCCGACTTCAATTCGCAGCACTGCCCGCAGGCCTTCATTCGCGATGACGCGGTTCGCTTCGTGACGGCACGACAAGAAACGACGCTCGTTCTGGCCCCGGAGGCATCGCTATGAGCACATCATCGTCCGTACGCGCCGCGCAGTACAAAATGAGTACCTTTATTTTTCTTTACTTCTTCACCTGGTCATCCAGCTTTGGCCTGTACGCCTTATGGCTGAGCCAGAAAGTGGGCCTCGACAGCATCACCATCGGCAGCGTGTTCGCCATCAATGGCGTCTTCGCGGTGGTCCTGAAGCCGGTGTACGGCTACATCATGGACAAAATCGGCATGAGCAAGTGGCTGCTCTATTTTGTCTGCGCCATATCTGCGCTGATGGCGCCGTTCTTCGCGCTGGTGTACCAGCCGCTGCTGCAAAGCCATGCGATGGCTGGGATTATCATCGGCGCGCTGTATCTGAGCCTGGGCTGGTACGCCGGCGTGGCGGCGTCTGAATCATACGCCGACCGTTTTAGCCGCCTGTACGGGCTGGAGTTTGGCCGTATCAGAATGTGGGGTTCGCTGGGCTGGGCGATGGCGGCTTCGGTCTCCGGGCTGTTGTTTAACTTCACGCCGCTGGCCAACTTTCTGCTCAGCAGCGGTACCTCGGTACTGATGCTGCTGGTGCTGATTAGCCTCAAAATCGGCGATGAGCAGCTGCGCAATAACAGCGTCATTTCCGCGAATAAGATCGTCTTTGCCGATGTGCTGATGCTGCTGAAAAACCGCAAATTCTGGATGTTCAGCCTCTACGTCGCCGGGGTAGCGTGGATGATGTTTATCGCCGAGCAGCAGTTCCCGCGCTACTTCGTGTCGTTCTTCGCCACCAAAGAGCAGGGAAATGCCTGGTACGGCTACCTGAGCACCGTCCAGTCGGGGATGGAGTTCGTGATGATGATGTTCATCCCGTGGCTGGTGAACCACTACGGCGCGAAGCGCGGCCTGCTGTTCTGCGGCTGTGTGGTAGGGGCACGGCTGATCGCCTCCGGACTGACCAGCGACCCGATTGTTATCTCCATCATCAAACCGTTTTATGGCGTTGAGATCGCGCTGCTGCTGATTTCGGTCTTCAAATACATCGCCGAACACTTCCATCGTCGGGTTAACGCCACGATGTACCTGCTGGGCTACCAGGCGATGATTTACGTCGGCTCGATTGTGGTCGCGCCACCTGCCGGCTATCTGTACGACAGGATAGGCTTTGAGCATACCTATCTGCTAATGGGCTGCTGCGCCCTGATATTTACGCTGATTTCCGCCTTTACGCTGTCGCGCTGCCAGTCGACGCGCGATGTCTCACGACCCTTTACTCCGGCTTTAGATACCGCCCCGGTTGAACCGGCCAAACATTAATTCAGGAGTTGTTATGACCAAATCTGTTATCACCGAAGCGCTGCGGCCGATCGAACTGCATCAGGTCGACCGCCTGGCACTGAGCCAGAAGCTGGAAGCGGCGTTAACCCGCGTAGCGCGCAAGCTCGACAACAATATTGTCGCCTTCGGCGATAAGTTCCCCGGCGAAGCCTGTGAGAAGGGTGTCTGGCCGCGCACCGAAAACGTGGAGTGGACCACTAGCTTTTGGCCTGGCCAGCTGTGGCTGGCGTGGGAGATGACCGGCAAAGCGCATTATCGCGAGGCCGCCGAGCGCTATTTACCGTCGTTCGCCCGGCGTATTGAGCAGCGTATCGACACCGCAACGCACGATCTCGGGTTTCTCTATTCGCTCTCCTGCATCAGCGCCTGGCGGCTCACCGGCAACGAGACCGCTCGCCAGTCGGCGCTGCTGGCAGCCGAGCGCCTGATGGAGCGTTTTAATCCGACGGCCAACATTATTCAGGCATGGGGCGATTTAAACGACCCGGAGCAGCAGGGGAGAATGATCATCGACTGCAATATGAACCTGCCGCTGCTGTACTGGGCCAGCGAACAGACCGGCGACCCACGTTACGCGCAGGCGGCGACGGCTCACGCCGGGCAGGCTGCGAACTATATCGTGCGTGAAGATGCCTCGACTTATCACACCTGGTATATGGACGTGCAGACGGGCGAGCCGCGCTTTGGCAACACCCATCAGGGCTACAGCGATACCTCGTGCTGGTCGCGCGGCCAGGCGTGGGGCATCTACGGCTTCCTGCTCAGCTATCAGCACACCGGCGATAAGCAGATGGTTGAGCTGTCGCGCAGCCTGGCGCACTACTTCCTCAACCGTCTGCCGGAAGATGACGTGTGCCACTGGGATCTGGCGCTGCTCGGTACCGACGCCGTGCGCGACAGTTCAGCGGCGGCTATTGCCGCCTGTGGCCTGCTGGAGCTGGTCAAGGCGTTGCCGACGCTCGACGCAAACCGTGCGTATTATGAAGAGATGGCGCTGCGCATTGCGCTGTCGCTGACCGATAACTATCTTGCTCACGAAGACGATCCGACTGAAGGGCTGCTGATGCACTCGGTTTACCATATGGGCAGCGGTAAGGGCGTCGATCAGTGCTGTAGCTGGGGGGACTATTTCTATCTTGAGCTGCTGGCGCGGCTGCGACAAATTTGGCACCCGTACTGGTAACCCTAAAGCAATGGAGAGCAAGATGAAAAGCGTAGCCGTGCTATTAGCCCCCGGTTTTGAAGAGGGGGAAGCGATCGTCACCATCGATATCCTGCGCCGCCTGAATATTACGGTGCAGACAATTGCCTGCGGCGAGCGTCGCGAAGTGGTGAGCTATCACGACATCCCAATGGTGGCGGATAGCATCCTGAAGGCCAGCCTCGAGCAAACCTTTGACGCCGTAGTGTTACCGGGCGGCCCGGATGGCGGCATCAACCTGAGGAAAAGCACGGAGGCGATCGCCTTCATTCGCCGACATGATGAAGCGGGCAAATATATCTGCCCGATTTGCTCCGCCGCCGCCCGCGTGCTGGGCGGCAACGGACTGCTCAAGGGGCGCCGCTATGTCTGTTCCGGCGATTTGTGGAAAACAGTCAGCGATGGCATTTACGTTGATGCCGACGTGGTGGAAGACGGCAATCTGCTAAGCGGCCGCGGGCTGGGCAACGTGTTTGATTTCGCCTTTACCCTGGCGGCGCGATTACAGGGCGATACAGCATTGGCGCGCGAACAGGCCAGCCATATTGATTACGCGTGGGAGGAGAGCGATCCCATATCCGGGTAACCCGTTTACGGGCGTATCTGAAAAACCTCCGGCGATGCCGGAGGATATTTATGGCGGGATGACGGGAAGGATTAATCCAGGCCTCTGGCCCCGGTGAGGTCATACAGTGAATAACGTTTTTGCAAAGGCTGCCCGCCATCGCGGGTGAGCGGTTCCCAGTTGAGTTTCGCGTGGGTGTTGGTGGGACGCGTACTCATCAAATCCAGTGGAATGGAAACGTAGAAGCCTTTGGTGAAACTGCCTTCACCGTAATCGTGGGATGAAACATTGGTAAGCGTGGCATAGGCTCCGGCCGTAATGCCGCTGGCGAAGCGCCGCGAAATATCCACCGTGCCGCCTTTGTCGCCAGCGAGATAACGTCCCACGCTCATCTTCACCAGAAACTCATCGGCAAACTGCGGCTGCCAGTACCCGGTTATATGCCCGGTCGTGACGCTGTAATCCGCCATTTTTATCGGATCGTTCCAGTCTCGCTGCTTCACCTGATTGAGATCGGCACCGAGGGCCCACTGCTTTTTGAGGGGACGATAGAGCACTTCGCTGCCGATGCCCGCGAACATCATCTCAAGATAACCGCCGTAGTTTTGCATGTACCAGCCGTTGCCCAGCGTGCTGGTATGCGTCAGCTGTAAATTGTTCAGATAGACATCGCTGGTGCTGACGTAAGAACGAATATGGGTTCTAACCTGCGGGATATGGCTGTCAGCAGGGGGGGCGGTGTAGTTGAATTTGTTGTAGTTATTATGCAGGTTGAGTAAGCCCACGCCGCCGACTTTCCAGTTATCGGAAATCTGATAGCTGGCGCTGCCGCTCAGGGCAATCTGGTACATATAGAACGACTCGGGCCCGCCGAACGACTGGTTGAGCACCGGCGACCAGCTGAACTGCCAGGGGGATTTTTCCAGGGCATAGCCCGCCAGAGTTGATGCAGGTTGCTTTGGCTCCTCGACCCTTTCCACATTCGAGGGCTGCGGGACTCCCGGCGGCATACCACGCATCACTTCCGCGAGAGACAAGGTTTCGCTGCGATAGCTCACCATCGGTAAATTATCACGCTCTTCGGTGATGACAATCTGGCGCGTTCCCGCTGGCAGGGCGTTCATGATGATGCGGTTAGCGCGATCCACGCCTTCACTCCAGTCACGATAATCGGTCTGCATACCTGTGACATACACGGTATCACCCACGCGATCGATGCGCGGCGAAGCAAAACCGGCGTTATCGCGCAGGGCAGTCAACTGGGTCGCGGCGACATGAGGGTCGAAGTTTGCCGGTTGTTCCGAGGGACGGTATTCCGGCTTTGGTGGTATATATGCCTGGCTGCGCAGCGTTTCGAAATTGGTGTTGAGCGTGATGCCGAAGGTGAGGGTATTTCCGCGCTCGTAGCCAACGGAGAAGTCACTCCAGTCATTCTGACGGTACAGCACCCCGACGTTCACCGGTGAATCTTGTTTTAGCCGTCCGGCCCGATCGTTACGATAGTTGTTGGCATCGTATTCAGCTTTAATGCGCAGAGGTTGCCAGGGCGTCTGGTACTCCACGCCGCCGAACAGCGCTGCCGGGCCATGGAAAAAGCGATTGGCATCAACCGAACCGCCGCGGCCACTGTAGCTTTCGCTTCGCTGGCAGAAACTGTTGCTCGTCTGACAAAGTGGATTTGCGATGTTGCCGCTGTTGGCGAGGTAACCCCAGCCGGCTCCCACCGTGAAATCAAATGGTCCTGCGGCTTTGCTGGTGACCAGGTATTCGCTATCAAACAGTCCTGTTCCGCCGATATCCCGAAACCCCAGTGAAATATCGGGCGTCCAGCGCGTCTCCTGCCACAGCCGGGCTTTGAGGTCGATGGCTTTGTCTTTGTATGTCTGATCGCCGCTGAAATTTTTATCACCGTACTGGCGGGTGCGAACGTCAGTATAACGAATCGTGGTTTCAAGCCACGGCATGAGCTGTAGCGACAGGGCCCAGAATCGGTACTGGCTGTTGTCCCGATAGTTCATGCTGAATTCCCCTGACGGGGCCATTCGCGCGCTCGGGGTTTGCAACAATCCCACACCGCCAAAGTCGGACTGGGAAGGGGAGACATAGGGAAGATACAGCGGGGTGCCGACATCTGCGCTGGCAACCGTGCTAATGCCGCTAAATAACAGCGCGATGCTGTAGCTGAGAGGGGTGAATTTCATGGTTTGTCAGTCCGTTGGCTAAGCAACTGAACGATGCGTTGGTTCAGTGTCTGATAGTGCGGTGATAAAGCGTTGAGCTGCAGGTTCAGCCAGATTTGGCTGCCGGGTTGCGGTTCATGATAGCGGCGGTTCCAGTAGCCTGTCGGTACTGTTGCGATGGTGCCGTCAGGCGCGATGACCGTAACATTATCCGGGTCGATACCGGACTGCTGCCGATCTGCGGCAGTCCAGGTCGCCGTTTGCTGGCCGGCAATCCACGGCGTGCTCTCGCGGCTACCGTTCCATATTGCCAGGTTTTGTGCCGGCAACGTGCGGAGGTACAGCCGATAATCACCCTTGAGTCTGGTTGAGTTCTCTGGTTTCAGGCGCACCCGGTCGGGATCCAGCTGCAAAGCAAAACCACCAATGACTTTCAGCGCCTGAAGACGCTGGCTTAACCATGCGACACGCTGAGCCTGGCGCGTATCACCTTGCTCTCGTAATTCCTGAGCAGCCGAGGTGAGTGCCTCAAGAATCTGCTGCTGACGAAGCTGCTGTTCAGCATCGCTTGCAGGTGTGGAAAGACGGGCACTGTTCCAGTCGATGTTTTTGGGGAGTGCCGGGTGGGTCACCAGTTCGCTCAGGTCATGAGCGGTAACGTCAGTTACGGCGCAGGCTGGCTGGCAAATGAGCGAGATTTTCCCCTGGCTATAGCCCAGCGGGGTCGCTGCCAGAAGCATGGCGACAAGTATGATTTTTTTTTTCATCAGGAATACGGCTTAAGCAGGGTAAGAGACCACTTCTGGCCATGAGGATGCAAAATTTGTTTGCTGTGAACGATGCGTCCGGACTGTGGATCGACCCAGTAACGTTGCTGCCAGGTCGTTCCGTCGGTTTCAGCCGTCACGGTTTCTTCCAGCACGCGGTAGCGATGCGTTACGCCCAGTACGGTAAAGTCCTGCGAATCCGCCCAGTGGAAACTCGAAATGATGTTGGCAGCGTGAAATCCGTTATCCTCCCACCGTGCCTGCGCATGCCATTGCTGGCCTTCCTGAATGGTGAGCGGAGCCTCAAGCGGATCTTGTATATTGCTCTCCAGACTCAACAAGTTAGCGCTGAAGCCGAGCGTTTTTATGAGGCGTCCGCTTCGCGTGGCGATCATCTTTGCATCGGCAGTGAGCCACTTTTGCGTGTTGTCCTCATCCCAGGCAAGCACGATAAACGCCTGCGGGCCATCGGCAACGGTGAGGGCCATCGAGGCATACGGCACCTGATCGACCTTAGCGCGGTCGATGAAGGCATCCTGCGAAGAAAGAGACTGAACAATCGTCTGGGAGAGGATCCCGGGGCGATGCTGGCTGCATGCGCTGATAAAGAACACTGCACCTGCCAGACAAATTTTTTTGCACATAATAGATGTCATAGTGAAACAGAAAAAAATGGGGCTCAGAGGAGCCCCATGAAAGTATTGGCAATTAACGCGTAGACGTGGTGGTTCCGGTGTTGCCGCTACCGTTGCTGCTGTCGCTGGCTGCAACGGCTGCGATAGCGACGGCGCCAACCACGCCAGCACCAACAGCAACGGCTGTGCCAGTCGCCACACCTGCTGCAGCGGCAGAAGAGCCCGCCGCAGTGCCTGTGGCGCTACCCGCAGCAGCGGTTTCGGTGGCGGCGAAAGAAGCCACTGGCGCGGACAGGACGCAGAGCAGCAGGGCAGATAATTTAATAAATTTCATGTTATTTCCTTATGGTTTATTACAGTGGTGTATTTCTCAAAGGGCATATAAATGCCGTACGGAGAAATAAGGGGAACCCCAAACAGTGAATGTTTGTAAGTTAACTATTTTCAGCGCGTGGTGTTTTTAGTTATCGCCAAAGACATCGCGCGTATAAACTTTACTTTGTACATCGAGAAGTTCGCTGGCCATACGATTAGATATAATTACGTCGACGCTGCTCTTAAACTCGCTGAGATCGTCAATGACTCGTGAGTGGAAAAATTCATTTTCCTTAAGCGCTGGCTCGTAAATAACAACGTCAATACCTTTAGCTTTAATGCGCTTCATAATGCCCTGAATAGACGAAGCACGGAAATTGTCGGAGCCCGCTTTCATAATTAACCGGTATATGCCAACACGTTTTGGTGAGCGGCTAAGAACGGCATCGGCAATAAAATCTTTACGCGTGCTGTTAGCCTCGACGATTGCGGCAATAAGGTTGTTTGGTACGTTGCTGTAGTTGGCTAAGAGCTGTTTTGTATCCTTGGGCAGGCAGTAACCGCCGTAGCCAAATGATGGATTGTTATAATGATCGCCGATACGGGGATCCTGGCAGACACCTTCAATAATCTGGCGCGAGTTCAGGCCATGGGCTTCGGCATAGCTGTCCAGTTCGTTGAAGTAGGCGACACGCATTGCCAGGTATGTATTGGCAAACAGCTTGATCGCTTCGGCTTCTGTTGAGTCAGTGTAAATGACCGGGCAGTGTTTATTGATCGCGCCTTCCAGCAGCAAACTGGCGAATAGCGAGGCATGTTCGGATCGTTCACCTACGACAATTCGTGATGGGTACAGGTTATCGTGCAGGGCTCGCCCCTCACGCAGAAATTCCGGGGAGAAGAGAATGTTTTGAATACCCAGTTGCTGTTTGATGTGCCTTGTATAGCCCACCGGAACCGTAGACTTAATGACTATCACCGCCTGCGGGTTAATGGTGACGACATCTTTAATCACCGCCTCAACGGAGGCAGTATTAAAGTAATTTGTCTTTGGATCGTAATCTGTCGGTGTGGCGATAATCACGAAATCAGCATTAATATAGGCATCATGTTTATCGGTTGTGGCGCGAAGGTTCAGGTTCTTATTTTTTAAATAACGTTCAATATCGTTATCAATAATGGGCGACTTTTTATCGTTCAGTAAGTCAACTTTGTGCTGAAGGATATCAAGGGTAACAACTTCATGATGCTGAGCAAGCAGGATACCATTGGATAAACCTACATATCCGGTTCCGGCGATGGCAATTTTCATAATAGTTTAGCTCTAAGGATGAATAAGCAACTTGCTGCGATGCTTAGTGACCTGACTGATGGATGATAAATATTTATTGATGACGATGGCTTCATCAAAATGGCTGGCGATATGCATACGACTGTTTTTACCTAACTGAGCAAGCTCATGCTCCGTCGCATCAATAATCTTCTCGATGGCTTCAATTAAACTTGACAGACAGCCGGGTTCACAGAGATAGCCGTTAAATCCGTCCACCACGGTTTCACGGCAGCCGACGTTGTCCGTCGTAATGATAGGTTTACCCATGGCTCCGGCTTCGAGTAGCGACCTGGGTACGCCTTCCCGGTAGAAGGAAGGAAGGACAACACAGTGTACGTCCTTAAGTACACTTTCGACCTTATCCGTCACGCCCAGATAATTGATAATACCTTCATCAACCCATGTGCTGATTTCATCAATGTTCACACCTGAAGGGTGTTGAGCTTCGCAAAAACCTAATAGAGAAAAGTCGACTTTATTACCGTATTTTTGTTTAAAGTGCCTTGCTGCATCGGCAAACAGATAAACGCCTTTTTCCTTCAGCATTCTTGCTGAGAGAAGGAATTTAATTGTCTTTTGTTTCTGTACTGGCGTGAACGCAAAACGTGTGAGATCGGCACCTGAGCCGGGTATCCGCTTTTTAATTGCTGCTGTGCCAATATTATGCTTTCGGAAAACGGCCATGTCCTCTTCATTCTGGAAGAATATATACTCTGCTTTTCTTTGGCTTATTTTATAGAGTGCGCGCACAATTTTATTTAAAAAACCATCACGAATAAATGCATGACCCAGTCCGGCAATGTTATTGATTACAGGAATGTTGAGCGGAGCTGCCGCAAGTGAACTGTAAATATTATTTTTGGGGGTGAAGTTTAAAATCGTTTGTGGCTTTATTTTCAAAAACAGACGGAAGAAACTGAGACACGTCAAAGTATCAGTCATGGGGTTCATTCCTCGTCCGTCAATTTTTATATCATGCACCCGGCATCCTAACGCACGGAGTTTATCAGTATAGTCATCAAAAGGAGAAATAACATGGACATTGATTCCTCTGTTAATGAGCTCTACGATAGTGTTTTTTCTGAAATTATAAATATACCAACTGGTATTGGCTGTGATAGCAATATTATTCATGGGTTATCAGTAATAAAAACAGAGGTATTTCTGTATGGAAGTATTAAAGAGAGCGGTACAACGCAATCCATTTTTGAGCAATGGCGCTCATCGAGAAATGTTGTTCAATATGGCAACGGGAAGCTGCCCCCATTTGCCGCGCTTCTTCAGGAGAAAGATTCAGCGCCTTGATAATGGCCTCAGCCAGGGCAGCGGAAGCGTGCGGTGGAACTAAGAAACCGTTGCCGCTGAGAGCTTCTCGGATCCCACCGCAGTCAGTCGCAACAACCACGCGTTCTGCTGCCATGGCTTCAATAATAACTAATGGAAAACCTTCCCAGGCAGATGACATAACGAAAATATCTCCAGCGCTTAACCATTCGTGGACGTTGGTTTTCATGCCAAGCCAGTGCACACGGTCAGCAACTCCAAGCTCGATTGCCAGGGTTTTCAATTCGGTTTCAAGTGCACCACTGCCAATAATGGCTAACTGGGGTTCGACTGGAGTGCTATTTTTTATTGCGGCAAATGCACGTAATAAGTTTGGGTAATCTTTTGCAGGAGCTAACCGACCGACTGAGAGCAGTAAAGGTGTCTGCGGATCGACGCCGATTTCACGGCGTAATTTTTCCCTGTTAACTTCATTAAAACAGAAGTTTTCAATCTTAATTCCGTTGTGAATGGTGGCGACTTTATTTTTATTAACGCTTCCGCGATTTATGATGCTTTTAGTTGCTGCCAGACTGACATTAGTAGAGAGCGTCGATAACGGGTCGGTGATTCGGCAGATAAAGGCCCGTAACGATCCTCCTTCGTAGGAATTATGGGATGTGGAAATTAGCTTTGGTATTGGTGTAGTGATTCTAAGCAAGCGGGAAAAAATGTTAGCATGTACCATATGGCTATGGACGATGTCTGGTTGAAACTCTCTGATCGTCTTACGTGCCTGGAAATATGCTTTAAGAAACGAGAGTGAATTTTTCAGCATTAATAGTTCAACCAAATGAATTGCGCTATTTTTAGGTCGCCGCTGTGAGTTACCGGAGATGGAAATGAGCTGCACATTGTTTCCAGCATCTGATAACTCATCTGCCAAATTACATACTTGTATTTCAGCCCCGCCAATATTCAGGCCTGTAATAACAAAGGTTATTCGCATAATACTTCCTTATAATAGGGTATATAGAGTGGTGCTGTTAAAGGATTTTGTTAGCTTAAGATTAATTTTATTTGTTTGGTGTGTCAGGTATTATGCTCATGAGGTGTAATTTGATAATGAAAACTCTTGTTATTAATCGATGCAGGCAAGAAGTTTTAGGAAAACTGATTTTTCCAGTTTTGTATATTATCCAATGGAAGGCTGATATTTGTGGTCATATTCCCATTAAAAATATGTATGTATTCCTCCAGAGATAAATCTCTTGAAATTACAGGCAGATTGAAGTCTTTCTTTTTTTCTTCCGCTCTATTATCAACTGATAAAATTATGCTGCGTTTAAATTTCTGCATTGCGCGTATCCCCGCGTGGAGTCTCGTTCCTGCATAATCTACTGAGTGCGTGTTTGACAATGCTGCATCAAAATCCGAAAGGTTTGCAGGAATGATTTTAATATCCTGAATTAGATTGCCAAGAGACTGAAGGTAAGCATAGTCGTTGGCTCCCTGAATCCAAAAATATATATCTTCATATGATTTTTTTAGTGCTCTGATGAAGATAGAATCCTTGATAGAATCCTTTCTGTAATCCGTTAAGGTGAAAATAACATTTTTCGATTTTCTGGAGGGGATTTGAGTGCAATGATCGTTATTAAGATCCCACATGGTTGGACAACCGGTGTTCAGTATATTCTGTACCCCTGTACTCCTTAATAATTTCTCCGTATAAGAGTCTCTTACCGAGTGTATATGCTTTTTGCTAAGAATATTTCGAAGAAGTAAAGATGTATAAATATCCGGGTTATTTTGATAGTTGGCCCATCCGACTCCAAGCGTTACAGTATCTTTCATAAATAATGTGTTTAGCATGCCGATATTCCATTGCCTATGAAATAGCATTGAAGAGTTTAAGCAATTCGTTCCGCAAAGAAAATTCAAAGATATTTGTCTTTGCCTTTTAATGCCCACTCTGGTTATTCTCTCATGGGTAGGGAAATGTACCTTTTGAGTGTGCGGAAACGTTTTGCAAATTTGCTTGTAAGCTGAGTCCATGATGATGAAATCACCAACATTCATTGAGCAAATACTTGTGTCAAGAATCCCTATTTTCGATGAATGTGTGTTAATAAACAAAATTATAAGCCTTTTCTGGAGGTTAAAAATAAGCGGTAGAGTAGTGAGCAAAGCAGCCCGTTTAACAATATGATTATAGGTAGTAAATATTCAGTGTTAGTAAGTTGAGAACTCGTGATTGTATAAAAAATTGGAATATAAACTATACCTGCTGATATAAAATTGCTAAAGAAAATTACTTTGTGGAATTTCATTGCTTTAAGGACATAAGCGTCGAATCTAAAAATGCCCGTTAGCGATTGATAAAAGCACATTAAAAATAAAATACTTAAGTGGTGATAATTTATACCAAATATCTGCGAGTAAAAAGTCAATGTTGAAATTGAAAATAATATTGATACAATAACTCCATTTTTATAATATTTCTTCTTCGCCGTTTGTAAAGCATCAGTTCTACTTTCTAAGATAAGCCCTCTGAGCTCAGGCATCATTTTGTTTTCAATGGATGTATAATATATTGCAATAATTCCAGAAAGGCTTAGTGCAAGACGTGAAAACACAAGTTGCTCATCGCTAATACATTTCTCAAGAAAAATGAAACTGCCTTGCGTTATGCTCCAAAAGCAAATCATGGATGCAGCAGACCATTTTCCTATGTCCCAGTATTCATATGTTTTTCTTTTTATGTTAGCCATGCCAGACATTACTTTAAAATGTTTTCTGTTATAGATGCCTATACATATTGCTATTATGGCTGTGCATGATGCTAACGTTAATAGATATATCCTGGCATCATTAAGGCGGTAGTAGTGCAATAAAAAATATGACAAGGAAGTAGCTATTAATAACGAGAGCGACATTACTGCTGATGTTTTTTCATTTTTACTTATATATAAACTTTTGCGTAAAAAATCGTATGATGAGGAACTCACCGAGGCTACCAATAAAAGTCCACTATAGACCCAGTCTCTTTCGTTAAGATAGAAAACCACTGACAATATTAATGAAAAAAAAGTTGATAGTATTAACAATGATTTTATCGAGAATTTGTAATAACTTGCTTGAGTCGATTTATCTGCGCCGAATATCCAAAATGGGCCAACAATAAAAGCTGATGTTACGATTAATGAAAGAGAGGAGTACGAGTTAAAAACAATGTACCTGGAAGCCTGTTCGTTACTTAAAAATCTTGATGCGAATAAAACCACTCCGATATTTAAAAATGAAAATGAAAATTGATCTATGTATTTACTTGAACTTTGGATGTTTTTTTTGTTGGCGATTATTGAATTTAGAAAGGTTTTCATGCTTATGACTGGTGTATTAGAATCATCTTTATTGCCTTCGGAGGATGTGTATTGCAATGGGCAAGCTATTATTTTAACCATTCTATAATGTGGCTTTCATAAAAGTAATGATGAGTATATTTACTATACATTACCCACAAAAACAACGTCAGTATTGAGAAAGAGAAAATAATGATAGCCATGATTGAATCTAAGTTTTTTTTACTGGATGAGACGGTTTTTATTGTAATTAATGTCGATAGAACAATAAAGTAATATGACACTCTGTCAGCTATTGTGCTGCTAATGAATGATAATAATATCATGGCTAATGGGGAGGAAATACATGCTAAGTATATTCTTTTGGTTAGTGGTGGGCTATATTTACAATTATGGAGATTGAAAAGTAAATATACACCTGGAATAAAGAGATATCCAATGCGCAAATAAACTCCAGAGCTTTCCATATTAGATGTTATATAATGTTGATATCTATCCATTGGCAGGTATAGTATAGCTGCTATCAGCGATACTAATCCCAAAAAAATAAAAATGATATTTAAATCTATGGCAATAAAGAAAATAAGCAACATTGCCGATGTATGAAACAAACCGGCCAGTAAAGTGTAGATAAAGAATTTTATCTTATCTCCATTAAGAAGATGTGCAAATGCGATGACCATAATGGCCAGTGCCACACCCTGGCGAATATAATTCACTCCCGCCATGACAAAAATATAACCACCACTTAAGGCGAAAAAATAATAAGGGTTTATTTCTGCCGTTTCTGCTCCTTTGATGATAGCCATGATAAAAATAGCGGACGTGAGAAATATGACGAAGCCGAACCCTATATCTGACTGAAAACCGAGTATGTTGACCAGTTTATACAGAAGTTCATGCGTATCGTAACGCCACGGATCGGAATTGAACCGGTTATACATTCTGACATAATTATACCAGTCGACGCCCACTTTATCTCTTAATCCAATGATTAACGTAAAGTAAAGAGTAAAGAGGGCGTTCATTACCGCTCGAGCGTCTTTATCTATTTTTTCGTAGATATACCCTAAAATACCCGCCGTGAGTATTATTACAAAATAAATGGTCATTGCGTTATCCAGGTCTTGTATTGCTATGAGCGGTATACCCGTAATACTTCAAGTTGCATGTGCGTTGGCTGCACTCGTTCACCCCAGTCACTTACTTATGTATGCTCCTGGGGATTCACTCCCTTGCCGCGTTACTCGGCCTGTGGCCTCGCCCCTTTGGGGCCAGCGCAAGCGCTGTTCAAAACGGCAAGCCGTTTTGTCCTGCAACTCGAATTATTTAGGGTATATATAACAGAGATATCAGATTAGCTATACGAGTAGGCATTATACTCATAGGCATTACTTGCTGTTTTTTCTACACCGTTTAGGATAACGCCGTTGACGGTAATATCATTCTGTACAAAGCGTTTCACGGAAACTTCAACTTCTTTTATCGAGTTTTTCTGGAAGCGAGCAACAAGCATAACGGTACCGGCATATTTCGCGGCGACGCAGGCATCGCTGACGGCTAATACTGGAGGGGTATCAACAATCACGATGTCATAATTATGCTGTGCCCATTCCATCAGGTTCGAAAAGGCCTCGGTCATTAGCAACTCCGATGGATTCGGGGGAATATGGCCGCGGGAAATGAAATTAAGATTTTCAATCTCAGTTTTCTGAATAACCTTTTCATATTCGCTCGTGCGATGCAGAATTTCAGAGACGCCATGCTTGATCTCGCTTCCCAGGACGTGGTGCATCTGGCCCTTACGCAAATCGGCATCAATAAGCAGCACCCGCTTGCCGGATTGCGCAATCACTGTTGCAAGGTTGCAGCTGACAAACGTTTTACCGGCTTCTGGCGTCGCCCCGGAGATAAGCAAAATGTTGTTTCTGGCCTGCATCATCGCAAAGTGCAGGCTGGTTCTCAGGCTGCGCATCGCCTCAACGGCTAAGTCTGAAGGATTATCCCGGGCAAGCAAATGTACGGAGCGCATCTGCTTTCGTTTACTTCTGGTAATGGTCTGATTTTTATTACTCAACCATTTTGATACCGGGATGGTGGCATAAACATTTACCCCTAAGTTTTCAATTTGCTCGCTGTTTTCAATCCCGGTGTGCAAGAGCTTGCGGAAAATACAGTAAGTGACAGAGGTAAACAGACCAAGCATAAAGCTTATCAGTATAATCAATGGCTTAATGGGCGCGACGGGTTTTTTCTCTGTAACGGCGTGGTCGATAATTCGCACGCTGCCAATGGCGCTGGCCTTATTGATGTTCAGCTCCTGCTGTTTGCTCAGAAGCTGCATATAAACTTCCTGACCCGCCTGAACATCACGCGTCAGGCTTAAGACTTCCTGCTGCGTTTTCGGCATGGCGCTAATACGCGCATTGAGCTTATCGCGCTCCTGAGTCAGCACCGCTTTTTGTTCCAGGAGGGTTCGATAGGCCGGGTGATCGCGGGTATAGAGCTTTGAGATTTCGGCTTCTTTAAAAATCAGTTCGTTAATTTGTGCCTCAAGACCCACTGCCGTTTCCAGAACGGATTTGGCCTCCAGCGATAAATCGACAGAGTCGTTTTTCTGGCGGAACTGATGGAGGAGATTTTCGGATTTATTCAGGTTATTCAGAACCAGCGGTAGCTGCTCTTTAAGAAATTCCAGACTTTTGGACGCTTCTTCTGATTTGCGCTCGACGTTCTGCTTCAGGTAGTTGTTGCTGATGCTCCTTAAAATCTCCGCTGTTTTCTTTTTATCTTCACCCCGAAAGGCCAGCTGCAGCATGCCGCTGTCGTTACTCATATCTTTAGCAGTGAAGCTATTAAGAAGCTGATTCACCGCTGTCAGCTTATCGAGCTTAGTCAGTGTAAAGTCCGTTCCTTCGTCGGCATTAATCTCACGGATAACAAAGCTGATGCCATTTTGAGAAAAATGCTCTCCGGTTTTACCGGTGTATGCCGTGCCGTCAATCTCGATCTGATAGGTGTTTGCAGCAGTCACGGTAAGCTGCAGAGGGATATCTAAAAAGTCCTCAGGGACGGTCAGGTTTTCTACTTTAACACTGCTGTCCTGTTTCCCCAGTAGGTTGACAATAGCCTTGCCGACGAGCAGGAAGTGCTTTTCCTCTACGGCGTTGTCGAGATGTAAATCATCCACCGTCTGACCCAGGACCATTCGTGATTGCAACAGGCCAATTTGCGGCTGCGACTCCTGCTTGCCACCCGGAATAGCATCCGACAGCTGGCTGAAAATACTTTTGCCGGCGTCTTTTTCAACCTGAATCAATGCTGTGGCCTGGTAAATCGGTGTCGCCGTAAAGACATAGGCCACACTTGCCAGTGTGAAAATTGACGTAATAGCGATAATTCTCCATTTGCCATCGCGCAGAATGCCGATGACGTCTGCCAGGCTCAGTAGCTTCTCTTTTTCGCTGGCGTTCTTTGAAATGTGGTATGAGTCAGACACGTTATCGAATCTCTTTTCTGTTCTTATTCAACGCCAGTTCCCAGCGCGCAGCGCTCTGAGCCAGTTGTTTGTAAACCAGTTCAAACATTTCACGGCTTTTTTTATAGGGATCGGCAATTTCAAGCTGATCCTGCCAGTGACCGAAGAGCATGGCTTTCCCGCTCACTTCCGGATAGCTTCTTTTAATTCGCTCAAGGTGTGATTTTTCCATCACCAGGACCAGGTCGTACTGCCTGGCGAGTTCAGAGGTGAACGCCTGCCCACGGTGCCCGGCAAGCGATACGCCGTGCGCTGCAGCAACTTCCGTTGCGGTGGTATCGGCTTCTTTTCCCACCAGTGCACCTAATCCGGCGGAATCAATTTTCTTATCCGGAAGAGCCTTGCGTAATAACCGCTCCCCGGTGGGGGAGCGACAAATATTGCCAATGCAAACGACTAAAATTGAGTCAAACATGGTTACCACTGCTTAATCATTCGGGCGGTATTGGTCATATCATTGATACCGGAAATGGTAGGGACGAGCTGGCTTAACACGCGGTTCCAGCGGGTGACTGGCGCCGTGGTGACATACACCACGTCATAAGGCTGGAGCCTGAACTCTGTACCCATCACCAGAGCGGTAGCGTCGGAAATATTAAGCTGATAGACGTTAGCCAGCTTGCCACTGGCATCTTTTCCGCCGGTTGAGCGAATCACAAAAATGCCGGTTGCATCGGCACTCATCTGGTCGATACCTTCGGCATTACCCAGCGCCTCGGTCAGCGTCATGCCGCTACGGTCCATCTTCAGGGTGGTTTGCTTTTTCACTTCGCCCATGACGAACACTTTCAGGTCGTCGTTGCGCGGGACGAAAAGAATGTCGCCGTTATAAAGCAGACGGTTTTGCTGCAGATCGCCATTCTTCATCAGCGCCTGAAGTGAGATTCGCTCATCTTTACCGTTGTGCGTCAGCACCGCGTTATTCCAGTCGGCACCTTCGGCCAGGCCACCCGCCTGATTAATGGCGTCGATGATGGTCAGCGGAATATTGGTGATAGCCTGCTGACCGGAACGGGTCACCTCACCGGTGATGTAGGCTTTTTGCGAACGGAAGGCGGCAACGCTGACGTCTACCTGTGGCGACTCAATAACTGTTGCCAGTTTTCGGGTTAACTCGCTGCGGACCTGAGCCAGCGTTCGGCCTGCGACTTTGATCTTGCCTGCGTACGGGTAAAAGATGGAACCGTCGGACTTAACCCAGTTCCCGGTGTCAGAGGCGCTACGATATTGCCCGGCAGGGGTGGTAAGCTCAGGGTGATCCCAGACTGTGACCATTAAGACGTCGCCGACGCCAATGCGGTATTCGTAGCGGCGGATTTCGTCGGCCAGATCGGTGTTTGGGCGAGCGACTACCGGTGAGGGTTTCAGCGATTCAATCAATTTGGGTGTAACGCGGTAAACGTTCACTTTATCGCTAATATCTGCGCTGGCGTCATTCGCATTAATAATGGTTTTGCCTGATGTCGACAGGTTACTGCCGGGCGTGAGGGTGCATCCGCTGAGCAGAACAGCAGACAGGGCTATCGCCCCAAACTTAACGGTTATCATAGTGAAAACTCGATTCATCAAAGGAGGTGAAAGCGCGGCTGGCGCGCTTTCACTAACAAAGCATGAGGACGCATGGCTGCAGGTTTTTATCGGGCCGCGTGGACTTTCGGGTCGGGATTCCGTTGCTGCAATGCGTTATTCATCAACACGTAAATGCCAAAAACGGCAAGATACAGAGCCATGGACAAACTTTCTGTGGCGCCCATTTTTGCCAGCGTCATCCCCATTCCTGCCAGCGCGGCGGTGAGCAGTACCATCACAAAGACAGTCTGGCGACTGGATAAACCGCAACGTAATAAAATATGGTGCAGGTGATCCCGGTCGGCATGAAATGGGCTTTGCCTGCGGCGCAGACGACGGATCATAACGGCGACCATATCCATCAGCGGCAGGGCGATAATCCAGAGTGCGGTGACCGGTGCCATAATGGCTTTACTGCCCTGGCTGGCATTCAGAATCAGCCAAAGCATGGTGAAACCAATAACCATACTTCCGGCATCACCCATAAAGACCTTTGCGCCCACCACACCAAGATTGCTGATCAGGTAAGGGAGCAGGGCCATTATCATCAGTAAACACCACAAAGCAGACTGCTCTGCACCCGCAGACAGGAAGGCGACCATTAGTGCTGCAAATATTACGGCGGAAACAGAGCCCAACAGCCCGTCAATACCATCAATCATATTGAACGCGTTGATGGCAGCCCATCCGGCAAAAAGGGTTATCAGGTATCCGGCCGATCCCAACAGAAGTTCATACTCGCCGAGGACGAACCCAAACGTATTGAGATAGACATCATCGAGGATAATAACAAGTGCAGCTAACGCCTGCGCCAGTATTCGTGGTATGACCGGGAGATCGTAATAATCATCTGCAATGCCAACTGCCAGTAATATTGATATGCCGACAATGTATGCTATGAAATTTGCGTCGACAAATGGGGCAACATTGAGGTGCAGTACATGAAATATGACTATACTGCAATACACTGAAATGCCGCCTATTAAAGGTATCTCACCTTTGTGCTGTTTTCGACCACCGGGTTTATCTACCAGACTGTATTTTCTGGCTAAAGGGTGAGCAATAATTAAGGTTGTCATTGCTATACAAAACATGATGATAGCTTCAGTCATGACGGCTCCTGTAACCTTCGCTCCACGCTACCGCCCATGGTGAACAGGAAACATGCCCTGTGCCATTCAAATAAATCATTTCATTTATACTTCCCGAATTTCATTGTTCCCGTCGCGATAACATCAGGCGCGGAAATTAACCGGTATAGTATATTTGCCTTGCTGGAAATATTTAAAACACGATAAGCCATCATAAATGGCCGTATAGGAAGGTGTTATCTGGAAGCGATTTATTCTATTTTGCTAATTGCCGTCATTGTTGGTCGTAATTCTATTTTTTGTTACTGTCGTGCTAATGGTTTACTTCAACAATAAAGGTGGTGTGCCGAATTTTGATAAGGGGGAGGGAGTAAACTGAAATAAAGAGAAGGCTAAGCTAGCAGACATTTGTATACCCGTCATACTTCAAGTTGCAGGACAAAACGGCAAGCCGTTTTGTCCTGCAACTCGAATTATTTTGGGTATAGAGCGAAGTCAATAGAGGTCAACACTTGCGCCAAACGCCGTCCTCAACATTTTAACCGTCTTTTTTGCCGGGTGTCGCTGCGCTTACCCGGCCTACATTTCGCAATAATATCAATTAACTGCACAATTCATTGTTGCCCCGTGCAAGCGTAGCGCCGCCGGGCGAAACTCACAAATCGCACTTTGTCAGCAGTCTGAAACCCTGCGATAGCAATATCGCAGGGTTCGTTCGTTTTACAGCGAAATCACCAGCTCCCCGGAATGGCTCCGCGAACAGCACAGCGCCACCTGCTGGTCCGTCGCGCTTTTTTCCGCCTCTGACTGCACGCTATCCCGGTGATCCACCACGCCGTCAATGACTGGCGTCAGGCAGGCACCGCAGATCCCCATCTCGCAGGAGAGGGGAACCGCCACGCCATTTTCCTGCAGCACCTGGGCGATGGTTTTATCCGCAGGAACAGGCCAGCGCTCCCCGGTGGAGGCCAGTTTGACCGTAAAGATCTCGCCGGTTTCACCGCCTGCGGCAGGGGCGGCGGGCTGAAACGCCTCGCTGTGAAGATGGGCGTCATCCCATCCCTTCGCCGTTGCCACCTCACGCGCTTTTTCCATAAATCCTGCGGGGCCGCAGACCCAGGCGTGAAGCCCCGCCTCTGCCATCGGAAGATGCTCTGTCAGCGTTGTGCGCGGGCTGTCGGTATGAATGGTGCACTCACCGCACTGTGAGAGTTCGCGCATAAACGCCGCGCTTTCCCGGCGTCTGACGTAATAGTGCAGCGTAAACGGCGTTCCGGCGGCCTTCAGCTGCAGGGCCATCGCGTACAGCGGTGTAATACCGATCCCCGCCGCCAGCAGCAAAACCCGCTCTGCCTGACGAAGCGGAAACAGATTGCGCGGAGTTGATATCATCAGCTTCTGTCCGGGACGCAGCGTCTCGTGAACATAGCGCGACCCGCCGCGCGAGACGGTTTCCCGCCCCACGCAGATAAGGTAGCTCTCGCCATCAGTTGCCCCGGTCAGGGAATACTGGCGCACCACGCCGCAGGGCAGGTGCACATCAATGTGCGCGCCGGGCTGCCACGGCGGCAGCGCTTCGCCGTCTTCAGCCACCAGCCTGACGGCGAGGCTTTTATCGCCCTCACGCCACAGCCCGTCAACAATTACGCTCAGCATATCGGCCTCCGTCATACCAGGAAAAATTCGCCAAAGCCCATTTTTTTCAGTCCCCGACGGTAGGCAATCGAACTTTTATCCGCGGGGATATGGGCTTCCAGGGTGAGATCCAGCGGCAGGTTTTCCGGGCGCTGGGTTTCGACCATCAAACGATCTTCTTCAAAGATGCGCAGGTTAAAGGCATGCACATCCTCCACCGGAATATGCAGGTCAAAATTGCGGGCGATAGGGGCGAACATGCGGGTCACGCGTGAAGAAACGGGTGACGCAGCGTTCATGATCGCCAGTCGGGATTCACCCGGAAAATGAATCGTCAGGGTGGCGGTAAACGGCAGGTGCATTTCAAAATGGCGTAACCACTGGAACCCTTCTGGCGCCTGCACGTCCGAGCTGGCGGGATAGTTGCTCACCGAACTCCAGTAATCCGCCACGAAGCCGAACGGTGTCTCCTGCGGCTGGTAGGCCGGCACGAGCGGGTTATTCGGATCCGCAAAGGTATCGGTGTGGATCCACGCAAAGTGCGCCACGTCCAGAAACCCTTCCACCTGACGCCCGGCAAAGCCATTCACCTCAAACGCCGGGCAGTTAATCTGCTGAAATCCGTCGTCATCCCAGTGCGGCATGGTGGGCAGCGGCGCGGGGTTTTCCGGATCAAACGCCAGGCAGGTCCAGATCAGGCCAAAGCGTTCCTCAACGGCGTAGTTAATCAGGTTCAGCTTCGCCGGAACGGCCTGGTCGGGGCTGGACGGAATACGGTTGCAGCGACCGTCCTCCCCAAAGCGTAAACCATGATAGGGGCAGATAATCCCGTGCTCATCGTGAAAGCCGAGCGTCAGCGGCACGCCGCGGTGCGGACACACGTCCCGGGCGACCACGACCTGGTCGTTGATCCGGTAAATCACCAGCTGTTCATCCAGCAGGGTCGCTTTGACCGGTGCCGGGCCGATGTCGCAGGCGCGCGCGACCGGATGCCAGCATTTCGCCAGACGCAGCCAGTCCTCAGACTCAAACGTGCAGTGGGCGGGTGGAGTCGGTTCTTTTTTCATCGGTGTCCCTCTTACGTTCAGCCTAGCGGGCCGCCCTGAATGGTGTCGCACAGACCGTTGATGATGCGCTCTCCGGTCTCCTCTTTGAGTTCCTGATACCAGGCTTCCGTTAATGCCATGTCTTTGCCGTGGGTGACGTCGCAGCGTTTACGCGCCTTCAGCACCAGGTCGCGCACCCGGTCGCAGCGCAGCGCTTCGTACTGTCGCAGCGCCAGCGCCAGCGTCATGTTGTGGTTTTCACGCAGGCATTGACCCAGCACCACGGCATCTTCCATGGCCGCACAGCCGCCCTGGCCGATATCCGGCGTGGTGCTGTGCGCGGCATCGCCGAGCAGGGCGACGTTGCCGCGCACCAGGATGTCGAATGGCTCAATGTCGTGGATTTCAATGCGGTTGGTGGTCTCGGGGTCAAGTGCCGCGATAAGCTTTTGCACCGGCGGCGCCCACCCGCGGAAGTAGCCCGTGAGGTCGGCGCGCAGGGTGGTGCGATCCTCCGCGAGGCCAGCAGGGAGCGGCACGTCAAAAAAGAAATAAAACCGTCCGCCGGAGACGGGCATCAGCGACACGCGTTTGCCTTCGCCAACGAAGGTGGTCCACTGGTGGGCCGGGGCGATCTCTTCGTCAATCTTCACCAGTCCGTTCCAGTTGACGTAACCGGCGTAGCGGCGCTCCGGGGTGTAGCCCAGCACGTAAGGGCGAACCGCCGAGTGGCTGCCGTCAGCGGCAATCAGAAAATCCCCGGTTGCCGTGGTGCCATCGCTGAAGGTTACGCTCACGCCCGCGTCGTCTTCACTTACGCGTTCGACGCGCTTGCCAAACTGCACCTTGTCGCGCCCCCAGAAGTCCAGCATTTCGCGCTGGAGCTCAGCGCGTGAGACGGGGCAGGGACGCCCTCCGGTACGCTCAACCAGTGGGGCAAGGCTAAAGCGGGTCAGGGTCTCGCCGCGCCGGAAGTCTTTGTAGGCCATAAAACGCATCGGACCACCGTAAGTCTCGATGATGTCGCCCATGCCGAGGTGCTGCATGCATTTCACGCCGTTAGGCCAGATGGAGATGGCCGCCCCGACGGGCCGGATCTCTTTTACGGCTTCAAATACGGTACAGTCGATTCCCGCTTTCTTCAGTGCGACGGCGGCGCTCAGTCCGCCAATACCCGCGCCAATGACGATTGCTCTCATGCTTCTCTCCTTTTGCAGGGTGTAAAGACATTCAGCAATTTGCGTACCAGGCTGCAGAGCGGCGAAAACGGCGTTGTGAGAGAGATGTTTGCACTGCTAAGGTGCGCAAACGCGGTGAGTGTGCCTTTTTTTGAATCAAAAATTTCCGTCTGGCGCATGCAGAATCAACTGTTTCACGCCTGCGACAAGAGTGGCGTGCTTTGTGCAACGACCCGTAAGAGGACAACTCAGGAGACGCTATGATTGCACTGCACGACTTTAATCATCTTCCGGACAGCGACGCGATGGCGTTGATCCACCCCTGCGTGGCGATCCCCGGCTGGGCCGACGCGCTGGTTCGCGGGCGGCCTTACCCGAGCCGGGACGCCTTGTTCCTCACGGCGCAGGCCCTGACGCAACGCTGGGATGATGCGGCATTAGCGCAAGCCCTGAGCGCGCATCCGCGTATCGGAGAAAAGCCCGCGGGCTCACAGGCGGAGGCGGCGCTGTCGCGTCAGGAACAGGGCGCGGTGAATGACCGCGATGCCGCCCTTGTGCAGGCGTTGCGCGAGGGCAATGCCCGCTATGAAGCCCGCTTTGGACGGGTCTTTCTGATCCGCGCGAAAGGCCGCAGCGGTGAGGACATTTTACAGGCGCTGCACGCGCGGCTGGAGAACAGCGATGCGCAGGAAGTCCGTGCCGCACTGGAACAGCTGCGGGAAATAACGCTGCTACGACTGGAAGGAGTCATTAGCGAATGAGTACGTTAAGCACGCATATTCTGGATATCTCGACGGGCAAACCGGCGCAGGGCGTGACGGTCCATCTTCAACAGGAGGGGAAGACGCTCGCCACGGGCGTGACCAACGCGCAGGGGCGCATCGTCGCGTTCGTTCCCTCTCTGCCCGCAGGCCGTTACCGGCTGGTGGCGGAGATCGGCGAGTGGTTTAGCGAAACCGGTCGCGACACGCTCTACCCCTGCGCGCAAATTGATTTTGTGACGGGAGAAACGGCAGACGAGCACTTTCATCTGCCGTTTGTGATTGCGCCTGGCGGGTGGTCAACCTACCGGGGCAGTTGACCACACCTGCTCGCCGTTGACCCAGGTCTCGCTGATGTTGCGCTCGTCGCCCAGGGTCATCAGCACAAACAGCTGCTCGTAAATATCCTTGCAGCGGCGATTGCGCAGGCGCTGCAGCGGCGTCACGTCGGGGTCGATAACGACGAAATCCGCCTCTTTGCCGGGCGCGAAGTTGCCAATCTTATCGTCGAGCCA
>Ga0308157_10002583_pt1 | contig 29002 bp, 25 predicted proteins | sample PhyBR1_FD_201035 | JGI IMG/M metagenome (GOLD analysis project Ga0308157, IMG submission 201035) | Phyllosphere microbial communities from UC Gill Tract Community Farm, Albany, California, United States - DLSLB.R1 | ecosystem: Host-associated > Plants > Phyllosphere > Unclassified | place: USA...
GCTGGCGCATTGGGTACTGTCGTGTTGGTATACGCCCAAGGAGAAGCCTACGAAGTAGAGTTCATTGGCCTCGATGGGCACACGCAGGCCGTCTTAACACTGCCCGCCGCTGAAGTGGCCGCCCTCGCGCAGCCGTGGCGGCAGGCTGCTTAATCCGCATCTGAATTCTTGGGCATCCCCAGCCGCTGCCGCCCCGGTAGCGGCTGACGTGTTTTGGGAGGTAGATGGCCTGACCCGACCTAGTAGCTACTGCCAAACGACTATTAAAGCGGGCGAATGGCAGTTTGGTTAGCGGAAGCGGAGGGCACCGGGGGTAGGCCAGCCGCCGCGGCAACCGGCTCGGCTTCCTTGGGTACCGATGCCGTGGCTGCCCTAGGTAGCACTAGTCGGGTTTTGGGGGTAGTAGCCGCCCCGCGCGCCAGCCGTAAATTTGAGGTATGCAGACGCTTACTAGCCGGCCGCCGGTGCCGATATATCCATTTGAATCGGTCGAAGCCACCGGGAGCAAGTCGTTTTCCATCGTGCGCTCCGAAGGCGCGATACCCTACGAAGCCGACTTGCTGCTCCCGCACCGCAAGGCGTATTACCTGCTGGTGTTTGCCAAGCACGCACCTGGTCGGCACTGGGTCGATGCCGTGCCCTACGTGCGCCAAGACCACGCGCTGTACTTTTCGAGCCCCAGCCAGCTACTGGTGAAGGAAGAAGCAGTTCCTTTTTGGGGCACCCGGCTCGAGTTTACGAGTGAGTTTCTAGCCTTGCAGCAAAACGCGACGCTGCGTAGCCTGCCGCTCATCCAAAACCCGCACAACGCGCACGAGCTGCTGCTGCCTCCGGCCGATGAAGTAGTGGTAGACGACCTGCTGCTGAAGCTCGAAGCCGAGTACCAGCGCCCCGGCGAGTGGCAGCACCAGCTGCTGAGCGCCTACCTCACGGTGCTGCTCACGCACCTGAGCCGCTTATATACCGAGCAGTTTCCGGGTGGCGAGCCGTCGGCCGACCAGCGCCTGCTGCGCACTTACCGGTCGCGCATCGAGGAGCATTTTCGCGAGCTGCACGAGGTGAGCGCCTACGCGGAACTGCTGCATATTTCGGCGGGGCACCTGAGTGAGGTGGTGAAAGCCCAGAGCGGCAGGTCGGCCATCAAGCACCTGCACGAGCGGCTGGTGCTGGAGGCCAAGCGCCTGCTCTTCTACACGCCGCAAGCGCTCAAGGAAATAGCCTTCGACCTAGGGTTTTCGGATGCTTCCTACTTCAATCGCTTCTTCAAGCGCGAAACCGGTCTGACCCCGGCCGAGTACCGGGCCAGCATCCGCAAAATGTACTAGTACTACCGCGAAATGGGTGCCAGCCGCGCCAAAAGCGCCCGGTAATTTTGTGCTGTTAATCACTTGATTTTGACAGTCATGAAAAAAGCTCTCATTACCGGTGCCAATAAGAGCATCGGCTTCGAAGCCGCCCGCCAGCTGCTCCAGCACGGGTACTATGTGTATTTGGGTAGCCGCGACGCGCAAAAAGGCCAGCAGGCCGTGGCCCAGCTCAAGGCCGAAGGCTGCGACTAGGTCGAGCCGCTTGTTATCGACGTGAACGATAGCGCCTCCATCGCTGCCGCCCGCGCGGCCCTAGGCCAGAAAACGCCCGTGCTCGACGTGCTCATCAACAACGCCGGCATTTTGGGCGGCATGGTGCAGCCAGCCACAAGTACCAGCCTCGGCACCATCCGGGGGGTGTTCGATACCAACGTGTTCGGTGTTATCGAGGTCACCCAGGCCTTCCTCGACCTGCTGCGGCAGTCGTCGGCGCCGCGCATCGTCAACGTCACCTCCGGCTTGGGCTCGCTCACGCTGCACAACGACCCCTCCTGGAAATATTACCCCGTGAAGGGCGCCGCCTACCAGCCCTCCAAGGCGGCGCTGAATGCCTACACCATCATGCTGGCCTACGAGCTGCGCGACACGCCTTTCAAGGTGAATGCCGTGGACCCTGGCTACACCGCCACCGACTTCAACCACCACAGCGGCCCTGGCAGCGTGGCCGATGCCGCCGCCCGCCTGGTAAAAGCCGCCACGCTGGGCCCCGACGGCCCCACCAGCCAATTTTTCAGCGACGACAACGCGCCCGAAACCGGTATCAGCCCCTGGTAAGCGGGGGATTATTCTTCGAAAATCCTCCTACCCCCAGCCGCTGCCGCCCCGGTAGCGGCTGACGTGTTTTGGGGGCGAGCGGGCGGGGTGCCCCAGCCATAAAACTGAATCAGGCAAACGCTCACGAGTCGGCCGCTGGGGCCGTTTTGGTGGCGGCTGATGTTGGTTGCGAGGGTAAAGAAGTGGTGGCCGCCCTCAGCGGCCCCACGTATGCTAGCCAAGCCCTCGTGGCTGGCAGCCCTCTTCTCTTAATTTTTACGCCAATGGCAAATTCTGCAGACAACCTCGGTGGCCGGCTAGCCCTGCTAGAACCCGCTAAGCTCGATTCCGACCAGAAAAAGCTCTACAAGCAGTTGCAGGCTACGTTGGTGCCCTGGGCCGAAAAGTCAGGCTTTACGGCGGCCACCTCCGATGGCCGGCTCATTGGGCCCTTCAATGCCATGCTGCGCAGCCCGGCCATCAGCACGGCGCTGCTGGGCGTGACCTCGGCCGAGGGCAAGGAAACCTCGCTCGGCAAAACGGTGCGCGAAGTCGTGATTCTGACCGTGGGCGCGGCCTGGCAGGCGGCCTACGAGTTGTATGCTCACGTGGCCGTGGGCCAGTCGGTGGGGTTAGCCCCGGCCACCGTGCAGGCGCTGGCGGCCGGCCAGAAGCCGGCCGACCTTAGCCACGAAGAAGGCGTGGCCTACGACTTTACCCAGCGCCTGGCCACGACCCACCAGCTAGATGCCGCGCTGTACGAGCAAGCCATCGTGACTTTCGGGGAGAAGGGCGTGGTAGATATGATTTACCTGGCCGGCCAGTACATGACTATCAGCGCCTTACTTAATACGTTTGCCGTGCCCGCACCAGCGGCGCAGTAAGTTGCGTATAGCCTAGCCATGATTCCGCTCATCACTCAAACGCCCCGGCTCCAGATTTTGGCGGCCAGCCGGGCCTTGCTCACGGCCGAGTTGCACAAGCCGCAGTATTTCCCCACCCTGCTAGGGGCTGCTCTGCCCACCGACTGGCCGCCCGGCGACTACGACCGCGCCGCCATGGAATACTTTCTCGAAAAGCTGACGGCTGGCGGCCGCGACGCGGCCGGCTGGTACAACTGGTACGCCCTGCGCAAGGCTGAGGGCGACACGCCCCGCACGCTGGTGGGCACGGGCGGCTTCACGGGCCCGCCCGATGCGGCGGGCCTGGCCGAGCTGGGCTTCGCCATCGCGGCCGATTGGCGCGGGCAGGACCTGGGCACCGAATTGGTGGCCGGGCTGGTGCAGCAGGCTGCCGCTACCGGCATGGTGCGCCGCCTAGTGGCCCACACGCCGCCCGAGAATCTGCTGTCGCAGCGGGTGCTGCTTGCCAATGGCTTTGCCTCGGAAGGTACCGATTTTAATGGCCGCCTGCGCTTTGAGCGCGCCGTGGAGCCCGCCGCCGACCCTAAGCTGCAAGCGCTGGGCTAGCGGCTGACCGGCAGCAAGTACCCAGCAAAAAGCCCCGGCCACTCTAAGTGGCCGGGGCTTATTGCTGAACTTGGCAGGCAGTTATTTCTTCTGCGTCTTCACGGATTTGCCCGAGGGCTTGTCCTTGATAGTCGTCTCGTTGTCTTTCTCTTTCTGCTTGGTTTCGGGGTCGGTGTGGCTGGGGGTTTTTACGGTAGCGGCCATGATGCTGGGGGAGGGGAAAAGGAGTGTTGTGCTTTATACGCAATTAGTCGGGTAGCTGGCTGATATCGGTGGGCTCGGTGCGCGGCTGAGCGTTGGTGGTGTGGCGGTAAGCGGCGCTCGATTCGTAGGCCTTGATGCGCACCCGGTTGATGCGGCCCAGCGGCCGGTGCTCGGGCAGGCAGTGACAGGGATAGAAGGACAGCACATCGTCGGCATACACGCGGCGGGCGGGGCTAAAGGCATCCTGAGCCGGCAGCACGATTTTACCCAGCACCTGATACGGGCTCTGGTTCTGGGGCCAGTCGATGGAGGCATCCTCGACGGGCATGACGTTGAGGTCGGTGCAGAGCTGGGCATGCAGCTCGTAATCGGCGCCCTGGGTACGGAAAAAATCGACCACCGTGTCGCGGTAGGTGCCCGGTTCTTTTAATCCTATCTCCTTGCCAACCAGTACTTTCAAGTTATCCGAAAGCGGGGCTACGCCTATCTTGGCCACGTAGTCGCCGTAGCGAACGGCGCCGAGCGTGGTGTAGGTTTCGCCCAGAGCATGGTTGTTGGGGTGCGCCTGCACAACCATTCTTATTTCCTTTTTGGGGCCGCCCACGTCTTCCAGCAGCGCTAGCGCTCTGTCGGCCAGCACCCCCACTTTGTTGATGGCGGTTTGCAGATGCTCGGGGCCGTGGGCCAGCTTCTCGATGCGCAACTGCATGTTGTGGTAGCTTTTCACGTCGCTGGTCGGGATGATGCTGTCATTCACCATCAGAAAATCCTGGGTCAGGGCATCGGCTTCAGCAGTCAGAAATTTCTGGCCCGGTACCTCAATTATTTTTAGTGCAAAGCCTTTCACGGCTGGCTATCGGGCTCGATGGCGCCCGGCGAGGTCGATAGCCGAATGATAACCGGACAGGTTTTAGCTTCTTTAAACAGGCCCTGGGCCAGGTGCTCGGGCAGGTTGGGGGCAATGTGCAGCTCGCCGCGCAGAATGCCGTGGCTTTTGACGTGGGCATCGCGGATGGCGTGGCGGTTTTTTCAAACATCATCCCGCCATGCGGGCCATCGAAGCCACGGTTTCGTCGCCGAGCTACTCTTCGTTGGGTTAAATTTCTTCTACGCCGTCGGCGTAGCGCACGTAGGAGGTGGGAGTGGCAGAAGTGGCCATAAAAAGGAAAAGTAAGCTAGTACGACTAACGGCGGCTCACGTTGGGTAGGCAGGTTGTGGTGAGCAAGTTAATCAATCCCTTTCGCGTGCCGCGGAGCTTGCTTTTGAGGATATTATGCTGCGCAGCTTATTGGTGGGCTAGCCCCCGCTGGGCTAGGCTAGCCGGGGCAGCACCTCGCGGGCCCGGGCCTGCACCTGGTCGCGGTTGTAGGCCGTGGCCAGGGCCTGGGTGGCGGCCCCGGCCACGCGGGTGGCGTGGGCGAGCAGCACCGCCCGGCGGGCGGGCACCTGGGTGCGGCTGGCGGTGGTTTCCAGGGCCGTCAGCAGGCGCAGGTACACGGCAGTGTCGCCTTCGGCAACGGTCAAGACCTGGTCGAAGGCCGTGTCGACGAACGTGGCAAACGAAGGCTGCACCGTAATGACGCGCACCGGGCCATCGTCGTCGGCGCGCAGCGGGTCGGCAAAGCGGCGGGCCGCCAGGCTAGCCACCAGCGCGCCCAGGTAGTCGATGCACATCACGGCCGTGGAGGTGTCGTTGATGCCCGGCGACAGCGCCTTGAGGGCGATATCGACGAGCTGGCGCACGCCAAAGCCGGCATCCTGCTCGGTAGTGCGCTGGCGGCCGATGCCGAACTGCTCGTTGAACTCGGCCAGCAGCTCAGCGGTCAGGGCCAGCGGCGCGGCCGCATCGTAGCGCGCCACCGAAGCCAGTGCCGAGTCTTTGGCCACGAAGCTGCCCACGCCGTACTCCATGCGCACCACGCCGCCCAGGCGGCGGGCCAGGGTCAGCAGTCCCTCCTCGTTAATGGTGCGGAGGTAGCCGGTGGCAGCCGCGGGCACGGGCACCCAGGTTAGCTCGCCGGCCTTATCGAAGAGCGCCTGCTGGGCGGGCTCGCTGGCGGCCGTGCCCAACTCTTGGGGAAACAGGCGCTGGATAGCGGCCTCCGTTTCTTCGGCCACGCCCCCGATAATAAATCCGGCCTGCATGATGGAGGCCATGTGGTGAATGAAAAAAACCAGCACCCCAATGCCCAGCAGCGCCAGGATAAGCCCGCCCGTGACGGCCAACGGCGGAATAAAGCCGCCCTCGTCGCCGTCGCGAATCGTGCGCAGCACCAGCAGGCAGTACACGAAAATGCTCACGAAGGAGCCCAGCACCACCTGGTTGACGCGGCTGCTCATGAAGTTGCGCAGCACCCGCGATGTGTACTGGCTCGATACCTGCCCCAACGTGCTCAGCGTGAGCGAGAACCCTAGCGAGGCCACCGTCATCATGGAGCCCGCAATGGTGGTGAGCACGCCCCGGGCTCCGCTAGCCCCCGCTCCAAACAGCAATGGGTAATCCTTAACCCAGCCGTGGCTGATGCGCATATCCAGCTTCACCAGGCCGTAGGCCAGGGCCATGGCCCCGGCCACCATCAGGGTGGGCACAAACCAAAGGCTGGCGTTGATGTCGCGCCACAGGTTACGTAGTTTATTCATAGCCTGGGCATACTGCCGGGCTAGGGCCGGGGTTGCCTTACCTGGTAAGGGTGGGGCTAGCCGTAGCTGGCCCGGCATTGAGCAGCCCGCCGGTTACCTTGCGGCCTGCCTGCTTCGGGCGCCTGCTTCATGAAAAAAAACGTATTCCTGCTAGCCCTGCCGGCTGCCGCGCTGCTGGCCGCCACTGCCCACCGCCCGGCCCCGCCCGCTGTGGCCTACGACCTCGTTATCAACCACGTGAATGTGGTAGACGTGGCGAGTGGCCGCCTGCGCCCCGACCAGTCGGTGGCCGTGGCGGCCGGCAAAATCGTGCACGTGGGCCCCGCCGCGCAGGCGCGCTACCGGGGCCGCCAAACCGTGGACGGCACCGGCCGCTACCTCTTGCCGGGCCTCTGGGATATGCACGTGCACTTTCGGGGCGGCGACAGCCTGGCGGCCGCCAACAAGAAAAGCCTCACGCTGTACCTGGCCCACGGCATTACCACGGTGCGCGACTGCGGCGGCGACCTCACGCCCCGCATTTTTGAGTGGCGCCGGCAAGAAGCCGCTGGCACCCTGGCCGGACCGCGCATCTTCACCTCGGGCCCCAAAATAGATGGCCCCACCGCCACTTGGCCCGGCTCGCTGGAGGTAACTACGCCCGCCCAGGTGAGCCGCGCCCTCGACTCGCTGCAAAAGCTGCGGGTAGACTACGTGAAGATTTACGACAGCAAAATCTCGGGCGAAGCTTACCTCGAAACCATTGCGCAGGCCGAAAAGCGGGGGATGAAAACCACCGGCCACATGCCTTATTCGGTAACGCTGGGCGAGGCCGTGAACCGCGGCCTCGACGCCACCGAGCACCTGTACTACGTCTTCAAAGCCTGCTCGGGCAAGGAGGACAGCCTGACGGCGCTGGTGCGCAACAGCCTGGCCACCAGCAAGCCGCTGGGTTTGTTTGCGCTGCTGCCGGCCGTGTACGACACGTACAGCCCAGCCGCCGCGCAGCGTATTTTTCGGCTCATGGCTAGCCACCGCACGGCGGCCGTGCCTACCCTGGCCATCGGCAGGACCCTAGCCGAGCTGGCCGAAAACGACCACGCCCACGATACGCTGCGCGCCTACATCGACCCCAAAATTCAGCGTACCTACGCCAAGCGGCTAGCCAGCGCCCGGCAGCAATCGGCGGCGAGCCGGGCCTTTTCGCAAAAGCTCGAAGCGAAGTTCCGGACGCTGGTGCCACAGATGCAGGCGGCGGGCGTCACCATGCTGGCGGGCTCCGACAGCGGCCCGTTTAATTCCTTTACGTACCCCGGCGCCTCGCTGCACGATGAGCTGGCGCTGCTGGTGCGCGCCGGCCTCACGCCCGCTCAGGCGCTGCGCGCCGCCACGCTCAACGGGGCCACGTTTATGGGCGTGGCCAGCCGCAGCGGCAGCATTGCCGAGGGCAAGGACGCCGACCTAGTGCTGCTGAGCGCCAACCCGCTGGCAGACATTGCCAATACCCGCAAGATTGCGGCCGTGGTGGCGCGGGGCAAAATGTACGCGCAGGCCGATTTGGGTCGGCTGATGCAGGCCATCAAAAACAAGTAGCGTGGCCGCTGCGAGGCCGCGCGTGAAACCGTTGGAGAACGATACCACGCGCGGCCTCGCAGCGGCCACGCTACGGGGCTAGCCGGTTAGTATTACGCCCGGCCCATCTGGCGCAGAAAGGCCACGTGCGAGGCTACGGCGTAGCGCATCTTGGGGTACTCCTGGTAGGGGAGGTTGAACTCGGCGCACGTTTCGCGGATAATCTTGCTGAGCTTGGGGTAGTGCACGTGCGAGATTTTGGGGAACAGGTGGTGTTCAACCTGAAAATTCAAGCCGCCTACCAGCCAGCTGATGAGGCGATTATCGGTGGCGAAGTTGGCGGTGGTGCGCAGCTGGTGAATGGCCCAGTCGTCTTCCATCTTGCGGGTAGTGGCGTGGGGCACCGGGAAGGCCGCCTGCTCCACGGTGTGGGCCAGCTGAAACACGATGCTGAGCGTGAAGCCCGCCACCGCGCCGGCCAGCAAGAAGCCCCCTAGCCAGCTCCAGAAACCCACCATGTACACGGGCAGGGCAATATAGAGGCCGAGGTTAAGAATCTTAAAGCCCCAGAAAACGAGGTGGTCGCTGGTGCTCATCGGCTTGAGGGCCACGCTGCCGATTTTGCGGCTGAAGTACTTCTGATAATCGGTGTAAAACACCCAGGAGATGTAGAGCAGGCAGTAGAAAAAGCCGAAGTACAGGTGCTGAAAGCGGTGGGCACGGTGGCGCGGCTGGTCGGGCGTCATGCGCATCCAGGGGCGGATATCGAGGTCATCGTCTACGCCATCGATGTTGGTGTACATGTGGTGCACGGTGTTGTGCTTGGCATCCCACATATAGCTGCTGCCGCCGAATACGTTGAGCGTAAACGCGGCCACCTTGTTGAGCCAGCCGTGGCGGCTGAAGCTGCCGTGCGCACCGTCGTGCATTACGTTGAAGCCGATGAGGGCCAGCACCCCGCCAATGGCCACGCACTCGGCCAGCGCCCAGGCCGTGGGCGGGGTAAAGAATACGAGGTGCACGTAAAGCGCCACGAAGGCGCCTAGCAGCAGCAGGGCCTTGCCTAGCAGGGCACCGTTGCCGGTTTGGGCCTGGCCCGTGGTGGCGAAATACTCGGCCGTGCGGCGCTTGAGTTCGGCGTGGAACGAGCGCGGGGGCGCGAAGCGGGGAAGCATCATAAAAAGGAGAAAACCAGCGTGGTGCGCGCAGTGAAGCGGGCCGCCGGGCACGGGGCCGCATTGCCGGTGGGCAGCTACAGCGGGCTTCTGCACCTTGCACAAGCCAAAACAGGGGTGGGGTAGCTACGCAACGCGCGGCGCTTTCAGATTGCGGCGGTCACGTAAACTTCACAAACCTACGACGCCCCAACGCGCCCACCCGCGCTAACGTGCGCCGCTAGCCCGCAATGCCCGAATATTATGCTGCCGCCTGGCCTGGTTAGGGGGCAAAGCAGCCGCCGAACCCCGCGCGCCGTACAAGGCCGGTATTTCTTTCACCTTTTCCCTTCCTGCCATGTATCGCCTTATGATAACGGCTCTGCTCTTTGTCGGAGTTGGACTAGGCCAGTCGGCTAGTGCCCAAGGGGCTAGCGACTTGCCCGCCCGCCCAGTGCCCTTCACCTTCGTAACCGACCAGGGCGACCTGCTAAGCGATGGCGACGCCAAGAAGCTTGAAGGCGGCCTGCGCAGCTATGCCGAAAAAACCGGCACTCAGGTGGTCGTCGTCACGGTGCCCACGCTGGGCAGCCGCAGTGTGGCCGACTACGGCCGCGAACTGGGTACGGCCTGGGGCGTGGGCCAGCGCGATAAAAACAATGGGGTGGTGGTGCTCGTGGCCGCCAAAGAGCACAAAGTGACTATTCAGCCCGGCTCGGGGGTAGCCAGCACCATCACGCCCGCGGTAGTAAGCCGCGTAATTGGCGAGATGACGCCTGCTTTCAAGCAGAACAACTATTTCGGCGGCCTGCGCTCGGGCCTTAATACCCTGATGGTGACGGCTAATCCTGGCTCGGCTCCCCGCAAACAGGCCGAGGCTGCTACCACCGCCGGTACTGCTAGTAACCTGAACGAGAATACGGCCACCACCGCGCCGGCGGCCATGAGCGACCCAATGGGCGCGCAGCAGAGCGAAGCGGCGGCCCCGGCTTCGTCGGGCATCGGCATGGGCACGCTGCTTATTGGCGCGCTGGTGATTGGCGGGGTGCTGTTTTTCATCATTCGCATGTTCCGCAGCAAAAGCGCAGCGGCGCAGAATGGTGACCAGCCCAATTTTTACCCCAACCAGGGTGGCAACGGGCCCCGGCCCACCCAAGGACCTAATCAGCCTAATTTCTACCCTAATCAGGGCAATAACCAAGGCGGTAATTTTGGCGGCGGCTACCCCAACCAGAACCAGGGTGGTGGCATGGGCAGCGGCATAGGCGGTATCCTGGCCACGGGAGCAGCAGCCGCGGCGGGTGCCTACATTGGCAACCGCATGTCGTCGCACGGCGATAACGACCACGCTTCGAGCAATTTCGATACGAACGGCAGCAATGCTGGCTTAGGCGCGGGCGCGGGCGCGGCGGGTGCCGCCGGCACGGGCGCGGCTGGCGACTACTTCTCGGACCGCGGCGGCAGCGACAATGCTGGCAACGACAGCCCCGACTATTTCTCGGGCAATGACACGGACAACTCGGGCGACTACTTTTCGTCGGATAACTCGTCGTACGACGATACCTCATCGGACGATACCGGGGGCGGCGGCTTCGACAGCACCGACGACAACAGCGGCTCGTGGTAGCCTAGCCAGTTGCTTTCTACCAGCGCCACTCCCTGGAATGCGCCTAAAAAAGCAGCCACCCAACATGGGCGGCTGCTTTTTTTATGGGGTGAGCCTAGCCGGCGACCCTAGCGCTTGGGCATAGTGGCGCGGGGCGGCCCTACTTTGATAACGCCGCGCTTGGGGTGGGCTTTGGCGTAGCGGCGGTGGTAGCGCCAGCGGCCCAGCACGCCCATGCGGCGCCAGCGCTTGCGGGCATCGCCGCGGTGTTTGTAGGAGGTATAGCGCGGGCGGTGGCTGCCGGGGCGTGGGCGGGCCGCGCCAGCCTCGCCCAGGCTGAGCAGCACGCACAGCAAGAATAAAATAAAGCGAGCCATAGCCAGTGAGAAAACGGTGGGGTAGGGTAGTGCCAACGCTGAGTACCCTGCTGCTAGTACGCAATTGCCTCACGTTTTGGATGTAGCCCGCGGCCCGGCTTGCATACCCACACCGGGCTAGCCGGCCAGGCGCCGCCGCGCCCACGCCACCAGCAGCGGCCCCCCAAACGTGGCCACCGTGAGCACGGTGAGGCCTACGTCGGCGGCTTCGCTGCCCAAAAACTGGCTGATGGGGTGCGCCGGCGCCAGGTGCTCGGCCAGCGAAAGCACCAGCTTGAGGCCCAGAATACCAATAACCACAAAGGCGGCCGTTTCCAAAAACGGAAACCTGCCCATGAGCAGTACAAACGCCTGCGCCACCAGCCGCATGGCCAGAATGCCGATAAACACGCCCGTAACGATGAGAATCAGGTTGTTGGTGAAGGCAACTACGGCGAACACGTTATCGATGGAAAAAGCCAAATCCATCAATTCAATGAGCGCTACGGTAGCCCAAAACTTACCGAAAAGGCCCAGCGTGCGCTTGTAAACCCAGCTTTTTTCCTTCTCCACGTGGTCGTCGCCAGCGGGGGCGTGGCTGCGGAAGTGGTCGTACACGAGGTACAGCAGGTAGAGCCCCCCTAGCGGCTTGAGATACCAAAAATTAATGAGGTACGAGGCAAACAGCAGGCACAAGCCCCGAAAAATATAGGCTCCGAAAATGCCGTAGCGCAGCGCTTTTTTGCGCTGCTCGGGCGGCAGGTCGCCCACCATCGTGGCCAGCACGGCGGCGTTGTCCACCGACAGCAGGCTTTCGATGATGACGAGGTTGCCCACGATGGCCAGCGCGGCCAGCGGCTGGTCGATAATTTGTTGAAGATGCGGGTTCATGCAGGCGGAAAAAGGTACGGGGCCCCTACTGGGGTAGGAAGCGCACGCGGCGCTCGGGGTGGCCGGAAGACCAGCCGAAATTGTGGCCCAGGATGAAAGGCACGTAGTTAGAGCGGTTCGGGCCGCCGTCGAACTGCGTCAGCCACAGCAATTCGCCGCCCAGGTTTTGGTTGAAAATACGGCCCGCGCCGCCCAGCCGCGGCAGCTGTCAAACGGATTGAGCTGGTCGCTGAGGCAAATTTCATCATTCAAAGCCAAGTGCCACTCAGTATGAGGGTAGCCTTGGCACCGGGCTCGCTGGCGGTGGAGAATAAGGGCCGGCCCCTGGCGCTGCCCGCCGACCCACTTCTCGCCCACCGCGGGGCTAGCCCCGCGCTACTGCGCGCTGCCCGCCACGGCCAGCGGCGGGGCGGCCACCTCCACATTGGGCGTGCGCGGAAAAGCCAGGAAGTGCGTCACGTGCGGCGGGGCCTCGCCCTGGTGAAAGCGGCGCACCTCGGCTTCCACCTGCTGGTCGTCGCGGGTGAAGCGGTGGTGCTGGCGCTCGTGCTCGGCCCAGGTCGCCACGTAAAAAAATTCGGTGATGCGCGCCGGTTGCGCCACATCGGTAAACACGCCGGCTCGCAGGGCGCCGTCGCGCAGGCGCAGGCGCGTGAGCTGCTGGGCCGCTAGCCGGAAGGCCGCGTGGTCGGCCAGGGCCACGTTGTACTCTATCATCACGACTACGGGGCCATCGTCGGGGTCAAGCTCTTCCTCCAGCGCGGGCAGCTGGTCGCTCCAGGGCTCGGCGGGGCTGAAATCGAGGCCCTCGGGCTGGTGCATGGGAAAAGGCAGGGCTAGCGCCAGGCCGGCCAGCATCCAGCCCGCCGCTATCAGCAGGGCTAGCGACACGTTGGCGCGGTCGGCCAGCTCGCCCCACACGATGCTGCCCAGGCTCAGGCCGGCCTGAAACACCAGCATATACACGCTCACTACCCGCGCCTGCACCCAGCGCGGCACGTGCAGCTGCACGCTGGTGCTGAAGCTGGTCATGGTGATAAGCCAAGCCATGCCCGACACGAACATTACCGGAAACAGCCAGTACTCGCTCGGCACGAGGGCCAGCGCCAGGTTGGTGCCCACAAACACGAGCGAGCCCAGCAGCACCCGCTGGTTGAGGTTGAGCCGATGGCCGATTTTGCCAATCAAAAACGCGCCCGACACCGCGCCCGCCCCCAGCCACGACAGCATCACGGCGTAGGAGCCCGATTGCAGGTGCAGCCGCCGCGCCACCACCACGCTCAGCAGCGCCCACATGGCGCTGGCCCCAAAGGCAAAGGCGAAGCACCGCACCAACACCGCCACAATGGCCGGCGAGTACTGCACGTAGCGCACGCCGGCCCGCAGCGCGCCCGAAAAGTTTTCGGCCGGGCCATTGTCGGCGCTCGCCGCGCGCTTCCAGTTATACACCACCAGCCAGGTGCCGATAAAGGATAACCCATTGAGCACGAACACCCAGCCCGGCCGGTAATACGCAATAATGAGCCCGCCCAGCGCCGGCCCGATGGCCCGGGCAATGTTGTTGCTAACCCCATTGAGGGTGATGGCAAACGGCAGCACCGGGCGGGGCACCAGCTCGGTGGTCACCGTTTGCCAGATGGGGCCGTTCAGGGCCGAGCCCATGCCTAGTAAAAACGTAAAACCCAGAACATCAATGGCCCGGATGGCGCCCGAGAGCGCAAAGGCCCCCAGCCCGAGCGCCACCACCGCCATAAATGCCTGCGTGAAGAGCAGCAGCTTGCGCCGGTCGATGAGGTCGCCCACGGCGCCGGCAGGCATACTCAGCAAAAAAGCCGGCAGGCTGGTGGCCGTTTGCATAAGGGCCACCAGCAGGGCCGACGTGGTAAGGGTGGTCACGAGCCACACGCCGGCCACGTTTTGCATCCAGGTGCCCACGTTGCTCACCAGCGAGGCAATCCAGATGGCCCGGAACAGGCTGTAGGTAAACGGCGTGCGCAGGCCGGGCGCCGCCACCGCGGCGGAGGAAGGCATTGGGGTCATGTACTGAAAACGAGCTAGTCGGTACGTACGCAATCGGGCCGCCGCAAGCTGCGCTTAAGCTTGCGGCGGCCCGGCTAGCTAGGGTCGGGCGGGTGGGCTACTGCACCACCAGCTGGCGCGTGAGCACGCCCTGCGGCGAGTCGAGGCGTAGCACGTAGAGGCCGGTGCGCAGGCCGCTCAGGTCGAGGTCGCGGGTGGGGCTGGCCGGGCTCAGCGCCGGCTGCCGGGCCACTACGCGCCCCGTCAGGTCGAGCACCGTGTAGGGCGCCGAGGCCAGCGCGGGCTGGCCGGGCGCGCTCAGGTGAAAGCGCCCCGCCGGGCTGGGGTTGGGCGACACCACCAGCTGCGCCTGGGTAGCGGCATCGGCCCGGGTAGCCAGCAGGGGCGCCCCTAGCAGCGAAATATCGTCGATGAGCAGCACTGAGCCGGCGGCAATGTCTTCGGCCGTGCCCGAGTTGAACTGCATCCGCACCGAGTCGGGCGTGAGCGTGGAATTGTAGGGAATATCAACCAGCACCCGTTGGTAGCCACCCGCCGTGGGGGCTAGCGGCAGCGTGCCGCCGCCCAAAATAAGCGGCAGCCCGCCCGCTGGGTCTTTTTTGGTAAGCAGCAGCGTGGCCTCGGCTGCATCGGAGGCCGGGCCGGTTAGCTTGTAATAAAACTGCCACTGCGTGGGCCGCGCCGCGTACGGAATGCCGGCAATGGGGTAATCGCCATAGGAGGCTTCGCCGCCCAGCTTCTGGCCCAGCACCAGAAAGCCCGGGAGCACTACGGTAGTGGTGCCGCTGCTAAAGTCAACGTTGCTGAGCTTCGCGGCGTAGGTGCCGCCGTGGGCATCCGTCGATTTGGTGACGGTGCCCGTGTTGAAGACGTAGCCGGAGTACGCCGCGGCCAGCACGTCGTCCTGGGTTAGCCAATTGGCCGGGGCCTCGGCCGTGTTGCGCGTGGCCCAGGTTTCGAAAGTGCCGTTTGGAATGGCCTGCGCGGCGGCCGAGTGGCTAGCCAGCCCCAGCAGTAAAAGCCCGGCAGCGTAGAAAATATTTTTCATAGGGGTATCGTGGAAAAGGTGACAAGCCGACCCACCCGGGCCGGGTACATTGCGCGTGTACAAGATAGCGAGAGTGCCCGCCAAGTTGGTTCGCTTTCGGGGTGCTTTCTGTCTTTTTACACCCACTGGCGCAGGTATTGGTACACCGCGGCGTGGTAGAGCAGGCCGCCGTGGTGCTGCTGCCCAAACCGGGCAGTGCGCACCGAGGTGCCGGGCGGCAGCGCCGTTTCGTCGTCGAAAACCTGGCCCCGGCCGCTGGCCGCGCTCACCAGGCCATCGCCAAAATAATCGCGCAGGGCCTGGGGGCGGCTGGCGCGCAGCCAGTCGCCCACCAGCACGTGGTAGCGCACGCCGGGCAGCAGCGGCACCACGGTGCGCGGCCGGGGCAGGGCGGGGTCGTCGGGCTGCTGCCAGTCCTCATCCACCAGCAGGGCCTGGCCCAGGTCCTTGATGCCGTTGGAGCGCCGGGCGATGGCCTCACTCAGAAAGCGCGTGGGAAACAAGTTGATGCGCCGCAGCAGGCGCTCGACCAGCAGCCCATTCTGCTCCAGATACGAGCCCTCGTTGGGCACCCCCAGCAGAAACACCGCCCGCAGGTGGGCTAGCCAGGGCGCTTGGGGAGCTAAGCGGGAAAAGCTAGATGTGCCAACCTCGTGCGCGGGCTTCTTGTCTCGCACGTTCAACTTTTCACGCCTAACATCTTCCTGCGCCGCATAGTAGCCCGCCGAGCGAATGATGAGCCCACCCATGCTGTGGCCCACCAGCACCAGCTCGCCGACGGCCGCCGGATAAGCCTCCACCAGCTCACTGAGCAGCTGGCTGAAGGCGCGGCCATTCTCCGATATGTGCAGGCCCGAGTTGAAGCGCACGTACAGGCAGCGGCAGCCAGCCTCGGCGGCCAGGCGCGGGCCGTAGCGCAGCGGCCCGGCGGGCGCGTCCGAAAAGCCGGTTTGCCAGATGAGCTCGTCGCCCATGAGGCCGTGCAGGAACACAACAGTTTTCTGGCGCGCCTCGCTCAGGCGCAGGTCGGCCACCGCCACATCCTGGCCGCCGCGCCGAAAGCTCAGGGCAATGGCGCGCGGGTCGTGGCGCGCGGCTAGCTGGTCGCCGAGCGCGCCATTGAGCACGGGCTGAAAAAAATGCTGGTGAGCCTGCCCCGCCTGGTAGAGTAGGGTGGCCCCGCGCACGGGCAGCAGCGCCGTGCGGGCCAAAGTAGTGAGCGTGCGACGCAGCATAACAAGAGTGGGCGGGCTAGGTAATGGCTGCTTAGTATACTGCGAAAGTGCCCCGTTGGTGCTTCGGCCAGCCAGCAAAAGGCCGCCGGGCTAGCCCACCCACCAAAAGCTGCCAGCCGGCACCCCGCAGTTTGCGGCTCGTGTACGCGATTTGGGCGCCGCGCCGCCCGGCAGAATAATGTGGCGGGCCAGGGGGTGAGTAGTGGGAGCAGAGCTTTTCACGGGTGGGGCCAGCCATTATTCCGGCGCGCTGGCTTAGGTTCGCGGCTGGGCCGCTCTGCGCCGTTGCGCGCGAGCCGGCTCTTCGTTTTACCTTAACCCTTGCTTAGTAACAAGTATGCCTGCCGCCGACATTTTCCTGCACCACGTCTTGTTTTATCCCCGGGCCGGGGCTAGCGCCGCCGACCAAGCCCGCCTGCTGGAGGGCTTGCAGAAGCTGCAAGGCATTCCAGCCATCAAGCTGGCGCACATTGGTACGCCTGCTGCCACCGACCGGGCCGTAATCGACCGGGCCTACACCTATTCCTGGCTGTGCTTGTTTGCGAGCGCCGCCGATGAGCTCGCTTACCAGCAGCATCCTATTCACGACGAGTTTCGGCGCGACTACGCGCACTACTGGGAGCGGGTGGTTATCTACGACGCGGTGGGGCCGGTGGCGGGCGGCCTGGGCCGGCCCTAGCAGCCGGGCGGCCGGCGCGGGCAACTAAAATCTGGCTGGTACGTCCAGAGAGTATTGGCGGCCGGGCCGCATCTTTGCATTAGTAAACTCCCCCGCTTTCAGCATGAAATTTTCCTTCCGCCCCGCCCTGGCTTTGTTGCTGCTGGGCAGCTCCGCTACCCTGCTCACCGCCTGCGACTACGCCTCGCTAAGCCCCGGCGCCAATCCTCAGTTTCGCGAGGGCTTTAGCAACCCCAATGGGTACACCAGCGCCGACATCAACCGCGACAGCATCAACAACAAGCAAACCGTGACCAAGCCCATTGGCAAAGGCTCGGCCACGGCCATCAAAAACGGCAGCACCCAGGACAAGCTCGACTCGGCCCCCGGCGGCAAAAGCGCCACTTCGCCCCAAACCGCCAGCGGCACGCTAGCCCCCACCGACCAGGCGCAGAACCAGTCTAAGGGCAATGCCACCAACGGCAAAGGCGAAAAAGGCAGCATGTAGCACCGCCCCGCTAAGCGATACCATACCAGCCCACTGCCGCCCTGGCAGTGGGCTTTTTATGTGGGCGGTGGCTAGCCCCCTCCGCCGCGCTAGCCTCGGCAGTGGGGCCGCGGGGCGCCAACCCCGGCTGGCCGGGGCCGTAGGTAAGATATTTCTGGCCCTGGCCTTAGTCCTTGATATCCTATGCTTTCCAACCATGCTTCCCGCGCCAGTACTCCGGCTTTCGATGTGGTAGTGCCCGGCCTGCACGTCTTGCGCGATGTGTTTGTGAACCTCTACTACGTGGCCGCCGACCCTAGCCAGCCCCGCGGCCCGTGGGTGCTCATTGATGCTGGCCTGCCCGGCTCGGCAGCCAAGATAAAGCAGCACGCCGCGGCCACGTTTGGGGTGGACAACCCGCCCGCGGCCATCCTGCTCACGCACGGCCATTTCGACCACGCTGGGGGGCTAGGGGGCCTGCTGGCGGCCTGGCCTGCGGTGCCCGTGTATGCGCACCCACTGGAGCTGCCCTACCTCACGGGCCGCAGCAGCTACCCGCCGCCTGACCCCACCGTGGGTGGTGGCCTCATGGCGTGGAGCTCGTTTCTCTACCCCAAGCACCCGTACGATTTTGGGTCGCGCGTGCAGGAACTGCCCGCCGATGGCAGCGTGCCCGGCCTGCCCGGCTGGCGCTGGCTGCACACGCCGGGCCACACGGCTGGCCACGTGTCGTTTTTTCAAGCAGAAGGTAAAGTACTGGTGGTAGGCGATGCCTTCACCACGGTGGTGGGCGAGTCGGCGCTGGCCACGCTCAGCCAGAAGCAGGTGGTGCACGGCCCGCCGGCCTATTTCACCCCCGATTGGGATGCCGCCCGCACCTCAGTAGCCGAGCTGCTGAGCTTGGTGCCCAACGTAGCCGCCACCGGCCACGGCATTGCCATGCATGGCGATGAGCTACTGCACCAGCTCGAACGCCTGGCCGTAAATTTCAACAAAGACTCGCGCCCCAAAGTGGGCCGCTACGCCCACCAGCCCGCCATTGCCGATGCCAGCGGTGTGGTGGCCGTGCCGCCTCCCGTGGCTAGCCCCCTAGTAAAAAGCCTGGCCGTGGCGGGTGGGCTGCTGGCGGTGGCGGGCTTGGTGCTGGCCGTTAAGAAGAAGCGCAAGCCCAAGCACACCTACCGCGCACCCTACCGCGACTACCCGGTTTAAAGCGGCTGCGGAAACTGCCCCGGCCGGGCGTAGCCGTAGCGCACCGGCGCCTGTACGGCGTGGTAGCCATCGAGGCCCGAAATGGCCGTTTCGGTGAGGGCTACCAGGTCGAGGGTGCCATCGGGGCGCAGGGCTTCCTCGCGTAGGTATACGTGCTCGACGGTGCCCACCAGCAACATAGTGCCGTTGAAGATGGCGTGCTCCTCGCGCAGCCGCAGCCCGATGCTGAGCGGACTTTCGGCCACGTAGGGCGCCGGGAAGCCATCGCGGAAGTTGGCCGTAAAGCCGCAGGCTTCAAACTCCGACACATCTTCAAAATTGGCCGAGGTGTAGTGGGCCTGCGCTACCAGGCTCAACGGCACGTGGTTGAGGGTGTAGGCACCACCATTATCCTTGATATTCTGGTAGGTATGGCGCGGCACGGTGGTGGGGCGCGTTACCATGCCCAGCACGGCCGGGTCGGAGCCCAGGTGCAGCACCGAGCTGAAAATGGCGAGGTTGGTGCGCCCGTCGGGCGCGGCCGTGCCTACCAGGTTGGCCGGCTTAAAGCCCGGCAGGCCGTTGACGAAGTTGAGGCGGTAAACCTTTTCGAAAGCCGTGATGTCGGCGGCGGTGATGTGCTGCATAGAGGTAGGAAGCTGATTGTCGGGTATTACCCAAAACAACAGCCCGTTGTTAGATTGCCACTCGGAAAATAGAAATTTCCAGCCTGTCGGTCGCAACGCGGCTGGCTTCTGGGTTTTATTATTTAGCCTAATGCAGCTTAGCAGCTTATAGGCACACTCTTGGGCTATGTGCGCGTCTTGGCCCGACCATGCAACACGTCTGCCGTGGTATTTGTAGCAGCTGAGGTGTTTAGTACAGGTGGCGGAACCAGCTAGAATAGCTATGTCCCTGAATATTTGACAAGCAACTGTCCTGGGCATTGGGGTATCTGGTTAGCATACACTCACTGCTTTCTGTCGTTCCATGGACTCTTGCCGATACTATGTCCTTCTTTTTCTTATAGTTACCGCTTGCTCGCCCGCCGTGGCGCAAGGCTTACTCCTAACGGGCCATATTCAAGACCAGCGCACCCATCGGCCTATTTCGTTTGTTAGCTTGGGTATCAAGGGTAAAAACGTAGGGACGGTAGCCGATGAAAATGGCCATTTCTCGCTCCGTATTTCCGATTCGCTAGCTAGTGATTCGCTCACCTTCTCGGCAATTGGCTATCGGACGCAAGCCATTGCGATTGCCCACCTAACGGCGACGAGGCCGCAGACCTTCCTCTTGGTGGAGAAAGCGACGGCGCTGCAAGAAGTAGTGGTACGGGCGCGGGCCGCCAAGCTGCGTCGCATCGGAACGACGACCCATAATCCCTTCTTATGGGGCAATATCCAGCAAAAGCAAACGCATGATATTGTAGAGTTTGCCAAATTCATTCCTCTTGGCAATACTCCTTCAGAAGTGCGGCAAGCCCACATTTTTCTGCGGCGCCCCACCGTCGATACCGTAACCTTTCGGCTCAATTTTTATCGCGCCGGCCCCGACCGGCCCGCCGAGCGCTTGGTTGAGCGCACCATTCTGGTACGCACGGCTATTCATGACGGGTGGCTAACGATTGATTTGGCGCCGTATATGCTCACGCTGCAAACGGACTTTTACCTCAGTTTTGAGTTCTTGCCTGCCCGGCAGTTACCTGTGCCCGCCTTCAGTTATGGTGCGCAGTTTGGGGGCGCGGCCCTCGTGCGCACCAGCAGCCTAGGAACCTGGAAACGCGAGCCCAGCGCTTCCCTGACGGCCTACGTCACAGTGCAGCAATAAGTCCATGCGCAAGTGCCGGGGCCGTTGGCCTGCCTGTTGGGGAACGCCGACTGGCCACCAGCTTGCTAACCCTACCATTGTTGGAGCGCCGCGAATGCGTTTAAGTAGCCTGTTCGCGCTACTTTATCTGTCGTTCGGTACGCTAGCCGGTTGGGCGCAGGCTGGCCCGCCGACCGCCCTAATTCGGGTAAGTAGGACGGTGAGCGATGCCGACACCAGGCAGGCCTTGGCTGGGGTTGCCGTTCGGCTGCAACATGCTCGCCAAGGGGTGATAACCAACAACCAGGGCGTTTTTACACGTTGCGAGCAGTTAATTGTATTGACATCTTAAGTCGTTTCGAGAACCCTAGTGAGTGTTATTCTTTTGTGTTTTATCCACGCCCGGCTACTCGTATAAATCGTGCGGGTCGGCGGCGGCCAACTCCACTAAAAACTGTCCCAGCTCCTGCGTCACGGCGGCCAGAAAGGCCGCGCCCTTAGCTGCCGTGGCGGCGGCTGGGTTGCCGATGCCCGTGTCGGCGCTCACCTGGCTCCACGCGCGCTGGGCCCAGGCCCACTCACGCAGCGCCCGGATGCGAAACCGCTTGCTGGCCCCGTCGCCGGCCTCGGCTAGGGGGCGCACCAGGTCGGGGGCCAGGTGCAGCATCATGCTGGTTTCCATCTCGTCGGCGTGGTCGCCGGGCGCCTCAAAAAACTGCTTGCGGTCTACGATGCGAAACAGCGTGGCGGTGCTGAGAAACACGCCCGGAAACTCGGCTTGCAGCTCGCGCAGTATCTGGCGAAAATCGTTGCCGCTGTGGCCATTCAGCACCACCAGCTTCGGAATGCCCTGGCGGGCCAGCACCTGCACCACATCGCGCAGAATAGCGAGCTGCGTGCTGGGGTTCAGGTTCAGGTCGAGCGTGATGTCGAGCTGGCCGGTGTTCACCCCTAGCGGAATGGTGGGCAGCACAACCACCTTGGCGCCTTGCTCCCAGGCTAGCCGGGCGGCCTCGGCGGCTACGTAGTCGCACTGGTAGTTGTCGGTGCCGTAGGGCAAGTGATAGTTGTGAGCCTCGGTAGCACCCCAGGGTAAAAGCACCACGTCAAACGCGGTTTCTTTGACGGCTTGCCAGGTAGTTTCGGCCAGAATGTAGGGGCGGGCGGGCATGAGGAAGGCAGTTAAGAACGAAAACTCTCTACGCAGGCGGCCTCGCTAAGGGCAAAGCTGCCCCGGCTCACTATACCGGTAAAACCTGCTGGCCACCGCCCCCGGCTAGCCCCCCGCCAGGCTGGCTAGCCAACGATGAGGCCCTTAGTTGCGTCTCTATAAGGGCCGGCCCGCGGGTACGGCGCATCCTGTTCCTATTTCCGTTTGCTTATGAGAACGCTCGTTTTTATGGCTGCCGCTGGGGCGGCAGCCAGCCTGATAGCTGCTAAAGTATTGGCCCAAACCACTCCAGCCGCTCCTGCCGAGCCGCTGTCGGCGGCGGGGCGGGCGCTGTTTGCCGGCGCGCCGGTGCCGCAGCTCGTGGCCAAGCAATTTGCCTTCACTGAAGGGCCAGCGGTGGATAAGCAGGGCAATATTTTCTTTACCGACCAGCCCAACGATAAAATCTGGAAATATGACTTGGCCGGCAAGCTCAGCGTATTTCTAAGCCCTAGCGGCCGGGCCAATGGCTTGTATTTCGATAAGAAAGGCAAGCTGCTAGCCTGCGCCGATGCCCAGGGACAGCTGTGGGCTATCGCGCCCGATGGCAAAGCCCAGGTCTTGGTCAATGACGTGGCCGGCCAGCGCCTCAACGGGCCCAACGATGTGTGGGCCAGTCCGCTAGGGGGCTTATTCTTCACCGACCCTTACTACAAGCGCGACTACTGGCCCGTCACGCGCCCGGCGCCCATTCCCGAATACGTGTATTACCTGGCCCCCGGCGCCGGGCAGCCGGTCGCCGTCGAAACCACCCTCAAAAAGCCCAACGGCCTCATCGGCACGCCCGATGGCAAGCTGCTCTACATTGCCGACATCGGCGCCAACAAAACCTATCGCTACCGCCTCGGGCCGGGAGGAAAATTGCTTGATAAGCAGCTGTTTGTGGAGCAGGGCTCCGATGGCATGACCCTCGATGAGCAGGGCAACGTGTACCTCACGGGCCAGGGCGTCACCATTTACAGCCCCACCGGCCAGCGCCTGGCGCACCTCGACGTGCCCGCCGCCTGGACGGCCAACCTCTGCTTTGGCGGGCGCGACATGCGCACGCTTTTTATCACCGCTTCGGAGGCCGTGTTTACGGTGCCCATGCGGGTGCGCGGCATCCGCTAGGGGAGGCGCTTACGCTCACAAGCCCCGCCGGAGCTGGTCCGGCGGGGCTTGTGAGGTTGCTGAAGGCTACTTCTGCCGGGCGGCCCAGGCGTCCATCTTCTTTTCCAGCACGGCCAGCGGCATCACGCCGTCTTTCAGCAGCTCGTCGTGAAAGTCGCTGAGCTTGAACTTGCTGCCGAGCTCCTTTTCGTACTTCGTGCGCAGCTCGCGGATTTTGAGCTGGCCGGTTTTGTAGCTCAGCGCCTGGCCGGGAATGGCCATGTAGCGTTCAATCTCGGCCGTGGCGCCGTCTTCGCTGATGGGCTCCTGCGCCATCATGTACTTGATGGCCTCTTCACGGGTCATGTTGCGCGAGTGCAGGCCGGTGTCTACCACGAGGCGCACGGCGCGGTGCATCTCGTCGCCGAGCGCGCCCATGTATTGGTAGGGGTCGGTGTAGAGGCCCAGTTCCTTGCCCAGACTCTCGCAGTAGAGCGCCCAGCCCTCGCCCATGGCGCCGTACCACGCAAACTGCCGGAACTTGGGCAAGTCCTGATTTTCCTGCTGCAACGACGTCTGGTAGTGGTGCCCCGGAATAGCCTCGTGCAAGAACAGCGACTCCATGCCCGAAGTGGTGTTAAAGGTCTTCGCATCCACAATCGGGATGTAGAAAATGCCCGGCCGCGAGCCATCGGGCGAGCCCGAGTTATACTCGGCCGAGGCCGAAGCGGCGCGGAAGGCCTCCGTCTGCCGAATCTCAAACGGCGTCTTAGGCGTGCGCCCAAACATCTTTTTCAGATTCGGGTCGATGGTCGCCTGAATCTTGCGGAAGGCGTCCAGTACCTGGCTAGCCGCGGTGTAAGGCATGAACTTCTTGTCCGTCTTCAGGTAGTTGAAGAACGCCGGCAGGTCGCCCTTAAAGCCGACCTGCGCCTTCACCTTCTCCATCTCGCCCTTGATGCGCGCCACCTCCGCAAGGCCGGTCTGATAAATTTCTGCGGGCGTTTTGCTCGTCGTGGTCCAGTAGGCCACGTCGTAGGTGTACATGGCCGGGCCACCCGGCACTGCCGAAATACCGCTCGTAGAGCGTGCCTTCGGCAAGTACTCGTTGGCCAGGAAAGTGCCCAGCTTCTGGTAGGTGGGCACCAACTCGGTCAGGATGGCCTTGTCGTAAGCCTCGGTCAGCCGCTTTTTATCAGCGTCCGAAAAGTCCTTCGGGAACGCCTTAATCGGGCCGTAGAATAGGGACTGGCTAGGGTCGGTCACCACGATGTCCTTGCCGCGCATCTGCGGAATCATCTTCACCACCAGGGCTTTGGGCAATACCACGCCGGCCTTCATGCCGCGCCGGAAGTTGCCGATGGCCGAGTCGCTCCACGCCACAAAGCCGTGCACGCGGCCCAGCCAGTTGTCGTAGTCCTTCACGGTCTTAAAGGGCTGGTTGCCCGAGCCCGCACCATATTGCCCCAGCGTGATGGGCAACCCCCAAAACTGCTGAAACGGCATCATCCAGGTGTTGAGCTTCAGGCCGGCCAGGCGCTGCTGCATCTCGTACTGGAAGATGTCGTAGCTAAGCTTGTCATTGTCGGCCAGGCTGTTGCGGTCGAATTTTTCGAGCCGCGTCAGGTAATCTTGGTAGAAGGTGCGCAGCGTGTCGCGGTAGGCCTGGGTCTGGTCGTTGGGCAGCTGGTCGTTGAAGCGGTTGTCGCCCTGGCCAGTAGCGGCCAGTGGGTCGAGGCGCGACTGCTTTTCCCAGTACTGGCCAAACAGGCCGCTCAGGTCCTTATTATCGTTACCGCCGGTCTGGGCCTGGGTTTTATCCGAAGTAGAGCCCGACTGGCAGCCAGCCAGCCACAAGGCCGCGGCCGCCAGGGCCGCGTGCGCGAGGTATTTCATTAAAAGAAAGGGGTTAGGGTAGGAAGTCAAAGAAACGGCAAACGTACCATGCGCTGAAAACACGTTTGTCATGCTGACGAAGGAAGCATCTTGTCAGGGCCGGCGCACTACTACGCAAACCTGCTAAGATGCTTCCTTTGTCAGGATGACAAACGTGTTTTGGCCCGGCCAGCGTAGAATAAGACCAGCCGTCAAAAGCCAGCGGCTAGCCTTGTTTCAGGCTGGCCTCGTACTCGTCGAGCTTTCTAATAACGCCCGCGATGTTCTCGGTCAGCAGCGTGATAACGGCGCCTTCGGGTGCCGTGGCCAGCACGTGGTCGATGGCATCCAGCTCGTTTTCGATGTAGGTTACGGGCAGCTCGGGCTTGTCGAGGCGCAGGCCGCGCGTCATGATTTCCTGTAAAAACTCGGCCGACTTGCCGCGCAGGTCCCGGTCCTGCCGCAACACCACCTCGTCGAAAATGCGGCCCGCGATGCGCGAGAACCCTAGCGTGTCCTCGTCGCGGCGGTCGCCCAGGCCCGATACTACGCCGATTTTGCGGCTGGCCGTGGTAGCGTTCATAAACTCGGCGTACTTGCCGATGCCCGCCGTGTTGTGCGCATAGTCCACAATCACCTCGAAGCGCGGAAATTTGTACACGTTCATGCGGCCCGGCGTTTTGGTGGCCGAGGGCACAAACGTGCGGAAGGCCGTCTTTATCGAGTCCTTGTCGAAGCCCGCTAGGTAGCCGGCCAGGGCCGCCGCCAGCGAGTTTTCGATGTTGAACGTGGCACGTCCGCCAAACGTGACTGGAAACTCGGCCGCCCGGTCGATGCGCAGCTTGTACGAATTTTTATAAATCGTAATGTAGCCTTCCTCATACACGGCCGCCACGCCGCCGGCCTCCACGTGCTCCTGAATGCGCGGGTTGTGCTCGTGCATCGAGAAGTAAGCCACTTTACATTCCAGGTGGCGGCCCATCTCATACACCAGGTCGTCGTCGGCGTTGAGCACGGCCCAGCCCGATTTCTGCACCGTGCGGGGCAGCACGCCCTTCACAGCGGCCATTTCCTCCACGGTATAAATATCGCGCATGCCCAGGTGGTCGGCCGCCACGTTGGTCACCACCGCAATGTCGCAGGTGTGGAACCCTAGCCCCGAGCGCAGCATGCCACCGCGCGCCGTTTCGAGCACCGCATAATTCACCGTGGGGTCGCGCAGTACGAACTCAGCGCTCTGGCCGCCCGTGCAATCGCCTTTTTGCAGCTGAACCCCCTGTATATAAATGCCATCGGTGGTGGTGAAACCGACCTTATAGCCCACGCTAGCCACCAAATGCGCGATGAGGCGCGTGGTAGTCGTCTTGCCATTGGTGCCCGTGACGGCGATAATCGGAATGCGTGCCGTGGCCCCGGCTGGAAACAGCATGTCCACGACCGGCGCTGCCACGTTGCGCGGCAGGCCCTCGGTGGGGGCAATGTGCATCCGGAAGCCTGGCGCCGCGTTCACCTCAATCACGGCGCCGCGCGTCTCGTTCAGCGGAATAGCAATGTCGCTGGTTAGCAAATCAATACCGCAAATATCCAGCCCCACTATACCCGCCACGCGCTCGGCCAGCAGCAGGTTATAGGGGTGAATGAGGTCGGTTACGTCGGTGGCCGTACCGCCGGTGCTGATGTTGGCGGTGCTCTTGAGGTACAGCGTTTCGCCGGCCGGCAGCACCGATTCCAGCGTTAGCTCCTTGCCCTTCAAAATGTCCAGTGTATGCTGGTCGGCCTTGATGGAAGTGAGTACTTTTTCGTGGCCCACGCCCCGGCGCGGGTCGGTATTTACCTCCTCAATCAGCTGCTGAATAGTATGTTGGCCGTTGCCGGTAACGGCGGCGGGCGTGCGCTTGGCGGCCGCGATAAGCTTGCCGTTTACCACCAACAGGCGGTAATCGTCGCCCTGCACGAATTGCTCCACAATCACGGCCCGCGAGTATTCCTTGGCGGCCTTAAGGCCCTCCACGGCGTCGTCCCAGTTCATAATGCGGATGGTAGCGCCCTTGCCGTGGTTGCCGTCGAGCGGCTTGGTCACGATGGGAAAGCCTAACTCTTCAATTGCATCGCGCAGGCCGTCTTCTGAGTACACGGTGGTGCCGCGCGGCACCGGCACGCCGCCGTCGGCCAGCATGGCCTTGGTGCGGTTTTTATTGCCGGCCACTTCCACGCCCGCGTGCGAGGTGAGGTTAGTAGTGGTGGCCCAGATGCGGCGCTGGTTTACGCCGTAGCCAAGCTGAATAATGCTGCTGTTTTTGAGCTGAATGTAGGGGATGTTGCGTGAGGCAGCCTCGGCCACAATGCTCCAAGTGCTGGGCCCAAAAAATTCCTCTTCCCGAATGTCGTGCAGCTCGTCAATTACGGGTTTCAGGTTGAAGCTTTCGCCCTTGCAGAGCGCCTCCACCAGCTCCACGGCGGCTTCGGCGGCGTAGCGGCCGGCGCGCTCCTCTTGGTAGGAGAATACGACGTACTCCACGCCTTCCTCGCGGGCCGGGTAGCTTTTGCCCCAGAATACCGGCATGCCGGCCTGGCGCTGCAGTTCCAGCGCCACGTGCTGGATTACGTGCCCTAGCGGCTCGCCGTCGGCCAGCTGCTCCTGGGTAAGGGGCGGGTGCTTAGCGAGTTGCTTGTTGGATGGTCGGCTAGCCTCGTAGGGCTGGCCGATGCCGGGCAACAGCGCGGTGAGGCGCTTGGCTAGGCCGTCGATGGTATTGCTCCATTCACCAGCAAACTCTTGTAAATCAACTTTGCATACAATCAGGCGGTAGTGCTTTACCGACCAGTAGCTCGGCCCGCGCATGGTGCGGAGGTCAATAATCTTCATATAGCCAAAACAAGGATAAGCCGCCGGCCCGGCCAGCGGTACGGCAAGGTAGGTAGTACGCTGCGTAGTAGGGCAGTGTTGGGCCGGAGGGGCATAAAAAAGCCCTGCTGTTTCTGAGCGAAACAGCAGGGCTTCCAGAGAGGTAACGGGCGGATTCGAACCGCCGTAGGAGGTTTTGCAGACCTCTACCTAGCCGCTCGGTCACGTTACCGGCTTGGGGCCACAAAGGTACGCTGAAAAGAACGGGTTGACCAAGCTAAAACGCAAAAAAAGCCCTAGCCAGGCGGCTAGGGCTTCTTAAGTTGACCTACATCAATCGCTTAGGCGATGTCAGCATTGTCGGGCGACGGGCCAGCGGCCGGTGCATCCTGACGAGCCTTCAGCTTGTCTTCGCCAGCCTGACGCTCGGCGCCAGCAAGCTGGTCGCGCAGGGCGCTAAGGGCGTCGAGGTCGCCGAGGGTGTTCTTGTCAGCCGGCTTCTTGAGGTCGCTCAGTTTACCTTCACCCTGGCTCTGGCCAGCGTTGGGCGACTTCTTCGCGAACTTCGAGTTGGTCGTCTTGTTGCTTTCGTCCTCTTTGTTGTACACCGCGGTGTGCGAAAGCACGATGCGACGGTCATCTTTCGAGAACTCGGTAACGCGGAAGTCTAGCTGCTCGCCGTTTTCGGCGTTCGAGCCATCCTCTTTCACCAAGCCTTTGGGGTAAGCAAAACCCTCGATGCCGTAGGGCAATTCGAGTACTGCGCCACGGTCCGACTTCTCGGTGATGGTAGCCTTGTGTACCGAGCCGGGGGTAAATACCGTCTGGAAGGTATCCCAGGGGTTTTCCTCCAGCTGCTTCACACCCAGGGCGAGACGACGGGCCGACATATCCAACTCGAGTACTACTACGTCGAGTTTGTCGCCAACTTTCACCACTTCCGAGGGGTGCTTCACTTTCTTGGTCCACGACAGGTCCGACACGTGCACGAGGCCGTCTACACCTTCTTCCAGTTCTACGAACAGGCCGAAGTTGGTCAGGTTGCGCACGGCGCCGCTGTGCTTGGTGCCCACAGCAAACTTCTCAGCGAAGTCGCCGCGGGTCCACGGGTCCTCGGTCAGCTGCTTGATACCCAGGCTCATCTTGCGGTCTTCACGGTCGAGGGTCAGTACAACTGCCTCCACGATGTCGCCCTGCTTGATGAAGTCCTGCGGGTTGCGCAGGTGCTGGCTCCAGCTCATTTCCGACACGTGGATGAGGCCTTCAACGCCCGGTACCACTTCCATGAACGCGCCGTAGTCGGCTACGTTCACGATGCGGCCCTGTACACGCGAGCCGGGACCGAGGTCGGCCGGCAGCGAATCCCACGGGTGGGGCGTCAGTTGCTTCAAGCCCAGCGAAATACGCTTCTTGGCTTCGTCGAAGTCCAACACAACCACGTTGAGTTTCTGGTCGAGCTGCAGTGCTTCGCTCGGGTGAGCGATGCGGCCCCACGAAATGTCCGTGATGTGCAGCAGACCATCGAC
>Ga0308157_10002584_pt1 | contig 29001 bp, 21 predicted proteins | sample PhyBR1_FD_201035 | JGI IMG/M metagenome (GOLD analysis project Ga0308157, IMG submission 201035) | Phyllosphere microbial communities from UC Gill Tract Community Farm, Albany, California, United States - DLSLB.R1 | ecosystem: Host-associated > Plants > Phyllosphere > Unclassified | place: USA...
CCCGTCTGTTCGGCGGGGGACTGTCGCAAACGCGGGCGGCGCGCATGACTGCGGAACCGCCCGTTTCGAATAGGGAGGAACCTATCATAAAATTAGGAAATCTCAAAACATCCACAGGACGACTGAGAGGTTCCGGCACTTTGTGACCGGATTGTGTTCAGGTCTTAGGAGCCCTTGCCGGGCTTGGTGCTGAAGTATTTCTCGAACTTGCCGGTCTCGCGTTCATACTGCTCGCGGTCGGCGGGGGGCGTGCCCTTGACGGTGATGTTGGGCCAGGTCTTGGCGTATTCGGCGTTGACCTGAAGCCACTTGCCGTCCGGCTCGTCCTCGGTGTCGGGGACGATGGCGTCGACGGGGCATTCCGGCTCGCAGACGCCGCAGTCGATGCACTCGTCAGGGGCGATGACCAGGAAGTTCTCGCCCTCGTAGAAGCAGTCCACCGGGCAGACCTCGACACAGTCCATGAACTTACATTTCACGCAGGCGTCGGTGACGATGTAGGTCATGGCGGTCGGGCGGGCTCTTTGGCGCAATCAGGGTCGAGGGCGGGCAAATGGCCCCGTCGGAACCAACTGTCAACCGAGGGCGCTGTCGCGATAGCGCCGCCTCGGCTTGACGGGGGGGCTTCAATCCGTATCTGATTGGATTACAGATTAGCTCTGAAAGGACGTCTTCATGCGTTTCGCTCCTCGCACCGCTCTCGTCGGCGCCCTCGCGTTCAGCCTGCTGGCGGGCGGCGCGGTGGTCGCTCAGTCGGCCATGACTCGCGTCCCCGCCGAGGTTCAGGCGGGCGCCTACAAGCTGGATGCCAGCCACGGCAAGATCACCTGGTCGGTCGATCATCTGGGCTTTTCGAAATATTATGGCCAGTTCGTCAATGTCTCGGCCGAGTTGACGCTGGACCCCGCCAATCCGTCGGCTTCAACCCTGACGGCAAGCATTCCTCTGACCGACGTGGCCCCGAACGACGACGGGTTGAAGCGCCACCTGCAGACGGCGGACTTCTTTGACAGCGCCAACCACCCGGTCGCCACCTTCCGCTCGGTCCACATCATGATCGACCCGAGCGAGCCGAACGAGGCTGTCGTGCACGGCGAACTGACCCTGCGTGGCGTGACCAAGCCTGTGACGATGGAGGTCGAGTTCAACCAGGCTGGTCAGACGCGCGGCGGCTACAAGGCTGGTTTCGACGGCGAGGCCACCATCAAGCGTTCGGATTTCGGCATCACCTACGCCCTGCCGGGTGTATCGGACGAGGTGGAGTTGCATATCGAAGGCGAGTTCGTGAAGCAGGGCTGAGGCACGTCTTTTGGGCTAACGCGCGTCGCGCGGCTTGAGCCCCGTTCAGTCCAATAGAAGGTAAAGGGCGCGGGCTTCCTCGGGAGGGCCGCGCCTTTCGCCTAGATGGAGCACGCGCACGGCGACCAGCCTTCCCCCTTGCGCGAACAGGATGTCGTCGCCGGGGTGGACGCTGCGGCTGGGCTTGTCGAGGCGGGTCTGGACGCCTCGGTGGGTCAGGCGGATGGCGCCGCGCTCGACCATATCGGCGGCCAGGCTGCGGGTTTTGGCGAAGCGGGCGCGCCATAGCCACAGGTCGATGCGGCAGCTTTGCGCAGCCTCGGGAGCGGGCTTCACGCGGAGGCGGCCTTGCGCCTCGGGCGGCGCTTGCGGCGCGGGGGCGCGGGCGGCTGGGTCAACTGGGCCAGGGCGGCGAAGGGCGAGTCCTTGGGCGGCGGGGCGGGCTTTCCGGGACGTGTGGCCTTGTCGGCGCGGGGCAGGCGCAGCGCGGCCTGAACCTGTTTCGCCTGTTCAGTGGTCCAGCCCAGTTCGCTCAGGGCCTCTTCCGGCAGGCCCGACTTGGGGGGCGCCTTGCCCGCCGCGCGCGACAGGTCGGCGAAGCGTTCCAGCGCCTCGACCGGGGCGGTCCATGAGCCGACCGCGCGGCGACCGAAGGCGGAAAGCGCACGCGGCGATGGCGTGGGCGAGGGCGAGGGCAGCAGGGCCTCGCCGTCGGGACGGAAAGGCTCGACGACAAAGGCCTGGGCCAGCAGCCGGGCGCGGGGCTTGAGCGCGCCGGGCAGCCAGACGGAGTGGGCGCCGATGCGGATGGCGAAGGTCTTGACCGTGCGCCGCTCGTGCTGGCTCAGCGCGGCCAGATCACGCTCGATCTCGGCGCGCGGAATGACGCCGCCCGCCTCGATCAGGCGGAAGGCCAGGCCGCGCGGCAGGCCGGTCAAGGCCCCGCTGTCCACCGCCTGACGCAGACGGCGCAAATCGCGAAGGGCGCGCCCGGCCTCGGACGCCAGCCAGGCCTCGATGCGGCGCTGGGCCCGTTCGCGCGCCGGGACCGGGCCGAGGTCGCCCAGCAGCCGCACGCGCGGGGCAAAGGGGTCGTCGTTGATGATGCGGGCCGTCAAAGTGCCCTTCCACAGCACATCACCGCCGCCCGAACGCGGATTGGGAATGAGGCTGAAGGCGGCATCGGCTTCGGCCGCCAGCTTGCCGAGACGCCGCGCGATCTCCGGTCCCACGGCGCGGGTCGCGGCCTGTCGCAGCGCCCGATCGGCCAGGGCCGAGCCGCCCGCGTCGGGGGTGAAATGGACCCCCTCCAGATGGCCGACCACCTCGCCCTCGACCGTCACCTCGCCGTCGTCGGCGACGCCTGCGATGGTGTCGGATCGCACGTTCAGCGCCCGCATCAGGGCGGTGGTGCGCCGGTCGACAAAGCGCGCCGTCAGGCGTTCGTGCAGGACGTCGGACAGACGCTCCTCCAGCGCCTTGGTCTTGTCACGCCAGCCCTGGGCCTGATCCATCCAGTCGGGGCGGTTGGCGATATAGGCCAGGGTCCGCACCCCCGAGAGACGCGCTGACAGCTGGTCGATCTGGCCGTCGTCGCGGTCCAGATCATTGAAGCGCGGGGCGACCCAGTCCTCGGTCAGACGCCCGCGACGGCTGGTCAGGGCGGTGAAGATCTCCTTCGACAGGCGGGCGTGTTCGTCCAGCGTCGTCTTCTGGAAATCCGGCAGTTGGCAGGTCTCCCACAGCCGCATCAGGGCGCCGCGAGAACGGGCGACCTTCTTGACGTCGTCGTCGGCGGCGAAGCGGCGCAGCAGGGTCTCGTCCAGAGCCTGGGCGGTCAGCCGCAGGCCGAAGCGGTTGGGCGACACGGTCAGCGAGCGCAGCAGGTCGGGCAGGGTGTCGAAGTCCAGCCGCCCGTGGCGCCACTCGGCGGCCTCGACCGGATCGAAGCGGTGGCTGACCACCTGTTCGAGGATGTCCTCGTCCAGCTCATCGGCCTCGCCGGTGACCCCAAAGGTGCCGTCGCGCAGGTGGCGTCCGGCGCGGCCGGCGATCTGGCCGATCTCGGGCGCGTGCAGCCAGCGGGTGCGCGTGCCGTCGAACTTCCTCAAGCCGGCAAAGGCCACATGGTCCACGTCCATGTTCAGCCCCATGCCGATGGCGTCGGTGGCGACCAGGAAGTCCACCTCGCCCGACTGGAACAGCTCGACCTGGGCGTTGCGGGTGCGCGGCGACAGCGAGCCCATGACCACGGCGGCCCCGCCCCTCTGGCGACGCAGCAGCTCGGCGATGGCGTAGACCTGCTCGGTCGAGAAGGCGACGACGGCGCTGCGACGGGGCAGGCGGGTCAGCTTCTTGGACCCGGCATAGGACAGGGTGGACAGGCGCTCGCGGGTGACGATCTCGGCGTCAGGGACCAGGGCGCGGATCAGCGGAGCCATGGTGCCGGCCCCCAGGAACATGGTCTCGAACCGGCCGCGCGCGTGCAGCAGGCGCTGGGTGAAGACGTGGCCGCGTTCCGGGTCGGCGACCAGCTGGATTTCATCGACGGCCAGGAACTCGACCTGACGCTCCAGCGGCATGGCTTCGACGGTGCAGACGAAATAGGCCGGGCGCGGCGGGAGGATCTTCTCCTCGCCGGTGATCAGGGCGACGGCGGCGGCCCCGCGCTGCTTGACGATCCGCTCATAGATCTCGCGCGCCAGGAGGCGCAGCGGCAGGCCGATCATGCCCGAGGCGTGACCCAGCATCCGCTCGACCGCCAGATGGGTCTTGCCGGTGTTGGTGGGCCCCAGGATCGCCGTAACGCGCGATGGGGCCAGACCTGCGGAACGATCACTCATGTCGGGTTCAAGGTGGAGAAGGGGGGCGGGTTTCTCAAGCGAAACCGCTGAAGGGCGCCAATAATGAACAGATGCTTTCCGGCGCCTGGAACGGGCACGAAACGAATCATGACCGAATCAGCGACGCGGCCCGATTCAGGATTTGTTCCCTACAAGATATTGTAGCTTAACGAGGATTAATCGCTAGGAGTTTCTTGCCGGGTGGATAAGTCGGGGGCGACGTCTTTCCCTGATCGCCGCGAGCCGCTAGGGACGACGCAACGGCCCCGTAGCTCAGCTGCATAGAGCAAGGCTTTCCTAAAGCCGAGGTCGGGGGTTGGAGTCCCTCCGGGGTCGCCATGATGCATCTGTCGAAGCCGCTGCACGGTCTTCGGGGATTCAGGCGACGTGGTCAGATGCCAGGGCGAGCGCTAGGCGCACGGGTCAGGGCGCGGCCGACACCACGCCTTCCACGCGGGCGCCGTCGGCGATGACGGCGACGATGCGGCGGCTGTTCTCGATCTTCAGCAGGGGATTGTCGGCCAGCAGCAGGATGTCGGCGCGATAGCCCGGCGCCAGGCGGCCGACCTGATCCTGGCGGTCCAGGAAGGCGGCGCCGCCGAGGGTGGCGGCCTGCAGGGCCTGAGCGGGGCTGAGGCCCGCGCGCACCATCCAGGACAGTTCCTCGTGCGCCGCGTAGCCGGGGAAGACGAAGGGATTGCCGACATCCGTGCCCAGGGCGATGGGAACGCCCGCCGCCGCCGCTCGCTTCAGATTGTCTGCGGCCTTGGCCAGGTAGACGAGCGCCGTGGCTTCGTCTTCGGCCGCGGCGGCGAGAAAGGGTGGGGCCGTCAGGCTTTCAACCGCCGAGGGCTCCACGCCGGCCAGGGCGTAGGGGTCCGTCTCGCGTTGGCCCCGCGCCCAGGTGATGATGCCGTCATAGAGGGCGAAGGTCGTCACCAGGGTCATCTTCTGTTCGGCCATGCGCCGCACCAGATCGTCCGGCAAGCGATCGGTCGGCCCATGCATGACGCCGTCGACCCCCGCGTCGAGCGCGATGCGCACATGCTCCGAAGTGCTGATATGGGCGAAGACCCGCAGCGACCGGGCGTGGGCGGCGGAGACAAGCCGGCGGATCTGGGCGTCGCTCAGACGGGGCTTGGGATACCAGGGCGGCGGGCCGTCTTCGATGACGATCTTGATGGCGTCCACGCCCGCCGCCTTCTTGGCGTCCATCAACCGATCGATGTCGGCGTCGGGGGTCAGCATGGTGACGCCCAGGGCTTCCAGCACGGCGGGGGGCGTATCCGCCGGCATGTTGAAGATGGTCGAGATCGGGTGGCTGCCCGGCGCGGTGATGAGGGAGCCCGCCCCGTAGAGGTCGGGGCATTGACCCGCTGTTGTTCGACAATGCTCCCGCAGCGGTGAAAACTCGGCGTCATTGGCCCCGGTCGCGCCAGGAATGAAGAGGCTGGTGACGCCGTAGCGTAGGAATTGCCGCAAGGCGCGAGCGCGGGTCGTCTCATCGCTCGGCAAGACGCCGCCTTCGCCAAGGTGGGCGTGAACGTCGATCAACCCGGCCATGGCGAAGCGCCCCGAGGCGTCGATGCGCATGGCGCCCTCGGGCGGTAGGGCCGCGCCCGAGGGGGTGATGGCCGCGATCCTCCCCTCCAGGATCAGGATGTCCTGCGGCGACGACGTCGAGCTGGCGGCGGGGTCGATGAGGGCGGCGCCAGCGATGAACAGGGCGGGGCGTGCAGTATCCTGCGTCTGCCCGGCCCAGGCGGTCGGCGCTGAACAGGTCAGAGCGCAGGCCGCGACACGTCCTGCGACGGCCAGGGTTGTGAATGGGTTCGCCATGAAAGCCTCCTCGCCCGGATGCCCGACGCACGAAATCACATTTCGTTGTTAGCTTGAACCGAGAGGGCTTTCCTGGGCCCGAAGCCGGCGCTTCGGGCCCAGGCGGCGGCTAGAATTGGAAGGTCTGGCCGACGGTGTAGCTTTCCCAGGCTTCGCGAGTCTTGAAGTCCAGGCCGCCGTCCCAGGCGGAGCCCATGTAGTAGGTGAAGGGCTGGCCCGGCGTGACCCGCACCAGGATCAGATAGTTGTCGGCGTCCTCGGCGAAGCCCTCGACCAGGGCCGGGTCGACGGCGATGGCGATGCCGATGGAGCCGTGCTCGGGGTTGGCGGGCTCCCAGAACATCAGGCGGCCGTTGGCGGCGTCGCGGGTGACGGCGCCGGCCCCGGCGGCGTTGCGGCGCTTGGAGATGCCGATGCCGACGATCAGGGGCTCGGTGGTGTCCGAGTTCAGGGTCGAGGTCATGCGGGTGAAGTTGGAGCCCAGCGGCAGGGAGAAGTCGCGCGTCTCCCAGACCTTGCGAGCCACATCGACGGGCCAGGGGCGGTAGTCGACGCTGAAGCGGGCCTCGTCGCCGCCGGTTTCCTCGATGCGGTAGGTCGAGAAGTTGCGGCTGGTCCACAGCTTGTTCTCGAACCAGATCCCCAGACCGCCCGAGCCGCGACCACGCCCGACGTCGTAGTAGTCCAGGCCCTCGCCGCGATCGACGTGGTAGTTGGGGAAGCGCAGTTGGCGGTCCATGTAGGGATAGCGCACGCGCTTGGCCCAGACATCGACGCCAGAGCCCGAGGGCGCTTCGCGCGCCTCCAGCGCCGGGCCGTAGATGCGGTGAGCGACGCGGTCGTTCTCCCACAGCAGATCGTCCAGACGGTCGGGCGCGAAGCGGACGACGGCGCGGGGCTTCTGCTGATCGGCGGGCGGCGGGGTCAGCCGTTCGACCTCGGCGGGGCGGCCCAGGGCGGTCGGGTCATAGGAGAGGGCGCGGGTGGCGTGCATCTCCTCGGCGCGACGCTTGATCTCGGCTTCGCCGACGACTGTGACGGGGGCGGGGGGCGTCGGCGTGGTGGCGGCGATGACGGCGGGCGTGTCGCGCGCGGGCTCGGCCAGGGGCAGGGATTTCTGGGCGCCGTTCAGGTCGGCGATCTCAAGGCCGGCCATCAGATAGGTCCCCGTGGTGTAGAGGCCGACCTCGTTGGGATCGGTCGCCACGGGCATGTCGCCGGTCTTCTGGGTGGCGCCGATCAGGCCGTTGGGCAGGACGTGGCGGTTCAGCGCGGCCCAGCCCTTGAGCGCAGCGGGCTCATAGACGGCGCGGTCCAGCAGGCCGTGGTTGATGCCCCAGGCCATGGCGTAGACGTAGAAGACCGAACCCGAGGTCTCGGCCTGAGGATAGAGGTCGGGGGCCAGCAGGCTGGCGCGCCACAGGCCGTCGTCCTGTTGCAGTTCGCGGATGCGCCCGGCCATGGCCTGGAAGATGTCCACGTAGTCCTGACGACCTTCGAAGTCGGCGGGCATGGCCTCCAGGGTGCGGGCCAGACCGCCCATGACCCAGCCGTTGGCGCGGCTCCAGTAGATGGGCTGGCCGTTGGCTTCCTTGCGGTTCTCAAAGCGTTGATCGCGCAGGAAGAGGCGCTGCTCGGGCACCCACAGGCGGTCGATGGTGCGGCGGAACTCCTTGTCCATGCCGCGGATGTATTTGGGATCGCCGGTCACCGCCGACATGCGCGCCAGCACCGGCGGGGCCATGTAGAGGGCGTCGGCCCACCACCAGATCGAAGCCTCGGTCTCGGTCGTGCGGTTCAGGTGTGGGACCATGTAGTCCAGCCGCTGGCGCAGCGGCATCAGCACCCCGTCCTGACCCCGGCGCGAATAGAGTTCGAGGTAGAGGTCGCCGATGGTCTGGTCGTCAGCGTTCAGCATGGTCGGGCCGGAGCGGGCGCCGCGCAGGCTGTAGTTATAGTGCTCGGCCACCGCCGTCAGGAAGCGCAGGGTCTCGGGATCGTCGGACACGCGGGCCAGTTTCGCCGCGCCGATATAGAAGGTGGCGGCGACCCAGTTGGACGACATCTGTGTCAGGTTGCTGCCGGTCGACAGGGCCAGGGGCCGTTGCGCCATGTCCTTGATCTGGGACGAGGCCACGTATTCAACGGCGGCCATGGTCTGCTCGCGCGAGGGGCGGGCGTCGGCGCGGAAGTTCAGGTCGGGGCGCGGCTTGGCGGTGAGCCATTCGGCCTCGACGCCCGGGTTGGACTGCGGCGTCCAGGCTTGACCCGCAGCCGACTGGGCGAGCGCTGGAGAGGTCAGGACGGTGCTGGCCAGCAGGATGGCGGCAATCGTCGGCACGGCGCGGCGTAGCGTCACAGGCGTTCTCTCCGGTACGAACCCCGTTGGGTTTGGGGTTTCACTATTTGCTCTTCCATACCATAAAATGGTGACTGAGCAGCGCAAGCCGGAATGACACCGGTGAACCGCGACAAGACGCCGTCACCCAAGACGGCCAGTAATTGAGGAACGCCCATGCATCGCCGCTCACTGCTGCAACTCGGCCTGACCGGGGCCATCGCCACCGCCGCCCCGCCCGCCTTCGCCCAGACGACGGGGCGGATGTTCGACGCGGCTGACTTTGGCGCGGTCGGCGACGGCGAGACCATCAACACCCGCCCGATCCAGGCCGCCATCGACGCGGCGGCGGGCGCGGGCGGCGGGACGGTGGTGTTGAAGCCCGGCGTCTATCTGTCGGGGTCGTTGTTCGTGAAGTCGAACGTGACCCTGTTGATCGGACGCGGCGCGACGGTGAAGGGGCTGCGCGACATCGCCGCCTATCCCATGGTCCGCACCCGCGTCGCCGGGATCGAGATGGAGTGGCCGGCGGGCCTGCTGAACATCTATCGCGAGAAGAACGCCAAGATCACCGGCGAGGGTCTGGTGGACGGCGACGGCAAGGTCTTCTGGGACAGCTATTGGGCCATGCGCCGCGACTATGACCCCAAGGACCTGCGCTGGGCCGCCGACTATGACTGCCGCCGCCCGCGCCTGATTCATGTCTATGACTCCGAGGCGGTCGAGGTGTCGGGGCTGAACCTGGCGCGGTCGGGCTTCTGGACCGTCCATGTCTGCTATTCGCGCGATGTGAAGGTGTCGGATCTGATCATCCGCAACAACCTGGGCGGACGCGGCCCCTCGACCGACGGCGTCGATATCGACTCCTCTGAGCGGGTGCTGGTCGAGCGCTGCGACATCGCGGTCAACGACGACGCCCTGTGCATCAAGGCCGGGCGCGATTGGGACGGCCTGCGGGTGGCGCGGCCCTGTCGCCAGGTGAAGGTGCGCGACTGCATCGTGCGCGACGCCCACGCCGGCATGACCTTCGGCAGCGAGACCTCGGGCGGGTTCGAGGATATCGAGGTGTCGGGCCTGCGGATCGAGTACCCTGTGCCTCTGGGCATCTTCTTCAAGTCTGGCCACACGCGCGGCGGGGTCATCAACAACATCGCCCTGAAGAACATCCACCTGCAGGACGTGGCGACCCTGTTCCGGGTCAATCTGAACTGGTACCCGAACTATTCCTACGCTCAGATCCCGGCGGGGATCACCGACATTCCCGACTACTGGCGCGCCCTGGCGACCCCGGTGCCGCGCGAGCAGGGCATCCCTCGCATTCGCGACGTGCGCCTGTCGGACATCAAGGCGGTGGGCGGCAAGATCGGCTTTGAAGCCGCCGCCTATGAGGAGGCGCCGTTGCGCGACTTCACCTTCGACCGGCTGGACTGGGACGTGCGCGAGGCGGGCAGCATCGCCAATGCTGACAACTGGCGCTTCAGCGACTGCAAGATCGACACCCTGGACGGCACGGGACCGAAGGTCACGGCGTCGCGCGGGGTGGTCGGGCTGTAAGGGGCGACATCGCGTCAGAAACTCATCGCCCCGGCGCCTCAGGCGTCGGGGCTTTTTACTGCCTGACAGGACAAAAAAAGGCCCGGAGCGAAACGCTCCGGGCCAAGTCATGCACTGAAAGGTTCAGGGAGGAAGATCAGTATTTCCAGCGCAATCCGATAGCGACCTCGCGGCCGGTGTGACGGTAGTCGGACACGCGGTCCGTCTCGTCGACGTAGCGATTGTTGTATTCGTCGGTCAGGTTGATGCCTTCCAGCGAGACGGTGAGGTTGTCGGTGAAGGCGTAGGACATGGAGGCGTCGATGTTGGTCGTCGCGTTCATGCCCTCTTCCGAGTTGCCGTTGCTGCCCGGGTAGGACATCAGATAGGGGCTGCGATAGGCGGCCGAGATACGGGCCTGGAAGGGGCCGTCCTCGTAATACAGCGTCGTGTTGTAGGTGTTCTTCGACGAACCCGTCAGGCGGTTCTTGCCCGATGCGCCATAGTCCACTTCCGAGTCGACATAGGTGAAGTTGCCGATGAAGCCGAAGTTCGACCAGACGCCCGGCAGGAAGGTGAAGGGCTGCTGATACTGGATTTCCAGACCGTGCAGCGAGCCGCCTTCGCCGTTAAGCTTGCGCGTGACCTGGAAGACGTCGGTCGGACGCGCCGCGCCTTGCAGCAGTTCGTCGGGCAGGCCCAGATCGCTCCAGACGACGGCGTCGGTCTTGGAAACGATGAAGCTGTCGATGTCCTTGTAGAAGACAGCGGCGGCCAGCAGGCCCTCGTTCTGGAAGTACCACTCGACCGACAGATCGTAGTTGGTGGCGCGGAACGGATCCAGCAGGGGGTTGCCGTAGGAGACGGTGCGGGTGGTCGGCGACACGCCGCCGCCGGGCGTCAGATCGCCCAGCGAAGGCCGCGACATCACCTTGGCGGCGCCCAGGCGGATGACAAGGTCGTCGCGCGGTTCGATGGCCAGGTTGAACGACGGCAGGACGTCGTCGTAGTCATTGGTGGCGGTGACGTAGTTATAGGTCGGACCAGCCGGCGTGGTGACCGTCTGCCAGCCCTTGGACTCGACCTCGGTCTGGGCGTAGCGGACGCCCACGTTGCCGCGCACCGTCATATTGGCGACCTCGGTGTTGAAGTCGGCCTGGACGAAGAGGCCCTTGTCCGTTTCGTCGACTTCACGCTCGCTGCGGTTCGAGACCAACGGGGCGTTATAGACGCTGAGGAAGTCGTTAATCTTCGAGATGTCGGGCACGATGAAGTTCATGCTCGACCCGGCCGGGACGCCGATCTTGCCGTCGATGCTGACGATCTTGCCCAGGGCGTCGACGCCGGTGATACGGTCGGCGCCGGCGGTGGCTGTCGCGGCTCGGGACACGCCCCAGGTGCTGAAGCCGTAGGTGCGATATTCGCCGCCGCCCTTGAGCGTGATCGACGGGGTCCAGTCGTATTCCAGGGCGCCGGCGAAGACATTGTTGTCGAAGTCGCCGCCGCTGGTGCTGCGGGTGCCCTGGACCAGGGTGAAGTCCTTGCCCGAGGTGATGTCGTAGCCGTAGTTGATCATCGGCATGCGGTCATTGCCGCGGAAGTCGATGGTGTAGCCGTTCACGCCCGCCTGTTCGAAGGCGTAGGTGACGTTGATCGGCGTGCGGGCCTCGGACTTGTTGAGGCCCAGTTTCATGTTGCCGCGCAGGCGGTCGGTGAAGTCGTGACGGATGTTCAGCGAGGCCTGGGCGAAAGTGCTCTCGTTGCGGGTGAAGCCGTTTTCCGAGCGCACCAGCATGTTGTCGAACACGCCGTAGGACAGGGCGTTCTTGCCGGCGTCGATGGCGTAGTCGCGCACGATGACATTGTTGACGGCGGCGCGGCTGAAGGCCCAGGCCTCGACGTTGGGGCTCTCCAGTTCCGAGTTCAGGCGCGACCACAGCAGGTCCAGAACGACCTCGGTGCGGTCGCTGGGGCGCCATTGCAGGGCGCCGGTCAGGCCCAGACGATCTTCCTGGGTGTTGCCGAAGGTGTAGCGCGGGATGCGCGGATAGAAGGCGTTCAGCAGTTCGGTGCGCTGAGCCTCGGTCGTGCAGGGGACGCAGCCGCCGAAGTTCTGACCCACGCCATAGGCCTTGGTCGGATCACCCTTCTGCCAGCGCGTGGTGTTGAAGCTCTCGAGGATCGGCGAACGCTCGGAATAGGCGATCGAGCCCAGGATGCCGAAGGTCTTGCTGTCGTTGGACCAGCTCAACAGGCCAGCGGTGCGCGGCACGGTCTTTTCCGACAGGTCGTTGTACGAGGCCTGGACCGAGAGGGCGGAGTTCAGGCCGCTGCGCGAGAAGTCCAGCGGACGGCCGGTCTGCAGGTCGACGGTTGAGCCCAGCGAGCCTTCCTCGATCTCGGCCGACTGGGTCTTGCGGACCTTGATGCTGTTGAACAGCTCGGATGCGAACATCGAGAAGTCGAAGCTGCGGTTGCGGTTGCCGCCCGAGGCCGCCTGGGCCTCCAGGCCGTTGATGCGGGTGCGGGTGAAGTCCCCGCCCAGGCCGCGCACCGAGATGGTGGTGCCCTGGCCGTTGACGCGTTCGATGGTCACGCCGGGCAGGCGCTGGATGGCTTCGGCCAGGTTCTGGTCGGGGAAGTCGGCCATGTCTTCGGCGAAGATGGCGTCCACGGCGCCGGCCTCGCGGCGCTTGATGTTCAGCGCCTGTTGCAGGCTGGAGCGGTAGCCGGTGACGACGATCTCATCGACGGTGGTGGCGGCTTCGGGCTCAGCGGCGGTCGGCTGGGCGTCTTGAGCGAAGGCGGCGGGCGCAGCCCACAGCAGGGCGGTCGCCGACACGCTGGCGATGCACAGAGTCCGGGCGTGGTGGAAGGGCCGTTCCATGTTTCTCTCCCCGCACCGAAGCCAGTGGCACCGGTGTCATTTGTTGGTATGGCGTCGCGCATAGTTGGATGCGGCGCGTGTCACTTCTTGCAATAGCTTCCCGCTTTTTGCAACAGCGTGATGTCGGCGTTCGATCGAGCGGCGAACCGATCGGAGGAAATCACCTTTCTGCGCAATCGGATAGCTCTATCTGATGGTCGCGGATTTGCGGCCAGCGCAGCTCAGTTTCTCGATCAAGAAGGGCTCTGTGGGATGTAATTTCGAATGGCGGAACGACGGTATTGGTCTGTGCGAGCTGTTCCAGTCGGGCGTCACCATCAGAAAAGGCCCCGGCGGTCTCCGGGGCCTTCGGGCGCGGGGCAGGGCGCCCGCTCAGGCGGCGCGGGCCACCTCGACGGCATAGACGTGGTTCTTGCCGTGCATGTTGGAGATGAAGACGATCCATTTGCCGTCGGGCGTGAAGGTCAGGTTGGGCTCCAAACGGTAGTCGTGGTTGGACAGGTCCACGATCCGTTCCGAGCGCAGATACTCGACGCTGATCTGGTCGTCCTTGTCGCTGGACGGGTCCTCGTCGACGATGGGTTCGGGGCGCAAAAGGACGATCCATTTGCCGTCCGGGGCATGGGCCACCATGTCGCCGTCGCCGCCGTCGCCCGCGAACATCTTGCCGTCGGGCGAGACGTTGAAATGTACCGACCAGTCGTTCTGCTCGACCCGACGATAGACGCGCTTGCCGGTCTCCAGATCGACCGAGGCGACCCAGAAGACCTGACCGCGCGGGGTCTGCAGGTCATAGTGGACCTGCTTGCCGTCGGGGCTGAACCATTCGTGGCCGAAGATCTCGAAATTCATGGTGCGCGTGTGGGTCTTGCGCAGGTCCGAGCCGTCGACCTTCATCGTCCACATCCGGTCGACGCGGTGCCAAGGCCCTTCGTGGCAGAAGATGATGCGGTCAGGATCGGTCGGCGAGAACTGGGTGTGGCCGATCCACTCATTGGTCTTGTGGATCACACGGCGCTCGCCGGTCGCCATGTCGATGACGAAGATCTCCATCGGATAGCGGGCGGCCCAGCGTTGCAGCATCCGCACGCCCTTGGCGCGGGCGAAGTTCAGCGGCTTTCCGTCCGGGCCGTTGGCGGCGTACTCGGCCTGATCGAAGCGACGGTTGCGCGGGTCGCCGACATTGGGCTGAAGCGGCTGAGAGTCATAGGCGACGAAGCCCAGCAGCAGGGTCTCATCGGCGTTGACCGAGTTGACCTGGCCGTTGGGAATGCGGCCGATCTGGCGCACGCGCTGGGTGTCGGCGTCGATGACATAGAGGGTCTTGGCGCGGTCCATCAGTTGGGCCTCGCTTGGCTCCGTCACCGAATAATAGACGTTGCGGCCCTGGCGGCCCGTGAACATCAGGTCGGCCCTGGTGTCCGCGACCAGGACTTCCCGCGCCCAGGTCGACAGGTTGACCGTGGTGATGCCCTGAGGCGTCGTGATGACCATCAGGTCCGGCTTTCCGGCCTTCGAGGGCAGGAACATGTTCTTGTAGAAGTAGGGCTTGCCGCCGCCGCCATCGGGCGACAGGCGCAGGATGCGGTGGCCGGTGTGCGGGTCCACCCAGTCGGTGGGCACGGGGCCGGACCAGCTTGGGGCCTGATGAGGCGCATCCTGGTTCGAGGGCGGGGCGGTGTTGGGCGCAGGCCATGCCGGAACCTGACCCGCGGGGGGCAGGGCAGGCTGCAGGCCGTTGGCGGCGCGCGGCATGGGGGTGGCGCTCTGGGCGTGGGCGACGCCGGCGACCCCCAGGGCGGGGGCGGCCAGCAGGGCCTTCAGAGCCAGTCGGCGGGACGTCGTCATGGGGCGTTCCTCTTTTTAATGGTGCGGCTTAGGGGGCCGGGGTCAGGCCTTCGACCCGCACCGTCCAGCCGTCCTTGGGGAAGCCGGGGGCATGGCCGCTCGAGCCGTCCCAGCCGCCCGCCATCAGACCCACCGCCATCAGCAGCGAGCCGTTGGACGGGAAATAGGTCTCGGCCGCGCGGCGATAACCGGCGCCGTCCGGGTTGACCGCCATCGCGACGCCGCCGGCGCCGGCGGAGACCGGCACCAGTTCGTCGGCGTGCTCGTCCAGGTGGACGCGCGGGGTCATGCCGGTGACGCCCCACTGATTGTTCTTCAGATCCGCGAACAGCCAGTCGACGGCCTTTTCCGGCTCGCCGAGGCGGGCGGCGGTCATGGCCATCATCGGGAAGTCCCAGCCCCAGGTCTGGCGCACGTCCCAGTTCTGCTCCACCGCTTCGAAGGTGCGGCGCATGGCGGCAGGGTCGATCCGCGCGCCGGGGATGAAGCCGTAGGCCATCAGGAAGGAGGGGTGGTCGCGGTTCTTGCACTGGGCCGCCGCCGCATGCTTGCGGCAGGCGTCGGACATGGCCGTGTCCCAGAAGTCCGGCACGCTTTCGACCGGCAGATAGAGACCGTCCTTCATCGCCGGCGGGGCGATTTTCGCGAGCGCCTGATCCCAGTCGGCGCGGCGGGCCTGGCCCTGACGGATGCGCCACTGTTGCGCGGTTTCCAGCGCCCAGCGGAAATACTCGACCTCGAAGGTCGGGTTGATCGTGGTCAGGGGATCATAGTTTTCCTGCGCCGGGATCAGGGGCGTGCCGAGGTTCAGACGGCCGTTCGCCTCGATGGGCCAGGAGGCCAGCAGGTCGGCGGTGGTCTCGACCAGTTCGCCATAGCGGCCCAGCACAGCCGGGTCCTTCTCGGCGCGCCAGACCAGTTCGGCCAGCAGGATTGGGTGCGGCTGTTGCCACATGATGAAGGGGGAGACGAGGCTGGGGCTGTTGCGGCCTTCCGGTCCCACCATCTTGGGCCACCAGGCGCCCTTGACCCCGTGACGCGCGGCCTCGGCGCGGGCGTTGTCGAGGTTGCCCAGATACCAGGGCAGGCTGCGCTCCAGCATCTCGGGATGGCCCCACATGGCCTGCCAGCCGGCGTGCCAGGGGTGCATCTCCAGATGGAACTTGCCGTACCAGGAATTGGAGAAGAGGCCTTCTTCCTGCGGCGGCAGCTCGCCGGCGCCGTTCACCGCCGACAGGTATTGCGACAGCACCACGCGGCGCTCCAGCTCGGCGGCGCGCGGGTCGGTCGAGCCGGTGAAGTCGACGGCGCCGCCCTTCGTCCAGAAGGCGTTCCAGTGGGTAGTGACGGCCTGAACACTGGAGGAGTAGGCGGGGGCCTTGGTGGTGTCGGCCTGCTGGTCGAAGCGGACCATGACGGTCAGCCGGTCACGGCCATTGGCGACGACGCTGAAACGGTCGGTGCCGCTCTGCTCGATCTTACCCGAGGCGGTGATGCCGGAATAATAGGTGGTGTCGTCCAGGGTGCGGCGAATGCGGACGTCGCCGGTGTCGAAAGCGACGACATCCAGGCTCTGGGCGCCCGCGCCGTCAAAGCTGGTCGGATCGGGGTTGATGGCCGGGTTCACGCCGGGATAGCGGACCTGAACGCCCAGGCCCTGAGACGCCACCAGCGACGAGGCGATCTCGACCATGACCATGTCGAGTTCGGGGTGGACGCGGGTCACGACCTCGACCGGCTGGCCGTCATAGGTGAAGCGGCTGGTCAGGGCGCCGGTCCATAGGTCCAGGGTCTGGCGCGTGTTCGCGACCTTGGCGAAGTCCAGGGCGCGGCCGTCGTTGAAGCTCAGGCCGATGCGGCTGAGCGAGATGCGGTGCGGATTGGCCCGCAGCCAGGTGTAGGCCGGGTTGGTCTCGGCTTCGGCCCAGGACTTCATCCAGGCGTAGGGCTGCTCGCCGCGACCAGGGACCGGCACGTTCACCAGTCCGTTTTGCTCGGTGTAGCCCTCGGGGTTGGGAAAGCTGTGCCAGGCCCACTGGGCCATGGTCAGAAGGGGGGCCAGTTCCGAATACTGCTCGGGGAAGGTCTGCAGGCCGGTGATGTCGGCGGTAAAGCCCAGATCGCCATTGCCCAGCTGGATCGGGGCGTGACGGTCGATGGCGGTCAGCGTCACATTGTGGCGCTGGGCCAGGGCCTGCCGGTCGATCGGGGCCGCCGGAGCGACCGCCGTGATCGGCTGGACCGTCTGGGCGCAAGCCGCAGTCGGGCCGGCCAGCAGGGTGAAGGCGAGCAGGGCGGAACGCAGACGCATCAGTTGGCCTCCGTCTTCAGGCCCAGACCCGCGCCCTTCCAGCCATACCAGGCCACGACCACGAAGCAGGCGGCGGGCAGCAGGAAGGCGATGTTGGCGCCGTAGAGGTCAGCCAGCTTGCCCATGGGCCAGGGCAGCAGCACGCCGCCGCCGATGGCCATGACCATGAGGGACGAGGCCTTCTTGGTGTGGACCCCCAGGCCCGTGGTGCCCAGGGCGAAGATGGTGGCGAACATGGTCGACATGAAGAAGAAGACGGCGATCAGGGCGATCGGCGACACCTTGTCGATGCCGGCGGCGACGATCAGCGTCAGGATGACGTTGATGACGCCATAGGTGGTCAGCAGGGTGCGCGGCTTGACCTTCAGCAGCAGGGCCGTGGCGGCGAAGCGGCCGACCAGATAGCCGATGGCGGCCAGCGACAGCATGAAGGCGCCCTGCTGCGAGCTGAGGCCCTGCCAGTTGTGCGTCACCAGGTTGATGAAGTAGGCGCCGATGCCGACCTGGGCGCCGATGTAGAGGGCCTGGGTCACGACGCCGGCGATGAAGTGCGGCTGCTGCGACAGGGGCTTGGCGGGCGCGTCGCCATCGACAGCGGCGCCGTGGTCGGACAGGCCGGTTTCGGGCAGACGGGCGCGCCAGACGACGGCGGCGAAGACCAGGACCGCGACGGCGATCAGGCCATAGACGATCTGGATCGAGCGGGTGGCGCCGCCCAGAGCTTCGGTGGTCGAGGGGCTGAAGAAGACCGCGCCGCCAATCATCGGACCGATGAAGACGCCGAGCGCATTGAACGACTGGGCCAGGTTCAGGCGCTGCGAGGCCTTGGCTGGGTCGCCCAGGACGTTGACGTAGGTGTCAGCCGAGGTCTCCAGCACGCACAGGCCGGCCGCCAGGACGAACATGGAGCCGACGAAGGGCAGGAAGCTGCCGGCGTCAGCCGCCGGAATAAAGAGCAGGGCGCCGATGGCGGTCAGGCCCAGGCCCGAGACGATGCCGAACTTGTAGCCGCGCGCGTTCAGCAACATGCCGGCGGGCAGGCTGAGCAGAAGATAGGCGCCGAAATAGGCGATCTGCAGCCACGAGCTGTCCGCCTGGCTGATGCTGAGCGTCTCCTGGAAATGCTTGTTCAGCACGTCCAGCAGGCCATAGGCCAGGCCCCAGATCAGGAAGCAGCCGATGGCGAAGGCCAGCGGGCCGCGCAGGTTGCCGGCGGGGAAGGCAAGACCCCCAGGGGTGTGGGCGGCGTCGGTTTCGATACTCATGTCGTCCTCTTGAGCGTCCTCGGGACCGGCGCCGTCTTGATGCGGGCTCGGCGTATGATGGGGGTCAGATGCGGTAGATCGCCTCGGCGTTGGCGGCGAACAGGCGGTCGCGCTCATCGGCCGAGAAGGCGGCGGTGATGGCGTCGAAGGCGGAATAGAAGGCGTCGAAGCTGCCGTGCACCCGCTCGACCGGGAAGTCGCTGGCGAACATGGCGCGGTGCGTCCCGAAGGTCTCGATGCAGGTCAGCACGATGGGACGGATGCTGTCGGGCGTCCAGGCGCGGTCGGTGATGCCGAGGCCGGAGATCTTGATCGAGACCTGCGGGCGTTCGGCCAGGGCCTTCAGCCCGGCGCGCCAGACGGCCATCCCGGCGTCGTCGCGGTCGGTCGGCAGGCCGGCGTGGTTGATGACCAAGGGAATGTCGGGATGAGCGTCGGCCAGTTCGACCGCGCTGGCCATCTGCGACGGATAGAGCTGCAGGTCGAAGGACAGGCCGTGTCGCGCAAGCTTGCCGAACCCCGCGCGCCAGACCGGGTCCAGCAGCGGGTCGGTGGAATTGTAGGTCTTCTTCGGATCGACGTGCCAGCAGACGATCTGGCGCACGCCGCGAACATTGCGTCGGGCGGCGTGAGCTTCCAGCAGGGCGTCCAGATCGGGGTCGGTCAGGTCGGCGCCGGCGACGATGCCGTGGGGATAGCCGTAGGTGTCGGCCAGGGCCTGAAGCCAGTCGGTTTCGGCCAACTGATGACCGCGCGGCTGGCCGGCCTCGACGTGGACGATCTTGTCCACGCGCCAGTTCGTCGTGTCGGCCAGATAGTCTTTCAGCAGGTAGTCGCGGTGCGCGATCGGGGACATGTCCCCCGCCGGATTGTTCGGCAGGGGATCGTCTTGCAGCCAGCCATAGCGGGCGCGCGACAGGTCCCACAGGTGGACGTGGCAGTCGACGATGCGAAGCTCGCGGCCCACCTGCGGCGCTCCTAGTAGGTCGTGCGGCCGCCCGACGTATCGAACGTCGAGGCGGTGGTGAAGCTGCATTCTTCGGACGCCATGAAGCAGACCATGGCGGCGCTTTCATCGACTTCGCCCAAGCGGCCCATGGGGATCTTGGAGCGCATGTAGTCGACCTGGCTCTGGGGCAGTTGCGCCAGGATCGGGCTCTCGAAGGTGGCGGGGGTCAGGCTGTTGGCGATGACGCCCTTGCCGGCCAGTTCCTTGCCCAGCGACTTGGTGAAGCCGATCACGCCGGCCTTGGACGCCGAATAGGCGCTGGCGTTGGGGTTGCCTTCCTTGCCCGCGACCGAGGCCACGTTGACGATGCGGCCGTAGCCCTCAGCCAGCATGTAGGGGGTGACGGCCCGGCAGCAGTAGAAGACGCCGTTCAGATTGATGTCGACGACGCGCGTCCAGCTATCCAGCGGGAACTCGTGCACCGGCACGGTCGCGCCGGTGATGCCGGCCGAGGCGACCAGGATGTCGATGCGGCCCAGAGCCTCATGCGAGGCTTTGGCGGCGGCTTCGACGGCCGCAGGGTCGGAGACGTCCAGCGCGACGACGGCGGTGGCGCCCACTTCGTCGGCGGCGGCTTTCAGCGCGTCAGCGTTGAGGTCCCAGAGAACGACCTTGCCGCCCTCGGCGACGATGCGGGCGGCCGAGGCCTTGCCCAGACCCGAGGCGCCGCCCGTCACGACGGCCGTGCGGCCGGTGAAACGTCCCTGATAGGCGCTCATGCGACCACGTCCTTGGACCAGGCGACGACCGACTGGCGCTGGCTGCCCAGTTTCTCGATGCCCAGTTCCATCACGTCGCCGGCCTTCAGATAGAAGGGCTCGGGCTTCTGGCCCAGGCCGACGCCGGGCGGCGTGCCGGTGGTGATCAGGTCGCCGGGCTCCAGCGTCATGAACTGGCTGACGTAGGAGACGATTTCGGCCACGCCGAAGATCATGGTCTGGGTGTTGCCGGTCTGCATGCGCTTGCCGTTGAGGTCCAGCCACATGTCCAGGCTCTGGACGTCGCCGACTTCATCCGTGGTGACGATCCAGGGGCCAACCGGGCCGAAGGTGTCGCAACCCTTGCCCTTGTCCCAGGTGCCGCCGCGCTCGGTCTGGAAGGCGCGTTCCGATACGTCGTTGATCAGGACATAGCCCGCGACGTGGTCCAGGGCGTCGGCCTGTTCGACGTAGGAGGCGCGCTGGCCGATGACGATGCCAAGCTCGACTTCCCAATCGGTCTTCTCGGAGCCACGAGGGATGACAACGGTGTCGTTCGGGCCCGTCAGGCAGGAGACGGCCTTGGTGAAGACCACGGGCTCCGCCGGGATGGGCAGGTTGGACTCGGCGGCGTGGTCGGCGAAGTTCAGGCCGATGGCGATGAATTTGCGCACGCCGTTGACCGGCACGCCGTAGCGCGGCTGGCCCTCAACCAGGGGCAGGGTCTCGGGATCAATCGCCTTCAGCGCGGCCAGGCCTTCGCCCCACAACTGCTCGGGGGTGATGTCGGCGACGACGCCGGACAGGTCGCGGATGCGACCTTGGGCATCCAGGGCGCCGGGCTTTTCCTGGCCCACAGGGCCATAACGCAGGAGTTTCATAGGGTATGCCTTCTTAGCGGGCGTAGGGGCGATGCAGGGCGATGTCGCGGTTCAGCTCGACGCCGAAACCGGGCGTGTCAGGAACCTTCAGCCTGCCGTTCACGGGAACGGGTTCGCCGATCAGTTGCGGATGGAACATGGGCACGACTTCGTCGGCGCCGGGGGCCATCATCAGGAACTCGGCGAACGGGCTGTTATGGCGCGTCACGACGAAGTGGTAGGAGTAGACGGATGAGCCGTGCGGGATCATCAGCACGCCCTTGGCGTCGGCCATGGCGGAAATCTTGATCAGCTCGGTGACGCCGCCGCACCAGCCCACGTCGGGCTGGATGATGTCGCAGCATTCCATCTCCAGCAGCATACGGAAGCCCCAGCGGGTGGCTTCGTGCTCGCCGGTGGTGACCAGCATCCCCTTGGGGGCATTCTTCTTCAGCGCCTGATAGCCCCAGTAGTCGTCGGGGCTGAGGGCCTCTTCGATCCACTTCAGACCCATCTTGTGGGCTTCATGGGCCAGGCGGGTGGCGTAGTTGAGGTCCAGCGCCATCCAGCAGTCGAACATCAGCCAGAAGTCGTCGCCGCAGGCGTTGCGCATGGCTTCAAGCTCGGCCAGGTTTTTGCGCAGGCCTTCCTCGCCCTCGGCCGGGCCGTGGTGCAGGGGCATCTTGCCGCCGATGAAGCCCAGTTCCTTGGCTTTGTCGGGGCGTGCGCCGGTGGCGTAGAAGGTCAGCTCGTCGCGCACCGGCCCGCCGAGCATGGCGAAGACCGGCTCCTGACGCAGGCGGCCCAGCAGGTCCCACAGCGCCAGATCGACGCCGGAGATGGCGTTCACCACCAGACCCTTGCGGCCGTAATACTGGGTCGAGAAATACATCTGGTCCCAGATCTTCTCGACCTCGGACGGATCGCGCCCTTCCAGGAAGCGGGCCAGGTGCTTCTCGACGATATAGGCGGCGGGTTCGCCGCCGGTCGTGACGGCGAAGCCGACCACGCCGTTGTCGGCCTCGATCTCTACCACCAGGGTGCCCAGCACATTGATGCCGAAGCTGCGGCGGCTCTGGCGGTACTCGGGGTACTTGGCCATCGGCGTGGCGATGTGATCGTCGATCCAGTGGCCGTCGCCCTGATCGTGATAGTCGGCGCCGCCGCCCGTGCCGTCGTTTTTCACAACAAAAGCGCGGACGTGTTTGATTTTCGGCAGGCGGCTCATTGGCAAATCACCGAAATACGGTAATCCGCTCCCATCATGCGGGATTTCACTGGCGTTCCTCCGTGCGACCCGTCAAACTTGCCAACCATTTGAGCGGCCCGCTTGCGTGTTTTGCTACATTCTGGGAATGAGGATTACGAGATGGGACGAATGACGTCAATCAAGACCGAGCAAGTCGAGGGCGAAGAGGAAACCGGGGTCAAGGCCTCCGGCAGCCAGACCCTGCTGCGTGGTCTGGATGTCATCGACGCGCTGATCGACGGCTCCCTGCCGCTGGCCGAGCTGTCCGAGAAGCTGGAGCTGACGCGCAGCACCACCCACCGCCTGGCCTCGGCCCTGGTGGATCGTCGCCTGCTGTCCTTCCGCCCACGCGAGGGCTACAGCCTCGGCCCGAAGCTGCTGGAGTTGGGCCACGCCGCCAGCCAGCAGATGCATCTGCCGCGCGTGGCGCGCCCCTATCTGGAACATCTGTCGGCGGTGACCGACGACACGGTCCATCTGGGCGTGCTGGACGGCCGTTTCGCGCTCTATCTGGACAAGGTGCCAGGGCGGCGTCGGGTCAACATCGGATCGCGCCTGGGGGAACGTCACCCCATCGCCTCGACCGGTCTGGGCAAGGCGCTGATCCTCGACAAGTCCGAGCCGGAATGGAGCGACTTCTACGCCCCCGAGGGCACGGCCTTTGATTCCGCCGCGCGCGCCGTCTGGATGGAGCGGATGCGCGGCTATGCCCAGAAGGGCTACGCCTTCGACCTGGAAGAAAACGAGGATCAGGTCCGCTGCGTCGCCGCGCCGATCCGCTCGGTCGACGGCCATGTGGTCGCCGCGATCAGCGTCTCGTCCGCCGCCCAATATATGTCCGACGCCCGGATGGCCGAGCTGACCAAGACGGTCACCGACGCCGCCAACGCCATCAGCGGCGACCTGGGCTGGACCCCCAAACCCTGAAGTAACTGAGACTGTACGGAGCCCCCATGCTGCTTAAAGACAAGGTCGTCCTCATCACCGGAGGATCGCGAGGCATCGGGGCCGCTGTGGCCGTGGAAATGGCCAAACAGGGCGCAGACGTGGCGATCAACAGCCACTCGGGCGGCACGGCTGCGGCTGAAGTGATCGCGGCGGTCGAGGCCCATGGTCGGCGCTGCATCTCGGTCGAGGGCGATGTGGCTCTGCCGGAAACGGCGGCGGCCTTTGTTCAGGCGGCGGTCGAGGCCTTTGGCAAGGTGGACGTCTTTGTCTCCAACGCCGGCATCTGCCCCTTCCACGCCTTCCTCGATATGCCCGCCGAGACGCTGAAGCGGACCATGGAGGTCAACCTGCACGGCGCCTACTTCATGACCCAGGCGGCGGCCAATCAGATGGTCAAGCAGGGCAAGGGCGGGGCCATTGTCGCCATCAGCTCGATCTCGGCCCTGGTCGGCGGCGAGTTCCAGACCCACTACACCCCGACCAAGGCGGGCGTGCACAGCCTGATGCAGTCCTGCGCTATCGCCCTGGGCAAGCACGGCATCCGCTGCAACTCGGTGCTGCCCGGCACCATCCTGACCGACATCAACAAGGACGACCTGGCCGATCCGGCCAAGCGTGAATACATGGAAGGCCGCATCCCGCTGGGCCGTCTGGGCCAGCCCGAAGACATCGGCGGCGCGGTCGCCTTCCTGGCCTCGGACATGGCGGCCTATGTCACCGGCGCGGCCCTGCTGGTCGACGGCGGCGCCTTTGTGAACCTGCAATAGGGCGCGTGGCGTGAAGGCGGCCTCCATCACCGACTATCGCGAGCTGGCGCGCCGGCGTCTGCCGCGCTTCCTGTTCGAATACATCGACGGCGGCTCCTACGCCGAGACGACGCTGGGGCGGAACGTCAGCGATCTACGCGATGTGGCCCTGCGTCAGCGGGTGCTGCGCGACGTGTCGGACATCGACCTGTCGGCGACCCTGTTCGGTCAGAAGGTCCGCCTGCCGGTGGCCCTGGCCCCGGTCGGGCTGGCGGGGATGAATGCGCGGCGTGGCGAGGTTCAGGCCGCCCGCGCCGCCGCCGCCTTTGGCGTGCCGTTTACGCTGTCCACGGTCGGGGCCTGTTCGATCGGCGAGGTGGCGGCGGGCAGTCCGGCGCCCTTCTGGTTCCAGCTCTACATGATCCGCGACCGGGCCTTCATGGCCGACCTGCTGGACCTGGCCGAGGCGGCGAACTGCCCGGCCCTGATCTTCACCGTCGACATGCCGGTGCCGGGGTCGCGCTATCGCGACTATCACTCGGGTCTGGCGGGGGCCTCGGGCCTGTTCGGCGACATGCGCCGGGCGATGCAGGCGGTGGCCCATCCGGCCTGGGCCTGGGACGTGGGCGTCCGGGGCGGTCCGCACTCGCTGGGCAATGTCGCGCCGGTGCTGAAGGGCAAGACCGGTATCGACGACTTCTTCGCCTGGATGCGCGACAACTTCGACCCCACCGTGACCTGGGACGACCTGGCCTGGGTGCGCGAGCGCTGGAAGGGGCCGTTGATCATCAAGGGCGTGCTGGACGCCGACGACGCCCGACGCGTCGCCGATCTGGGCGCTGACGGCCTGGTGGTGTCGAACCACGGGGGGCGGCAACTGGACGGCGTCCTGTCCTCGACCCGCGCCCTGCCGCCCATCGCCGACGCGGTGGAGGGGCGGCTGACGGTCCTGGCTGACGGCGGGGTCCGCAGCGGTCTGGACGTGGCGCGGATGATGGCCCTGGGCGCCGACGGCGTGCTGATCGGCCGGGCCTGGGCCTATGCCCTGGCCGCGCGTGGCGAGGCGGGCGTCAGCCATGTCCTCAACCTGATGGCCGCCGAGATGAAGGTGGCCATGGCCCTGACTGGGGTCACCCGCGTCGATCAGTTGGACCGCACCACCCTGGCCTGATCAGGCGGCGCTGGCGGGGGCTACTTCCCCGCCAGGCTGTGGCGACGGCCATAGGCCAGATAGACGGCGATCCCGGCCAGGTTCCAGAACAGGAACCACAGGTGCGTCTTCTGCGGCAGGCTGGCCAACAGATAGAGGCAGCCGGCGATGGCGATGGGCCCGACCACCCAGGCCAGGGGCGTGCGGAAGCCGCGCGGCGCATCGGGGGCGCGGCGGCGCATGATCAGCATGCAGACCGCCACCGCCGTAAAGGCCACCAAGGACCCGGCGTTGGCCAGGGCGACGATCTCGTCCAGCGGCAGGAACAGGCTGATGGCGCCGACGATGGCGACTGTGAACAGGGTGATGCGGATCGGACGGCCGCCCTTCGATACCCTGGACAGGCCGTGGGGCAGCAGGCCGTCGCGGGCCATGACGAAGAAGATGCGGCTCTGGCCATAGAAGAAGGCCATGATGACGGTCGGCAGGGTGAGCACGGCGGTGACGGCCAGGAAGCGGGCGGCGCCGGGCTGGTTGATCTCGCGCAGGATCAGGGCCAGGGGCTCGGGGCTGTTGGCGAAGCGGATGAAGGGCGTGGCGCCCAGGGACGCGAGGGCGATGACCGTATAGATGGCGGCGCAGGCGAACATGGAGCCGATGATGCCGATGGCCAGATCGCGCTTGGGATTGCGGGTCTCCTCGGCGGCGGTGGCGATGGCGTCGAAGCCGTAGAAGGCCGAGAAGATGATGGCGGCGGCGGCCATGATGCCGCGCTCCACGCCGTCCGGCCCCATGTTGCGGGCGAAGCCATAGGGGCTGAAGGGCTCCAGGTTGGCGGCGTCGAAATGGGGCAGGGCGAACCAGACGAAGACGGCCAGGGCCGACAGCTTCACCGCCACCAGGATCATGGTCAGGCTGGCGCTCTTGCGCGTGCCGGCGATCAGCAGGGCGGCGACCAGGGCGATGACGAACAGGGCGGGCAGGTTGGCGATCCCGCCCGCGTGCGGCGCCTGCATCAGGGCCATGGGCACGCCCGCCCAGCCGTTCAGCAGGGGCGCGGCGTAGCCGGACCAACTGACCGCCACGGCGCTGACCACCAGGCTGTATTCCAGGATCAGGCTCCAGCCGATGATCCAGGCGAAGACCTCGCCCATGACCACATAGGAATAGGTGTAGGCGCTGCCCGAGGCCGGGATCATCGAGGCCATCTCGGCATAGGCCAGGGCGGCGCAGGCGCAGACGAAACCGGCGATCAGGAAGGACAGCAGGACGGCGGGTCCGGCCTTGTCGGCGCCGATGCCGATCAGGGTCAGGATGCCAGTGCCGACGATGGCGCCCACGCCCATGGCAATCAGATGCGGCCAGCTCAGGGTGCGGGGCAGGGCCTGCGCATTGTGAGTGTCGGCGTCGATGCGCTTGCGTGCGTTCCAGCGGCCCATGTGGCGTTCCTAGGGGGAGGGGGCGGACCTCTTCGCACGGATCGCGGGTGGGATAAAACCGAGGCGGCGGCCGGAAAGGCGACAATGGGCGTTTTTGCGGGCCGAAACCGCCTAACGAGGACAGCCCAGGATGGCGAGGGCTTCTTCGCAGAAGGCGATGCGGTGACGCTCGAACGCAATACCGGCCTTCAGCACCAGATGCTGCAGCCGCTGTTCGGGTGCGGCAGGGTCATGAGGAAAGTCCCGCGTCTCGATTTCCAGATAGGCCGCCAGCTTGCGGCGATGGCGCTCCGCCACGACCGCCAGTTCTTCGTCGAGGTCGGTCGGGCCGACGACGGCTTCGGCGCGCAGCCGCACCATCAGTTCATCGCGGATGGCGGGCGGGTCCTGGCGCTCGTTGATCCAGCGCCGCAGCTCCTCTCGGCCGGGCGGCAGGATGGAAAACCGGCGCTTGCCGCCACGCGCGCCCTCGACCGGCTCCGCCTCGACCCAGCCCGCCGCTTCGAGCCGGGCCAGCTCGCGATAGATCTGCTGATGCGTCGCCTGCCAGAAATAGCCGATCGAGCGGTCAAAGCGGCCGGCCAACTCGGAGCCCGAACCGGGGCGTTCGGCCAGAGACGTCAGAAGGGCGTGGGGCAGGGACATGGGGCCTGAATAGCCGAACCTCAGGAGGCCTTGAAGGCGGGCAGAAGCGCGCCGAGCCGCGCGCCCATTTCGGCGGCCAGGGCCTGAACGCCGTTCATCGGGCGCATCATGACCTCGAAGTCGGTGATCAGGCCGTCCTCGTCGAAGCGGATGAAGTCGATGCCCTTGACGCCCTTGTCTCCGACGCGGGCGCTGAACTCCAGCACCACGTTCAGGCCGTCGGAGGTGGCGGCTTCGCGGTGGTAGGCGAAGTCCTGAAACACGGTGATGACCGTGCCGAGCGCCAGAATCAGGGCGTCGGCGCTGTGATAGGCCTTGAAGGCCACCGGCGAGCGGAAGGTGGCGTCCGGGTGGACGATGGCGCGCAGGTCGCTCACGTCGGCCCGCGCCACCATGTCGTGCCATTTCGCGAGAGATGCGGCGGCGGCGGGGGTCAGGTTCAGCGTCGTCATGGGCTTTCCTCCGTTAAATGGCGGCGGCCAGGCGCACGCCCTGGTCGATGGCGCGCTTGGCGTCCAGTTCGGCGGCCACATCGGCTCCGCCGATCAGGTGGACCGAGCACCCGCGCGCGATCAGGTCGTCCTGCAGATCGCGCAGGGGTTCCTGCCCGGCGCAGATGACCACATGGTCGACCGGCAGGGTCTTGTCGGCGCCGTCGATGGTCACGTGCAGACCCTCGTCGTCGATGCGGCGATAGGCGACGCCGCTGGCGGTGACGACGCCGTGCATCTTCAGCGCGGCGCGGTGAATCCATCCGGTGGTGCGGCCCAGACGCTCGCCGACCTTGCCGGTCGAGCGCTGCATCAGGAAGACCTGACGCTCGGCTGGTTCGACCTGCGGCGCGGTGCGGCCACCGGCGGTCCTGTAGTCAGGGTCGACGCCCCAGGTGCGGAAGAAGCGGTCGATGGACGGGGCTTCATGCCGCTCGACCAAATACTCGCTGACGTCGTGGCCGATGCCGCCGGCGCCGATTACGGCCACGGTCTTGCCGACCGGGACCTCGTCGCGCAGGACGTCGAGGTAGGACAGGGTCTTGGGGTGGTCGACGCCGTCGATCTCGGGCGTGCGCGGCGTGACGCCGGTGGCCAGGATGATGTCGTCGAAGCCCTCGTCGGCCAGTGCGCTGGCTTCGGCGCGGGTGTTGAGGCGGATGGTGACGCCGGTCAGTTCCAGTTGCTTGCGGAAGTAGCGCAGGGTCTCGCCGAACTCCTCCTTGCCGGGGATTTTCTTGGCGATGTTGAACTGGCCGCCCACGTCGCTGGAGGCCTCGATCAGGGTGACGTCGTGGCCGCGTTCCGCCGCCGTGACGGCGAAGCTGAGGCCCGCAGGCCCGGCACCGACGACGGCGATTTTCCTGGCGGCTTCGGTCGGGGCGATGACCAGCTCCGTCTCATGGCAGGCGCGCGGATTGACCAGGCAGGAGGTGATCTTGCCGGCGAAGGTGTGGTCGAGGCAGGCCTGATTGCAGCCGATGCAGGTGTTGATCTCGTCGGCGCGATCCTCGCGCGCCTTCTGCACAAAGGCGGCGTCGGCCAGCAGGGGGCGGGCCATCGACACCATGTCGCAATAGCCCTCGGCCAGCAGGCCTTCGGCGACCTCGGGCGTATTGATGCGGTTGGTGGCGACCAGGGGGATGGAGACCTCGCCCTTCAGCCGCTTCGTCACCCAGGCGAAGGCGGCGCGCGGGACGCTGGTGGCGATGGTCGGGATGCGCGCCTCGTGCCAGCCGATGCCGGTGTTGAGGATGGTGGCGCCCGCCGCCTCGATGGCCTTGGCCAGTTGCACCACCTCGTCGGCGGTCGAGCCGCCCTCGACCAGGTCCAGCATCGACAGGCGATAGATGATGATGAAGTTGGGGCCGACGCGCTCACGCGTGCGGCGCACGATCTCGAGCGGCAGGCGGATGCGGTTCTCGTAGGACCCGCCCCATTCGTCGTCGCGCTGGTTGGTGCGGGCGGCGATGAACTCGTTGATCAGATAGCCCTCGGAGCCCATGACCTCGACGCCGTCATAGCCGGCGGACTGGGCCAGGGCGGCGCAGCGCACAAAGTCTGCGATGGTCTGCTCGACCTCCTCGCCGGTCAGGGCGTGGGG
>Ga0308157_10002585_pt1 | contig 28975 bp, 17 predicted proteins | sample PhyBR1_FD_201035 | JGI IMG/M metagenome (GOLD analysis project Ga0308157, IMG submission 201035) | Phyllosphere microbial communities from UC Gill Tract Community Farm, Albany, California, United States - DLSLB.R1 | ecosystem: Host-associated > Plants > Phyllosphere > Unclassified | place: USA...
TGGTGGATTACAATTACCATCGACCACACCAGGCATTGAACTTCAAATCTCCTGTAGATTTATTGCAGGAAATTTGAGGACAAAATTATACTTTTGAATGGTCTGAAAAACAGGGGAGCTTACAAATTCTTAATAACCTTCACAACTTTTTCCTTAATGCCAACACAATTATTACGTGTGCTTATTGTACAACAGTATATCCTATCTATAAAGAAATAGCAACCGATGAGGATTTGGATATATTCAATTTATTAAAGACCATACCAAAGAATACCCCAATCTTAAATGGATTTGACAGAGACGACTTTGCTGAGATCTATATGTTTTTTGATTATGATGGACATTCCACCGGTGCCGATGACTCAAAACTTCGGGAACTTCTTGAATTCTTTAACGAGGAAACAGATAAAGGCAAACTTTATATTAGCTATCCGATGATTGAATCACTTAAACATGTCTCAGATTATCTGACCTTTAAGGACTCAAAAGTCAAGTGCAAAGAAAACATCTACTATAAAAAGTTGGTAAGTGAAGGCTGTATGAAGGGTTTGGTGAATTTTACAGCTTATACCAATAAAATCTGGAAGAAATTAATTATGGTCCATTTAATGAAAATGAACTACATCGTCAGAGGGCACTTTATCTTGCCTCTATCGTTAATTTCTCAACTCGAAGTCTTTGATGCCCAGAAAACCGGTTATATTGATGTGGACACCACAGTTGCTGTCCTTAATGCGTTTCCAATGTTCCTCCATGATTATTATGGAAGTGCTAAACTTCAGTTGCTCATCGTATAGTGTGCTAGTTTACTTTTTTTTGCAGAATATGTGAGCTATTTTCATCATTAATCTTAACTTTTGGATTGAATCACCAATCGAGGCGATTCAATCAGCATTGTACATATTCCGGAACAATCAAATGTGTTCGCGGATGTCATGACATTAAACCTGTCGCCGCACTCAGAATCGTCATAAAAATACCAACAAATTATTAGTCTTATCAGCAGACAAAGATGTGAACTGTTCAGATCTATCGTAAACTTCTTAGCCTACTCGTATATATATTATACACTTGCCGATTAATTTCTTCTTGTTTTCAAGCTTAGCTTCCCAAATATTTCCCATTTAGTCAACTTACGATTATTAGATAATTCACCAATCACTTGTTGTTTTATCAAGACTATTTCGAAAGCTCGGCTAGGGGCCACTCCTCTATTAAGAGATCTGGTGTTAAGGCCAAAATATCTTCATCACGTACAAAATGAAGAAAGTATCTTTTTTCTCAGCTATTCTTCCAATAAGCAATTCCATTTTTCTCCTTTACAACAGCTAACAATAAAACCAATTTATCCACAGCCAAAACACACTTAAGATATAAGATTTTGGCTGCAGATAAAAAAACATCCGCAGCCAAAACATGCAAAAAACACACTATTTTGGCTGCAGATAAATTAGTTTTTTTCAATAAATGATCCTTAAGCCATGCTGGCTCAGTAAAGCTCGATTCGCACAAGGGATCCCACTGGAATAAGTTCACCAGGGCTGCGAGCTTCATACATTCGCTCGGCGCGACAAAACAATCAGCGAATTTTAATTGAAAATGGCGTTATCTGGAATTCAAAATTATGACAAATAATCACCTTTTTTCCATAGTAAATCAATTCGAGGCATATGGTTAACTTTTTTTATTTAATTTTAAATTAATCTCGAAACAGTTGAAACTACAAAAAAGATATATTGCATTATTGATATTTGGAGCTTTGTTCATTTATAATACCTACTTTCCTTCCTGGCTAATAACAGGCTCATATACGAGTTGGGTAGATGACTCATTCGGAACAGATGGAATAAATGACAATGAAAATTTGCTAATTTATAGTAACGGTACTTTTAAGGGCGGTGCTTGGGGTAAAGGAACTTGGAAACTTAAACATGGTTTTAGTGGGACAAGAATTATTTTCAGCTCTAATAATGAGGGTTACAGCACTTATTTTTATCGGAGCATGTTCTTTAGTAAACCGCGAATAGTAATCTTTAGCGACTTAAACTCAGAATTTCGGAAAAATAAATATTGACCGCTACAAAAAGTAGAGAACAGACTATTTGAAATACACCCAATAAGAACAGCACTCTATTGCTTTTGTATTGAAGGGGTTGAAATCACTAAAATCATTTTTTGGGAACCTTTATAACTTTACTCGCAACCTCAAGCAGGTAACTTTTAAAATCATCTGAAACCGATACGGGCTTAAACCCTATTTTTTTTGGGGAATCTTTAAAAAGTATCCCGTACCAAATCAAACCGCCTAAATATTTCCCCGCTTCATTCGCATGGTTTGGATCAAAGGTCAATTCTTGTTTATTCCAAAAATAGCCCATATTGATAGAATGGATTTGATCAGGTAAATTGGGTGCAACAGCATGTTCAAAATCGAAAGCCGTATCCTTTTTATAGCCATATTTTTTATTGGTCGCCACTTCTTCAAACGCATCGCCAACTGGTAAAATCCTGGCACTAAACTGTTTTGCCAGTTTGTGGTATGCTTCACGGGATTTCTGCCACATTTCCAACTGGTTTTCAGCCATTTGCCCTGCACCAACCCTCCCAAATTTCTTTGCATCAGCACGATAAGCCCAAGTTTGGTGAATCACGATTTCTGCATTTGGTTGAAGCTTTTTAATATAATCTACAAGCTTTTTCGCGTATGGATTGTAGCTCGATGAATCGCCGGAAAGGTATGAATATTGCTGAATAGTCACTACATCCCAAGTACCTTGCGACAATAACATTTTCAACGATTTGCCTCCGTACGGCTTTCCTTTGACATCGGTTGAATCCTTTTCAAATTTTTCCACATAACCCCAATGTTGCTCCAGAGAATGACCGCCAAGCTCTGCCCTACCAATAATTAAATTTTTCCCCATTTCTTTGGCCATTTGAGGCAGAAAAGCAGTCGCATTTTGCGAAAAGCTATTTCCAATTACAAATAAGTGTAATGTATTGTTATTGGTTTGGCTGAAAGCATTAAAACCAATAACAAGCAAAAAAATGAATAATCTGCTGCCTTTGTACTTTAAAAAGAATCTTATCATCGTAATATATTTTATTTTGTTTTTACCTTGCCCTGGATGGGCTTTCATTTATTTATGGAGTTCTGCTCCTGATAGTAAAATGCATCCACTCCATAAACTTCTCTACTGCTCGTATTAAACAACTAACTTTTTACTCGCTACCCGCCATATTAAGGCTGCCGATATCAGGATTAACCCACCAACGGACATTACGGTAATTGAAAAATCCTTTGCTATATATCCAAGTATTCCGATGCCTATCCCCACAATACCCATTGAAAGTGCAATAACGCCTATCCCGAATTTATTTTGTTTTGCAGCCTCAATATGGAGTGCGGGATCCACAACCCGCTCCGCGCCAAGTTCTTTTTCCTGCTCCATTTCTTCAACCTTAATAGAAATACGCCCCTTGGCAGTATAATATATTTCAAAAAACAGCAGAACCGCTATTGGAATGCCCATCCCCATGCAAGTCTCCATTGTACGGTCGAGCTTTAAACCCCATATACCGGGCATAATCACCTTAAAAAACAGGTTGATCAGCAATGATGCCACCGTGGAAGTAACCACTGAAAATCCGCTTTGACGTTTAGAAAAAAGCGTCCAGATGATTGGTGCAAACAATGCTCCCCCTGCAATGGAGGCAGTACTTAAAACCACTTCGACAATTCCTCCAGCGCTTGGTATCCAAATGGCAACAACAATTGTTAATACACCAAAAACCAGAGTAAAGAACCGGGCCATCCAGATTACTTCTTTTTCTGAAGCTTTCGGCCTGAGCAGGTTTTTATAGATATCCTGCGCAAAAACAGTCGAGGCCATATTAATGGTTGTATTGGCTTTACTGGATGTGGCAGAAACCATTCCAGCCAGCACAAGCCCTATCAAACCTGCTGGCATAACTTTTTGGATCAACATCATGTATGCATCTTCACTTTCCAGTCCCTGAAGATTTGGATTGATCACCCGGTAGATCATCGGGGGGATCATCCAGATAAAAGGGCTTACAAAATACAATATGGTAAATATACCTGCTACCTTTTTTGAGTTTTTTGGGTTTGACACACTGGTATAACGTTGCACGTATGACCAGTTCCCACCGATATAAAACGTCTGATATACAATAAAAGCAAGCATAAAGCCAAAGGTATAGTCCTGGTTAAATGGCTCAAAGAAATGGGGAGGAGCTTTTGCCACAAGGTTTGCAGGTCCGCCGATTTGTGAAAAGGCAATAGGGATTACAATCAGTACTGCTGCTGTAAGTATTACAAACTGAACCACATCAGTCACTAAAACAGCCCATAACCCACCTGCAGCGGTATATACCACAATGATTAATCCGATTACAATAATGCATGTTTCCAGTGAATAAGGGGTAGCCACATGCACCATCTTACCAACCGGATACAATACCGCAGCGGTGGTAAACAGGCTCAGCAGTAAGGTCATATAGGTATAAAACTGTTTTTCGGCAGCACCGAAACGTTTTCCAATGTATTCTGCCGCAGTTGCAACCCCTGTTTTTTTCCACCTTCCGGCAATAAAAAAGGTAACGATTAAACCACTGATGGCCATTGTCAACTGTATTGCATTGGCAACCAGCCCATGTTTATATGCGATAGATCCCCAAACCACAAAGGTTCCGGCTGAAAAATAGCTGATAAACAGCGATAAGCCATTGATCCACCAGGGTGTTTCTCCCCCAGCTTCGAAAAAAGCCTGTCCGCTTTTACTACCCACACGGGTAAATGTAAGTCCGATACCGAATATAAGTAAGGCAAAAACCGCCATTACCACAAAATCTAATTTTCCCATTATTTTATCTACTATTTAGTTTTATTGATAACAACGTACGGCGAACAAAGCTGCAGGCACCTCATCTGAAGGATGTTCCATATATATAGTCAGGCTCCTGGTATTTATAGGCTCAGCTAGCTCAATGATGTTCCTGGTTTGGTAATTACCGGTTTTAGTAAAAACAACGGTCCCTTTATCATCTTTGATTACATAATTCCTCACACAAAATGGCATCACATTTTCCGGATGCCCCATCAGGACAGACTCCATGGGGTGGTCAAAATCGGTATCAAACATCAACTCGATTCGTTTTATTCTTTTGATTTCCTTCCAGCTGATGCTTAGTGCCGGATTCTTATCTTTCCAATCCGCCACCCATGCATTTGGTGCAGAGACCGGCCGATCTATACCATTGGTAACATTCGCAGCGCCAAAAGCATTGATGCCAGACTCGTAGTTAAATGCAACATTGTGCCCTTCAGGCCTACGTTTTGGGCACCAAAACTCAAACTCATCCACCCCTATATCCTCTGGCGGACTTTGCTTTCCATAATTGGATACCTCCTTATTAATAGAGTTGAACACAGATAATAGCCCGGTAACCCGCTTCTGGGAGAAATGCAGTTTAACATCAGGGTTCTTTATAAAGGTAAGAAACGCATAACTTTCTTCAGGTATTACCGCATCAAAGCTGATCTGCAGGCAATTGCGCCCCGGATTTATTGGTAGTGACACTTTATCTATGGTCAAATCCGGCGTATGGTTACCCTTTTTACTGCTGACCCGAAGTTCTACTTCCAGCTCAGTTGCCACTTCTGCTTCTGCATGTACAATAAAGGCTCCGATTGCACCTGCTTTTAAGGGGATCATCTGCGCAAGGGAACACTCAAGTGGCTTAAACAGTTTACTTTCAGGAAGGCCTGTCAGTAGTAGCTCGGAAGATGCGGTAACCTGCGCACTGCGAACAAGATCGAGCGCATCATTGAGCACCAGATCCGGAATGTGGTGCCCACTACGCAGCAGCTCAGCCTGCAGTTCAGCTATAAATCCATTATGATAGATCTCCGCCGGTAAGAGATTTTTGTCTTTACAGATCCTCGCTGCCATGGCAACTGCCTGTGCAGCATGGGCAGCAGTAGCCATTACCCTGGTAGAGCCAAAGGCAACATGCGTTGCACTGATAATCCTTCCCGCTAAAAAAAGATTCCTGATGTTGCGGCTGTACAAAGCGCGGTAGGGAATCTGGTAAATGCCCTTGCTATGCCATTGATTGCAACCGGGTTTCTCGCTAAAAACCCCATCTGCCGGATGCAGATCTATGCTCCAGCCACCAAATGCGACCGCGTCATCATGCAGTTGCTGATTAACGATATCCTGTTGCTTGATAATGTATTCGCCTTCGAAACGGCGGCTTTCTCTTTTGCCAGGTATGGTGCCTACCCATTCTAACGCAAGGTTTTCGGCTTCGGGAAAATTGCCTGAGTTTTTTACATAGTTCCATGCACCGTAGGCAACTTTCCAAAGTTCCCATTTTATTTCTTCTGTATCGTGCACGGTATCCAGCCTTCCACCATACTCCAGCCACCAAAGTTTGCATCCGTACTCCCTGGCATTAAAATTTTTAAACCTGGGAATTTTTGTAATATCATCCAGTGCATAGGAAGGGGCTACAAACTTTACTGGTTTGCCAGTATCCTTACTGTAAAAATACAGGCTATGACCAAGCAGTTCCCCATATTCTTTTGTAGGTGCAAACTGTTCTCCAAATTCTTCTTTGCTCTCTGCTCCCATCCTAAAAGCCGCCCCTGCCAGAAAGGCTACAATGCCATCTCCCGATGCATCGCAAAAAAGTGGTGCGTGTATAATGTATTCTGTAGAATTCTGACTGCAAAAAGCTTTTACGGCACTCAGTTTATCTGCGGCTGATTTCTCTACCTCATATACCCCGGTATTGAGCAATAAGGTAATATTAGGTTCTAAAACAACTTTATCGAGCAAAACCGTATCAAAAATCAACGGGTTTCCTTCGGGATTCCTGTACATATTTTCAACCATCAGCTCATCCACAACACCACCTTCCCTGGCCCAGCGATTATTATTTCCCATATGTGATGTGGCGCCCAGCATCCATAACCTTACCTCACTGCTCGCATTTCCGCCAAGCACGGGTCTGTCTTGCACCAGTACAACTTTTAACCCTTGCCTTGCAGCGGTAATTGCAGCACAGGTTCCTGATACCCCGCCACCTATAATGGCAAGATCTGCAGCCAGTTCTTCAGATCGCAGCTGCCTCTTTTCACCTCCTTGATTTGTAATCATAAAAATATTCTGTATTATTTCTTTTCTTCTGTTATACTTTTCCAACCGTCTGTTCTGAATGGGCGACAAGGGAAATCCTTTTGCATTAAAAGCATTGGTACCATTACTTTCTACCGGACTACCAGTGGGCTTACCGTAACCGGTTTTTACTTTTCATAGCCATACCACTACCTCATCGCCATCATTTTTCGCGTTTGCCCAGTTCCGTTTCTTTGGATCTCATCAGTTCCCCATTGATATCCGTTAATTCCAGGTGGAAACGAACCGCTTCATCTTTATCAACTGGCACTGTAAATTCAAATGGATATTCATTTTTATCAATGCGCTTTTCTTTGCTTCCATTAATCTTGTAGACCAACCTGGCCTTCTTCCATTTTGTATCATCTTCCTGAAGAAATACAAAAAGTTTTTGCGCATAGGCGCCAAGCTTAAACAATAATGCCTTTGTATCTCCCTGGGGGATATTAATAAAATCACTTCTCTGATCTTTTTTCACATTCAGGATCTGGTCCTGAAAACTACTGCTGATTTTTACGCCCGGGATAGCCAGGGCAGTAATGCCGCCGGCAGGGACATTGATCTGGAAAGTGCCGTCTTTTAAATTCAAAACCTGCATTGATGGATATAAAGTCTGAACTCCGGTACTGCATGAAAAATCTACCCTGGAAGCATCTACAGAAACCCGGGTGCTGATATCCGCTCTGGATTGGTTCATAAAAGCAAGTAAAAGTGTATCTCCTTTTTTTGCACTGATATAGTTTAAAGCAATATTTGCTGTGTTCAACAGACGGGAAGGCATCCAGAGTTGCACATTTTCGAACTGAAAGAACCGACCTTTCTTAGCGCCGTAAAACTTATTCTGCAAATAGGCATACCCTTCTATATAATCGCCTGGAAAGTCAATCCGGCCACTACTTTTCACATAAGCGTCCGAAACCAGGTAATCTACAAACATTGAAGCCATTGGCAGGATATGATTGTAATGAAAGGAGTTTACACTCTGGTCCTTATGCTCGTGGAGTGGAAAATCGGCCTTTTCATAGGCCGTAGTTCTCTCGGTATTGATATGATATCCAGGAAAGCTTTCGGAACGGCCAACAATCGAAGCTTTAGCTACATTCATTAAAAACGGATCATTTGTATGATAGCCTATCCTTAGCAGCCAGGGTGCATAGGTGGACATAAAAATCGCCCTGTGCCCAGTTGAAGTTCCCGATGATTCTGGTGTAAGCCCCATCTCGGAAAGTCTCCATGCAGGAACTTTTTCCTCAGGATAATACATTTGATGATGTCCCTTTGATTTGAGGTACCAATACATCGGTGCTTTCCCTGCTTTATTTACAGTAACCAGATCATTTGGTATCGCAGGTGTCATCCAGGTAAACAAGGTGTAATGCCTGACCCCATCCTGCGCAGCTTCTAAATACCGGCGATCGGAGGTGAGTTCATATAATTCTAAAAGTGCAGACCAGTTATTGGTAAAGGTTGGCCAGAAGAAGTTGGAACTAAACAGGGGATCACCAAACTCCTTTAACCTTGTATTTACTCTTTCTTTCAGATATTTATCGGCCAGGATCTTGCTTAATCTTAAATAAGCCGAATCGGATGTTAGTTTAAACATAAACATGGCGTTGACCCAGTTGCGGCCTTTCTGCTCTTCATCAAGATTCCGGACACGCGCGGTTCCAAACTCTTTTTTTGCCATCGTAGTATAAAAGGAGTTGTTCCCCCCAAAAACATCAGATAAAACCTGTAATTCGGACAATGGAGCAATAGGCCCCCTCAACTTTCTGGATGGAGATTGGATTTTCTGATTGCTATCTATCGCAAAAAGAAACTTTTCGCGCGACAACATAAACTCCATTAAAGGGTATGCCCTTTTATCAAACATTTCCTGATCATCCCGCACGATAGCCAATTCAAGCGGGTTCAGACTTGAAACATTTTTTACTGCGCCAGGCACATCCGTAGCATAGGCAAAGCCTTTCAAACTATCGATAAACCATGCATAACGGGTCTTTGAATAATCAATCAGGTTATCCAGGGTTGTATTCATAGAAACGGTAGCATTGGTCCGGTAATCCTTAAATCCAAACACATTTGTTGCAATCTGCTCATAGGTTTTAGTGATGCTCAAGGGTTCAACAACAAGGTTCATAGCAAACTCAAAAGCATGTCCGCTCATCATCTGAGAATTGAACCCACCTGGCATAGGGGCAAAAACCTGGGGCTGTAATTCTGATTTGTTATTTAGAAGTGCAATTCCGAACTGGCTGTTGGTTAAAAGCGGTAAGGGTTGAAATGGCAAATACCTGGAGGCTGCCAGTACACCTATTGAGTTATACCCGTCATTCACCAGTGTAGTAGGGATTGTTGCCATAAACGACGGAGTAAGATAGGGTTGCAGCGGAACACGTTTTTCGGTCCAGATTAGGGGTTGCCATACTTCATCAACATCATTACTTTTATAAGACGGTGCCCCGATGTATCCAACACTATAAAAACCGTTCTTTTTAGGTATAAACGAAAAACCCATTTTAGGATAAGGCAAACTACTTTTAATCAGCCACGCTTTTAGCGTAAACAAGTCATGTTCTGCAAAGAGAAAAAGGATGGAATCTCCAGAACTGATTGTTTTGATGGCGCTAAGAAAATGTGTTTTTCCCGCGTGATAGATATTGGCCGTCCTATCTTGTTTTGCACTTCTTAATATTTTATCGTCAAATCCATCTCCGGCAACACTGGCACTAACAATTTGTTGGTGATAATCGGCCAGACTACGGTCAGTAGTTATCCAGGTGGGAATATTGTAAGACACTTTTTTTAATCCTGAAGGTTTTAGTGTAAGTTCAGGATCCACTTCATTACAGATAACCACAAAATTGGGCTTAAACAGATAGCTCTTGTCCTTTGAGATAATTTTAACCCCTTTACTGCCGCTTACAATTTGCGCATTCGAGTTCATACACAAACCACAGGCAACTGAAAAACAAATAAATTTGATATACTTTTTTATCTTACTCCGTACTATTTTCATAAACACTATTTAGCTCTTGGTTTCAAATGGACTACAAACCCTCCCATAGCAGGAATGGATATTTTCTTTTTATTTAACTGAGCCGGGATTGCAGCCGAAGCGAAAAATGTCTCCTTAGCATCACATATCACAGTTGCGGTATAAGCTGAAAGATTTTTAATAAAGGACAAATCAAGCGTGATGAAGTTTTCTGAAGCAAGTCCGTTAATTGCCGCCAGATACCAGTCATTTCCTTTCCTTTTTGCTAAAATGGCACAGCGGCCTATTTCACTTCCATTCAAGACCAATGTGCGGTCCCAGGTTGTCGGTAAATCCTGTATCAGCGGAAGTATCGGCCGATACAGCGTATCTTTTAGCAGCGTTAAAGGATTTTCGGCAATGCATTGAAAAGGTGAGTCAAACAAATAAAGCAAGGCCAACTGATGAGCAAGCGTTGTTGGCCCCCGTTTGGAAAAAAGCCCCGGTGTATAATCTGCAGGTCCCATAATAAACCTTGTAAAGGGCAACGCCGCATTGTGCCATGCGGGAATTGGCTCATTCATGATATTCAGTTCCATTCCCCTCAGCCCCTCTCTTGTCATTTCATTTGGATAGGTACGATACTCACCTGTAGACGTCTGGCAGCCATGAAAGTTAACCATCAGCCTTTTCTTTGCCGCAGCTTTTAAAAAGTCAATCTCAAAATCTATCAGGTCCTTTGCTTCACTGTTCATGAAATCTATTTTGATTCCTGCAACTCCTAATCGGCTCAATGTATCCAGAAAGGCATCCCGGTAAGCTGCATCCCTCAAAAATTTAGAATCCTTCCATACCCAAACCCCGATCTTCTTTTTTTGTCCATGCTCCACCAGATCTGTCAGTGTCTCCCATTTTTGTTTCCATTTTTCCTCCCAGCCATCATCGATTAAAGTATAGGTGTAATTTAATTGGGCGGCGGCATCGATGATCCTTTTTTCTGCAATCGGATTCAGGTAATTTTCATCCCTTGTGATCCAACTCCAGGCACTTTTACCAGGCTTTATGTAAGCTGTATTTTTAAATGCAGCACCCTGAGCCGCTGGATTCAGCGCTTCAACTATAGGCTGATTAACGAGTTCATTGAGGTTCTTCGCCAGGCCAATAACGCGCCAGGGCGTAAAAGAAAGCTGGTCCGATTGCACATAAAAACCTTTATCTTCTTCGGTAAAATCTACCTTGAGGCTATTTTTATGTGCCTTCAATCGCATTCCACTGTATCCCTGCAGGCCCGCTTCGGTAATAAACAAATAGCTTTTATCTGCCAACTGAGCCACAATGGGCTTTCCTTGTACAGGGCCAGTGGGGCTGATTTGATCAAGACTATCAAACCGGGTTTCGGTCCACAAACCAGCATAAGACTTAAGCTTCCAATTGTTCGTACGTTCAAAGAACCAGGCACGTGCATTTCCATCCAAAACAAAACTGGTTTGCTCTGCAGTAATGTGTACCGGTTTGACAGGCAACTGATAACGGATGGCACAGCCCCGATCAAAAACGGCAAACTCGACCAGACTTTGACCAATCCCAATCCGGTATTTTTTATAGGAGGTATTTCTGTGCTGATAATTGTGACGGAGCAAGGAATAAGATTCTGTTACATTCCCCCTGCTGATTAGCTTCAGTTTAGCGGCAGGATCTAATAAGGGCTTTCCCGCAATACTTAAACCTATATAAGAAGGATGTACCAGGGTCTTGTTATTCAAAGAAAGAATATAATAAAAACCCTTATCCCCCTCCCTAAAAACACGTACAATTAAAGAAGAAGAGGGGCTTTTCAACACCAAGGGTTTCTCAGCGCACTGGCCAATATTTATAAAACAACCCGTTAGCCCCAACACAAGACTAAATGTTGTTAAAAAGCATCCATTTATTTCCTTAATCACTTGTTTCATTTTAATAATGTCCCCCTTAATAAAATCCGGCCTAAATAGATCACCGTCTGATCATATTTTTCAGGATGTTGAACAATATCCGCTCTCTTGTCTTCAGGCAGTATCATGAGTTTATCGGCTTTCTGACCAGACAGGATTACTTTCACCAAATGATCCCCTTGCGGTATTTTAATTACATCGAATTGTCCACGGTAACGGTTATTGCAGTAGCTGTTGAATCTATTCAACACGTTAGTAGCTGCCGTATCTTTTGCCTGGTAATAAATAAAACTCCCCTCCTTTTCCCTAGTTAACTTTACCGGTTTTCCATCTATGATCCACTCGAGTTGTCCAACCTCTGGTCCGCCAATATCAAATACGCCCAGCATATCTCCTTTGAAACGGAAGCTAAATGTGGCTCCGGGTTTATTTGCAGAAAGTACATTAGAAAACCAGGGACTGAATTTTTTAAGGTTTGGGTCAGTGTCTGTTGGCAATACCCTCCAGCCCCGATCAGAAATCGGTAAAGTTGATGGATCCACCATCATTGCATCATCCCATACGGCAGTAATTAATGGTTTTGGTAGTTCCTGCTTTTTTAAAGGCTTTACTGCCTCAATTTTTTTAAATGCACGGGCTATGGCTTCCGCATACAGGTTCCCGCCCGCTGTTGTCGGGTGGATTCCATCCTCAGAGAACAAAATCTTATTCGGATCAGCCTGGTTTCCTTTCCAGATCAGCTTTCCCACTGCTTCCAGGCTTGCTGGCTCCATTCCTAAATTCACAGAAGGTAGGTCATAATGGGCGGCTATCTGCTCGAGTCCCTTAATATTTGGTGGCAACTCATTTTTTTGATAATAGGTAGTTTGCCCGGTCAAAATGGTATACAGCAAACAAATAGCTGCATTGGGGTTCCTCTTGATTGTTTGACGGATCATTCCTTCCATCCCGGCTGCATAAGCGCCGTTTACGGCAAACTCTATAAAAATAAGATCGGGCTGATGGCTAAGTACCTGTTCATTGATCCTAAATGCGCCAAGCTCCGTTCCCGTACCAGATACACCGGCGTTGATCCATTGAAAGCTTGCCCGAGGATAAGTCCTCTCCAGGTACCGGGCCGTTTGAAGGCGATAACCAAAATTTGCCTGGGTAATGCTCCCTCCAATAAAAGCAACCACCACCTTTTTACCCGCATTTACTTTTTCAAAGAAGCCCGGAAGGCCTGCCCTAACATTGCATTCCAATTCATTATTAAAATCACCAGCTTCAATTACAGGGATATTAGCTGCAGAAACATCAAAGTAAAGGGGCGAGGCCCCTGCCTGGGAGGCCGCAATCTTATCACTATCAGGCCTGGTTTGAGAAAATGCGGCAGCAGACATTAATAAACAAGCAAGTAATACCGTTTTCACACCTTTTTTATTCATTACCATTGATTACAATCTTTTTTGATTTTGTTTTCCCATCATTACTCTTAAAAATGAGCTCCAGTTTTACCTCCTCACCCATCCCCAGTTTATTAAAACTCCATTCGTAAGGATATTGCTTTATTTCCTGCAGCTGGTTATTACAATTGACGCTTACCGAATACCCACTTAAAGGAGCCGTTTCTGCAAATCCATAACAGGTATCCCAACCAAAGGGAGAACGGATACGGAACAAGAATATACGCCCCCAGGGAGCCCCCAAATCAATCACCTTCATTCCATCTTTTACCGGCTGATATTTCTTAGCTACGGGAGTTGCCTTTAATGGAATAGCGATGGCCCTGAATCCTTTTGCAGGGACAACAACGTCAATCTTAGCCGTTTTAAAATCCTGGGAAACTGACTGGTCGCTTTGGGCATAAACCAGGGCTTTCCCATCCTTTAGCGCAGCGGTAGCATCAGCCCATTGCACGGCTACTTTTTGCTCAAACTCAGCTTCCGAGGAAAGCAGGATCCAGAAGTTCTTATCCGAAATCGCGGTAACATAATTGATTGCTGGATTCTGAATATTTACCAAGCCCTTATGCATCCATAGCGTGGCCTGCTGATCGCCAAAGACCTTTCCTTTTCCGCCACCATATACCCGATTGTTAAACCAAACAAATCCTTCCTGTTTGCTATAGGGGAACACTACATTTCCATTCGAACGCTGGATGCTTTCTGAGATCAGGTAATCAAGGCTAAAAGCGATATGTGGTGGGATATGGTGATAATAAATGGAACTTACATCAGGCCCTTTATAAGGAAAATCAACCGACATAGGTATATCTGTAAAACCCGTACCGTAATACCCTGGATAGTTTGTATAACGGCCGATTACTGCATTGCGGGCATAGGTTTCGTAGATAGGTTTGTTCCCGTATTGAAATAGGCGCAACAAATGGGGTGCCCAGCTGCTCATAAATACCGGACGTACCGTTTGATCTTTTACACGGGTAAAATAAGTGCTAGGCTGCTCCAGGCCCAGGCCTACTGGCGATACCAACCATTCTGGCACTTTCTTTTCCTGTACATCGCCATTTTTGCGGGGAAAACCTAAACGATAAGGCTCGTTGCCTTTCCACCAGATGTGTGTAACGCCATCATAATGATTACTCTTGTGAATGGTTTGCAGGCTATCTTCCACTTTGGGATAGCTGCGTATTCCTGCAATGGTAAAATGGGCACCATATTCTGCCGCTTTCAGATATTTTTTATCTTTTGTTGTTTCATAGAGATCCAGCAGGTCCCACCAGGGTGCATAAAAACTGGCATTGTAAAAAGGTACATGACTTAATACTTTACCAGTATTGTTATATATTTTTTGCTGAATAAAAAGATCTGCATCTTTTTTTGCCAGCTGCAGCCACTTTGCCTGTCCTGTGAGCTGGTATGCCCAAAGCGCCTGGTTCCATGAATGAAAATCTGTTGAGTAGCCCTTTGCCATCCTAAGGCTATCTCCCGGTAGTGCTATATTTTTCAGCCAGGGATTCAACCCTCCGAGTAAGCGATCCAATCCTACATAATAAGATGTGGTGAACTGAGAGGTTAGTGGATTGAACTCCAGGGTTTTTCGTGTTGCATTGTATGCCGTAGGAACAATATCTGTTGCCCATCGATACCCGCTTCTGGAAAGCGTAAATTCTATGGTCGGCAAAGACCGGCTGATGTAAAATTCTTCATCATTCTGCAGTATAGAGAGTGCAATATTGGCCAATGGTGTGGCATTTACAACTGTAGGTGCTGTTTTAGGGTCGCCTTCAATATCAAAAAAACCCTTTAGCTTAGTCGACCATCCTGCAGTATTGTCGTTTTTCACCAGCTCAATCATATTAAATACCGCATCAGTAAGCGAAGCTTGTACTTGTTTGCGGTAGTCCTTTACCTCAAACACTTCCTTGGATACATAATCCATAGCCGAATCCCAGTTGCCCGAATTTAAACCGATAATAAATCGCCTGTCAATCAACTCCCCTGCACGGTATTTAGAATCATTCATTCCCAGCACCGGAGAAAACATAACCGGCTGTATCTCATTATTGTGGTTCTTCAGTGTAAAACCCGCAGGCGCATAGTCTACAGATCCCCAATCCTTTTTAAACAATTCAGGACTTGTTGCGACATAACTTGAAACAATACTCTGCCCTGTTTTCGAAGAAACAATTGCCAAAGGTTGCTGCATCATAGAAGTAATCATCATTTGCGGCCCTTCAGAAAGCCGCTTATATTGAAACATGGGTGCCATCATTACGCTTTCAAGCCCCTGATCGGAAATTGGCTGAAAGGCTTCGATCCCCATACTGTAATACCCTGGCTGGGCAACCTTGCAGATCAGCCGCAGATCAATATGTTGCTGCCCCGGATGTAATGTCCACAAACCGGTTAGGGCCGAACCATTCCTGGTCACATATTGAACTTTTATGGTTTGTTTATCTACAGCTTCTGCAGTTATGGGAATGGCCTCGCTGAGGTTCCCCGCCTCAAAAGGATTAAGATCAGCTCCAGGCTGGTAAACTGCATATTTATTCCCCCTAAAAACAAAGTATGCTTTTGGTTTTTGGCTATCCCAGGCTGGATAATATTTATTAAACTGGATCGCGGTAGCATTAGTACTGATTAAGAAAACCCTATGGTCTTCAATATTTGCAGTACTTACCTGTTGCCAGGTCCCATCTTTTTTTATTTCTGTTTTACAAGCGATAGCCTTATGGCCAGCTCCCGTCCCTACAAACTGCACACGTACAGCCTCATTTTCAATTCCTGCAATTACTTTATCGCTCTTGCTCAGTTGAAGTGCAGGGCTCGTGCTTTTCTTTTCCGCTGTAAGTGTTTCCTGCATAACAGGAAGCTTTTTCCAGGATAAAAGGGTTTTCTTATCTATATCATTTGGATTGATGGTGCTGTCCTGGGTAAAAAGAATAGCATCACAGCGGCCAAAGTTAAAATTATGGAGGCGCAAGAGCACATCAGTCTCTTTCAGCTCAGCACTTCCCAGACGCTCCCAGGCATACCCTGGTTTTCCATGTCCCCCTGCTTTTTTTAACCTTATATTTCCGACCGAAAGCTGGAATAACCGGGTACGGGGACGTGTATCAAAATCGGGGGTCCTTATCCAGATTGTATAACGACCTGCTTTTGTGATATTCATCACGGTTAATGCATCAGATGTACTATCCTGTTCCCCCTCTAAAAACCTTAAAATGCTGCCACTTATGCCATCTTTATTGACTTCATTAAACCATTTGCCTTTAAACTGAAAATCAGTTCCCAGCAGTAGACTTTTTTCTTGCTGAGCAATCACAGTTCCCGTTGTTAGAAACAAGAATGCTGTTAATAATAAACATAGCCTGGTTTTCTGGTACATGTCTTAATTTATTTATATGAAAATGCATAAACCTGGAGGCCATAAGGTGTTATTTTTATAGGATCTCCTGTAGAAAAAGGAATTTTTGAACCTGATGCAGAAAAACATTCGGCAGTTTTCAAATCCAGGCTATGTCCTGGAATAAAACGTGACATGTCTAGCTTGAGAGTACTTTCCTGTATTTCCTCATCGTTGTTCAATACAAACAGGTAAAACACTTTATCCTGCTTATTCATAGCGCATACATAGTCCATATTGGGATTGTTCAATGAAACCAGTTTTTCTATCAATGTCAGCTCTCCCTGCTTATTAAATATTTTTCCCTGCCTGAAGCCAAACGTTTTGTGAGGGCCAACCTTAGGGGTAAGAAAACCTGCAGGAAAATCGATCTGCCCCTGAGAACGCAAGGAAAGTTCTGCCATCAGGTAATCAGTGATCCAACCCACCTGCCACCAGGCGTGATGGGGAAAAGGCCCGGCTCCCTTGTTCATGGCACTCCAATAATAAGAGGCAACTCCTGTGGAGGGATCTACAAAAGCATCTTTACATAAAGCTGCTGTTCTTGCCATTTTAAGGTATAGTGAATCTTTAGTCAGTTGAAATAGCCTTACAAACATACCAGCATGGCTTGCCAGCATGATAGGGCCGCTGTTATTGGCAGAACCTAAAATCCCTCCATGTTCAAAGCTCAAGCCCACCTGGCTTATTTGCCAGTCTTCCAATTGTCTGGGGCCAACTTTTTTGATTTCCTTATTGGGAATCGGATGAGAATAGATGGAAGTTGTATAGAATTGTGCAGTTTTAATAGCAGCCTGTTTAAATCGTACATCCTTTGTAATTTCAAACAGATCGAGCAAAGCCTGGGCACTTTGCCCAGTTGCAAAATCAGGAGCAAACCTGGCATCTCCGCAAACACCTAAAAAATATCCTTTATCTACAGCATTTTTGATATACCAGTCTGCAGCTTTTACAGCCGCCTCCAGGTATTTTTTATCCCCAAGCGTCTGGTATGCAACCAACAGTCCGTAAAAAGTAGGCCTATAATCTTTCAGATCTTCAAACATAGGTTTTTGCGTATCGTTATGATAAGCCACTTCCCAAGAGCCTTCTGGTTTCATTTTAGTTAAAAGCCAGTCAGCCGCCATACGTATACCCGATTTAAGCTGCTGGTTATCTGGTTCAAATAAGGACACATTCCCCATATCCAGCAACATATAATAAGTGGTTGCAATTGGCTCGGTATAAGGTCCCCACTCTTCGGTAAAGCGTTTTGAATTGTAGAGATAATATTGACCAGCTGCAGCGCCGTGAAAGAAGCCTCCAGCGGTATTTTGCTGCGCCAATTTAAAGCTCAATGCATCTTTAAGACGTTTCTGAACCAGAATCGGATCCTGAGTTATATTAGCCAACATCCACATCGCCCCGTAATCGGCATTTTTTACTGCGTCTTTTTCCGAGCCATACACCCCACCCAAATATTCCTGGGCGCCGATGATCCTTCCATGATAGTCAAAAGTCCTCCACCGTGAAGTACTGTCCTTTTTCACATAGTCTAAAAGCTGTTCCATGCGATCAGATAAGGAAAGCTTGGTTTGCTTCAAGTGCAGTAGCTCATCAAAGCGGTAAACATCATTCACCACATGCTGATATGCCTGATACCAGTTTGAAGTATTGATGGTGTACCTGAAATCAAAGGAGATGCTTTCGCCCTTTTTTAAATACGACTTGTTCTGCCCCAGTACCGGATGATATAAAGTTGGGCTCAATTGTTCCTGCCTGTTGATCAGTGACAGGCCAAGCAGCCAGTTCGACTGGGTAGATTTATCATATTCCCATGGGTGCCTGGCTGTTCCCGGCTCGGCCGTTACGGCAAGTGTAATTCCGTCTCTATTGGTCAGCATAGCCGTAAGTGCAGCTGCTGTTCTTTCTCTTACTACAACCGGTTTATTCGGAATTCCATGCCCATAAGCATAGGCATCAGTAAAGTTATTGTTGATGGTGCTGCCTTGAAACACACCAGGGATGCAGCCCCATTCAAAACTTTTTTTGTCGTTTGTGCTCAATGCCGGAGTCGCTATGGAATAATATCCATCCCTATCGGCTGTTAAACGAATGGAAACACATAGATCATTTTTGTAAACAGGATCTAGTTTCCAAATTGCCTCTACAGTAGCGTCATCTGTTTTTTGCTTAAAAACGAGTGTATTGCCAACCTGCTTATACTGCTGTGGATAAAATAAAGTGGCACGCCCTTCCTTATTTAAGGAAACCGCAGAGGTATTCGCCTTCCAGGTAGGAATGATATAGCGGTATTCAGGTTCAGGAAATTGAATTTCTTTCCCGTTTTTGTCCTTAACCTCTGAATCCATCCTGGGTTGATCTGCACTGTAAAGCAGTGTATATTGCCCCAATGCGCCAGACAAGGAATGCCATCCGTTTTGTCCTTTTACCGACAGCTGTTTTATCTGATATCCCTTACCGGTGTCTTCCCAGTTCAGGCGAAGTACATCATTTGTTAATCGGGCTTTGGGTGCTAGCTGGGCATAGCTGCTGTTTGCAAAAGCAAGCAATAGCAAGATTATAGGGTTTAATCTCATTGGGTAATGGTTAAATCTATTTCTTTTAAAACTGTGAACGATCGTTCTAAATTGGCATTGGTTGCCACAAATGATACTTTATATACGCCAGCTTTAGTATAAACCCTGGTATAATCTGTTAGTTTCTGGGAAATATTCTTAATAGGTTCCCCCAGGTCAGGTAAAATACTATTGGGATTGAACTGCTTGGTTACTACCCAGTCATCATCAAGATCGGCACTGTTTCTCACAGTAAGCAACTGGGCTGAGGTAATACTCCAATTGGTTGCAGGACCACTAAAATTAAAAGCAGTCCAGCCTGCGGTAGCCATGGTGGCCAGTAGGGTTTCTTCTCCCTGCTGATTGGTGCTTTTAAGGTCGAAAGAACGGACCACCCAGCGGTTTTGCTGCGCCTCTGGTTTTATAACACTGGTCTTGTAAACTAAAGCCAGCGCCATATTTTTGTTACGCGCAGCAAAAGTGTTCAGGATGATATTTCCCGAGGGAGTCTGATCCAGGCCAGTAGATAAAATGGCTTTATCTGTAATATCTTCCCAGGTAGCAGCCCTTACATTTGTAGCATCATATATTCCGCTGAAATTGGTAGACACATACAGTTTAATCACCGATTGATCGATGGGCATTAAGCCGAACTGGGCATAAGTTTTAAAATTGAGGGAAACTGAATTTCCTTCCACGACCGTTCTTTTCCGGTATTCATATTTGCGTCCGGCCTCTCCCGACCAAAACACAATATTCTCCGGTTTACCATTAATGATAAACCTAACGGGCTCTCCAACTTTATAGCTGTTTTTTTCCAACTCAACAGAAAAATCATCCTGCGGAGCCAGCTCATAGGTCTTCTGGCAGGAAGCCAGCGAAAATAATATAACAGATGCAATCAATAGCTTATTCATCTTATACAATTTTGTAGTTACCATCCTGTATTTTGTTTAATATTAGGGTTAACGGCCAGTTCGCTGTTAGGGATCGGGAATAAAACAGCACGATCCGTTACCCGCTGCGCCTGTGCAACAGCTGCGTCTTTTAAAGCAGTTGGCATATTGGTTTGATATTCTCTTGCCTGTGTTTGCATAACCGATGGATAAATACCCCATCGTACAAGATCGTGCTTGCGAATGCCCTCGAAAGCAAGCTCACGTAACCGTTCATTTCTGATCAGATCAAGGAAGTCTTGCTGGGAGAGATTGGCGGCAGCATCGGCCGCTACATCGGGTATAAGCACATCTTTGCCATAGCCCCTTCGCCTTACCATATTTATTGCTTTATATGCATTTGCTGAGGGGCCATTATTGGTATAATTATCAGCTTCTGCAAACATCAGCAATACATCAGCATATCTTAACAGCGGCCAGTTTGTACCCGTATAGTTTTGATTTCTTGGTAAAAGGAGTTCATACTCGCGTCTCCATTTTCCATTGCTACGGTCGTATATCTGATCTGCTGCCCAATTGGTCCGCACAGCCGTCTGTCCGCTTGTCACATACCGGTACGGAGCAACTGTCCAATCCCTTCTCTGATCGCCGTTCGCATAAGCATTATAAAGCTTCGCTGTAGCATGAACATAATCATAACCATATCCCATTTCAATATTTCCACAAGTAATACCGTTATAACTGCCAATCATGCCGCCCTCTTGTATTTCGCCTTGGTTTACTCCTTTAAATTCTACTTCCCACATACTCTCCTTTGTATCGAAAATCTCCTGAACATGGTTGATATAAATCTGTTTGAAATCGGGATTAAGGCTGTGCAATCCTGACTGCATTACTTTTTCTGCATAATTTCTGGCATCAGCATATTTTGCAACATCATTTAACGGGGCGCCTGCCATGGTTAGATACACCCTGGCGAGTATACCCTGTACAGTTGTTTTTGTAATACGGGTATTATAGCCATAATCAGAAACAGATTTCACCAGACCTTCTGCCAGTTTCATATCAGTAACAATACGTTCGTAAAGGTCCTTTAACGGAGTACCGGGGAGAGGTGGTTCTTCAGGTGATTTGCTCGATTGAAGCTTCAAAGGCACCCCTCCAAATTCATCCGCCAGCAGAAAATAATAGTAAGCCCTTAAAAATAGCGCCTGCCCTTTTATTTCGCTGCGTTTTTCCGCAGTCACCTTAACGGCCTTATCTATGTTTTCCAGTAACATGTTCGCTCGCTCAATACCCGTGTAAAGTGTTTCCCAATGTCTGTTTAATTCCAAGGTCGAAGCATCTACAATATTGGCATTCATTCCCGAGGTCTGGTTTTTCATGAAAAATTCGTCGCTAAAAACCATATAGCAAGACATACCTTGTGAATAAACCCTGTTATCGCCCAAACGGTCGTATACTCCGGCCAGTGCAGATTGCAGTTCACTTTCTGTATTGTAATAATTTACAGGCGATACAAAATCCTGTGGGGTTGTATCCAGGATCTTTGAACATGAGCTAACAATCAATGCCAGCATCATCGCGATATATAATAAAGTTGTTTTCATTTGTAAAAACATTTATCGTTAAAAAGTTAGGTTCATACCGAAAGTGATAGTGCGTGCCCTTGGGTATGGGCTCCAGTCGAAACCTGGAGTAAGCGCAGAATGACGCACTGAAACCTCAGGATCCAAACCCGAATAGTTGGTCCAGGTTATCAGGTTTTGTGCCGAAACATTAAAACGGGCAGACTGTATTTTCAGCTTTTTGGTTACGGTAGAAGAAAGGTTATAACCCAAGGAGACTGTCTTTAACCGAAGGAAGGAGCCATCTTCGATATTCCTGTCAGAGAACACATTAGGACCATAACCACCGGCTACAGGCAAATCGCTATTCTGATTTTCCAGAGACCACCTGTTCTCGTAGGTTTTAAACATATTCAGACTTGGTCTGGCTTCCGCGCCCTCAAATACAATCCGGTTCGCATTTAAAATGTCATTTCCATAAGACCATTGTAAGAAAACATTGAGCTCAAACGGTCCATAATTGAAATTATTGGAAAAGCCTCCAATGTGTTTGGGATTAGGATTACCAACAATCGTCTGATCATTTGCATCTACCACCCCATCTCCGTTAATGTCTTTGTATTTGATGAAGCCCGGCTTGATGAGCGAGCGGGCACTCCCATTATTGGGAACTTCAGCTTTCAGCTCATAGCTACCGTTAGACAATACATTGAAATCACTTAAAGGATACACTCCATCAAAAACATAGCCGTAAAACAAGGCCACAGGACGTCCTGGTAAGGCTATATAGGGTAAAGAGTTATTGAAATTGGCATTCCAGTTCGAAACACGTGTAATCAAACTGGGCTGATCACCATTCAACTCTTCGATCTTGTTGGTATTAAAGGCAATGTTAAAATTAGATGTCCAGCTAAATTTCTTTGTCCTCAGGTTTATTGTATTTAAGGTAAACTCTAAGCCCCTGTTTACCACTACACCAATATTTTTAAATGCGGTAAGATACCCAGTTGAAGTTGGCAATGAAGCATTCAGCAATAAGTCTGTAGTCCTTTTATAATAAAAATCGGTAGTTAAACTGATGCGCTGTTTAAAGAAACTTAAGTCCAACCCAAGGTCAAGGTTTCCGGTTCGCTCCCATTTAAGGTTCTCATTTCCTAAACCAACAGGTACGGTTCCTTTAATGTATTGTCCGTTAAAATAATAACCACTTCTGGTATTTCCAGTATTGGCTCCTACTTCCTGATCCAAAACACTCAGGTAGGCAAAGTCCGATACCCGGTTGTTTCCGGTAATTCCATAAGAAGCCCTTAGTTTTGCAGAAGAAATGGCTTTAACTGATTTAAGGAAATTTTCTTCGCCAATATTCCAGGCAAAGGCTCCGGAAGGGAAATAACCCACCCTGTTATCTCGGGCAAATTTTGAAGATCCATCACTGCGAATAGAAGCGGTGAATAGGTAGCGAGAGTTAAATGTATAGTTCACACGCCCCAGGAAGGATACCAGTGTTGAATAAGTACCTGAGGTTGTTTTTACCAGAACGGTACCCTGGTCAAGCCCCCTGACACCCAATGATTCATTGGGCAATAAAATAGATACAAACCCATCCCCCTCCATACTATTTTTCTGCATGGTAAATCCAACCACGGCATCTAAGCGGTGCTTTTTATTAAATGTCTTGTTAAACGAAAGCAGGTTCTCGTTCAGTAAACTGCGGATATTTTGATTTTCCAGGGAACCATTAATGCCGTAGCTTTGCCCATAAACGGTCCGCGGATTTCCAGCTGCTGTGTTAGAATTGTTAAAACGCTCAAAAATCAAACGGGTATCGGTCATCCCGCCGCTCAACTTGAACTTAAAATACTTCAAGAAAGAATACTCTGCAAAAGCGTTGGTAGTAAGTGATTTGTTAAAAGCATACTGATACAAGTTGTTGGAGTTTACCACTGGATTTATCCTTAAATCTGTATTCCCGGCCACATCGTCATCGAAAGGCTGATCCAGGAAATTTCCATCATCCGCATTGCCCGTAACAGGCCTGTATCCCCAGGTACTGTACATCAAATACGAGCTGGCATTTCCGGCCGAGCTGCTGTTTAGGTTATCACTGGTGAGATTTGCTATCTGACCTTTTTTGATTCCATAGGTATAATTGGTGTTAATGCCAATTCTTATATTTTCCCCTAAACGTTGATCTATCTGAAATCGTCCCTGGTATCTCCTATATCCACCATTAATAACAATTCCATTCTGATCTAGATAAGAGCTGCTTACCGAATATTTTGTAGCCGCAGTCCCGCCTCTCATAGAGAAGCTATGATTTTGCATAAATGCGTTCTGTAATACCTGATCCTGCCAGTTTATCCCCCGTTCATCGCGGTACGCATCCAAAGTTTTGCCATCCTTAAGATATAAAGCGGTAGCGGAAGTCTTATTCAGCTCTAGCTGATACTTCACAAACTCATAAGGGCTCATCACTTCTATCTGCTTTGCCGGGTACTGATAGCCCAGCCAATTGTTATAGTTAACTACTGGCGCGCCTACCTTACCTTCTTTGGTCTTAATCATGATTACCCCATTGGCCCCTCTTGCCCCATAAATTGCCGTAGAAGATGCATCTTTCAATATATCTATTGATTCAATATCATCCGGATTTATGGTATTGTTGTCGGGACTTTCCAAAGGAAAGCCATCAATCACATACAGTGGTGAATTTGACTGGGTAATGGAATTTCCTCCGCGAATGGTGATATTGCTAATGCTGCCAGGCTGCCCATCGCCAGAACCAACCTGTACCCCTGCCACCCGTCCTGCCAACGCATCTTCAAAGGAAACCACTGATGCCTTTTCCATATCTTTCATTACTACAGAACCGACCGAACCAGTAAGATCCTTCCGTTTTACCTGACCATAGCCAACAATTACCACGTCATCTAAAGCGGTGTTGGTAGGTACCAGCTGAATTTTATACTGGTTTTGATTTGTGATAACCATGGTTTTGCTGATATAGCCAATCATGGAGACCACCAATAGTTCACTTTCCTTTGCATTAGAAAGACTAAAGCGGCCCTGATTATCTGTTACACCGGAAGCTTTCTTCCCCTGAATGGTTACCTTCGCACCCGGCAGAGGTTGCCCGTTTTCTTCCGTAACAGTTCCGGTAATGGTTTTTACCGCTTGAGCCAGACTGGATAAGGGAATACCCAGAACCAATAGCACCGTTAAGAGTAAATTTGGTTTCATATTCATTATTTATATTTGGTTGTATTGTTACTACAGACATTTACATATCAATAGCATGCTTTTAAATGACTTGTTAAGGCATTTAAAACCTCATCCAGATTCCCAGAATAGCAATTAAAGCAGCATAACAATAATTACTACGCATATAAATCAAATTGCCCTGGATCATTAGTCTGGTCTGGACTGGACTGGTTTATTAAACAAATATAATATAATTTATTTCTTTTAAAAAAATAATAATATAAAATAAGCCTCCAAACCCAAAAAACAAGCTAGTATTGAATAATTATTAGATGGACTGGTTTGGTTTGTATGGTGTATTAATTACATTTGCCTAAATAATACATCCATGACCTCTGAAAATACACCACAAAAAGGCGCGCAAGGCAAAATGAAATACCAGCAGCTTGCCGATCACATTATGTCACTGATTGAAATTGATCAGCTACATATCGGAGATCAGCTGCCTTCCCTCAAACAGCTGCAGTTGCAGTTAAAAATGAGTAAGGAAACTTTACTCAAAGGCCTAAATGAGCTTGTTGAAAGAGGTATTGTGGAATCTGTATACAGGAAAGGCTATTATGTACGCAAAAAGGCCATTCATCATTCCTTCCGTGTGTTTTTGCTACTTGATAAAATGAATATTTTGCGTGAACAGTTTTACAGGACACTTTTCAATCAACTGGAAAATCGTGCTGATATCGATATCTACTTTCATCATCATAATTATCAGGTCTTCGAAAAATTGATCAAAGAAAATCTGGGCTCATATACACACTACGTTATTGCGACTTTTTTAAAAGAAAATGTAGCCCCCCTACTGAACCTTATCCCGGACAAGAAAAGAATAATTATCGATTTAAACGAGCAAGGATTATTGGGCAATTACAGCAGTATATATCAGGATTATGGCCATGACATCTATAATAGCCTTCATAAGCTACAGGCAGACTTAAAAAAATACGATCGGTTGATATTGGTTGCCCACCCCGAAGCTGTCCATGCCAGGCTAGTAATTGAAGGTTTTTTACATTATTGCACTGAAATGGAGTACCCATACCTAATACAATCTGAAATTGATGAAAAGACTTTTCAAAAAGGTAATGCTTATGTAACCTTCAGCAGGTACGACACTGATGATGTCATGTTAATTAAGCTGGCCCGAAAAAAGAAACTTAAGTTAGGAAAGGATATAGGTCTCATCTCTTATAATGATACCCTCGTAAAAGAAGTGCTTGAAGATGGCATTACCGTCATCTCAACTGATTTTGAGGCAATGGGTAAAACAGTCGCACAAGCAATCCTTGATGAAAAAATCGTGATTACGAGAAATCCGACAAAAGTTATCAAAAGACATTCACTCTAGTTACCAGTAAGGCTAACTAGCTCTAGGCTCTTACCCACTTTTGAGTTTTTTTTAATTAGTGAATAGTTGAATGCATCTAAAAAGTATTGACTATGAATGCTTTCAACACGGTTATCCTCACACATCTATTAAACAACTATTTCTTTTAGCTAGAGGCCCTGATATAAAATCAAGATAGCTCAACAAGAAAATGTTATAGAATTCATAAATTCCAAATCTAGATTTCAGCCCTTTCTAAGCTGATATTCAATTCTTGCTTCCTTGAATTATTTGATTCTGGATCATTTCCGGAGACCGGAAAAACCGCCACTGCCTTTCATAAGTTTACCAACCCATTAAGTCCCAAAGTTACCGCCGATGATATTCGGCATGCAACGGGCTTCGATATATTTCCCTGTTTTCCATTTGCTGAGTGTATCGGGCAAATTAGCTTTCAATTTAAGAGGCCAGGGGAAATGATGTATAGCAATTAATAAAAATATATAAACATAAGTAAATAAACAATTTTGTTTATTTTTAAGTTTATTTGCGTATGGAAGCTGCATTAGAAAAATATAAAGGTATTCATCCTGGTTTGATATTGGACCGGGAACTGAAGAAAAGGAAACTTAAAAAGGGGCCTTTTGCGCTTGCGTTACCTGAATATCCGCAGACGATTACGGCGATTACCAAAGGTAAACGGGCGTTGACTACTGAAATCTCACTGAAGATAGATAAGGCATTGGGCTTTGAGGCTGGGACTATGTATTTGTTGCAAGCACATTATAACATTTTTCAGGAGCTGAGAAAAGAAGCCAGTTTGGACAGGCCTGATTTAAGTCTTTTGCGTAAAAGTCTTTTTTGGGATACGGATATGGAGAAGCTGAATTGGCGTAGCCAGTATTATTCGATTATCAAGCGGGTTTTTGAACGTGGAAATGATCAAGAAAAGCAGCTTATGCTGGATTTCTATGGTAAAGATAAGATTAAAGAGGTTACAGGAAGTGATAGTGTTTCGGACAATAGTTTACCGATTTTGATTCAAAGTAAAATTCATCAGTAAGGATGCTGCGTTGGGAAACTGTTAGCGCTCAGCTAAGGGAATATTTATTGGTTCTGATGGGTGCCAAGGAGCTTGAGCAATTCAGGCTTGTCTGTGGTACCGCGTTAAGTCTGCATTTAGGGCACCGGATGTCGGTGGATATTGATTTGTTTACTGATGCAGCTTATGGTTCTATTGATTTTGAAGTGATTGAAGAGTTTTTGAAGAAAAGCTATCCGTTTGTGCACGGGGATTTTGGTGGTGGAGCGATTATGGGGAAATCTTATCTGATTGGTACTGATAAGGATAATACGGTTAAGCTGGATATTTATTATTCGATGGATCCGTTTTTTCAGGATGTGGTGTTAAGTGATGGGGTAAGGCTGGCGAGTGTGGAAGAGATTACTGCGATGAAGGTGGATGTGGTTCGGCGCGGGGGGAGAAAAAAGGATTTCTGGGATTTGCATGAATTACTTGAAAGTTATGATCTTTCGGCTATGTTGGATTTACATGCCAAACGTTTTGAATGGACGCATGATCGTGAGCTGATCCTAGAGAATTTTACCGATTTTAAGCAGGCTGATGAGGATTTCGATCCACTATGTTTGCTGGCAAAAGAGTGGATATTTATCAAGGAGGATTTTGAAGCAGCTAAGGCAGATATGGATAATTCAGCTACTGATGATGAGGATAATGATTAATTTCTGGTTTTGTAGTTGATTATAATTCATCGGGAGATTTCACCACTGCTCCATTTTGTCTGGCATTCAGGTATATCGATATACGCTGGTCTTGCTGGGCCCTGCATACCAGTGTCGTCGCGACAAAGAAAATTAAAAAACTAAATAAGCGGCTCATATCCTATCGAACATTTGACAAGCTTTAATTCCAAACTACTTGTTGTCACAAAATTAGGGCAAATACAATCAATAATTGTAATAGAATTAGGGTGAATGTATGTATTGTCGTTACTTAAATGCTTAAGAAAAATCAATAATTGATTTTCATAATATCATGTGTTGATTGTATTTCGATGATTTTTGTTGCCACTTTTTTATTTTTAATGATAAACTATAGCACGACGAGACATATTTACTCCCTTACTTACAGGATTATTTTATAATTGTCTCCACTAAAAAGAATTCTAAGCATAGTACACCGGTCTTGCTTTGAGGTAAATTAAATATTCCGAGGCAAAGTGCACCACTTTTGCTTCATTTCAGGATTACTTCACTCTGCCGTTCCGACACATTGTATTAAAATATTCCTAGAAACTTCTTTCTTTTTTTCTGTTTAGCCTTTTGTTTCGCTGATTTTTCAGCAGCTTTTGCCTGAATGGATGACCGAAATTTTGCCCCGCTGATA
>Ga0308157_10002586_pt1 | contig 28963 bp, 27 predicted proteins | sample PhyBR1_FD_201035 | JGI IMG/M metagenome (GOLD analysis project Ga0308157, IMG submission 201035) | Phyllosphere microbial communities from UC Gill Tract Community Farm, Albany, California, United States - DLSLB.R1 | ecosystem: Host-associated > Plants > Phyllosphere > Unclassified | place: USA...
ATAACGAAAAATACCAACTTGCTGTCACCCTGAACTTGATTCAGGGTCTCACTAGTAGAGAAGTTGCAATATTAAAAAAGAATTTTATTCCAGCTTTCTATTGTGTTTTAGTTCTCATAATTACTTCTTTTATCCATCAACTTTAATGTTTATGACTTCCAAGCTGTAAAATAAAGTCTGAATGTAAAAGAAAAAGAATGAATAAAAAAAATAAATCAAAACATAAACCTACAAGATTTCTAAAACCTCGCAGGTTAAACAAAAAATCCAAAGTACTTTTTGGAGTGTATGGAAAAGCCTCATTTAAACTTTGACTTTATTCCATTTTGAAGACTAAAGTGAAATTTCAAATATACAACCGAAGAAATGAAGGTAAGTTGTTTAATTAAAATAATGATAATAGAATAATCTGGATTGGTGGGAGTTTTCTTTAACTTTTACCTTGATGTAAAAGTTACAAAAGATCAAGACTCTATTTTTTTAACGGTCAAATAAAGTCTTATTTCCTAAAAGAAATAAACTCGCTACGCTCAGACAGCATTTCTTTTCACGGAAATTTCATCAATTTGACACTCGCTGAAAAAATAATGTCGGTTTCTAATTCAGGTTTATTCAAAATAGGATATTGATTGAGAATAGAATAAATGTATTTACTTTCATTGAAAAATGAATAGACTAATTAGGAGGATCTAAAAAACAGACATTATAAAAAAGCCGTGAAGCTATGAGTGTTTTTGCACGTTAAGAACAAAATGCTGTCTGAGAACTTGTTCGAGTTTATTTTGTTTAGTGGAAAAATAGGAATAGTAGGTTTTTTTATGGAGTCTTGACTTTTTTGGTTCGTTTTTGTGTCAAGACAAAAATGAACAATTGAATTTGTCAACCGGACTCTCTCTGCTCACAAAAGATTTTAAGGAATACCGATATGTTAATTATACGAATCTTAAAAGCGACTTAATTGTACAAATTAGAATGTCAACTAAAATCCTCATTTATTCTCCCAAGGTGGGAAAGCGTCACTCAGTTACCAACTTATTTAGCCGAATAAATAAGCATTATGGACATCAATCAAACCTTCGAACTAAAAAATGGTAACCGACAATATAACTATTTCAAATGTATGCAGTACCTGCAACAGCAGGGTATAAGTCTGTATGGCAGCAGTTACCGCATACACCCATCACAAAGACAGCAGGTGTACAGGCTATTAATTTACGCAACCACAAATAAAGAAGAATGTGAACTATACGGCATCGATCTGCAAAAAGGATTACTGCTCAGCGGACTTGAAAACAGCGGAAAAACCAGCCTGATGCATTTGCTGAAACTGTTCTTTCCACTTAATCAGCAGTATTTAATTCGAAGCAGTAGGGAAGTAGCGTTCTGTTACAATAGGTTTGGCAACAATACATTACAGCAGTACGTTTCCCAAGATCCGCATTACTGCTTTGATGATCTGGGATTGGAACAATCTACTCTGGATAAAGAAGTGATGAAAGAAGTGTTGCAGTTCCGACTGTCACATGCTGCAAATCATACGCACATCATTACCAGATTAGAAGGGGTTACCATTGAAGAAAGGTATGGTAATGATTTTAGTACGATGCTTTATCACGGTCTCAATCATATAGAATTTACCGAGTCGTTTAATTTATAAGGAAACAGCTATGAAAAAGCAGGAAGTAAGATTGTGTATTTATCCGAAGGACATTCAACGCATCACCGGTAAAAGCTACCGTCAAAGCATCCGAATTCTAAAAGCGGTTCGACAACTATTTGATAAACCAGAGAACAGTTACGTATCGGTTACCGAATTTTGTTTGTACAGCGGATTGACCTATGGGGAAGTTGCAGCGTTTTTAGATTAAATTTAATGAGCTGCCCCCAATAAATTAAAATTCATATTAATTATTTTTCTTCAATGCCTTAACCTCCGTTTTCAATTCCTTAAGCAGCTCTATAATTTGTATCTGATCCGTGTTAAAATCCTCTTTTGCAAACTCGTGTGTCGAAATGCTGCAGGCATACTCCCATATCTCAAAAATATCTGCAAGCGGTATGCTGTAAGGCTCGTAAAAAGGGTTGTCAGCAACTACGGTAATGGTTTCTTCTGTAGCTTGTAATAGCCTTTTATAGGTAATTCCCTCACTGCGGGTAACAAATACATAGCTTTTTCCTTTTTTCAGTTCGGTTGCCTTTTCAAGATATTTTCCAATAATCAATGATCCATCCTTATGTGGTGGCATAGAATCTCCTTCTACCGGAAAAGCACGGTAGGTTCCAGAGCCTAAAAATGACAGTGAAATATTTTGCAGGTTTTCAATATATTCGGGATCACTGTATCCTTCCAGATACCCCATGGATGCCTTATGCGGAATGATCTCAATTTTTTTCTCGCCTGTTCCGTCTGTCTTAACAGGCAACAGGATTCGGTTGTCGGGAAGTTCCATCAGTTCCTTTAAGGATATTTTACGCAAATCTGCAGAAACCATCAGATCGATGCTTATGTGAAAGTACCTCGACATTCTTATAAGCAGTTCCACGGGCGGTTCCGATGTTGCGTCTTCGTATTTCGCATACCTTACACGCGTAATAATTAAATCATCTGCAACCTTCTTTTGAGAAACCCCAAGTTGGGCACGCAGATACCTGATGTTTTCTGATAAAATAGACATTGATACAATTTGTATCAGCAAATATAATTATTTTTGATACATGGTGTACTAATTTTGTTTCTGTAATAACATTGGTAATATGGAACGGGCAATTGTACACATGGATATGGATACGTTTTTTGTATCATGCGAGCGGCTGGATAACGACAGCCTTAAAAACATTCCGGTCATCATCGGTGGTGGCGACCGTGGGGTGGTGGCATCGTGTTCGTACGAAGCCAGATTCTTCGGAGTGCGCTCCGCAATGCCCCTTAAAATGGCACTGCGTCTGTGTCCCGAAGCCAAGGTGATCAAAGGTGATATGGAGAAATATTCGCTTTTGTCACGTACCGTTACCGAAATAATCGAAGAGAAAGCACCCGTAGTTGAAAAGGCGAGTATAGACGAGCATTATCTGGACATTACGGGAATAGATAAGTTCTTCGGTGCATATCAGTGGACGCAGGAACTCATGCAGTCGGTAACCCGTCATACAGGGCTTCCTGTTTCTTTTGCCCTTTCGGTAAACAAAACGGTGGCAAAAATCGGTACGGGCGAATCCGAGCCTGCAGGTAAAAAAGAAATTGCTTTAAACGGGGTACGTCCGTTCCTCAATCCGCTGTCCATAAAAAAAATACCCATGCTGGGCGATGCCACCTTCCAGCTGCTTTCAAGAATAGGGGTGCGTCAGATACATACGTTGGCAGAAATGCCGGTGGAGGTACTGCAGCAGATGATCGGTAAAAACGGCATCGATTTGTGGAAAAAGGCAAACGGGATCGATTTCTCGCAGGTAGAACCTTATACCGAACGTAAGTCGGTATCTGCCGAGCATACATTCGATCAGGATACCATCGACTTACAAATGCTCCACAGCTTTATCAGCGGTATGGTAGAAAAACTTTCGTACCAGCTGCGCCACGAACAGTGGTTGGTTTCTACCGTAGTGGTAAAAATACGCTATGCCAATTTTGATACCGAAACAAAACAGGTAAAAATAGCATATACTTCTGCCGATAACATTCTTACAAAAACAGTACGGGAACTGTTTAACAGGCTGTACAGCCGCCGCATGCGTATACGCCTCATCGGTATCCGCTTTACGGGTCTGGTACGCGGAAGTCTGCAGATCAACCTGTTTGAAGATACGCAGGAAATGGCGGCTCTTTATCAGGCTATGGACCGTATAAAGAACAGGTTCGGATACGATAAGGTAGGGCGTGCCGCCGGTTTTAATTTTAATGCTAAAGAAAACAGGTAACCATGTATATAAACTGTCATTCCTACCACAGCCTCAGGTACGGCACGCTTTCGGTAAACGATCTGGTTTTACAGGCACAAGCCTGTGATGTTAAGGTGCTCGCGCTTACCGATATTAACACGGTAACGGGTATTTATGATTTTGTAAAAGCCTGTAATGAAGCCTTTGTAAAACCGGTGGTCGGAATGGAATTCCGATCTCATAACCGTTTGCATTATATCGGGCTGGCAAAAAAAAATGCAGGCATCGGCGAAATGTGCAGGCTACTTACCGCACACAACTGCGATGAGGTTCAACTACCGCCAACAGCACCGGAATTTGAAAACGTATTTGTTATTTATCCTTTTTCAAACCGTCCGCTCACCCTCAAACAGAATGAGTTCATAGGGATCAGACCTGAAGAGTTGAATTTTCTCATTCAGGAAGAATGGCAGAAGCATATAGAAAAAATGGTCATCTGGAGTCCGGTGACCGTTTCCGGAAAAAACGAACATAACCTGCACAGGATCCTGCGTGCAATTGATCAGAACGTTATTATATCAAAGCTGACAGAAGACGATTTTTGTACAATAAACGAAACAATGCAGCCTGTAGATGATCTTTTAAGTATGTATAAAAATCATCCTGAAATTATTGCCAACACAGAAAGAATCTTACAAGAGTGCAATTTTAAATTTGTGTTTAGAACTCCCAGAAACAAAAAACATTTTACGGGCAGTAGGGAAAGTGATAAGGAATTATTGCAGACACTGGCGATGGATGGTTTTAAGAAAAGATATCCCAGCAATGATGATGTGGCAGTACAAAGAATCGCAAAGGAATTAAAAGTAATAGACGAATTGGAGTTCAGCGGTTATTTCCTCATCACTTGGGACATTGTCCGTTATAGCAGCAGTCTGGGGCTTATGCACATCGGCAGAGGCAGCGGTGCCAACAGCATCATTGCCTATTGTCTGGGGATTACCGATATATGTCCTATAGAATTGGATCTGTATTTTGAACGCTTCCTGAACCTGAACCGCAAAACCCCGCCCGATTTTGATATCGACTGGAGCTGGCAGGACCGCAATACCATCTTGGAATATATTTTCAGCCGTTACGGTAAAGACCACGTTGCCTTTTGTGGTACCAATGTAGAATTCAAATACCGCTCTATTTTCCGTGAAGTAGGTAAAGTGTTCGGACTTCCGAAAGACGAGCTCGATGCACTGGCAAAGAACCCCATGGAACGGCACGATGATAATTCGGTGGTGAAACTGGTACATAAATACGGAAAAATGTTGGAAAAATATCCCAACCAGCGCAGCATGCATTCCTGCGGAATCATTATATCCGAAGAGCCTATTACCAACTACACGGCTCTTGAAATGCCGCCCAAAGGTTTTCCCATCGTTCAGTTTGATATGCATATTGCCGAAGACATCGGTTTCGAAAAATTCGATATTTTAAGCCAAAGGGGTATCGGCAGCATAAACGATGCGGTTAAGCTCATCAAACAAAATCGGGGCATTACGGTAGATATCCGGGATACATCCATCTCTAAAAATGAGAAGCAGTGTAATGAATTCCTGAGTCGCGGACAAACCATCGGTTGTTTTTATATTGAATCTCCTGCAATGCGGGGGCTGCTTAGAAGGCTTAAGTGCGACAACTATAAAACGCTGGTAGCGGCATCATCCATCATCCGTCCGGGTGTGGCACAGTCGGGTATGATGAAGGAATACATCTTCCGGCACAACTACCCCGATCAGTTCGAATATTTCCATGAGGTATTTCAGGAACATCTGGGCGATACCTACGGTATCATGGTGTATCAGGAAGACGTCATCAAGATCGCCATGCACTTTGGCGGACTCACAGCTGCAGACGGTGACATCCTGCGACGGGCAATGAGCGGCAAGGGGCGTTCGCTGGTGGCATTACAGAAAGTAAAAGATAATTTCTTTACCGCCTGTGCTAAAAAAGGGCATAGCGAAGCATTAAGCCGTGAAGTGTACCGCCAGATTGAATCTTTTGCAGGCTATTCGTTCTGCAAGGCGCATTCTGCTTCTTATGCCGTAGAAAGCTACCAAAGCCTGTACCTCAAGGTATATTATCCGGTAGAATTCATGGTGGCGGTCATCAACAACATGGGGGGCTTTTACCGTACCGAAGTCTATGTACACGAAGCGCGCATGTCGGGCGCCGTAATTTTAAATCCATGCGTTAACAACAGCGAATACCACACCACGCTTTACGGTACCAATGTGTACCTGGGTTTTATCCACCTGCAGGGGTTGGAAAGTAAGCTGGGCGAACACATACCCAATGAACGCAGGCACAACGGTGAATTTACCTCTTTAGAAGATTTTATCCGTCGCATCCCAATAGGTATAGAAGGCGTGCAGTTATTAATATATATTGGTGCTTTTCGTTTTACCGGAAAAAATAAGAACGAGCTTTTAGTAAAGGCACGTTTGCTTTTGGTAAACTTTAAGCCCGAGAACCGTAACATGACCTTATTGCAGGAACCTGTGAAGGAATTCAGGTTGCCGGAATTGTCCCGATCGGAATTCGAAGATGCTTTTGATGAAATTGAATTATTGGGATTTTCAATCAGTTGTTCACCATTTCAGCTGTTGCAGACAAACTATAGGGGGTCGGTCATGGCTAAAGAGCTCACAAACCACCACAAAAAAGAAGTGAAAATGCTGGCATACCTTATTTCGCGTAAACACGTACCCACCAAAAAAGGAGCTATGTTCTTCGGTACTTGGATCGATGTGGAAGGGAATTATTTCGATACCGCTCATTTTCCGGATTGCCTGCAACAGTATCCCTTTCAGGGCGGCGGTTGTTATTTATTATTGGGCAGGGTAGAGGTCGATTATCATTTCCCTACCATAACCATACTTAAAATGGCAAAGATGCCTTTCATCCCGGATCCACGCTATTCGCATGATGCCGACAAAGCTTACAACGTCCACCGACAGATAAGGGAAGATGTTTCCATGACCCAGCGTAAGCCGTATCCGCAAGAACATGAGATAGGGCTGCCACGACGTAAGATTAATGAACAATACAACATTAAAGAGGTAATCAACAACAAAGAATAAAACAATATGAAGCTTTTTAACGATACCGAACTATTTACAACAGGCAGCAGGGAAACTACAGAATTTGATCTGCCTGATGCTGACGTAATGCTGATTGATAATTTCTTCACTAAGGAAGAATCCGACAATTTTTATGATAAGTTATTAACCGCAACTCCATGGCGCGAATATGAAATGCCCATGTATGATAAAATAGTAACCGCCCCACGCATGATTTCTTGGCATCAGGATAAAGAAGAGAATATTCTCTCGGGTAATGCACCTGAATTTACTGCTGACCTCAATGAAATCCGCAAGCGGGTAGAGATGCAGACCAGCTTAAAGTTCAACGCCGTACTTTTAAACCTGTACCGCAATGGCAGCGATAGCGTCTCATGGCACAGCGATAAGATAGATAGGTCGGGAAGTAATCCAATCATTGCATCTGTAACTTTTGGTGAAACACGCATGTTCCGTTTACGACATAAGTTTCGAAAAGATGTTCCGCAGTTGGAAATCCCGTTGTACCACGGTTCGTTTTTAATAATGGCAGGTAAAACCAACAGTTTCTGGGAACACGCCGTTCCAAAAACGTCAAAAGAAGTGCTACCAAGAATCAACCTCACCTTTCGCAGGGTTATCAGGTAAAAACAGACAATCAAAAAGTAAAACGACATTTGGCGTCCTCAAAAGGTCTTTTAAATTCGTAAATTTGAAACAGATACATTAAAAATAATAGGAACACCTGAAGATGGATAGAAAGGAATATGCGGTGGTAGATATAGAAACCACAGGTGGAAATGCGGGCGGAAGCAGGATTACCGAAATAGCCGTGATTATACATAACGGTGCAGAAGTAACAGATCGTTGGGAAACACTGGTAAATCCCCAACAACACATACCATTGTATATTACGGCACTCACGGGGATTAGTAACGAAATGGTTTACGAAGCACCAGTATTTCAAGACATTGCTAAAGAACTGTTAGACCTGTTGTCTGACCGAATATTTGTAGCACATAACGTTAATTTCGATTATTCGTTTGTACGGCACCAGCTGGAAGAGGCAGGATATAGATGGACGGCACCTAAATTGTGTACGGTTCGTGCCGCTCGAAAAATCAAACCCGGACTTCCTTCATATAGTCTGGGCAATCTTTGTCGTTCGTTGGATATATCGCTGGAAAACCGACACCGCGCCGGGGGTGATGCCGATGCTACAGCAGTACTTTTATCGCTGCTGTTAGAAGATGACTGTGAAGGTGAAATACAAAAGATGATAAAAAAAACGGCACCTGATCAAAGATTGCCTGCCAACCTTCCGCCGGAAGATTTTGAAAGCCTGCCTCAAAAACCAGGAGTATACTATTTTTACAACCAACAGAAAAAGGTAGTCTATGTAGGCAAGGCAGTAAACCTAAAAAAACGGGTAGCTTCTCATTTCACGGGGCATAAGATCACTCCCCAAAGACAGCATTTTTTGCGGGACATTCATGGTATTTCCTTTGAAGAATGTGCTACCGAACTCATGGCACTGCTTTTAGAATGTACCGAAATTAAAAAGTTGTGGCCACTTTACAACACTGCCCTAAAAAGGTTCGAACCAAAATTCGGACTCTATGAATATACCGCACGCAATGGTTACAGATACCTTGCAATAGGTAAGGTAAATAGGTTGCAACCATGTATAGAAGTTTTTGGGACTATAAACGAAGGGATAAATTTTCTGCGAAACCTCAAGGATAAATTTGCTTTAGATTATCGTTTTTGTAAATACGCTGTAAGCATAGAAAGTGAAGGTGTGGTTGTTAAGGACCTGTCTGATTTACCAACGGTAGAACATCACAACCAACTGTTACAGCAGGCTGTAGATTTTGTAACAGAAATAAAACCAAGTTATTATATTTTGGATAAGGGTAGGACTAAACACGAACGCAGCTGTATATGGGTTCAAGAAGGGCATTTTTACGGCATGGGCTATATCTCTAATGAAGTAGTTGTTACAGATGCTGAAGAGTTTAAAGATTTCCTTACACGCTATAAAAGCAATACATATATTATGCAGCTCATTTCTGCGTATGCCGTTAAATATCCAGATAAAGTTTCTTTGGTAGTTTAATGTAATGTATTTAACTTACTCTTTCCTCTAAAGAGGCTTCGTATGCTTTTTTGCGCAGTTGCTGTATGCGCCCAACGGGTTGGAATGCTTCGATACTTTCAAACGGATTAAATGATAATCGTTCCGTACTTGGATGATGTTTGTCCGCACTGCTCGTAAATATAAATTTTCCAACACATACAAAATCAGTGTTTTTCCACTCTCTGTGCAGTATGTTTACCGGTTGGTGTTTTAAATCGTAAGCATATTGAATGTACAGGTTTACGATGTATCTACCGTTTTCAGAAAATAAATCTTCTGCAGTTGTCTGATTTATTGATTCTTCAGGAACTAATTTCAATTTCACGATATAGTCGCCAAATCTGTAAGCTCCAATAGAGTGATAGGTAAACGAGAACAGCGAATCATTTCGGATTTTCAACAATTTCGCAATATTCTTTAAAAAATCACGATGTAGTATTTCTGGAATGGTTCCTAAAATTTTTCCAATGATACGCATGCTGCTGGAAAGCTTCTTAACAAAACTTCCCGTAAAAAAAGTATTAAGTGCAGTAAAAAGTTTTAAAAAGTTCGATACGTTGTTAAAGGGGAAAAGAGGAAAATTAACAAGGGGAAAATTAGCCGTTGTTTGACCATCATGCATTAGTTTTAACGAAAATCCGTACGCAGGAAGTGCGTTACCTTTTACAATTTTCATGTGTGCGTTCGATATTCTTAAAGTAGCATCTAAAACACTGTCTGGAAATAACGAGTGTTGCTCAAATGCTTCATCTACCAGAAATTTTCCCTGTAAAACAGCATATGTAGTTGCGTGCGCATCTCTTGTTTTAAAAGGCACACGGTTTAATTTGGGGGTATTCCGTACAAATTTACCTATGGCATCGGTAAGCTTATCCAGTAAAACGTGTTCCTTGGTGGTAAGTTGGTCAAATTCCGGTGTATATTTTAATTTCTCTCGCATACGGTTATAAATCAAAACAAGAACCATTTTAAAAATGATAAGAAGATAGACTACTCGTCTATAATTGAAACGTCTTGGTCTGTAGATTTTTACGGCAATCTGTAGAAAAATGAATTACGATGTTTTGTGTATGTAAAAATGTAAGTGCAATCTGAGCCTAAAATACTGTACGTCAGAATTATTATGGTGATATCCATTCATATTGGAAAGAAAATTGCGGTACAATTTATAAAAAGAAACTATGAGAGCAATTTGGAACGGAGCAGTTGGTTTTGGACTGGTAAATATTCCCATTAAATTGTATTCGGCTACAGATTCAAGTACGCTGGATTTGGATATGCTGGACAGTAAAGATTTAAGCAATATACGGTTTAAAAGAATCAATGAAAATACGGGAAAAGAAGTGGTTTGGGAAGATATTGTTAAAGGATACAAACTAAACGATAAATATGTTGTATTGGAAGATCAGGATTTTGAGGCGGCAAGCCCAGAAAAATCAAAGATACTGTCTATTTCACAGTTTGTGAAGGAAGCGGATATTGATTCGGCATATTTTGAGACACCTTATTTTTTGGAACCTCAAAAAAACGGAGAAGGTGCCTACAATCTGCTGCTTAAAGCATTGGTAAAAACCAAGATGGCGGGTATCGGATCATTTGTTTTGCGCGAACGTGAGATCTTGTGTTTAATTCGTCCGTATGCCAATAAAGTGCTTATGGTAAACCGCATGCGCTATCCCGAAGAGTTAAGAGATTTTGAAGATTTAAAACTTCCGGCAAAAGCTCCAAAAGCTGCCGAATTAAAAATGGCAGAACAGTTGATAAAATCACTTTCGGCAGATTTTAACCCGGATGATTTTAAAGATACTTATAATGCCGATCTGCTTAAGATCATCAAACAAAAGGCTAAAGGTAAAAAGGTAAAGCTAACCGAAGTTAAAGAGCCAGAAGGCAAGGCAACCGACCTTATGGCAATGCTGAAGGAAAGCCTTGAAAAGGGAAAAAAGAAGAAAGCAGGATAGCTCCGGTTCTAAAAATAAGTTTGATGTAGTATTTACCACTTAAATTTTACAGTTATGCCTTTAGAAGATTATAATAATAAACGGAATTTTAAAGAAACCTCCGAACCGCAAGGAAAAGAAAAGCCGACTGGAACTAAATTAAAGTTCGTTATACAGCGACACGCTGCTTCTAGGCTTCATTACGATTTTAGATTGGAAATGGATGGTGTGTTGAAAAGCTGGGCTGTTCCTAAAGGTCCGTCATTGAACCCAGCAGATAAACGGCTGGCAATGATGGTGGAAGACCATCCGTATTCCTACAGAACTTTTGAAGGCAGCATTCCTACAGGAAATTATGGTGCAGGCGAGGTGGAAATCTGGGACGAAGGTACCTATGAACCAATAGAAAAAGTCAAGGGAAAAACAGATGATTTGGTAATGCGCGCCGAACTGCACAAGCAGTCGTTAAAATTTATCCTGCACGGTAAAAAACTAAAAGGCGAATTTGCTTTGGTAAAAATTAAAAATTCTAAAGATGATAACGCTTGGCTGTTGATTAAACATAAAGATGAATATGCTGTCGCTCACGATTACGATGCCGAAAATTATACCCTTAAAACTTCAAAAGTTACCGCTTATCTAAAGGAGAAAAGCAGTAAAAAAAAAAGTGATACTACCGGCGGGATAAAGCCTTTTAAAAATTACGCACCGGCACTTTCAGGTGCTAAAAAATTGACGGAATTTATACAGCCCATGTTGTGTAAAGTTGCCGAAAAATCTTTTGATGATAACGATTGGGCATTCGAAATAAAATGGGACGGTTACCGTGCAATAGCCGATTTAAGTAAAGAGGATGTCCGACTGTACTCTAGAAACGGAATCGATTTTTCTAAGAAATTTAAAAAGGTAACCAATTCACTAAAGCTTCAGGAACACCAAATGGTACTCGATGGGGAAATTGTAGCGTATGACGATAAGGGAAAACCGAATTTTCAATGGCTCCAAAGAATTGAAGACAATCCCAACTTAGTACTTACCTATCAGGTTTTCGATCTGCTTTGGCTCAATGGTCATTCTACCGAAAATCTAACGTACCTGCAACGCAAAGAATTACTAAAAGACGCATTGGTTGAAAATGAAATAATAAAATTCAGCGATCATGTTCTTGAAAAAGGTAAAGAGTTCTTTCAGGCTGCAGATGATATGGGTTTAGAAGGAATAATTGCAAAGAAAACCGACAGTATTTACAGGCAGAATGTACGCAGTTCCGAATGGCTTAAAATAAAGATCCATAAAAGCGATGAAGCTGTTATTTGTGGTTTTACCGAACCAAAAGGTTCCAGAAAAAAGTTCGGAGCTTTAATTCTTGGAAAATACCTTAATAGCGAATTGGTTTTCTGCGGGCATACAGGTAGTGGTTTTAACGATCAGTCGCTTTCTGAAATATACGAAAAACTGCAATCCTTGGTTATTAAAAATTCTGCGTTTAAAATCACTCCGAAAACCAATACCAAAGCAACCTGGGTGAAACCCGAACTGGTTGCCGAGATTAAATTTACCGAGCTTACCACAGATCATATTTACCGTCATCCTGTTTTTTTAAGGTTGCGTGAAGATATCGAACCTAATAATGTAGTCTTTAATAATAATGATCCCTCAAAAAAAGAAATTATGAAGAAAGAAAAACCTACAAAAAGGACTTCTAAAGAGGATATTGTAAAGAAAATCGGAAAGCAGGAACTGAAACTTACCAACCAGAACAAAATCTATTTTCCTGACGACGATATTACCAAAGGCGATGTCATTGAATTTTATCAAAGCATTTCAAAATACATTTTGCCGCATCTTAAAGCACGTCCGCAGTCCATGAACCGTTACCCAAATGGAATCAAAGGATTGAGTTTTTTTCAGAAAGATGCTTCCGAAGAAACACCTGACTGGGTAGAAACACAAAAGGTATTCTCTGAAAGTTCCGATAAGTACATCAACTACATCATCTGTAACGATAAGGCAACGCTAGCATATCTCAATAATCTGGGATGTATCGAATTGAACGTTTGGACAAGCAAAATACAGAAAGCAGACAATCCCGATTATCTGGTTTTAGACCTGGATCCTTCAGAAAAAAATTCATTTGACGATGTTATTGAAACAGCGCTGGCGGTTAAAGAAGTTTTGGATCTGGCGGGAATTGAAGGATATCCTAAAACATCTGGAAGTTCCGGAATCCATATATACATTCCCATGAATGCAAAATATACGTACGAACAGGTGAAAGATTTCGGTCATTTGTTAATGCAGTTGGTTCAGCAGAAATTACCCGAATTAACAACGCTTGAGCGAAGCCTTCAAAAAAGGGATAAAGATAAAATATACCTTGATTATTTGCAGAATAGGCGCGGGCAGACCTTAGCAAGTGTTTACAGCTTGCGTCCAAAGAACGGAGCGCCGGTTTCTATGCCGCTGGAATGGGCTGAGGTTAAAAACGGACTGCAGCCTACAGATTTTACTATTCACAATGCATTGGATCGTATCAAAGAGAAAGGCGATTTGTTTAAACCGACTTTAGGAAAAGGAATCGATATGCTAAGAGCAATTAAAAAGCTGTCCTGATTACGAAATTCTTATTAAAAATCAACGGGAAGTGTTTATATAAACTGCGGATTTATTCCACACAATATCGTGCAACCAATTTCTTTGTGTTTTTATTGTTTTGTAATAACCTCATTAAAATAGTATATTTAAAGTTAATTAATTGTTTCTATTAATATTATTTAACTTAAATGTTTGTGTTTTGCTTATTTACTAAAGTTGTTGTATAGTTTGCTTACTTCAGGTTAAATGTTAAAAAAACGATTTTCTTTATTACAATCTTATTTGCTGAATGTTCCAAGCTTAAGTAGTTAATTAACGAGATTTTGTAGTTCAAAAAAGGAATAAAAGTTGAATTAGTAATTATACTAACTCAAAAATTTAAAGCTATGAATAAGGATAGAAGAGAAATTCCCGAAAACGACAAAAATGAAAACACAAGCCCAACAGATATTAAGGGTAAAGATGTGCACGATGCCAACCAAACCAATTCGGGTGCAGGCGGATCACAAATAAAAGAAGGTAGTAATTTATTACCCGAAGATGCAGACAAAGTGCCCGATCAAAATTCTGATCAACAAAAAGAAATAAGAAAAGACAATCCTAAAAAGTAGCGTATGAAAGCAGCAGTTATACACGCTCCGGGTAAAATTACCTGTGACAATAGCGAAGATCCGGGTATTAAAGAGTTAACCGATGTGATATTAAAGGTTACATCAACCGCAATTTGCGGATCAGATCTTCACATATATTCCGGCGGATTTCCGCAGCCAAAGCCTATGATTCTGGGACATGAATTTATGGGAATTGTAGAAGAAGTAGGTAAAGATGTCAAGAATCTTAAAAAAGGTGATCGTGTGGTGGTTCCGTTCCCAATTGCATGTGGTTCGTGCTTTTTCTGTAACAGCGACCTTCCGGTACATTGCGAAAACAGCAACCATGAACATTATGGTCCCGAAGGTGGTTTGATCGATCAGAAAGGTGGCGGATTATTCGGCTACACCGATCTTTACGGTGGATACGATGGCGGACAGGCTCAGTTTGTTCGTGTTCCGTATGCAGATATTGGTCCTAGAAAAGTACCCGATTCGCTAACCGATGAACAAGTCCTTTTTTTAACCGATATTTTTCCAACAGGTTATTCGGGTGTCGACTGGGCTGAAGTTAAAGGCGGTGAAACAGTTGTTATTTTCGGTGCTGGCCCGGTGGGTATCATGGCTGCAAAAAGCGCATGGTTGCGCAGTGCCGGCAGGGTAATTATTGTTGATACATTGCAATATCGTTTAAACAAGGCGGTTGTAGCTGCGAATTGTGAAACAATTTTATGGACTGATGCCGAAGAGGTAGTAGAAAAAATCAGAGCAAAAACGCAGGGTAGAGGAGCCGATGTTTGTATTGAAGCCGTAGGTTTTGAACCTGATCGTAACATAGTGGATCGCGCAAAAGCATTGATCAATTTTGAAAAAGGATCCATTAAGGTTCTTGAAGCTTGTATGAGTGCGGTTAGACGTGGCGGTATCGTAAGTGTGCTGGGTGTATATCCTACATTTTATGATAATTTCCCTGTAGGTCAGTTTTTTGATAAGGGAATTACTTTAAGAGGAGGTCAGGCGGTTGTTCACAAGCATATCGATAAGTTGTTGCAATATGTAATCGACGGAAAGATTGTTTTAGATGATATTATTACGCATCGACTGCCATTAACCGAAGTTGCGCATGCTTATGATATTTTTAAGAACAAGAAAGAAGATTGCGTAAAGGTAGTTTTAGATCCTTGGGCATAATTTCAACTTCAATAAATTAATCTGATATGCCAGAAGGTCCAAGCATTGTTATCGCAAAGGAAGAAATGACTGTTTTCGTAGGAAAAAAAATCATCGAAGCCAACGGTAATGCTAAAATCGATACAGACAGTATAGAAGGAAAGGTGCTTACCAACGTGAAGTCGTGGGGTAAGCACCTGCTTCTTTGTTTTGATGATTTCACCGTCCGCATTCATTTTTTGCTTTTTGGAAGTTACCTTGTAAACGAAACAAAATCCGCAGCAGTACGCTTGGGACTTGTTTTTAAAAACGGCCATATTAATTTTTATGCGGCATCGGTAAAAATATTGGAACGAAATGCAGATGCGCAGTATGATTGGTCTGCCGATGTTATGAATGATGATTGGAATTCCGCTGCAGCTCTCAAAAAACTTTCAGATAATAAACAAGAATTAATATGCGATGTACTGCTTGATCAGGATATATTTTCGGGAGTAGGCAACATCATTAAAAACGAAGTTTTGTTTAGGGTAGGCGTGCATCCAAATTCGTTGGTAGATAAAATTCCATCAAAAAAATTAAAGGAAATTGCAGAGCAGGCAAGAATCTATAGTTTCGATTTTTTAAAATGGAAGAAAGATTTTGAACTTAAAAAGCATTGGCTGGTGCATACTAAAAAGGATTGTGTGCAATGTGATAATAAGTTAATTAAAGAATATACTGGTAAGAAAAAGCGTAGGAGTTTCTTTTGTACAACTTGTCAAAAACTATATGTATGAGCAAAGTAAAATTTCACATAGGGTGCTCAAGCTTTGCAACACCATCATGGAAATCTATTTTTTATCCGGATCATCTTCCAAAGAAAGACTGGTTTACATACTATTGCAAATATTTTAATACGTATGAATTCAATGGGTCTTTCTATCGATTTCCTACTGTTTCAGGTCTGCAAAAATGGTATGACAAAACACCGCACAATTTTACTTTCAGTGTAAAAATTCCAAAAACAATAACTCATACAAAAAAGCTGATAGCATGTGAACAGGAAATTAACGATTTTTATACAGTGGTTTCTGAAGGATTGTCTGATAAATTAGGATGCGTACTTTGGCAGTTCCCACCAAGTTTTGTGTATAACGAAGAGAACTTAAACAAAGTTGTTACTGCTTTAAAAGGAAAATTTAAAAATGTTGTCGAATTCAGGCATGAAAGCTGGTGGAATAATGTCGTAGTTGATAAATTGCAGATTAAACAAGCAGTGTTTTGTAATCCGAGTTATCCGGGGTTGCCAGAACATGTATTACAAAACAATAGTTGCGGTTACTTTCGCCAACATGGTGTACCCAAACTGTTTTATTCCGAATATTCTTTAACCGAAATCGAAACACTCTATAATCAGATTCTTGCAAAAAACTTTGACGAAGTATATGTTTATTTTAACAATACTGCTTCTCCAGCAGCTGTTATCAATGCTATGCAGTTTATGAAGTTATTAGATGACTGATATGGTTACTTTTTTTATACATCTGGAAGTCATGAAGGCACAACGCTTTCAAGAAACCATAATAACTTAGAAGAAATTCGGTTTAAGGCACCACTAGTACTTTAAAATTCAATCCTATCACATATTATTGAATCAATAAAAACCTATTAAGATCTATTTTTAAATTAAAGACCACCCAAAGTAGGGTGGTCAAATATATACAAGCAATTGAGCATCTCACAGACCCAATTGTTTTACATAAAGGTACATAAAAATACTATTAAAGATCTAAAAAATTATCAATAATTATAATAATAGTATATTAATTTACTATATTACGTGGTGATACTAAGTGGTGGATCCACAAAAATGCTTGTATAGAATTAAAGTTGCAATTAATCTTGAATAAAAAAAATCCAGTATATCTGATATACTGGATTTTTCTTGTGAGATAATTAATAAACTTGTTGTGTGCCCAAAAACAAATTAATTTTTGCTACAATTTGTAAACTCTTTACGTCTTTTTCTGTTTTACGATGAAAATTTTTGACGTTTTCGTTTACTTTATATAGCAAATACTCTCGAATCACGATTAATTCTGCTTCTGTAAACATTGTAAATTAGGTCTTTAATATATAAAGATAGTAATTTAATTAACAGTAATGGTTATGTACGGTAGCATATATATTATTTGTATTAGATTCCTCCGTTAAAATCCATACGAATAAAGTAGTAGCGCAATTCCTGCCAGTACAATTATTATAATAGCAATCAGTGTTTTATTTAACGTACTTTTTCCTCTAAACATAATTTAAAATTTTGGTAGTTAAAAGTTCAGACACATTTAACCATACGGTTTATCTAAATGGCATCTAAAACAATATAAAATATAAATGGTCCTTATCTGTTGTGTTTTCAGGGCGGTAATCAAATTTTATCTTATAGCCCTCGGTATCTTTTATAATGTTTCCTTGTTCATCAAAACAATAACCGTTTCCGGCTACATGTGCACATTCAAATAAAATATGGCAGCCGCAGCTGTACTTTAACTGCTGTAACCTGTTAAAAAATGCCGTGCTGCATATATTCATCTCATTCAGAAACAAAGGAATATCACTACATTTCAGTGGTTGTATCTTTAGCATGTAGTTTGTTGTCATCTAAAAAGAATTAATAGTTAATAGTGCAATTGGTTAAGAATGGTGGTTGTTGTCAAATACAATACGTGTTTTAGACAGGCTTTCTGGAAAAGTTGTGCGTATGTACTCAATCATATGTTCACGGATATAGCAGCGCAGGTCAAAAGCCTGGCCTGCATTTCTGTAGCTCATCAAACACCGTAGTTCCATTGTACGCTCTCTAAGTTCGGTAACCTGTAAAACAGCTACCTGTCCGTCCCATAGTACATGTCCGTTAAGTAATAACGTTAGTCTATCTCTTAACTGCTGTACGGGTATGGTAAAATCGGTATAGATAAATACAGTACCTAAAATTTCAGCGGTTGTACGTGTCCAGTTCTGAAAGGGTTTATCTATGAAATACTGTATTGGCAGTACCAGTCTGCGTTTGTCCCAAATGTTTACTACCACGTACGTAAGGTTTATTTCTTCAACTTTTCCCCATTCCCCTTCTACAATCAGTACGTCGTCCAAACGTATTGGCTGTGTAAAAGCGATCTGAAAACCCGCAAGAAGGTTTCCCAAAGATTTTTGGGCGGCAAATCCTATAATAATCCCACCGATGCCTACACCTGTCAGCAGGCCTACACCAATCTTCCGCATATTGTCGAAACTTAAAAGAATGATCGCAATGGAAAAAACAACGATGATGGCAACCAGCAGTTTGCGTATAAATACAATCTGTGTTTGTATCTTTCTTTCCCGCAGGTTATTTTCTTTGTTAATGTCAAACCGGTGGTACAGATAGTCTTCCAGTACCTTGATCGATTTTATAAAAACCAGTGCGAAACATACAATAAGCAGTACTTCGGTAATCTTACCCGCTATCAGCAGTGTATGCATATTAAAACGGGCTACAGGCAGCAGGCTGTTAAAAACAAGCAGCGGTATAAGCACGCCCAATAACCTGTTAAACCTTCGTATGAAAGATCGGAAAAGTGAGTGAGAAGATTTTGTAATGGCCTCTTTTCTCACAAGCGGAATCAGGACAATTTTGATTGCAAAGCCTAACAGTATGGAGAATACTATAATAAGTACATTCCATAACCACGCAGGCAGTTGTTGTGAAATACGTATAAGTTCTTCATTCATTATCAATGCATTTATTGTATGTTGAACAGCTTGCTAAGGTATCAGTGCGCTTGTATGCAGTTAAAAACCGTTGGCATAAAGTAAAAGGCATAGGCTTCCTGTAACAATTAATATAACAGCCAGTCGGTAATCGCTTACTTTTTTCTCTTTTCTCATAAGTTTAGTTCGTCTTTCAGACTATATTGTGTTTCAAATAGGTAATGCTTACCGTTACGATAAGCATTACCGGTAAAAATAATAGTAGTAGGTTTTACTCCTTTAGGCAGCAGCGTTTATCTTGTTTTGTTTGTCATATCACCATGCAGACGTTCAATTTCTTTAAGATGTGTTTCAAGAGTGGGCAAGGCACCCGCAGCCAGATTTTTCAATTCCTGGTCGGTACCGTTCGCTGCCTGCTGTTTAAAAAGTTCAATTGCCTGGCGATGGTCTGCAATCATTTGTCTGACAAATTCCCGGTCAAAAGCTTCACCTTCCATTTTATCTAGAGTGCTGTGCATTTTTTGTGCTTCAGCAGTAAGCTGATCGCTAACTTTATAACCTCTCTGCTCTGCAACCTGCTTAAGCTTGCTGTTTACTGAATGATGGTCGTTTTCCATCATATCGCCGTATTTAACGATTTCTGGATTTTTACTTTTAGAACGGGCAAGTGCGCCCTTCTTAATTTCCGCATTGCCGCCTTCCAATGCCTTCATTAAAAACATCCGGTCCTGATCGTTTGCGGTTTGTGTACTCTTTGTACTTTGTGTTTTTGCTGTATCTGTCTTTTGTGCGAATGCAGTTGTGGTTGCAAGCAGCAGCGCTGCACTTAAAATTAAATTTTTCATAATTTGTAGGTTTGGGGTTGTGTTCTGTTAGTTTCCTGTCGGTCTGTTTTCTGGTGTAGAAGGGTTGCTCCCTGTTCCTTCATCAGGAACGCTTCCCGAATTATGATTTCCCGACTGATTGCTCTCTTGTGATCCGTCCATACCGTCGGTAGGGTATAAGGTGTCGTTATTGTCGTACGCTTCATTTGTACGTTGTTCCGATCCGCCTGCAGGTGGGTAGGTTTCGCGATAGTCATCATTTGCATTTCGCTGATCTTTACATCCCGTAAAGATCAAGACTAGGAAACCAATAAGTAGGGCTCCGCTGCTTTTTAATAATAGGTCTTTCATAATATAAAGTTTGGTGAGGCAGTGCCTCGGTTAAAATAGTAATCTGTAAAATAATAGGATAATAACAGTGAAAGAGGAATAAGATTCTGTTGTCTAATAAGAGGATGTATTTTAAATTCCAAACATAGTGCCACGATGCATAAACAGTCGGTAAGCATTTACAAATAGGAGTTTTTGCACTAATGGTTAAAAATACCGCTTCCTAAACGTTTTGGGGTAAAAATATACATTTTGTGAAAATATGGTATAATTACATTTTTTTTAAAACAATTAAGGTAATAATATATTTAAATTTAACTATTTAACTATATTATATAAAAAATTAACAAATTATACACATGACTTCTTAATTAATCGTCATTTACATATGCTTAGTTTAAAAATTTTACATAATTGGTTATATAATTTTAAAATTTTAAGTATACGCGGGTAAAATGTACAGTAAATGTAAATCAGTTTAAATGTTAAATTCTATAAATCCTTACAGTCACAGATTTTAGCTTTTCATAATTATTTTCAAAAATAGGAAACATAAACTGCAAACGGATTAATTCCGGGCTGTGGTGCGGCATTTGTTCCTATCCAGTTGGTAATAACAGCAAAGAGGAATAAGATTGTTGTAAAATAAGCACTAAAAAATGATTGTATGAAAAGGAATAATGAAAAAGACAATAAGAAAGGAGTCGACAATAAAGATTGCGAACAGCACAATTCCACCGGTATCCCAAAAACTTCAGATAAAATAGATCCTATGGGAACGGAGGTGATGCAGGAAGACGACTATCAGAAAGATAAGCACGGGAAACTGCCTAAAGACGATCAGAAATAAATTTGGGTCATTATCCACACACTTCAATTCATGTTTAATCTTAATCTGCTACAGATGAAGTAAAATTACATTTATGAAACCAGAAAATATATATATAGTATCTAACCGGCTGCCCGTTACCATTATGCGCACTGACAACGGTTTTACCGTAACTCCCAGTAATGGCGGTCTGGCGACAGCTTTGGGATCGGTTTTCCATCAGCAGGACAGTTACTGGATCGGCTGGCCCGGAATTATTCTAGATAATGAAGAAGAAGAACAGCTTGTTAAACAGTTGTTGGAACCGTTAAGATGTATTCCCGTTTTCTTGTCACAGACAGAGTTTGAAGGGTATTACAACGGTTTTTCAAATGCCATACTTTGGCCGCTTTTCCATTACCATCCGGGGCACTGTATTTTTAACGAAGAATATTGGCTTGCCTACCGCAGCGTAAACAGTAAATTTGGCAATGTGGTTTCTGCACATGTTCCGCAAGATGCTTTTTTATGGATCCACGATTACCAGCTAATGCTGCTTCCGTTTTACCTGAACCATTCAAACTTATCATACTTCCATCATATCCATTTCCCTTCGCAGGAAGTATTCGGGATCATCCCTTGGAGATCGGAAATCCTTGATGCACTGCTTAAATGCCGCCATATCGTATTTCAAACCGAAAAAGACCGTGTCAATTTTAAAGAAGCGTGCTTTAAATATGCTTCCAGGGCACATCTTGATTTATTTAATACGCATTCCCCGTCTGGCATTAAAGTATCGGCGCATCCGATCAGTATCGATGCGTTCGATTTTTCTCAAACGGTACAGAAAGATGCCGTACAGAAAATGTCGCAAGAAATTCACGATGTCTTTGCCAACCAGCGCATTATATTGTCTGTGGACAGGTTAGATTATTCCAAAGGAATTTTAGAACGGCTGGAAGCATTCCGCCTGTTATTGAAAGATTTTCCGCAATACCGTGAAAAATTGGTTTTGCTCATGCTGGTGGTACCTTCCAGATCCGATGTTCCTTCGTACGAAGAACATAAGCGAAAAGTCGACGAACTGGTAGGCAATATCAATTCAGAATATGCAAGTCTGGGCTGGCGTCCCGTTCATTATTACTATCAGCAGGTAAACAGGAATACTTTGTGTGCCTATTACTCCGCTGCCGATGTGTGTCTTGTTACGTCGCTTCGCGATGGGTTAAATCTGGTATCTAAAGAATATGTGGCGTGCAGGCAAAACAATAACGGGGTACTTATTTTAAGTGAAATGGCGGGTGCAGCAGAAGAACTTACCTATGCTTTAAAAATTCATCCGTACGATATAAAACAGATGGTCGTAGCTATGGTGTATGCGTTGGAAATGGAAAAAAGCGAGGAAAATGCACGTATGACGGCACTTAAAAAGAAAGTTTTCGGCTATACGGTTTTCGACTGGCTTGATACTATTTTTCAGGAGGTTTTCTGTATGTACGATGAATTGAAGTATTCGTTTGAACAAAACCTAAGTGGCGAACTTGCAGAACGTTTAATGATCCGCTTTAAAAATGCCGATAGCAGATACATATTGTTGGATTATGATGGCTGCATCAGGGAACTGGAACCGTATCCCGAAATGGCTTCGCCGGGCAAAGATGTTATCGAGTTGCTGTGCGCGCTGCAGTCGCTACCTGATACACAGGTTTTACTGGTCAGCGGTCGCAGTAGGAAAGATATGGACTTATGGTTTGCAGATTGCGGTACAGCACTGATAGCAGAACACGGTGCATGGTTCAAAGACAGTCATTCAGAATGGATACCGCTAGCAGATGGCAGGGTAGAAGACAGTCGGGCATTGAGCACTATTCTGGAAAAATATGCATTTGTATTGGAAGGTTCTTTTTTAGAAGAAAAAACGTCGGGAGTGTGCTTGCATTTTAAAATGTGCGCGCAACCTCAGCTGGCAGAAACAATAAATAAGCTCCAGGACGAAGTTGCCGGTCATATCAGTAAAAATAACCTGCCATATCGGTACAAGCGGACAGATGACCTGCTGGAGATTCATTTTTCAGACTGCGATAAAGGTCGGGCAGTTCAAAAATTTGTTTCCTTTACCCGAAACGCGTTCATACTTGCTGCCGGCGATGACGATACCGATGAAGACATGTTTGCGGCACTGCCCAAAACAGCCTATACCTTTAAAATTGGTAAGAAAAACACAGAAGCCAAAATCAGGGTACAGAATGTGGGACGGTTTTTAGAATTTCTAAGCCATATCGCAGAAACAGCGGTTATACAATAATTGTGAAATAAATAAGTTAGTTATGAACAGAGATGGAGCAAGAAAAAGCGTGTGGCAGGATCAGATCCGAAGTTTTTCTGTTGTTAATCCTCAATTAGCTACTTTTGATGTAGTTGTAGTTGGTGGCGGCATCACAGGTGTGTCTACAGCCGCGGCGCTTCAAAAAGCGGGTAAAAAATGTTTGTTGTTAGAAGCCGCCAATATTGCTTTTGGAACATCGGGGGGTACCACGGCACACCTAAACGATTTTTTTGATACCACCTTTGCACAGGCAGTTGATGATTTTGGATTGGAAAATGCAAAATTGTTCGCTGCGGCAGGCAAGGATGCTATGGCGGTCATCAAAAATAATATCGATTATTACGGTATCAGGTGTGACTTCGAAGAAAAGAAGGCCACTCTGTTTGCCGTAGATGACAAACAGGCAGCCGAACTGGACAAAGTGGTTAATGGCGCAGCTAAGGTTGGTTATGAAATGAAATACATTAAGCGTATAGATTTTCCTATCCCTTTCAAAAAAGCAGTAGAAATTTCAGGGCAGGCACAGTTTCATCCCGTTAAATACATCAAATCCCTTGTGCAGGAATACAGTAATCTCGGCGGTATCATTTTCGAAGGCTGTATCTGTAGGGAACATAACGAAAAAGATGGTTCTGTAATTGTAGAAACTTCAAAAGGTACATTTACAGCACAGCAGTTGGTGTATGCTACGCACATTCCGCCGGGAATAAACAAGCTGCATTTTACCAACGCGCCTTACCGCAGTTATGTACTGGCATGCACCTTAAATGATGAAAATTATCCGGATGTACTGGGATACGATCTGCAAGACCCTTACCACTATTACCGTACCCATACAGTAAATGGTAAAAAACTGCTGATAGCCGGTGGTGAAGACCATAAAACCGGACATGCCGACGATACCGGTGAATGCTTTTCAAACCTTGAAAATTACGTTCGGTCGCATTATAATGTAGACAAGGTAATGTACAGTTGGTCAAGCCAGTACTACGAACCGGTCGATGGTTTTCCGTACATAGGCGTTTTACCCGGCAGTAGCGGAAATGTGTTTGTAGCAACGGGTTTTAGGGGTAACGGTATGATGTTCGGCAGTCTTTCGTCAAAAATCATCTGCGATCTTATAGTAGATGGATCAAATAAATATCAGGACCTCTTTAGTCCCGCGCGTATTAAGCCTGTAGCGGGTTTCACACAATTTGTAAAAGAGCAGGCAACAGTTGTAACCGATTTTATAAAGGATAAGCTTTTTACCGAAAGAATCGAATCGTTTGCAGCAGTAGATCCCGGAAAAGCAAAAGTAGTAAAGTACGATAACGAAAATTATGCGGTTTATAAGGAAGCCACCGGTAAAACCCACATCCTTAAAAGTACCTGTCCGCATGCAAAATGTGAGGTACGGTGGAACAGTGCAGAAATTTCGTGGGACTGCCCGTGTCACGGATCCCGTTTCAACGTTAACGGTAAACTGCTTACCGCACCTTCCGTTAAAGGCTTGCAAAAAATAAATGAAGATAAGGTGTAAAATACAGCTCTTACTTCAACGGGTTTGCAAGTCGTTACTGCACTGCAGTTATCTGTAAACGGTATTCTAAAAAGTGTGAACAACAATACATCGTAGTTTTTCATTACGCTGTAAATTCATTTTAATACAACAACTTAATAAATTTTGCTATGATAAATACAAAAGTGCACGGGTACATTGATTACCTGATGGGGTTAGTGCTGATAGCCATCCCTTTTTTATTTGCTATACCAGATGGTGTTCCTACTACGTTACTTATAGTATTGGGAACGGCAACCATCGTGTACAGCTTAATGACCAATTATGAATTGGGTCTTGTCAAGGTGCTTCCTATGAAGGTACACCTGTTTATCGATGTGGTTTCAGGACTGCTGCTTATTGCAGCTCCTTGGCTGTTCGGTTTTGCCGATGTAATTATTTGGCCCTTTGTTGTGCTTGGAGCTCTTGAAGTTGGTGCTGCACTTATGACCAAGAACAAACCGTTTTCCAATAGATACGGTCAATTAGAATAATAATCTTAAACGGAAATTAATTTCTCTGCTGATAGGGCAGATTTTAAATCATTAAGAAAATCCCAGTGTTAGTAACCTGGGATTTTTTGTATTATAAATTAGTTCTTACGTTTTATAATAAACCGATCTTTAATGATTTGTGAGCGTTATCACCTGCCATGTATTCATATAATCCTGTCCAGAACAAATTGTAATTTTTAAAATACAGTACACTAGAAAATAAATATAATCAATACTGCATAAGCATTTTAGTGCCTTTCAGCAAAAATAATTTGGATCCGGATAATAAGGTAAAAAAGGGTACTACGGCGTAGGTATATCGGTACGATTGTGTGAGAATAAAAAGTCCTCCGCGACAAATTAAATTTCTCACCTTTTAATTATCTTCGAGTATAAAAACCCCATTAGCGGAGGACAAATATTGTCTTCATAACAGAGTTTTTATCTGAATAAAAAAAAGGTGAGACAACAAATATAGAAACATTTATTTTATCCGATGATATTCTACGAGAAAAAAAATGTTAATAAACTTAATCAAACACCTGTTAACTCCAATTCAAACAATCTTGTTTGACAGACAAGCAATAAATTGATACCTATAATTAATACTATATTCCAAAAACAGATAATGCTTACCATAAAAGATAAGCATTATCCTGAAGAACTAAAGGTGAGAACGCGCTTACGAATAAGGGTTCGTCCACCTCTTAGTTAATCTGTATTATATATAGCAATATTTGTGCCTCAGTTAATTTTTCATGGGTAAAATTAATTTTGCTTTAATGGTTAATTTTACGGTTGCATGCTTTAACCCATTCATTTTTATTACATGTTGCACAAACTAAGCCAGTCTTTATAGGATATTTTACTGTTTGTCCACAAAAAGTACACGAATAAAAGGTGTCTGTTTCAAAAACATTTATTGTTTTCTTTAAAGAATCTGGTAAAATAGGCAATCCGTATTTTATTTGGCGTTGATTGAAAAAGTACACGCTTACTTCGCCCGTTGTTTCTAAAATAGCATACTCAACCTGACCAAGATGGAAAACTCCGCGAAGCCTTAATTCCATAAAAAATTCATCCTTACTTAATGATTCTTTTTTAAATTCTTCAATAGAAAATTTTCCTTTCTTTATAATGTAGACCTCTTTTCCTTCTACAAGCATCTCAATCCGTTTAAACTTAAAAACTAAAAAAGTAAGCAGTTTATAGCAGATGGTAACTACCGTAAAAGCAGCCAGCGCGCTCAATACACCAATTTCTTTATAGATCATTGGGTCGCCGGCCACAGATCCCAAACCTAAAATAACAACCAGTTCAAAAACCGATAACTGTTTAATTCCCCGTTTTCCAAGCAATCTTAAAAAAACTAAGATCATTAAAAACATTACGAAGGTACGCAGCATAATTGATAGGAGAAACGAACTGCCGGTATCGCCAAAAAGAAAATCATTAAGTTCCATATAATTCTTTAAAAACAAATAAGTATAATTATTTATTTACGAGGGTTAATTTTTCAAGATAAAAATCCAGTTTCCTTCTGTATTGTTTTCTATTGAGTGTTGATGAAAGAAAATCTGTATCTGCTGTTCCGGATTTGAACGTAGGTATTCTCTTACTTTTACCAGACTTTGAATTTTAGTCCACATTTCAATAAAGTGAGATTCCTCTAAATTGTACGATTCTAATTCTTTATAACCATTTTTAGGTGCTACAAAGTCGTTTGTTTCAACTCTTGCAAATGAATGTTCACTAATAAAATCTTCCGGAATTAATATTTGTCCTTTTGCAGGTAGCGGTACAGTAGAAGTCTTTAAAACCAAAGCATTTGTCTGTGCATAAGTTATATTCGTAATAACCTCATTCGCATTGCTTTCTTTTGTAACATTTAATGTAAATTCATCTGTTTTATTAAACGATCTGTATTCTTTTCCTTTAATAAAATCATCGGTGTCGTCACTAAACTTTAAAACCAATACCTTGTTATCGGCAATTTTATCTTCATCTTGATCCCAATGACAGGCACTTGTTAAAAAGAAAATCGAGAAAAAGCCGACAACCATTAAGTAGAGTTTTGATTTTTTTAAATAGGAAGTAATTGTTTTAGTCATAACGTAGATTATTTTGTGAGATATTGTTATTGAGTGTTAAATTATACTAAAAATTCATGCCAGGCATTACTTTTATAAAAAAATTGTACCGATTTACTATTTTAAATCGGTACAAAAAATGTAAAATGAATAATTGAGTGTAACTAACGGTTGTCTTGTGTACTTTGATTACTGTTAGATGAAGAATTTCGTCCGTTTATAGTATCATTATCGTTCATGTTATCTGTTGCATTAATAGAGCTTCCCTGATGATTGCCAATGGTTCCGCCCGAAACATCTCTCTCGTTTAAAGGGTCAGGATTATCATACATTCGTTCCTGTTCTGGTAACGAATCATAACGGTTTACATCATCGGCTTTTTTATTATCTCTACAAGCAATTGTTGTAGTCAGAGTAAGTGCTAATACACTTATAAATAAGTATTTGTATAAATTATTTCTCATAGCAATATTATTTTATTGACACCTTCTTTAAACTAAAGTGTATCCAAAGAATCAATTTAATTAGTATAAAATGAAATAAGAAATTCTGTAAATAAGTAAGATATTTTGTTATATACAAAAAGTATTCCCTTAGTAAGTTGAAGTCGGTTTATGATGTTTCCAGTCTTAGACTTCAGCAACAAATGGTCATAGTGCGTAATTATGGTACAAATAAGGTACTTTTTTTACATAACTTACTTTGTTGTTTTGTTATGTAAAAGTTTTTATTAAAATTGATTTTATTGAGTAACAGTTTGTATTTTTTATTAATAATTGTTTTAATTATTTTTTTATAGTTAAATTATTTTGTAATTTATAATATTTAACCAAATATTCATTTTATTTCCTCGTTATAGTATTGTATAAAACGTTTTCTTATTGTATACGTATGAGTAAAACATTTTGTGAGTAAATGTTAAAATTCTTTGTCTGTTGATTTTAGTAGTATTTATTCATTTTTATTTCGAAATATGCATTCCAAAAAAAAGTTTAAAATGCACATCTGTAATTAGTTGGATTGGTTGTTGAATTAATACTTTCGGGAAACACCCAAACAAGTGAAGTAAAATTCATAACATATTTAAGTAAGATTGAATACCTAATTATTAAACAACCTAATCAATTATAATCATGGAAAATAACAAAAACAACCCAGGACAAGACGGAATGAACAACCAAAACAATCCGCAAAATCAAAATCAAAAGAATCAGAATAAAAACGATCAGAATAAAAATCAACAGACTCGTAACAATCATGATCAAAACGACATGGATCGAGAAAATCAAACAAGAAGAGATACCGTTAAGGACAATCGTTCGGAAGAACACCGTACCAATCAGGATGAAAAAAGATACACAGGATCTAAAAATCCGGACGGAATGGACACCAATA
>Ga0308157_10002587_pt1 | contig 28932 bp, 19 predicted proteins | sample PhyBR1_FD_201035 | JGI IMG/M metagenome (GOLD analysis project Ga0308157, IMG submission 201035) | Phyllosphere microbial communities from UC Gill Tract Community Farm, Albany, California, United States - DLSLB.R1 | ecosystem: Host-associated > Plants > Phyllosphere > Unclassified | place: USA...
AAAATTCATCAAAAAAATGAATATCCCAACAGCAGATTTCAAAACAAAACAAGTAGCTCTTAATCCGCAGTACGATTATGAGAAAAAGAAAACTTCTTACAATGCTACACAAACTGTAGAAATCGTAGTAAAAGATTTGGCTAAGTATGATGAGTTAATGGAAGGTCTGGTTCAACAAGGAATAAACAGAATTGACAGAGTTTCTTTTGAATCATCTAAACTAGCGCAATACGAATCTGAAGCTAGAAAATTAGCGATGAAAGATGCTAAAGTAAAAGCTGAAGAGTACGTTTCTGTTTTAGGACAAAAAGTAGGTAAAGCGTTTACAATCTCTGACAACTCTCAAATTTACCGTCCACAGCCAATGTACGCTGCTATGAGAATGAAAGAAGCAGACTCAATGGGAGGAGCTTCAAACGAAACTTTAGCAATTGGCGAAATCGAAATTACAGCAAATGTTAGTGTAAGTTTTGTGTTAGACTAAACATTTATAAAATACCAATATTGAAAAATCCAAATTCCAATTTTATGTTGGGATTTGGATTTTTTTGTTTTTATAAGAATGGCCTATTCTATTGTTCTTTTGTCTTGTAAAGGCTTTGAATCATATTGTTTGATTTTACTTTTGTTGTATTATATGTTTTTATATTTCATAAATGCATATTCAAAAATCAAACTAAAATGAATAGAATAATCGTAATACTTTTGATAGTTGTAACTGTATTTTCATGCCAAAAAGTGGAAAACAAAAAAAAGAATTGGCCGGTAGCTTCAGAGAAAACTGAGGTGGCAATAAATGATTCAGTAATAGATAATAATACAAAAGAGGTTACTATTAAGTTACCAAATAATAGTTATGCGATTGTTACTTTGACTCCAGATCAATATACTGATAATGATATTCCAGATGCACTAAAAGTAGATTTATACAAACCGATATCAGTTAAGATTTTTGATCTTAAAACAAAAAAAGAATTGCAAAACGTAAGTTTAGATGGTGTCTATTATTCTGAAAGTGATGACAATATAAGCATAGGTGATTTTAATTTTGATGGGAAAATAGATGTAGTTTGCCTGGCAAGAGCTTTGTCTTATAGAGATTTTTACTCTTTTAATATTTTTTTGGCAACAGAAAATGGTTATCAGTTGAATAAAGATTTTTCGGAGATAACCGATGTGCCTCTAGCATATATGAAGCTTGATGCTAAGAATAAAAGAATTACAGCTGTTAGAGAAGCAGAATGGGATGAAACCTGGCTATATCAAGTTAGTAATAACAAACTTATCTTAATTCATAATAAATCATCTAGTCGCTCTTTTGATGATGAATATGACTATAGTACAAGCAATGACAGTATAAAATGAAAAATTTAGTTTTATTCGTCCTTTTTATTGTAATGCTTTTTTCCTGTCAACAGAGAACTGAAATAAAAAAGAAACGTCACATAAGTAAAACAGATAGTGTTGAAATTCATACAGATACAATTTCAGAAAAAAATCTAGATACAACTAGTGTGAAAAATAAAGAGCTGGAAAAAATAATAGTTGATGAAGGCGATGTGGTTTTGTTGCCTAATAATCGATATGCAATTATTAGTTATGATTTTTTTGAGAATAAGAAAGAGGATGATCCCATTAAAAAAATGGTGAAGTTTCCTAAAAGTATTAAGGTTTTTAATCGTAAAACAAAAAAACAAGTCCCGGAAATTAGATTAGATGATTATTATGCCAATTTTCATGCGGACGAGCTAGATGATATTGTTTATTATGGAGACTTTAATTTTGGTGGTAAAATGGATGTAGCTTATAGAGCTCAAGAATCTTATTATAGCAATTTTTATCATTGGAACTTTTATTTAGCTACATCAAAAGGTTATAAGTTTAGTAAATCTTTATCGGCAATTATGGATGACGCAATTGCTTATTTGAAACTTGATGTTAAGACTAAGAGAATAATTGCATACAGAGAAGCGGAATACTACAGTTGCTCGCAGTACAAAATTAAAAATAACAAAGCTGAATTGATAAAAGTAACTAGCACTTCTCATAATCCTTCGCCTTTTACTGGACATTCAGAAAGCATTTGGAATGGCAAAGAAATGGTTATGACAAAAAATTATAAAACACTATACAATGATATAAATGAAGTCGAAAAAAAAAGCATTTTGTCTTTTGATGTTAATCATAAAATAAAGAAAATCCTCCTTTTTATTGATAATAGTATAAGCGAAACTCTGTGTTATGCAGAAGTTAAAAATGATAGTATTGTAGATTTCGGTGCTTCGGGTATTAAGGTTTATTATAGTACAAAAGAAAATACATTAGCTTTTACAGTCGAAAATAAGCAATTTAAAATATATCAAAGTGTAAACAAAATAGATGTTGAGATGACTGAAAATGGTAAAACAACTAAATTAAGTGGAGATATTAAAAGTAAAAAAGGAAGTTTATCAAATCTAAATAGTAAAAAATGGGAAAATGAATCTTGGTATAGGTATTATGTAGTAATCGAAAATAAAAAATAGGATTTGTTTCTAGTTTTATCAAAAAAGCGGAGATAAAAAAGATAGTATGGTCGATTTTTTGTTATGCAGATGATCTTGATTGTAATAAAAAAAGTATTGATTGTTTTTAGTTTTTTTGAAATGTAGATTGATAAATTTATCAAATTTCAAATTCCAATTCAAACTTGGAATTTGGAGTTTCAATATTGGGATTTAAACAACCTTTAGCGGAAGCGTAAATCTAAACGTACTTCCCTTTCCTTGTTCGCTTTCTACTGAGATTTCTCCTTCATGAATATTTACAAACTCTTTGCAAAGTAATAATCCAAGTCCGCTTCCGAGTTCGTTTTCTGTGCCTTTCTGTAGCACTTTTCCGTTAATTTTAAATAACTTTTCTTTGATGTAATCAGGAACTCCGATTCCGTTATCTGTAATAGAGATTTCTGCTTTCTGATTTGTCTTGGTCAGTTTTAGCTTTATTTCTCCATTCTTGTCTGTAAATTTAATGGCATTGCTCAGCAGATTACGCAAAATGGTGCTAATCATATTTTTGTCTACTTCTGCTTCAACCAGAAAAGCCGATTCAAAAGTGATGTTTATATTTTTATTTAAAGCTGCATTTCTGCTTAGCTCGATATTCTCTTCAATTAAAGCATTTAGCAGTATATTTTTAGGATGAAAAGTAATCATTCCGGTTTGGACCTTAGACCATTCTAAAAGATTTTCAAGAAGTTTGTAGATGTTTTTATTTGAGTCATGAAGCAATTCTGATATTTCTTTAATTTCTTCACGGCTGTACTGTTCTATATTTTCCAGCAAAATTTCAGAAAGAGAAACCGATGATCCTAAAGGGCCTCTTAAATCATGAGAAATAATAGAGAAAAACTGATTTTTGTCATTCAAAAGCTTTTTGATTTTATTATCCTGCCTTTCTTTAACTAAAAGCAAAAAACCTACAATTCCAATTAAGGTCAGAAGGAAGAGGCAAATGCTGTAAAAGCTATCAAAAGTATCGTTAGAAATAATAAGTTCTTGAGGATGTAAATATCTGTGAACTATTCGTATTGCAATTAGAATTTCAAATCCTGAATAACACAAAACATAAAAAGTCTTGAAAAAGCTTTTTTCCTTTTCTATAAAATAAATAATGGTAGGCAATAAATAGATGGCGAAAACACCAATGCCGCCAATGATAACACGAGTATTCATTGAAGCATAAAAAAGTGTTGAAATATTAAAAAGCAATATTGCTATTGCTGTAATGGCTATCTGAATTTGAAACTGTCTTTTTGCATGAGCTTTAATAAGCGATAACATGGCAAGGGTTTCAAAGCAGCAGGCACCAAAAATCATGGAATTAGCAATATTAATAGAAGCAAAGTCCGGAATAATATTTCGTAAGAGAGCCAATATCCAAGCAAGAGTCAGTATTAATTTACCTAATCCAAACCATTTTAATATTTTTTTGTTATCACTATTGGCATAAGAAAACGAAAAACTAAAAATGAGGAGGCAGGTAAAAAAATTACCCCAGAAATAAAGCAGAAAAATGGTTTTTGGATCTACTGGTAAAAACTCAAACATTAATAGGATTTTGATTTTTGGAAATCGATTTTACAAATATACAAATAAACTAAACATTTAGACCTTCAACGGCTGTTCTAGCGCTATGTTCCTGTATATTTAACAATTAGTTTTCTTTAGAATTGTTGCTGTTTTTTTAAATTTACATAAAGTTAAATTATTCAAAAAAGGGAATAATTAAAAGAAAGAATTAAATTACATATTGAATGATTTCTTAGATTTGTAAAAAGTACCACAAAACTCTTTGTTATGCCATTAATTGAACATTCAGAATATGATTCTCCTTCGATTATTCATCGCAATAGGCATATTTCTACGATTTATGCCGCCTTGATTAAAAAGTTTGAAGTGCCTGAATACACAAGAGAAAAGCATGAATTGAATGACGGAGATTTTATCAATATCGATTACATTTTAAATGACTCAAAAAAAGCAGTTATTTTATGTCACGGATTAGAAGGCGACTCACGCAGAACGTATAATAACAGCTGTGCGGCCTATTTTCTGCAGAAAGATTTTTCGGTTTTTGCTTGGAACAACAGGACTTGTGGAGGAGAAATGAACCGTCTTCCGAGATTGTATCATCACGGAGCTGTTGACGATCTCGATGAAGTGGTGCGTTTTGCATTGAGAAAAGGAATAGAAGATATTTATTTGATAGGATATTCGATGGGTGGGGTTCAGCTTCTTAATTATTTGGGCTGGACAAAAATCGATCAGCGCATAAAAGCAGCGGTTTCAATTTCGGTGCCAACGCATATTGCTACAAGTGCAGAAGTGCTTAAACAAGGTTTTAATAGAGTGTATTTAAAGAATTTCACAATAGATATTAAAAAGAAACTGAAATACAAAGCAGCTCAATTTCCTGATTTTATCAATCGTGATCAGATTGATAATATTTCTACTTTTGACGAAGTCGATCAGTATTTTACGGCACCGCTTCATGGTTTTGCGAGTCGTGACGATTATTACGAACGTGTTTCTCCAGAGTTTTCACTTAAAAACATTACAACTCCAGTTTTAATTATTAATTCTCTAGATGATCCATTTTTGGGAGAAAGATGTTACCCAAGAACGATTGCCAAAGACAGTGCATATGTATATCTAGAAACACCTAAGTATGGAGGGCACTGCGCTTTTCCGCTTCGTGATTCTGAATATTCTTATGCTGAGAAAAGAGCTTTTAAGTTTTTTGAATCTTTCAAATCGAACAATACTTTCTTTTAGAGGATAAATTTATTCATCGCCCGAATTCTCAATTTCAGAAGGCGCTTTTTTTCTAATGCTGGTACTCAGATAAAAAAACAAACGAATCGTATGATTCATGTCATACTGATAACCGTTGTATTTTTGCTGATAGACATTCATATAGCCAAAATCGTAACTCCATTTAGGATTGATGTTTTTTTTGATTCCGATAAAAAAGCGGTTTTGATCAAAAGTATTGTAAACAACTTCTTCTCCAAAATGCAGTAAAATCTCATCTGAAAGCACCATTTGAGGCCACGATTTTTTATCAGAAATTCGGAAAGTAAAACTCATCAGATAACGAATTCTATTAGTAAAACGCCAATCGCCGCTAGGTTTATCGTTAACGATTTTTTCCTGCCAGCGCTGTTCATTTCGCAAACGCTGCAAAATGCTTACATTTCCAAATTTTGTGTTTAATTGTGCCTGCTGATAAATTCTGTTTTCATCTGAAAAAGTACTCCAATCAGGATTGGAAGGGGCAAGCCACATGTGTGCATATCCTAGATTAAGAGAAATATTTGAATTTGGAATATAGCTAATTCCTCCTCTTATAAAATAAAAACTCGGGTCGGAAACAAAATCATTTCGTCTGATATGAAAGTCACCAATCATACCCCAATGATCGGCAAATTTGGTGACAGTGTTTATAGATACCCAAGTCTGAAGCTGCTGGTTAATTTCTTTTTCCTGTCCTTGCCCAAATGCATTTATAGAAAGCAAGAAAATCAGGATTCCGATAAAATTGGTTTTCATAAAAAGCATGATAGAAATTAATAAAAGGTAAATTTCTTTTAAAATTGGTGATAAATAATCAATTAGTAAAGTAAAGGTATTCTTTTTTAACGAGAAATTATATCGTATATTTAAGTTTTAATTTGTTTTATATCAGATTTTTATGTGTTTTAAATCAATAAATCAAATACGTTAAACAAAATTTTTAATCATTTGATTAAAAATTTTGTTTAACGTATTTATAAAAAACTTAAATTTGCCTTTAAAAATATTAAATATGAGTGCTTCAGCATCTGAGAAAAAAGATTCTACTACAGAAGAAAAGATAAAAATAGCAGCCAAAACTGTTTTCTATAAAAAAGGATTTTCAGCAACTCGAACTAGAGATATTGCAGAGGAAGCAGGTTTGAATCTTGCGTTACTTAATTATTATTTCAGAAGTAAGGCTAAACTTTTCGAAATTATAATGGCAGAAACTTTTTCTGGTTTTATAGGAAGTATGAAAGTGATTTTGGATGATGAAAAAACTTCTCTGGAACAAAAAGTAATAATTATTGCCGAGCGATACATTGATTTTATCACTGTAGAACCAGAAATTCCAACTTTTATTTTAACTGAAATCCGTAATAATCCAGAAGAACTTTTAAAAAGACTGCCGATTAAAGAAATCGTAAATGATTCCATTTTTATTAAACAATTTCAAGAAGCAGTTCAAAATAAAGAAATAACAGAGCCTAATCCGTTGCATTTTTTGATGAATCTGTTGGGATTGGTCGTTTTTCCATTTATAGTCAAACCCATTATTATGGGAAGCAGAAATCTTGAAACAGAACAGTTTCATGCGCTAATGCAAGAGCGCAAAAAAAAGATTCCGATCTGGATTAATATGATGTTTAAAGCTTAATACTAATTAGAAGTTAATTTATACTGTAATGAGAAGGAAATTATACTTTAAATATATTGGAATTTTGTCCTTTATAACAGCTCAAGCACAGACCTTGACAATTGACCAAAGTTATCAGTTGGCTGTTGAGAATTATCCTTTAATAAAACAATATGAACTCATTGAAAAAAGTAAAGAATATACTTTGAGTAATGCTAATAAGGCTTATCTGCCTCAAATAAGTCTAACGGCAATTGAAGGATATGTTTTTGGAGATTTTCCGACTTTGGGAAGTTCGGGAAACGACAGCAAATTTAAATTTATTGGTCTCGGACAAGTCAATCAGACTATTTGGGATGGAGGAGCTACCAAAACACAGAAAAAGATTATTGAGGCATCTTCAAACACAGATAGAGCTTCTGTAGAAGTTTCGCTTTACGATTTACGTTCTCGAGTAAATCAGCTTTATTTTGGCGTATTGCTTATTGACGAGCAATTGAAACAGCTTCAAATTCAAAATGCCATTATTGCCAATAATATTGATAAGGTTAAAAAACTTCACGAGAATGGTTTGGCATACAAAACGGATGTTGATGAAATGAAAGCCGAACAGCTAAATCTCAGTAGACAGAAAAAAGATTTTGAATATACTAAGGCAGGCTATCAAACGATGCTTTCTTATTTGATTGGGAAAAATATTAATCAGGAAAAATTAGGAAAACCTTTTAATTCTTCAAGTCTCGACACCATTATTAAACGTCCAGAGCAATTACTTTTTGACAGTCAGCGCAATCTGGTAAATGCACAATCCGAAATGCAGAAAGTAAGTCTTATGCCTAAAGTTGGATTATTGGGCGCAGGCGTAGTTTTGGCACCTGGAATTAATTTGGGAACCAATAAAATTTCTACCGTTGGAGTTGCTGGAGTTAGTGTTGGATGGGATATAAAAGGATTATACAAAAATTCAAACGAAAAACAGCTGACGCAGCAGAATTTGAAAAAAATAGAAGTTCAGGAAGAGACATTTTTATTTAATACCAGATTTCAGATGAATCAAAAAACGGCTGATATTGAACGACAGAAAGCCATTTTGAAAGATGATGATGAAATTGTAAAACTTCGTCAGACTATTCGCGAAGGATATCAGCTGAAATACGACACTGGCGCTGGTCCATTGATCGATTTACTGAATGCAACCGAAAAAGAAGGAAATGCACGTGCAGAAAAAGCATTGCATGAAATTCAATTGCTTATGGCAGAATACGAGTATCAAACAATCAAAGGAAATTAATACTATACACTATGAAAAAGATAAAGCTTTTATATTTTCTTATTCCAGCAATATTCATGTTTTCATGCAATAATAAAGAAAATGATTTTGATGCTTCGGGCTCTTTTGAAGCTGTTGAAACCATTCTGTCAGCAGAAGCAAACGGTCAGATTTTACAATTGAATGTAGAAGAAGGCCAGCAATTAGAGGCAGGACAAAAAGTAGGTTTTATAGATAGTACGCAGCTTGCTATAAATAAAATGCAATTGCGTCAGAATGAAAAAGCAATTCTGAGCGGAAGACCGCAAATACAGATACAGACTGAAAGTTTAAAAAGGCAGCTTGATAATGCTATTTTAGACCGCAACAGAACTGAAAAATTAGTAAAAGGCGGAGTAGCTTCTCAAAAGCAATTGGATGATATAAATTCTAAAGTAGCCGCTTTACAAGCGCAGATAAAGGCTCAGAAGAGTTCGCTGGAAACCACTACTGAAAACTTGAATCAACAAGGAAATACGGTTGGAGTTCAGTTAAAAGGGATTGAAGATCAATTAAGTAAAAGTGTTATTGTAAATCCAATAAAAGGAACTGTTTTGGCAAAGTATGCGGAACAATATGAAATGGCTGTAATTGGAAAACCGCTTTATAAAATTGCCAATCTAGAAACACTCGATTTGAGAGCGTATATAACAGGAACGCAGTTGCCACAAATTAAAATCGGGCAGCAGGTTAAAGTGCGTATTGATCAGGGCGAGAAGAAATACAAAGAATATCAAGGTACAATTGCTTGGATTTCAAATAAATCTGAGTTTTCTCCAAAAACAATTCCGACTAAAGACGAACGAGCTAATTTAGTCTATGCTATAAAAGTAAGAGTAAAAAACGATGGCTATCTGAAAATTGGAATGTACGGAGAAGTGCTTTGGTCAAAATAAAACAATAGTTTATGCCTGCAGTTACATTAAAAAATATTATTAAAAAATATGGTGATTTTGTCGCTGTAGATGAAGTGTCTTTTGAGGTGCAGAAAGGGGAACTTTTTGGATTAATTGGCCCAGATGGTGCTGGAAAAACTTCGATTTTTAGAATCTTAACGACATTGCTTTTGGCGGAAGGAGGCACGGCAACTGTTGAAGGGCATGATGTCATAAAAGAGTATGAGAAAATTAGAAATAAAGTAGGCTACATGCCTGGGAAATTCTCATTGTATCAAGATTTGACAGTAAAAGAAAATCTCGAGTTTTTTGCCACTATTTTTGGGACTACAATTGAAGAAAATTATGAACTGATTAAAGATATATACGATCAGATAAAACCTTTTAACGACAGACGTGCTGGAAAACTCTCTGGAGGAATGAAACAAAAACTGGCTTTATGCTGTGCGTTAATTCATAAACCTGAGATTTTATTTTTGGACGAACCTACAACAGGTGTAGATGTGGTTTCGCGCAGTGAATTTTGGGATATGCTGGCAAAACTTAAAAAGCAAAATATCACAATTGTAGTTTCGACTCCTTACATGGACGAAGCAAAATTATGCGATCGTATTGCGCTTATCCAAAATGGAAAAATAATGACTGTCGATGAACCACAGCAAATTATAAAAAGTTTTCCTAAACCGCTTTTTGCAGTAAAAGCAAAGAATATTTACAAGCTTTTGCAAAATCTTAGAACTGAAAAAGAAGTTGAGAATTGCGATGCCTTTGGAGAATTTCTTCATCTTACATTGACTTCAGAGTTTACAGATGAAGAGAAAGTTAAAGCTATTGCTCAAAAATACAATCCCGAAGGCTTGGAAGTAAAAAGGATAGAACCAACTATTGAAGACAGTTTTATTCGTCTAATGCGAGAACAGAACAATTCTAGAGAACCAAAAGAAATGCTAGATGGAAAATAAAGCTATAATTTGTAAAGATCTAACCAAACAATTTGGCGATTTCAAAGCAGTTGATAAAATTAGCTTTGAAGTGAGCGAAGGCGAGATTTTTGGTTTTTTAGGAGCCAACGGAGCTGGAAAGACAACTGCGATGCGAATTCTCTGCGGACTTTCTTTTCCAACTTCTGGAGAAGCCAGAGTAGCAGGTTTTGATGTGTATAGACAGCAGGAAAAAATCAAGAAAAATATTGGTTATATGAGTCAGAAGTTTTCGCTGTATGATAATCTGACTATTTTGGAGAATATTGAATTTTTTGCAGGCGTTTATGGAGTTTCAAGACCTGAAATTAAAGAAAGAAGCAAGGATCTGATTTTGACTTTAGGTTTAGAAAAAGAAGCTAAAAAACTGGTTGGAGGATTGCCATTAGGATGGAAACAGAAACTGGCTTTTTCTGTTGCGGTATTCCATCGTCCGAAAATTGTTTTTCTAGATGAACCTACAGGCGGTGTTGACCCAATAACCCGACGACAGTTTTGGGAAATGATTTATCAAGCGGCAGCAGACGGAATTACAGTTTTTGTTACCACACATTATATGGACGAAGCTGAGTATTGTGATAGAATCAGTATTATGGTTGATGGGCATGTTGCAGCAATAGATTCTCCATCAGCATTAAAAAAACGCTTCAATGTCGTTTCTATGGATGAGGTTTTTTATGAACTGGCACGAAATGCCAAAAGAACATCAGATTAATATGAAAAGATTACTGGCTTTTATTCGAAAAGAGTTTTATCATGTTTTCAGAGATCGGAGAACTTTGCTGATTCTCTTTGGACTTCCTGTTGTACAAATTGTTCTTTTTGGTTTTGCCTTGAGCAGCGAAGTAAAGAATATCGGAATTGCCATTCAGGATAATTCGCACGATATTCATACCGAAAAAATGATACAAAAGATACAGTCCAGTTCTTATTTTCATGTTGAGAATCCGATTTTGAATTACAATGATGTTGAGAACAGATTTAAAGACGGAAGCATAAAATGTGCAGTCATTTTTCCGTCCAATTTTGCTTCTGATATTCAACGTCTCGGAGGGGCAAAAATTCAAGTAATTGCAGATGCATCAGATCCTAATACAGCAACAATTGTGACCAATTATTTAAATGCTATTATTAGAGATTATCAGCAGGAATTAAATCCGTCTGCGAAGTTAAATTATCAAATAATTACAGAGCTAAGGCAGTTGTATAACGAACAGCAAAATGGTTCGCTTAATTTTATTCCTGGCGTAATTGCCTTGATTTTTATGATTGTAAGTACAGCTTTGACTTCTGTTTCTGTTGTGCGCGAGAAAGAACTTGGAACGATGGAAATTTTACTTGTATCACCTTTTAAACCCATTATGGTTTTAATCGCAAAAGCAATTCCGTTTTTAGTGCTTTCTATAATCAATTTCATATTGATTATTCTTCTTTCGGTATATCTGCTTGATGTTGAGATTAAAGGAAGTTTTCTGCTTCTTTTTGCAGAAAGTATTTTGTTTATTATCACTTGTCTTTCTCTCGGTTTGCTGATTTCAAATGTTACCAATTCGCAACAGACAGCCATGCTTATATCGATGATGGGAATGATGGTGCCTACTTTGATACTGACTGGTTTTATGTTTCCGATAGAGAATATGCCTTGGATATTTCAAGCGATTTCTCATTTAATTCCGTCGCATTATTATTATATCATTGTAAAAGCTGTAATGCTCAAAGGTTTGGGCTTTTCATACATCTGGAAAGAAACTCTAATATTGGCAGTAATGACAGTTTTATTGCTTACGATCTCTTTGAAAAAATTTAAAATCAGATTGTCATGAAAGTGCTTCGTTTTATATTGCAGAAAGAATTTCGACAGATCTTTAGAGATAAAACAATTCTTGCAATGATGTTTTTTGTGCCGACAATACAGCTCATCATTTTGCCGCTTGCTGCTAATTTTGAAGTGAAAAGTGTAAACATTGTTTATGTAGATCATGACCATAGTTCGTATTCTCAAAAATTAATCAATAAAATTGGTTCTTCGGGATACTTTCATATTGTAGGAGCTCCAGCATCGTATTTGGAAGGTATGAAGTTTATTGAAAAAGGAGATGCCGATCTAATTCTAGAAATTCCTTCTGGATTTGAAAGAAATTTGGTAAGAGAAGGCAGTCAGAAAGTAAATATCGCCGCAGACGCCATCAACGGAACCAAATCAAATATCGGAAATGCTTATTTGAATGTTGTGCTGGCAGATTTTAGTAATGACTTGGATATTCGGTTTAAATTACCGCCACAATCCGCTTCTGTTTCGCCATCCTTAATTACTTTAAACAGCACAAATTGGTACAATCCGAGAGCAGAATATAAATACTATATGGTTCCTGGAATTCTGGTTTTATTGCTCACTTTGATTGGCGGATTTATTACGGCACTAAATATTGTAAAAGAAAAAGAAATAGGTACAATTGAACAGATTAATGTGACACCAATTCAGAAATGGCAGTTTATTTTAGGCAAACTGATTCCTTTTTGGATTGTCGGAATGATTGTATTTACAGTAGGCCTCATCGTAATGTATTTGATTTACGGAATTTTTCCGCAAGGAAGTTTCTTAGTCTTATATCTTTTTGCAGGAGTTTATCTCACCGCTTTATTAGGATTAGGGCTTTTGATTTCGACATTTGCAGATACGCAATTGCAAGCCATGTTTATTGCGTATTTCTTTATGATGATTTTTATGCTCATGAGCGGTTTTTTTACCAGTACCGATAGCATGCCGAATTGGGCAAGAATTTTTTCAGAATTTACGCCTGTAACGCATTTTATAAAAGTGGTTCGGCTTATAGTTTTAAAAGGAAGTGGTTTAAAAGAAGTGGGAAAAGAGCTTCTGTACTTGTTTATTTTTGCCATTGTCTTGAATGCTTTGGCGATTTATAATTACAGAAAGACAAGTTAAATGAATTAGGACTTTGTTTTTATCAATAGTAAGCGCTTCCTCAATAAGAAATGTGATAGAAAAAATATTAAAAATATTTTTTTTGATTTTAATTTATGAGAAAAAGCTTGTAATTTTTATATATATGCTTGTTCGTTAGTGTGTTATTTTTTTTCTGTTTGCGTGTTGTTACATTGGAGTACGGGAAACCGTAATTAAATCATTATTTAAAAGGCTACTTTTGCTTTTTTAAACATGGAAATAATTACATCTTATGTCCCCAAATAAGTATATTTTTTTCTTTTTATTATTCATTTCACTATCCTATTCACAGACCAAACGTGCTACTGTTATGGTAAATGCCAGAGCGCAAAAGGATAGAGTCTTAATTCGCTGGGCTGTTAATTCTCTAATCGAATGGCAGAAAGCAAATAAAAAAGGATTTATAATTACCAGAACTGCAGTTTTAAGTGACGGTAATGTTCTGTCTCAACCAGAAAAAATCCGTTTAATCCCGAAACCATTATATTCTTGGATCGATTTTGTTCAAAAAGATAATAAGTTTGACGTAAATCTTAATGGGGATAATTTTTCTCTGTTAACACAAGTTTCTTTTTCGTGACCACAAAATGAATAGATAAATTATAAAAAGGTTGTTGATTACAATAAAATGGAAATGATATTCAATATTGAATAATACTTAAAAATAGAACATAATACCAAAATCAGACAATGAATTATCGTTGTTAAAGCGAAAAACATTTTTTAAAAACAAAAAACTAAAAATTTAAACATGAAAAAAAATCTTTTAACTCTATTAGTAATATTAATTGGAGCATGCAGTTTTGCACAAAAATTAAAAATCGACAAAGGAGAAATACAACTAGACGAAAAAACAATAGGTTTTGTAGAGGGGAAAAAACCGCTTTTTACCATTTTTAGCTTAGATAAAAATTATTCAATTACGGCAGAACTAAAGAAAGCTCCAAACGAAGAGTCTTTGGTATTGCCATGGATTGAGCTTAAAGATCTAGCTACAGGAAAAAGTAACGAATTAGAATTTAAGAACAAAAGCAGAAAATTTAGTGCCTTCAATTATGATCGCAGTATTATCTATGAACTATTAGACAGAGGTATGATAGGAGCAGAAGGTTTAAACAAAGAAACAATTGAAAGTTTTATCAACGGCGAATCAGCAGGTGTAGCCGCAAAACGTTTAGGAGTTCAAGGAGAAGTGGATAATGCAAATAAAATAGCCGATACGTACCAATTAACAATTGATGATTCAGGAACTATTTACAGCATTAAGGCACAAAATCAAAATCCAGACGATAAAAGAATTGGGTTTGTAAGAGTGACTTCGCCTTCTTCAAATGGAGATTTAAAATATGAAGTTTTAGACCTTAATAGTAACTTAATCGGAACTTGGTTTGCTAGAGGGGGAATGTTCTCAGGCTATGATAAACTTCTAAACGAACAGGTAATCACTTTTGATAAAAAAGTGCTGAAAGCAACTTTTGATAATAGAGGAAACCCTATAGGTTATAAAATGAGTAAAGACATTACAGCTATGAATATTGTTAGGGTATTAGTTGGAAATGGCTATACATTAGGAAGTCAGGCTAAATAAAATAATACAATAAGAACATTGCAGTTTTGTAAATAACTGCAGTGATTTAAAATGTTCTGAGCGAAAAATAATTTATTCCTACTTTATGCTTTTACTTCTTGTTATCAAGAAATTGCTATAGCCATAGAAAATGAATTACGATTTCGTATCTCGTTAGGTAAAAACAAAAGCCCGTTTGAAAACATTCAAACGGGTTTTTGTTTTTATAATCCAATTAGGATTTTTCTTAATTAAGATTTTTTTCTTAATTTTCATAAGCTATAAATGAAGTTTCTATCTAAAACTATAGGATGCTAGATAATAAAGAAGAAAAAAAAGAGCAAAATGCAGTAAATCTGCTTCCTTGGGTAACAGCAATTGCCATGTTTATACAATCATTAGATGGTACTATTCTGAATACTTCGCTTCCTTCAATAGCTGGAGATATGGGATATTCACCAACAGAAATGCATTCAGTTATTGTGACCTATACCTTAACATTGGCAATGTTTATTCCGCTTTCTGGATGGCTGGCAGACAAATTTGGTACAAGAACGATGTTTATGATTGCCGTATTCTTATTTATTATGGGATCTTTGTTTTGTGCACTATCTACCGATTTAAAATCCTTTAATTTGGCTCGTGTTTTACAGGCGGTTGGGGCTTCAATGATGGTTCCAGTTGCACGATTGGCCATTTTATATCAATATCCGAAAAGTGAACTGCTCAAAACTATGAATTTTATAACCGTATTTGGATTGCTAGGAATGGTTGCTGGTCCAAGTTTAGGAGGTTTTCTGTCGGATAATTTAAGCTGGCATTGGATATTTTTGGTGAATATCCCTATTGGTCTTATCGGAATTTCGATGGCATACCGAATAATGCCAAATTTTAAACATGCCGTAGGAAGGTTCGATTTTAGAGGTTTGATGTATTTTAGCTTAGCACTGATATCTATTACTTTAGTTTTGGAGCTTATAGGAGATGAAAGAACTCATATGATTGTGATTTTAAGTTTATTATTTCTATCAGGGCTGCTTTCACTTTTTTATTATATCCATTATAAAAGAACTGAAAAACCTATAATAGATTTGCATCTTCTAAATATCAGAACCTTAAAAATTGGATTAATTGGCAGTTTGATCACCAGATTAGGAATAGGCGGATTGCCTTTATTATTACCACTTATGCTACAGACCAGTTTTGGCTATTCGGCTTCTGTATCAGGACTTTTACTGTTGCCTTCTGCTTTGTCAAATGTAGCTGTGAAACCATTTATGGTAAGCATTATAAAATTTTTCGGTTACAGAACAGTACTAATAAGCAACACAATTTTATTGGGAATTATATTGATTATTCTTGGTTTTGTAACAAAAGATACGCCGCTCGGTTACTATATTTTATTGATGATATTTTATGGAGTTTTTACTTCTGTACAAATGTCTGCAATGAACACGATAACACTTTCAGATTTAGATCAAGATACGGCTAGCGGAGGAAATACAATGCTGGTGATAATGCAGCAGCTTTCGGTAAGTTTTGGAGTTTCTGTTTCTAGTCTTGCACTTTCGTTATTTCAGACAGGTATTTTTGACTTAAATACTGACAAAGCATTTAAATATACTTTTATTACATTGGCTGTTTTTACTATTTTATCCAGTTATACTTTTTCGAAGCTGAGCAAAACAGATGGAGAAGGATATATGTAAATGTTTTAGAAAAGATTTTGTACGTTTAAAAAGTAATTTTTCGATGCAAATTGGTTGCAAATTATAATCTGCAACATCATAAAAAGGTTTTGTAAACCACATGTTTGTAATTTAGTGCGTACCACTAAATTTCTAAAATATGAAATCTTTTATCAGCCCAAAGTTGCTTTTAATTTTTGCTGTATTTCTTTTCAGCTGCAACCAATCACAGAAAATTGATTCTGTTACAGAAAAAACGGATTCGGGAGAATTAGACCGAACCACACTTCCAATTCCAGAACCTCCTTTTGGCGGAAAAATTGGAGAGACCTATAAAGATTCTAAAGAAGAATGGCCAAAACTGGTTACTCCGCCACAAGGAGCGCCAAATGTCATTATCATTCTTTTAGATGATGTTGGATTTGGACAAGTGAGTACTTTCGGAGGTCCAGTTCCAACTCCAGAATTGGATAAATTGGCAGCAAATGGCTTAAAATATAACCGATTTCACACCACAGCAATCTGCGGACCTTCACGTGCTGCTTTGTTGACAGGAAGAAATCATCACAATGCAGGTTCAGGATTTTTGGCCGAATGGGCAACAGGATATCCGAGTTACAATTGTATGATTCCTAAAACCACTGCAACATCAGGTAGAATTTTAAAAGGGAACGGATACAGTACCAGCTGGTTTGGCAAAAATCATAATACGCCAGATTGGGAAAGTAGTATTACAGGGCCTTTTGACCGCTGGCCGACAGGTTTAGGTTTCGATTATTTTTATGGATTTATTGGCGGAGAAACACATCAATATTATCCAGTTCTTTTTGAAAATACCAAAGCCGTAGAACCAGATAAAACTCCAGAACAAGGCTATCATTTTATGACTGATATGACCGATCGAGCAATCAATTGGTTAGAATACAGTAAATCTGTTGCACCTCAGAAACCAGTTATGATGTATTTTGCTCCAGGAGCTGCACACGCTCCGCATCATGCACCAAAGGAATGGCGTGATAAATTTAAAGGGCAGTTTGATAAAGGCTGGGATGTGGTAAGACAAGAAACGTATGAACGCCAGTTAAAAATGGGAATTATTCCTAAAGGAACAAAACTAACTCCAAGACCTGACTGGGTTACACCTTGGGATAAACTTTCAGCAGATCAGAAAAAACTGTTTGCACGTTTGATGGAAAATTATGCAGGATATCTTTCGTTTGCTGATCATGAGACAGGACGACTTTTAGAAGCCATAAGCAAACTTCCAGATGCTGATAATACATTGATATTTTATATTGTTGGAGATAACGGTGCAAGTTCAGAAGGAGGAATGGAGGGAACGGTTAATGAAATAAAAGCATTAAGCGGAATCGCAACTCCTTTGGCAGACAATTTAAAACATCTTGACGAAATTGGAGGACCTAATACCGAGCCACATTATCCAGTTGGATGGGCTTGGGCAGGAAATGCCCCTTTTCAATGGGTAAAACAAGTAGCTTCTCACTTTGGCGGAAGCCGAAATCCTATGGTGGTTAGCTGGCCAAAAGTGATAAAAGATAAAGGCGGCATGCGTAGTCAGTTTGTGCATTTGATTGATGTGCTTCCAACGGTTTTAGATGCATCTCATTTGCCTGCACCAAAAACAGTTGATGGTGTTGAACAGAAACCTATGGATGGGGTTTCTTTCTTATCGACTTTTACAGATAAAAACGCCAAACCAGTTCGAACAAGACAATATTTTGAGGTTTTCAGCAACCGCGCGATTTATGATAACGGTTGGGTAGCGGCAACACAGCACACTTTCCCTTGGAGACAGGATTATGCGCCAGGAAATTGGGATAAAGACAAATGGGAACTTTATAATATTGATGAAGATTACAGTGAATCGGTTGATTTGGCTAAAAAATATCCAGAAAAGCTTAAAGAATTGAAAGCAATTTTTGATGAAGAAGCTAAAAAATACAACGTTTATCCGTTGGATGATAGAGGAACAGGAAGATTAATTTCGCCAAAACCAACCCCATCAGATCCTAAACGCAAACACTTTACGTTTTATGCAGGAGCAACTAGATTGGCAGAAACAGCTTCTCCAAATACTAAAAATAAATCGCATAGCATTACAGCAGAAATCGAGCTGAAATCAAAATCAGACAGTGGTATTATTGTGGCTTCCGGCGGAAGTTCGGCTGGATTTGCTTTGTATGTTCAAAACGGAAAATTGGTTTACCATTATAATTATTTTGATGATGCTCGTTACGTAATTACATCAAAAGAATCACTTCCGGTTGGAAAAAGCACCGTACGATTTGATTTTGCTTATGATGGCGGCGGAACTGGAAAAGGCGGAACAGGAAAATTGTATATCAATGATAAATTAGTTGGTGAAGGACGAATTGATAAAACCGTCGCAGCTCGTTTCGGAATCGATACTTTTGGAATAGGTGAAGATTCAGGATCCCCAGTTGCAAAGTCCTATAAAGCTCCATTTAAGTTTACAGGAATTATTGATAAGGTCGAGATCGACTTGAAATAATTGTGAATTGTAAATTGTGAATTGTGAATTAAAAATTTTAGCATAAATCAAAGAATTATGAAAAAGTACATTGTCCTATTAGCTGTTTTTGCTTTTGTAACTGAAATGAGTGCTCAGCAGAATTATTTTAATCCAACGGTTAAGGTAAAAGATTATTTAGAACCAGCTATTCCACATCCTGATCAGGATAAGGAAATGCAAAATAAGATGAGCAAATTAAAAAAGAAACCTAATATCCTGATTATTCTTATTGATGATATGGGTTACGGTGATATCGGCGTTTATGGTGGAGGTACAGCGATTGGTGCGCCAACTCCAAACATGGATAAACTGGCTCATGAAGGTTTACAGCTGACTTCTACGTATGCACAGCCAACTTGTACGCCAAGTCGTGCGGCAATTATGACAGGTAGAATTCCGGCAAGATCAGGATTAACAAGACCAACTTTGACGGGTGAAAATCCGAAAGTGAATCCGTGGGCTTCTGAAAATACAACAGCCAAAATACTTTCTCAAAACGGCTATAAGTCGGCAATTTCGGGAAAATGGCATCTGGGCGAAAGCAAAGGAAGTCTTCCAAATGAAGTAGGTTATGACGAATGGCTCGGATTTGGTTCAGTTCAGTCAGAATATGCACAATTTGTTAACGAATGGATTTATCCAGATTTAATTAATAAACCAGATCGATTAAATGCAATTAAAAAATTGGTTGACCAAAACATTTTGACAGGCAAAAAAGGGGAAGAAAACAAAATAGTTCAACCGATATCTAATATTGAAGAACTTTCTAAAGTAGATCAGGTTTTTGCTAATTACAGTGAAGACTTTATCCGAAGATCTGTTAAAGAGAATAAGCCATTTTATTTGATTCATTCTTTTTCTAAAGTGCATAACGACAATTATGTATCTGAAGGTTACAAAGGAAAAAGTCCAGCGGCATTTCCTTATAAAGATGCAGTAGTTGAAGTTGATGATATTGTGGGAAGATTGATGAAACTTTTACAAGATTTAAAAATAGACGACAATACATTAGTATTTCTTACTTCTGATAACGGTCCCAATGAAGATGTTTGGCCAGATAGTGGTTACACTCCGTTTAGAGGAGGAAAAGGAACAACTTGGGAAGGTGGAGTGCGAGTACCGGGAATTGCTTATTGGAAAGGTATGATAGCTCCGGGACGCATAAGCGATGGATTATTTGATATTTGTGATATGTTCAATACGTCTCTTTCAGCAGCTGGAGTTTTAGATAAAATTCCGTCATCTAATTATATTGATGGAGTAGATCAGTTATCGTTTTTCTTGTCAGATAAAGGGGTGTCGAATAGAAATGCTGTTTTTATGTATTCTGAAACCAAATTCATGGCCGTGCGTTGGCAGGAATATAAAGTGCATATGAATGTTTTTAATACGTCGGCAGAACGAAAAAATCTGGATCAGTCTACGATTCAAAGTATCGGAATGAGCCCATGGGTATATAATTTATACACAGATCCAAAAGAGCAGTTAAGTACAGGGCATCGTTTTTTTGAATGGGGAATTCCTGGTGTAATGGGACTTATTGCAGCTCATTTAGGAACGTATCAAAAATATCCTATGAAAGATATTGGTTTAAAGAAACCAGGTGCTGAGTAATATTTTTTATTGAGATAAATTTTAGCGTATAAACAATAAACGATCTGTAATGGAAACTAAAAAATATGCAAAGCTGTTTTTCTTTTTTAGTGTAAATGCTTTATCAATTTTTTTCGTAAATGCACAAGACGTTTTGCCTTTTCCGCCTGTACCGAGTGCAAGTGTTGCCAATGAAACTCTTGCAGAAAGCACACACAAAAGAAGAGCACAGCCAGATCATTTGCCAAAAGATGCGCCGAATATCATTATTATTTTAATGGATGATTTGGGGTTTGGCACACCGTCAACTTTTGGAGGCGGTGTCAATACGCCTACATTAACAAAAGTATTCAAAGAAGGAATTGCTTATAATGAGTTTCATACTACCTCAATCTGTTCTCCGAGCCGTGCTGCTTTATTAACAGGAAGAAATCACACGCATGTAGGAAACGGAACTATTGCAGAAAGAGCTGTAGACTGGGATGGTTATACTGGAATTATTCCTAAAGAAGCTGCTACAGTTGCTGAGGTTCTAAAAAACTATGGCTACAGTACATCTGCTTTTGGAAAATGGCATAATACACCAGCCAATCAAACCACTGTTGCAGGACCATTTGATTATTGGCCTGTTAATTACGGATTCCAGCATTTTTATGGATTTTTGGCTGGAGAAACTTCTCAATATGAACCTAGACTGATAAACGATTTTACGCCAGTTGAACCTCCAAAAGACGAAAAATATCATCTTACAACAGACTTGGCAGATCATGCCATTGAATGGATGAATCAGCATAAATCCTACGCAGCAGACAAACCATTTTTATTGTATTTTGCGCCTGGTGCCGGTCATGCGCCACATCATATTTTTAAAGAATGGGCAGATAAATACAAAGGAAAATTTGATGACGGATGGGACGCTTATCGCGAAAAAGTATTTAAACGCCAGAAAGAGTTAGGCTGGATTCCAAAAAGTGCTATGCTGACTGCGAGAGACAAAACAATGGCTTCTTGGGAAAGTATTCCGAAGAATGAAAGAGCTTTTCAAATTAGAATGATGGAAGTTTTCGCAGGATATGTAGAGCACGCAGATCATGAAGTCGGTAGAGTTTTAGATGCGCTTGAAGCGAATGGACAAAAGGATAATACAATCGTATTTTTTATTTGGGGCGATAACGGTTCAAGTGCCGAAGGGCAGAATGGTTCAATAAGCGAATTATTGGCTCAAAACGGAGTTTCAAATACTATTCAACAGCAATTGGATGCCTTAGACAAACTTGGCGGATTGGACGCAATTGGCGGGCCTCTTTTAGAGAATAATTATCATGCGGCTTGGGCTTGGGCTGGAAATACACCTTTTAAACATACTAAATTGGTGGCTTCACATTTTGGAGGAACACAGAATGCAATGGTAATCCGCTGGCCAAAAATGATAAAACCTGACAGCACGCCAAGAAGCCAGTTTCATCATATAAATGATATTGTTCCAACAATTTACGATGTTTTAAATATAAAAGCACCAAAAGTGGTTAATGGCTTTGAGCAGATGCCTTTAGATGGTGTGAGTTTTAAATATACTTTTAATGATGCCAAGGCAAAAGAAGTATCTAAAGTTCAGTTTTTTGATAATAACGGAAGTCGTGGTGTTTATAAAGACGGTTGGTATGCCTGCACTTTCGGGCCTTTATATCCTTGGATTCCCGCTCAAAAAGGTTTAGCCGAATGGGATTCAACTAAAGATGTCTGGGAACTTTATAATATCAAAGAAGATTATACACAATACAATGATTTGGCTTCTAAAAATCCTCAGAAACTAAAAGAACTTCAGGAGGTTTTTAATGAAGAAGCTAAAAAGAATAAAGATTATCCAATTGGTGCTGGAATTTGGCTTCGCATTCACCCTGAAGATGTTATTAAAGCACCATATACTTCATGGGTTTTTGACGAAACTACTAAACGCATGCCTGAATTCAGCGCACCTGGTTTAGGTAAAAAAAGCAACAAAGTAGTTGCTGATGTTGAGATTAAAGAAAACTGTTCAGGAGTTTTGTATGCTCTTGGAGGCTCTGGTGGCGGTGTTACTTTATTTATGGATAACGGAAAATTGATTTATGAGTATAATATGCTGATTATTGAACGCTATAATGTCGAATCATCTGAAAAAATTCCGGCAGGAAAACATAAAATAGAAGTTTTAACCACTATAGCAAAACCGGGAGCTCCAGCTGAAATTGCAATAACAGTAGATGGCAAAGAATATGCTAAAGGGGAAGTGAAACGTACAGTTCCGGTAGCATTTACAGCTAGTGAAACTTTTGATGTCGGCGAAGATTTAGGTGGTCCGGTTTCTATTCGTTATTATAAAAAAGCACCTTTTAAATTTGAGGGAAAAATAAATAGTGTAAAAGTCAATTTGTTGTAATTAACAAATAAGATTTAAACAATAAACTTTCTGTTATGAAAACTGAAAAATATATAAAGCTGATTTTCTTTTTTAGTGTAAATGTTTTATCTGTATGCTATGTAAATGCGCAGGATGTACTTCCGTTTCCGCCAGCTCCTTCGGCTTCTCAGGCTGGAGTAACAATTGAAACATCGAGTTATAAAAAAAGAACCGAACCGAAACATCTGCCAGCAGATGCACCTAATATATTAATAATATTAATGGATGATGCAGGACCTGGAGCTCCATCTACTTATGGAGGAGAAATAAATACGCCAACATTATCTAGAGTTGCCAATACAGGAATTTCATATAATCGTTTTCATTCAACGGCTATGTGTTCGCCAACGCGTGCTTCACTGCTTACAGGACGTAATCACACTCGAGTAGGTAATGGCCAGATTGCCGCTATAGCAAATGATTTTGACGGTTTTAGCGGAACCATACCAAAAAGTTCTGCAACACTTGCTGAGATATTAAAAGATTACGGCTATAATACCGCAGCATTTGGAAAATGGCACAATACGCCCGAAGAGCAGATTACTTCAAAAGGTCCATTTGATTATTGGCCTACTGGTTATGGATTTGAATATTTTTATGGTTTCCTCGCAGGAGAAGCTTCACAATACGAACCTACTTTAGTACGAAATACAAGTTATGTAGAACATCCAAAAACGTCAGGCGGTCATGATTATTACCATTTGTCAGAAGATCTGGCTGATGATGCAATTTTATGGTTGACAGAACAAAAAGCATATGCACCTGAAAAACCCTTTTTTGTGTATTGGGCGCCAGGCGCCGCTCATGGTCCGCACCATGTAATGAAAGAATGGGCAGATAAATACAAAGGGAAATTTGATGACGGATGGGACGCTTACCGCGAAAGAGTATTCAAACGCCAAAAAGAACTTGGATGGATTCCGCAGAATACTCTACTTACCCCAAGAGCAGAATCTATGACTTCATGGGCAAATATTCTAGAAGCAGAAAAGCCTTTTCAGCGTCGCCTTATGGAGATATGGGCAGGTTTTGCTGAGCATGCCGATTTTAATGCTGGAAGAGTTATCGATGAAATTGAAAAATTGGGAGAACTAGATAATACAATTATAATTTATATCTGGGGAGACAATGGTTCATCTGCAGAAGGTTTAAATGGCACAATCAGTGAACAATTAGCACAAAATGCAATTCCGACCAAAATAGAACAGCATATTACAGCCCTAAATGAATTAGGAGGTTTAGATGTGCTTGGAGGACCAAAAACGGATAATATGTTTAATGCTGGCTGGGCATGGGCAACAAGTACTCCATATCAGGGAACAAAATTGCAGGGAGCTTATTTTGGAGGAACTCGCCAGCCTATGGCAATTTCATGGAAAAAAGGAATCAAACATGATAAAACACCAAGGCCACAGTTTCATCATGTAATTGATATTGCACCAACCATATATGAAATCGACAAAATTTCTGCTCCAAAAGTAGTAAACGGTTTTGCACAGGATGAATTAGACGGAGTAAGTATGGTGTACACTTTCACAGACCCGAAAGCAAAGGGTACACGTCACACACAGTTTTTTGATATAATGGCAAGCCGAGGAATCTATCAGGATGGCTGGTTTGCAAGTGCCAGAGGACCAAGAGAACCGTGGGTAGGAGGAATCCCGAAAGGCATTAAACAGTGGTCACCACTTACAGATACTTGGCAGTTGTATAATCTAGATCAGGATTGGTCTCAGGCGGTTGATTTGGCCGCAAAAGAGCCTAAAAAGCTGGAAGAAATGAAAGCTTTATTTTTAACGGAATCAGCAAAAAATAAAAACCTGCCAATAGGAGGCGGATTATGGTCTACTGCGTTGTATCATCCAGAAGACGCGCCATCTTCACCACTGACAGAATGGACTTTTGATTCGCCAATAAAAGGCATGCCAGAATCTGCAGCGCCAAAATTAGGTAAAGTAAGCAGTACTGTAACCATGGACGTAGATGTTCCTGAAAATGCAAATGGAGTGCTGTATGCACTTGCAGGATTTTCGGGAGGCGTTACCTGTTATGTAAAAGACGGCTATCTAAACTATGAATTTAATTTGTTTGAAGTGCAGCGCACTAAAATTAAATCGAAAGATAAACTGCCAAAAGGTAAAATAAAAATCGAAGTCGAGTCAAAACTGGTTGATAAAATCGGCGGTGCTATGAATGTGATATTGAAAGTAAATGGAGGAACAGTTGGACAAGGAACCGTTCCTACAGCCATGTCTCTTCATTTTACTTCAAACGCCACTTTTGACATAGGAACCGATCTAGATTCTCCTGTTTCCTTAGACTACTTTGATCAAGCTCCATTTTCATTCAATGGAAAAATTGGAAGAACAAAAATTGTGTATTCAAAATAAAGTTCTAAAAAGGTTATTTTGATATGTTTTTTAGAAATTAAAAATATTTTAAAACGACAAAATAAAAGCCCTAATCTTTAATTAGGGCTTTTATTTTACAATTTGTTATTTCTATTAAATTGCCAGTTTTTTGAACTATTTATAAACGCTTTATATCTCGTAAATATTCAGCTATAAACTTGAATTTCTGCTCTAAAATTAAAGCAAGGGCTAGGTGACCAGTCCCGTATTTATAAAAAAGCGATCTCTGTAAATCCGAGTTATTTCAGTGAGATCATATAGTCTTGAGTTTATTTTGAAAATCATATTATAGCTTAGATTGTTTTAGAAAGACAAAAAAGTTTATTTGTTTTCAATAATTTGTTTTTAAGAGCCTTTCATGAAAATGAAAGGCTTTTTTGTTAAAACAAACAATCGATTGTTTTAAGCGAGGTTTTCAGAACTTTACAGACAGTTTATCAGCTAGTTACCTTTTGATGTACGATTTTACTGGGATTTGTTATTTGATATTAGCCTTTCAAACTAGATAATTTTATTTTTTTTTCAAATAGGAATTCAGGATTTTCAATTTTTATGTTTTATTTAAGAATATAGCAATAACGTGTGGTTTTTATTAATGTTGTCTATAACGTTATAGTTGTTTTTGAATTATTGTTGTTTTTTTAAGGCTAATTATGAAGTAAGTTTTTTTTTATGGAGTATTTTTTTTGTACTTATCAATAAAAAATTACACAACCGATTGTGTGTGGAAGATATTTTTTTATATTTGTGATGAATACATTTATTAACTAATGCTGCATTTTAACTTTTAAAGTGTGAAAAACTAACCAACAAAAACCAATTTTAATAATTAAATCAATTTTTATGAATAATTTTTTTATTACAAGTAAATCGAAGTATATAAAAAGCTTCGGTTTTTTGACCCTATTGTTTTTGGTCTCAATGCAAATTAAGGCGCAAACAACAGTTACAGGAACAGTTTCGGACGCGAATGGTCCAATTCCTGGGGTGAATGTTAATCTAAAAGGAGCAAAAAACGGAGTAAGTACAGGTTTCGATGGGAACTATGTTATAAGTGCTCCTTCAAATGGTGTTCTTGTCTTTAGCTTTATAGGTTTTAAAAGCCAAGAAATTACTATTAATGGGCAGACTAAGATCAATGTGCTTTTGGAGGAGGATTCAAGTAATTTAAAAGAAGTCGTTGTAATTGGATATGGTACTCAAATTAAGGAGGCTGTTACAGGATCGGTTGCTTCATTAGGAGGAAAAGAATTAAATGAAGTGCCGGCGGCCAATATTACTCAAGCTTTACAAGGAAGGCTTCCAGGGGTTGAGATGACACAAACTTCTTCTAAACCTGGTGCTGCTATGCAGATAAGGATTCGAGGGACAAGATCTCTTACAGGAAGTAATGATCCTTTGGTCGTATTGGATGGAGTTCCGTTTGCGGGTTCGATTGGAGATATTAATCCTGCAGATATTAAGTCTGTCGATATCTTGAAAGACGCTTCGGCTACAGCTATTTATGGTTCTCGTGGTGCCAATGGTGTAATCTTAGTGACTACTTTAAAAGGAAGAAAAAATCAGAAAGCTACATTTACATACAATGGTTTTAGCGGAATTAAACAGGTTTTTTCAAAATATCCTATGATGGATGCTTCAAAATTTGCCGCTTTACGTGATTATACAGGTTTATATGTGGATGGTGTTGACGAAAAAAGAAATGTAAATACAGATTGGCAGGATTCATTATACGGTTCTGGCGAAATGATCAGCCATGATGTTAGCGTTTCGGGCGGAACTGAAACAGGCGCTTACAATGCAGGTTTAGGATATTACAAAGAAGAGTCGGTTCTTCCTGGTCAAAGCTATGAGCGTTTTAGCCTTAGAGCAGGTTTAGACCAACAGATTAATCGATCTATTCGTATAGGATTTAATACCAATAGCAATTACAGTATTACGAATGGTGATAATATCGGAACAGGGACTATTCTGCAGACTTCACCACTTGCTAATCCGTACAATGCAGATGGCTCTTTGAAAAGAACAGTTAGCATGGCAGCAGATGATCAGTGGGTTTATACTAGACAATCTATTAAAAATTTAGGAGATGCTTATGTTAATTTAAATAGAGCTTTCAGCTCTTACAATAACATTTTTGCAGAAATTAAAATTCCTGGTGTTGAAGGTCTTAAATACAGACTTAACACAGGATTAAATTTGCGTACATCAAATATTGGATATTATGAAGGTCAGGGAGTTTTTGATGTAAATCCAACAACGCTTTCTAATGCTGCGATAACAAATGGCTGGTCAACACAATGGCTGTTGGAAAATTTACTGACTTATGATAAAACTTTTGCAGAGAAACATACGGTAAATTTTGTAGGTCTATATTCAAACGAGCAATATACAGGACAAAGTTCGAGAGTGACTCGAAACGGAATTACTTCTGATGCTTTCCAATTTTATAATTTAGGACAAAGTGAAGAAGAAGCTGTGATTAACCCTGCAGATCAGGATTATACACAATGGGGATTGACATCTTATATGGCTAGGTTAATGTATTCTTATGATAACCGTTATTTCATCTCTGGAACAGTTCGTTCTGACGGTTCATCAAGATTATCCCCAGGCAACAAATGGGTAACTTATCCCGCAGTATCTGCTGGATGGACACTTTCAAATGAGTCATTCCTTAAAGATGTGAAATATATTAATTTATTGAAATTGAGAGCTGGATATGGAGAAACTTCAAATCAGGCAGTATCTCCTTATGCAACTCTAGGAGCTTTAAGTACAAGACCTTACAATTTTGGAAGCAATAATTCAACAGGAGTATATGTTACTGAGCTTCCAAATCCTAATTTAGGATGGGAGTTTTCAACTACATGGAACTATGGTTTAGATTTCGGCTTTTTTAATAACCGCTTATCAGGTACAGTTGAATATTATAAAACAAATACCAAAAATCTATTGCAACGTGTGGGACTTCCATCAACATCTGGCGTAAGCAGTTATGTGGCTAACGTGGGAGAAACAGAGAACAAAGGTTATGAAATCTCATTGAACGGAGTTATTCTTGATAATCCTAAAGGTGTGACATGGTCTGTAGGAGTTAATTTCTATAAAAATGAAAACAAGCTTGTTGCTTTAGCATCAGGTGCTAGTCGTGATGAAGCAAACAACTGGTTTGTTGGATATAATATTAATTCAATCTTTGATTATGAAAAAGTTGGAATCTGGCAGGAAGGCGATCCATATATGTCAATTTATGAGCCAGGGCCAACTGGAATTAATCAGCAAGGTACAGTTGTAGGATCGATTAAAGTGAAATACACAGGAGATTATAACCCTGATGGTTCTCCAACTCGCGCCATTAATGCAAGCGATCGCCAAATTATAGAAACAGATCCAGATTTTCAGGGAGGTTTCAATACCAATGTAACTTACAAAGGATTTGATTTTAATGCAGTTGGTGCATTTAAAAGCGGAGGTGTATTAATAAGTACATTATATGGAGGAGCAAGCTACATGAATCTTTTAAATGGACGTAGAAGCAACGTTGATGTTGACTACTGGACTCCAGATAACAG
>Ga0308157_10002588_pt1 | contig 28930 bp, 20 predicted proteins | sample PhyBR1_FD_201035 | JGI IMG/M metagenome (GOLD analysis project Ga0308157, IMG submission 201035) | Phyllosphere microbial communities from UC Gill Tract Community Farm, Albany, California, United States - DLSLB.R1 | ecosystem: Host-associated > Plants > Phyllosphere > Unclassified | place: USA...
GATCAAGCTTCAGGGGTAAAAATCAATCTTCGATACGGCCGAGCAGCAGGTACTCGATCAGGGCTTTTTGCACGTGCAGGCGGTTTTCGGCTTCGTCCCAGACGACCGATTGCGGGCCGTCGATGACCTCGGCGGCCACTTCTTCGCCGCGGTGTGCTGGCAGGCAGTGCATGAACAGCGCGTCGCTCGCGGCGCGGGCCATCTTGGCTTCGTCAACGATGAAGCCGTCAAACGCCTTCATGCGCTCGGCGTTTTCCTTTTCGTAGCCCATGCTGGTCCAGACGTCGGTATTGACCAGGTGCGCGCCTTCGCAGGCGTCCGACGGGTTGTCGAACCGCGTGTAGCGCGTGGTCGAGACCAGGCTCGGGTCCATCTCGTAGCCTTTTGGGGTGGCGACGTTCAGGTGGAAGCCGAACACTTCGGCTGCCTGCAGCCACGAGTACAGCATATTGTTGGCGTCCCCGATCCATGCAACGGTCTTGCCGGCGATGGAGCCGCGGTGCTCGTGGAACGTGAACACATCCGCCAGCACCTGGCACGGGTGGTGTTCATTGGTCAGGCCATTGATGACCGGCACGCGCGAATTGGCGGCGAAGCGGTCGATGATGTCCTGGCCGAAGGTGCGGATCATGATAATGTCGCACATGCGGCTGATCACCTGGCCGGCATCTTCCACCGGTTCGCCACGGCCGAGCTGGCTGTCGCGCGTGTTCAGGTAGATGGCGGCGCCGCCCAGCTGGTGCATGCCGGCTTCGAACGAGAGGCGCGTGCGCGTCGAGCTTTTTTCGAACACCATCACCAGCGTGCGGTCGACCAGCGGGTGGTACACCTCGTAGGCCTTGAACTTGCGCTTGATGATCGCCGCGCGCTTGATCACGTATTCGAACTCGTCGCGCGTGAAGTCGGAAAACTGCAGGAAGTGCTTGATCGGTGGGGTGCTCGTCATCATAAGTCTGCTCGTGTCTGCTGCGATGTTTGTCCCTTGAATTATAAGGGGAATTTCTTTCCGTTAGGGAAAGTAGTCAGGGCCTTAGTACAGGGTCTGCGCGGATTCATGCAGCAATTGCCCATACAGTTCATGGCGGTGCTTCCAGATCTTGCCGGCTGCCACGGCATCGAGAATGGCGCAGAACGGCTCGGCCAGGTGGCGGCAGTTGTAGTACTTGCAGCCGCCCAGGTAGGGCTTGAACTCGACGAAGGCCCGCTCGAGCATGCCTTCGCTCAGGTGGTACAGGCCAAATTCCTGGAAGCCCGGCGAATCGATGATCGCACCGGCCTTGCCATCGACTTCCGGCAGCCAGTACAGGCGCGTGAAGGTGGTCGTGTGCTTGCCGGTATCGAGTGCGGCCGAGATTTCGCGCACGGCAATGTCGGCGTCCGGGATCAACAGGTTGATCAGCGACGACTTGCCCATGCCCGACTGGCCGATGAAGATCGACGACTGGCCGGCCAGCAGCGGCTTGAGGATCTCGACCGTTTCTTCAGGATGCGCCTGGGCCGAGACCTCGTGCACCGGGTAACCGAGCCGGGCGTACTGCGCAGCGCGCTCCCGTGCGCGGGGCAGCAGGTCGGTCACGTCGGTCTTGTTGAGGATCAGGTGCGCTTCGATGCCGGCCGCTTCGCACGCCACCAGCGAGCGCGACACCAGGTCGTCGGCAAAGCCGGGTTCGGTGGCGATCACGACGAACAGGCGCGAGATGTTGGCCGCCAGCAGCTTGGATTTGTACTGGTCGGAGCGGTACAGCAGCGTGGTGCGCTCGGCGATGCGCTCGATCACGGCCTGGTTCTCGGACGTCCGGACCACGTGGACGACGTCGCCCACGGCCACATTGGTCTTCTTGCCGCGCGTGACGCACTGCAGTTTTTCGCCGTCGATGTCGGCCAGGTAGTGGCGGCCGTGGGCCGCGATGATGGTGCCGGTCAGTTCAGTGGGGGATGCGCTCATGCGTTTTCCTGGTTGAGGTACAGCGCATTGGCTTTCGCGGCGCAGATAAAGTCGTTGTCGGACAGCGCGCTGCCCGCGGAATGGGTGGTCCAGCTGACGCGGCAGGTGGTGTAGCCGACCGTCATCTCGGGATGATGGTCTTCGTGCTCGGCCAGCGTTGCCACCGCATTGACGAACGCGATCGTGGCGCGGTAGTCGGGCAGCGTGAAGGTGCGCACCAGAACGTTGTCGGCCACGCTCCAGCCGGGCACTTCGTGCAGCAGCGTGGCGATGGCCGCCCCGTCGAGTGCAACCCCTTGCCGCGTACAGTGGCGCTGTTCGAGTTTCATGCGGCCGCCATCGTCAGGCGCTTGACCCGGACCGACGCCGGCGGATGCGAGTCGTAGAACGCCGAGTGCAGCGGATCGGGCGTCAGCGTCGACGCATTGTCTTCGTACATCTTCACCAGCGCCGACACCAGGTCGCGGTGGTCGGTGTGCTGCGCAGCGAAAGCATCGGCCTCGAATTCGTGCTTGCGCGACGTGATCGAGCTCAGCGGCGCGAGCACGAAGGTGAATACCGGCAGCACGAGGATGAACAGGATCAGCGCCATGCCGTCGTTCGACGCATTCATGAACGGCAGCACGCCCAGGCCCGTGTAGAACCAGGCCTGGCCTTTCAGGTAGCCGAGCAGGGCGAGGAAGGCCAGCGAGATCGCGAACATCGTCGCTACGCGCTTGACGATGTGGCGCAGCTTGAAGTGACCCAGTTCGTGCGCCAGCACCGCTTCGATTTCCTGTGGCTCCAGGCGTGACAGCAACGTGTCGAAGAACACAATACGTTTGGCCCGGCCAAAGCCCGAAAAATACGCGTTGCCGTGCGCGCTGCGCTTGCTGCCGTCCATGACGAACAGACCGCGCGACGCAAAGCCCACGCGCGTCATCAAGCCATCGATGCGCTGTTTGAGACTGACGTCGGCCAGTGGCGTGAATTTGTTGAACAGCGGCGCGATGACGGTCGGGTAGAACGCAATCATCAACAGCTGGAAGCCGCTCCAGACGAACCACGTGTACAACCACCACAGCGAACCGCTGGCTTCCATCAGCTTGAGCACGACCCACAGCAGCGGCAGACCGATCAGCGCGCCCACGAACGTGCTCTTGACCAGGTCGCCCCACCACAGCCCGGGCGTCATCTTGTTGAAGCCGAAGCGCTGCTCGAGGACGAACTGACGGTACCAGTCGAGCGGCAGGTCGAGCACACTGGCGATCACGGCAAACGCAACGACCAGCACCAGCTGGTGCATCAGGCCGGGGCCGGTGAATGGCAGGATTGCCAGCGACAGCAGTTGCAGGCCGCCCATCAGCGTGAAGCCGATCAGGACGATGGCGCCCCACAGCGTGCCGATCAGGCCGAGCCGGGTCTTGGCGACGGTGTAGTCGGCCGCTTTCTGGTGCGCCGCGAGCGGCACTTTCGGCGCAAACTCGGCCGGCACGCTGGCGCGGTGGCGCGCGATATGCCGGATATGGCGCGCGGCCAGCCAGGTACGCAGCGACAAGGTGAGCAGCAGGAAAACGACGAACAAAACCGAAAACGCGAATGAAGACATTCTGTGCCTGTGAGAAAATGCAGGATTGATTAGGCAAAGAGAGAATTATGTCACAAGCGACACCTTCCGCAGTGCCGGGTACGCCCCAGCGGCCCAATGAATTCAACCTCGTCTGGCTCGACATGGAAATGACGGGCCTCGACCCGGACAACGACCGCATCATCGAGGTCGCCGTCGTCGTGACCGATCCCGACCTGAACATCATCGCCGAAGGCCCGGTGTTCGCGATCCACCAGTCGGATGAAACACTCGACAAGATGGACAACTGGAACAAGGGCACCCACGGCAAGTCGGGCCTGATCGACCGCGTGAAGGCGTCGACCGTGACCGAAGCCCAGGCCGAACTCGAACTGATCGAATTTCTCAAGCAGTACGTGCCGAAGAACAAGTCGCCGATGTGCGGCAATTCGATCTGCCAGGACCGCCGCTTCATGGCGCGCGGCATGCCCAAGCTCGAAGCGTTCTTCCATTACCGTAACCTGGATGTGTCGACGCTGAAGGAACTGTGCCGCCGCTGGAAGCCCGAGCTGGCGTCCGGCTTCAAGAAGCACCAGAAGCACACGGCGCTGGCCGACATTGTCGAGTCGATCGAAGAGCTGCGCTACTACCGTGAGCACTTCATTAAGCTGTGATGCATTAACGCTGATCGGCAAGTTGTAAAGTTGCGCAAGGGCCACTGTCAAACCGGAAAAAGCTGCAATCCGGCAAGCAAGTTATGCGACAATCCTTGCCATGGCCTCGCTCTCCGCTACCGCTTTTTCGGGTGACAGTGTGATGGCTGCGCAGATGCGCAGCCACGACTGGCGCCAGTGCCCGCCCGGCGCACCCGACACCTGGCCGCCGTCCCTCCGGACGGCCGTCGACATGATGCTGCATTCCGCGTTTCCGATGTTCGTTGCGTGGGGGCCACAGCACATCGTCCTGTACAACGATGCCTACATCCCGATCCTCGGCGAGCGCCATCCGGGCGCCCTCGGCCAGCCGTTCGCGGCCGTGTGGCCCGAGGTCTGGCCCGAGCTGCAGCCGCAGATCGAACGCACGATGGCGGGCAAGCCGGTCTTTTTCGAAGATTACGCGCTGTGCCTGCTGCGCAACGGCTATCCCGAGCGCACCTGGTTCACCTTCTCGTACGCGCCGCTGCATACCGACGGCGGCAGTGTCGGTGGCCTGTTCTGCACCGCGATGGAAACGACTGCCCGCGTGCTGGGCGAGCGCCGCGCGGCGTTCCGGCTCATGCTGTCCGACGCGCTGGCAGCGCTGGCCGATCCGGGGGAGGTAATTGCCACTGCCAGCGCGCTGCTGGGCGCAGAATTAAGCGCAGAATCGGCCACGACACGCGTGCTGTATGCCGAGATCGATCCGCTCAGCGGAACGCTGGCCGCACCCTGCCTGTCGGCGCTGGCGGACAGCGCGCCGCGGGCGCAGCCGGACCGCTTCGGTCCCGCAATGATGGCCGCGCTGCAGCAGGGCGACGTCGTGAGCATCCACGACGCCGCCAATGATCCGCGCGCGCTGCAGTCGCCGTTTGGCAAGGACGTGGGTGCCATGCTGGTCGTGCCACTGATGTCGGCCGGCCGCCTGGCCGCGTGCCTGTGTATCGATGCGCCGACGCCGCGCGCATGGACCGAACATGATATCCGGCTGGCGCGCGACGTCGCTGAGCGCACCTGGGCCGCGGCGCGCACGGCGCGTGCGCATGCCATGCTGCGCGAAGAGCGCGACCGGGGCCGCGAGATTTTTGCCAACATCTCCGAAGGCTTCGCGCTGTTCGATCGCAACTGGGTGATGCAGCACATGAACACCGAAGGCTTGCGCATCTGCGCCGTCACGAGCGACGAGGTCATCGGGCGCAATCACTGGTCCGTGTTCCCCGCCATGCTCGACTGCGAGGCCGGGCGCATGTACCAGCGCGTGATGGCCAGCCGCAAGGCGGGCAGCGCCGAACAGTGCCGTGTGTTTCCCGATGGCCGCCGCGTCTGGATCGATCTGCGCGCCTACCCGACCCAGGACGGTGGCATCGCGACGTTTTTCCGAGACATCACCGACCGCAAGCTGGCCGAAGAAAAACTGGTGGAGGCCGACCGCCGCAAGGATGAATTCCTGGCCATGCTCGCGCACGAGCTTCGCAATCCGCTCGCGCCAATCAGCGCTGCGGCCGAGCTGCTCCGGCTCGGCAACGTCGATGCGCGCCGGGTGCACCAGAGCAGCACCATCATCAGCCGCCAGGTGCGCCACATGACGCGGCTGGTGGACGACCTGCTGGACGTCTCGCGCGTCACCCGTGGCCTGATCACGCTGGGCCAGGCGCGCGTGGTGGCGCGCACCGTCATCGAAGAGGCGATCGAACAGGTGCGCCCGACCATCGACACGCGCGCGCAGACGCTCACTGTGCGCCTGCCGTCCGCTGGCGCTGCGGTGCTCGGTGACAAGGCGCGCCTGGTGCAGGTGGTGGCCAACGTGCTGGCCAATGCGGCCAAGTACACGCCGGCCGGGCGCGGCATCGACCTGCGCGCCGACCTGCACGGCAACCGCCTGGTACTGAGCGTGCGCGACGAAGGCATCGGCATGGACCTCGAACTCACCGGGCGCGTGTTCGATCTGTTTACGCAGGCCGAGCGGTCATCGGACCGCGCCCAGGGCGGCCTGGGGCTCGGGCTGGCGCTGGTCAAGCACCTGGTCGAGCTGCACGGGGGCACGGTGGGCTGTTCGAGTCCGGGGCTGGGCAAGGGCAGCACGTTCGTCATCACGCTGCCGCTGCTGCTCGACGAAGCGCCAGACCTGCCGGTGCCGGAGGTGAATGCGCCGGTTGCCGTCACGCGTTTGAAAGTGCTGGTGGTCGATGACAACACGGACGCGGCCGAGATGCTTGGTCTGCTGCTGGCGGCGCAGGGGCATGACGTGGCGATCGAGCACGGGGCGCTGGGCGCACTGGCGCGGGCGCGCAGCATGCGGCCCGATGTCTGCCTGCTCGATATCGGCCTGCCCGACATCGACGGCCACGAACTGGCGCGGCGCCTGCAGCAAGATCCCGGGATGGCCGATTCGGTGCTGGTCGCGGTAACGGGCTATGGGCAGCGACAGGACCGCGATGCGGCGCTGGCGGCGGGGTTTGCGCACCACCTCGTCAAGCCGCTCGATGTTGAGGTATTGCTGGAGGTGCTGGCGGGCGTGTCGGCCAGGGCGGCCGAGCAGCTCGGGGAGAACGTCGGGCAGGATTGACGGCCGGGCCGCCAATCCCACCGGTGCTTATTCAGCGCCGCAGCACTTCTTGAATTTCTTGCCGCTGCCGCAGGTGCAGTCGTCGTTGCGGCCGACCTTCGGCTCGTCGCGCACGATCGTTTCCACCGCCGGCTTGCGCAGTGGCAGCCAGTGGCGGTAAATGGCCGGCACGTTGGCCTCGATCTGCAGCGCCAGCGCATGCACCTTGACCGGATCGTCGACCTCGGCCAGTTCGGCTTCTTCGATTTCGTCCGCGCCCAGCAGGTAGATCGGACGGATCAGTTCCGCGACATCGCTGTCCCAGATCGCATCCCACGAGCCGGCGCGCAGTTCGACGCCTTCCCAGAAGCCCCAGCACCAGGCTTCCGGATCGATCAGGACCTTGCCATCGACCTCGTGCTCGCAGAACAGCGGCTCGAAATCCTTCGGTGCGACCTCGAACGTGATCAGGACTTCGTTCATGAAGCGCATGATCAGGTTGACGATGCGTTCTTCGTCGCGCTTGTTCTTCCATTTCGGCGCCGCGGCCTCGTCTTCGCCCCAGACCATCGGCAGCCATTCGGCCGGCATGATCGATTCCGGGCCGATCGCGATGGCGGTCAGGTAGCCGTGCAGGGTGTCCATCGTCATCGCGTCGTCGGAACAACGGTCGGAGAGCAGGAACTGGTCGAGTTCGTCGAATTCTTTTTCGGAGAGGGGCTGTTCGAGGTGCATGGGGTAGGTGGTCTGTGGCGCGGGCGCGCCTGTTGCGTCAAAGGCGCCAGTGTAACGCCTGCGCCGTCGCCGGGCACGAAAAACCTGCCGGCGAGGCGCTGCTTGCAACGTTTACTTCAGTGAAAAATGATTAACGCTTGGCGTTGAATGCCTTGGTCAGCTCGTCAGCTGCGAACTGCTGGGCTTCCTTGGCCTTCGGCACCACGGCGTCCATGCCGAAGAACTCGTGGGTCACGCCGGTGAAGTGGCGATAGTTGACGGTCACGCCTTCCTTCTTGAGGCGGTCGGCGTAGGCCTTACCCTCGGTCATCAACGGATCGATTTCCGCGGTGATCACGGTTGCCGGTGGCAGGCCCTTGAGCGAGGCGGCCTTCATCGGCAGTGCGTGCGGGCTCTTCGGATCGGCGCCGTAGTGCTTGAAGAACCACGTCATCATCGCCTTGTTCAGCGGCTTGGCGTTGGCGTTCTTCTTGTACGACTCGTTGTTCATGTCGTCGTTCACGACCGGGTAGACCAGCAGCTGGTGCACCGGCATCTGGATTTTCTTTTCCATCGCCATCATCGACACCACGGTCGCCAGGTTGCCGCCAGCCGACTCGCCCGCCACTGCCACGCGCATGGGATCGCCATTGATGCTCTTGGCATTGGCCAGCGCCCACTGGTAGGCCGCGAATGCGTCTTCGGTCTGGGTCGGGAACTTGTGCTCCGGTGCACGGCGGTAGTCGGCCGAGATCACGATCGCCTTGGCCTTCTTGGCCAGGCCGCGCACCGACGCTTCATACACCTTGGTGTCGGCAATCACGAAGCCGCCGCCGTGGAAGTACACGACGACCGGGAACGGGCCCGCGCCTTCAGGCGTGAAGATGTGGATCGGGAAGCTGCCGTCCTTGCCCTGGATCGATTGCGTCTTCATCGTGACGCCTGGTTCCGGTGCCGTGCTCTTGCCGGCGTCGGTCAGTACCTTCTTGACAGCGTCGCTCGGGGTTGGCTGCTTGCGCGCTTCTTCCGGGCTCAGGGTTTCGATTGGCTTTGGCTTCAGGGCCGCCATCGCGTCCAGCACTTTCTGCATGTTCGGCTCGGCCTTTGGCGGCTGGGCAGCGGTTTGTGCAATGGCGGTGCCAGCCAGCAGGCCGGCGGCAAGAGCGATGACGGTCAGAGTCAGTTTTTTCATGGGTGAGTCCTATGCGGTTATTTGTTCGCAGCACCATGTGCGAATACATACATGACATGAAACCTTGTTAGATTGCCACGCTCTGTGCGAGAACGAACACAGCAGTAGTGAAATGTTCGCAATCACCACGCGACCGTGCGCCGCCGTACAATGGGGCATGGATAACCTGAACCCCGCTGCCGCCGACGCCCCGCCAGACCACCCGTACGCGCGCCTCGATCCCGCGACCGTGCTCGATGCGCTCGACAGCGTCGGCCTGTACGGCGACGGGCGCCTGCTGGCGCTCAACAGCTACGAGAACCGCGTCTACCGTGTGGGCCGTGAAGAGGGCGAACCAGTGGTGGTCAAGTTTTACCGGCCAGAACGCTGGAGCGATGAGGCCATCCTCGAAGAGCATGGCTTCGTTGCCGAGCTGGTGGCGCAGGAGGTCCCCGTCGTGCCGGCCATCGAGATCGACGGGCGCACGCTGCACACGTTCGACGGTTTCCGTTTTTCGGTATTCGAAAGCCGCGGCGGGCGCGCCCCGGAGCTGGGCGACCCCGCCGTGCTGGAATGGATTGGCCGTTTCATCGGTCGCATCCATGCGCAGGGCGCCGTCAAGCCCTTCCTGCTGCGCCCGGCGCTTGATCCGGTCACGTTCGGCCGCGAGCCGTTCGACTGGCTGCGCAGCCACGACTTCGTGCCGCCCGAGCTGATGCCGGCCTGGTCGAGCGTGATGGAGCAGGCGCTTGAAGGCGTGGCGCGCTGCTACGAGCGCGCCGGTGAACTGCCGCTCGTGCGCCTGCACGGCGATTGCCATGGCGGCAACGTGCTGTGGACGCCGGACGGGCCGCACTTCGTCGATTTCGACGACAGCCGCATGGGCCCGGCAGTGCAGGATCTGTGGATGCTGCTGTCGGGCGAGCGGCAGGAAATGGTGGGCCAGATGGCCGACGTGCTGGCCGGCTACGAGGATTTCTGCGATTTTCATCCGCGCCAGCTGTACCTGGTCGAAGCATTACGCACGCTGCGCCTGATCCACTACTCGGCGTGGCTGGCGATGCGCTGGACCGACCCGGCATTCCCGGCCGCTTTCCCCTGGTTCAATACCCAGCGTTACTGGCAGGACCGCATCCTCGAACTGCGCGAGCAGGTCGCGTTGATGGACGAGCCGCCACTGTGGCAGATGTAGACGGGTGTGGTAAAGCGCCGAGCTGACGCACGATTGCCACCCAGTTCGGCATAGCACGAGAACCGGTTTTGCCGGATAATCAACCCGACTGCCGCCACAGAGACTCCGCATGGAACCGAACCCAGCCCAACAAGACGACAACGACTTCACGATCGACCTGTCGCCGGCCGCCGGCGCGCTGGCGCCGACCGATGTGGCGCCGATGCCGATGCCGATGCCAATGCCAACGCCGGCCGCTGCCGCGTTTGCGCAGCCGGTGGTGCCGGTCACACCGGTGCTGCCCGCTGCGGCGGAACCTGCCGAATTTACCGGTCCGGGTCGCAAACCACTCGAAATGCGCGAGATCCAGGAAGCGATCGCCCGTGTCGAGGCCGAAGCCAAAGCCAATATGGCGGCCGAGAGCCGCCACCACGCCGAAGCGCGCGCCCGCTCGCTGGCCGACGAGCGCGCCTCGCTCGACGCCGCTGCCGCCGCGGCAGCGCAAGCCAATTCCCAGGCGTCCGAAGACGCCATCGCCGCCAACCGCGAACGCCTCGACTCGCTGCGCGCCGCCGCGCAAGCCTCGAGCGAACGTCTGGAGGCGATCCGTCAAGAGACTGCCGAATTGCGCGCGCGCGTGAAAAGCGATACCGAAGTGCGGGTCGCCACCGAAGCGCGGGCCCGCCTCGAAGAAGAAGCGCGCCGCCGCGCCACGGCGCAGATCGAAGCCGAGGCCGAACTGGCCGCCAAGGCCGCCCGCGCAGCCGATGAACTGGTCGTGCACACCGAGCAGGCGCGCCTGCAGGCGGTCGAACGCATGGCTGCCGTCGAGGCGGCGCGCGAAGAAGTGCAGCACAACGCCAGCGCCGACGCCCGTATCGCCATCCTGGCGCGCGAGCGCGAGCGGGCCGAACGCTCCGCGCGCCAGACTGCCGAAAAGCTGGCCGACGCCGAAGCCGAAGCCCTTGAACTGACCCAGCAGCGCGAGCGCGCCGACCAGATCGCGCTCACGTCAGCCTTTGCCCGTGCGGCGGCCGAAGCGCGCGCACTCGAAGAAGCGCGCGCCTACGCCCACATCGAGCAGGAACGCGAGGCGATCGCGCTGGCCCAGGCCGAGTCCGAACGCGTGGCCGGCCAGTCGCTGCGCATGCGCCTGCAGACCGAGAAAGACATCCGCGACGCCGCCGTGCACCGCGAGCGGCAAGAGCAGATGGCCGCCTCGAGCGCCGCCGCGCGGCGCGACGCCGAGACGCGCATCCTGGCTGCGACCGAAGCGCGCATCGAGGCCGACCGCAAGCTGCGCCTGGTGGCCGAAGACCGCGCCCGCGCCGAAGAAGAAGCGGGCGAGCAGGTGCAGGCGCGCCTGGAAGCCGAAGCACAGGCGGCGCTCGACGCGCGTGCGCGCATGGCGGCCGATGAAGCGGCTACGGCCGCAGCGCAGCGCGAGGCCGAAGAACACCGGCGCGAGCGCGTGCTGGCCGACGAGCGCGCTGCGCTGGCAGAGGCGGCAGCCGACGCACAGGCAGCATTGAATGACGACGACGCGGCGGCCCTGGCGCTCGAAGCATCGCAGGTGCAGTTGCAGCAGGAGGCTGCCCAACTGGCAGCGCAGCGCCGCGAGCAGGCCGAACACCTGGTGCAGGCCGAGCAGGAGCGCACCGCCGCCGAGGCGCACGCCCTGGCGGCACTGGAACAGAAAATCGCGGCCGAGCACGAGCTGACGCTGGCAGCCCAGGCACGCAGCGAGGCCGAAGCGGCAGCAGCAGCGGCCCTGCAGGCGAAGGTCGAGGCCGAGCGGCGCATCGAAGAAGCGCAGCGCGCCGCCTGGGAAGCGCAGCAGGCGCAGGCCGACGCGGCCATCGAAGAAGCATCGCAGGCCGAGGCCGCCGCCGCCGCCCAGCAGGCCCACGCGCGCCGCGCCGCCGAGCTGGCGCAAGCCCAGGCCGAGCGGGCCGAGGTCGAGCAGCAGCAGGTGGCGCTGACCGAGGCGGCCATCGCTGCCGAGCGCGACGCGACGCGGGCCGCGCGCGAAGCGCTCGTGCTGGTCGAGCGCAAGCTGGCCGCGCAGCGCGAACAGGCTGCCGCCGACACCCGCGCCAACGAAGCGCAGGCGGCGCGCCTGGCCTCCGAACAGGCCGCGGCGCAGGCGGCCGTGTCGCGCGCCGACGCCGAGCAGGCGCAGGCCGAACTGGCACGCCAGCGTGAGCTGGCCGAGCTGACCGCGGTGCAGGCAGCACTTGAAAAACGCGAAGCGCAGCGGGCGCTGCTCGAACACGCGCAAGAACACGCCGAAATGCAGCGCAAGGCGGCGCATGCGACGCAGCAGATGGCCGACGCGCGCAAGCAACTGGTGAATCTGGAAAGCCGGCGTCAGGACGACGACGCCGTCGAGCTGGCAGCGACGCAGCGCGCCATCGGCGAGCGCAAGGTCGAAGCAGGCCAGCGCTCGGTATCGGCCGACCTGACGCGCGAGGTGCTGGGCCGGTTCAAGCAGTCGCAGGCACGGGCCGACGATACATCGGCGGCGCAGGCGGCGGCGAGATTGGCGGAAGTGATTGCGACCCAGCGCGAGCTCGACCCGGATCGCAAACCATAACGGGGGCGGGCGGTCCGCCCCCTGTGCTTATTGTGCCGGCGCCTGTTCAGGCAAACCCGGCGCCTGGCTTGGCGACAGCGGATTGTCCGGGCCGCCGGCCACTTTCGACACGAAATACTCGGTCTCGCCAAAGCACGTGGTCGGCACGCCCTTGTGCTGGTCGTACGTCAGCTGCACGCGCTTGCCCATGCTGGCCAGCAGGGCCGGCACCACGGTTTCGTCGCGCACCGTAAACACGAAGCGCTCGGGAATCGCGCCCGGCATGCTCGACAGCAGAATCTCGCCTTCCCACGTTTTGCACAGCCAGCCGCGCTTGGAGAATTTCTGCAGGTAGCCGGCCCGTTCGCCTTCCGAATACGACCAGGTCAGTGTGAACCAGGTATAGCCTGCAGCCAGGACAGCAACGACGGCGATGAGGATGAGCAGGATGGCGGAAGTGCGCTTGGGCATGGTGGTCGGCATGGTTGGGGCTGGTCGATCAAGAAAGTGGGCAGGGTTGGCAAACGGGCAGCGCAAACGCGGTGCGCGCCCATTCTGCCATGCCTTGCCTTAATCGCAAACCGGGATTCCTGACAACGAAGGATTCAGCCTGTCAGGGCGTCTTGTGCGGCCAGGCGCCGGCGATGCCGTATGGATGACCACAGCGACACGAGAATGAACGCCAGCCCGGACAACCCCGTGAACCACTCGGGGATGTGATAGTGCACGCTGGCGAACATGATCAGCGCCAGGATGCCGATGGCGTAGTGCGCGCCGTGCTCCAGATAGACGAATTCCTGCAGCGTGCCCTTGTAGACCAGGAACACGGTCATCGAGCGCACGAACATGGCGCCGATGGCCAGCCCCAGCATGATGATGACGACATCGTTGGTAATGGCAAACGCGCCGATCACGCCATCAAAGCTGAACGATGCATCGAGCACCTCGAGGTACAGGAAGCCCCCGATGCTGCCCTGCGAGATCATCGCGCCCACCGACGGATCGTGTTCCTTCGCTTCGAGCAGGTTGCTGAGCCATTTCACGGCTATATAGATCAGCACGCCCGTGACGCCGGCGATCAGCACTGCCAGCTTGCGCGCCTCTGGCATCATGCGCATGGCGACGACCACGCACAGCAGCGTGAGCAGCACGGCCAGGCCTTCGGTGCCGTACTTGCCCACCTTCGCTTCGAACCAGTGCAGCCAGTGCAGCTCCTTCTCATCATCGAACAGAAAGTTCAGGAACACCAGCATCAGGAAGGCGCCACCAAAGGCGGCGACCTCGGCATGGTGCGCCGTCAGGTTGCGCGAATACTCGTTGGGGTTGTTGATTGCCATGTGCCAGACATCCGGCAGCCCCAGCCCGGTTGCGGCCGCCACGATCACGAGCGGAAACAGCAGGCGCATCCCGAACACCGCCACCAGGATGCCGACGGTGAGGAACAACTTGCGCCAGAATTCGTTCCAGTGCTTGAGCACCGAGGCGTTGACCACGGCATTGTCGAAAGAAAGCGACACTTCCAGCACGCCGAGGATGGCCGTGATCCACAAGGCTTGCAGCAGCCCGGGCCAGCCCCGGTGCGCATAGCCCCACCAGCCGGCGAGCACCATGAGCACTGCCGTTACGACGAACGACCACCGGAAATGCCGCATATGCGCCTCTTGTGTGCAGGTACCTGTTGGGACAATATTACCGTGTCCCCGCCAAAATGGGCCGTACCGAAAGTCGCCCGTCGAGCCTTGCTTCTGAGATAATTCTGCCCAGCATTTTTCACTCTAAGACATCATGGAAATCATTTATCTCGTCACACCGGTACTGACCTGGATGGTAGTCGGTCCAATCAAGTTTTTCATTTCCAGTGTGCGCTACCGGCGCTGGGCCTTCGATCTGGTCGGCAACGGCGGCTTTCCCAGCAACCACAGCGCCGTCGTTTCCAGCATGGCCACCCTGATTGCGCTGCGCGAAGGCATGGGCCATCCGGCATTTGGCGTGGCCGTCACGCTTGCTTTCATCGTCATGATCGACGCCAACAGCCTGCGCCAGCACGTCGGTCGCCACGCCGTCACGCTGAACCGCCTGCATGACGGCAAGGAGGATTATGTGATCCTGCGCGAGCGCATGGGGCACACCCGGTTCGAGATCGCCGGCGGCATCCTGACCGGCATCGGCATGGGCTTTCTGATCTACACCGTGCTGGGCGGTTTCTAATGTATGTACGGGATGCGTGCGCCGCGCATCCCGCTGGACGTCCGGGCGTCCATCGTCTGTCCGTTTTTTATGGCATTCCATCCCGGACGGAATGCAGCTCATCGCCAGATTCCGCACTTCATCCATCCAATTCCGCAAACCACAGGATCGTCAATTGACGCTGCTGGAGACCTCCTGAATACTGCGCGCTGGATGTATCTGAACTTATTTTTATAAAAACACCGAGTCCATTTCCGGAGAACCACCATGCTGCGCAAAACACTCCTCGTTCTAGCCATCGCATCAAGCCTAGTTGCTTGCGGCAAAGATTCCAAAGCCCCCGAGGGCAAGGACAACAAGCCGACCCAGCTGACCGTGGCGCAGGAGGATGTCTTGACGATCCAGAGCGCATCGGTGTCGTCGGGCCCGGTGATTACCGGCTCGATCGAGCCCGAGCGCCGCGCCGACCTGCGCGCCGAAGTCTCGGCCATCGTGCTGCAGGTGCTCAAGGAAAACGGCGAACCGGTCAAGCGCGGCGACGTGCTGGTGCGCCTCGACGAAACCTCGATCCGCGACACCCTGATGTCGGCCGAAGACATGCAGCGCGCCGCCTCGCTGGCCGTCGACCAGGCCAACCGCCAGCTCGAGCGCCTGAAAACCCTGACGGCGTCGGGCATGACGTCGGCCAAGGCGCTCGACGACGCCGAAATGGCGCGCAACAACGCCATGAGTGAACTGTCGAGCTCGCGCAGCCGCGTGGCCACCGCGCGCCAGCAACTGGCCCGCACCACCGTGCGCGCGCCGTTCGACGGCATCGTTTCCGAGCGCAAGGTCTCCAATGGCGACACCGCCACCATCGGCAAGGAACTCGTCAAGGTCATCGACCCGACCAGCATGCGCTTCGAAGGCGCGGTCTCGGCCGACTCGGTCAGCACCGTCAAGATCGGCCAGAAGGTCAACTTCCGCGTCAATGGCTACGCGGACCAGACGTTTGCCGGCGTGGTCAGACGCATCGATCCGGCCGCCAATCCGGTGACGCGCCAGGTCGAGGTGCTGGTGGGCTTTGTCGACAATGCGCAGCCGCGCGTGGCCGGCCTGTACGCCGAAGGGCGCGTCGACGCAGCCGCGAGCGATGCGCTGATGCTGCCCGAGAGCGCGCTGGTGCGCGTGGGCGACGCCAGCCACACCTGGCGCATCAAGGACAAGACGCTGTCGAAGGTCAAGCTGGTGGTCGGCGCGCGCGACGCCCGCACCGGCAATGTCGAGATCAAGCAGGGCCTCGCGGCCGGCGACGTGGTGCTGCGTGCGCCGACGTCGAACCTGAAGGACGGCCAGAAGGTCGACATGCCGAACGCCCGTGTGGCCAGCGCCAATGGCGCAGCTTCGGGTGCCGGCGCAGTCCAGGGCAAGTAAGCCCAGGAACACCAAAGGAAAACCCACCATGTTCCTGTCCAATTTTAGTGTCAAGAAACCGGTCGCGACGATCGTCATCATCGTCGCGATGATGGCCATCGGCCTGCTGGCCCTGTCCAAGCTGAAGGTCAACCAGGAGCCGGACGTCGAGATCCCGATCATCGTGGTCGACATTCCGTATCCGGGCGCTTCGCCCGAGACCGCCGAGCGTGAAATCACCAACCGCCTCGAAAAGCAGATGCAGGCGATCCAGGGCGTCAAGGACGTCAATTCCAACTCCTACGAAGGCGGCGCCTCGATCTGGATGGAATTCGACTTCAACCGCGACCTGATCGAAGCATCGGACGACGTGCGCAATGCGATTGCCGCGGTGCGCTACAAGCTGCCGATCGAGATGCGCGAGCCGGTGCTGCGCCGGATCGATCCGTCGGCCCAGCCGATCATGTCGCTGGCGCTGTCGTCCAGCACCCAGAGCCACGCCGAAATCTCGCGCTACGCCGAAGACGTGCTGGCCGACGAATTCCGCGGCATCGATGGCGTCTCGACCGTGGTCGTCAACGGCGCGCTGCGGCGCGAGCTGTCGGTACTGCTGCGCGCCGAGAAGCTGAGCGAATTCAATGTCTCGGCGTCCGATGTCACCAACGCGCTGCGCAACGGCAATACCAATGCGCCGGTGGGCAAGCTGCGCAGCGAACTGGACGAAAAAGGCATCCGCCTCGTCGGCCGCATCGAACGTCCCGAAGACTTTTCGCAGATCGTCGTCAAGCGCAATGGCGACCAGATCGTGCGCCTGAGCCAGGTGGCCGAGATCCGCGATGGCTTCGCCGACGTGAACACGCTGTCGGTACGCAGCGGCAAGCCGAATGTGGGCCTGCAGATTTCGCGCTCACGCGATGCCTCGACCGTGTCGCTGGCCAAGCGCGTGCACGAAGTGGTGGCGGCGCAGAGCAAGCTGCTGCCGGCCGGCACCGAACTCGAAGTCGTGCGCGACGGCGGCAAGGATGCGCAGTCGAGCCTGAACAACGTGATCGAAGCGCTGGTGCTGGGCGCCGTGCTGACCGTGTTCGTCGTCTATGCGTTTCTCAACTCATGGCGCTCGACGCTGATCACCGCACTGGCCCTGCCGACGTCGGTGCTGGCCGCATTCATCGCCGTCTGGCTGTGCGGCTTCACGCTGAACTTCATGACGCTGCTGGGCCTGTCGCTGGCCATCGGCGTGCTGATCGACGATGCGATCGTGGTGCGCGAAAACATCGTGCGCCATATGGAGATGGGGTCCGACCGCCGCACCGCGGCGCTCGAAGGCACCGCCGAGATCGGCATGGCAGTGGCCGCGACAACATTCTCGATCATGGCCGTGTTCGTGCCGGTGGCGTTCATGCCGGGCGTGTCCGGCGAGTGGTTCCGCCCGTTTGCCCTTACCGTGACCTGCTCGGTGATCGTCTCGCTGTTCATCTCGTTCACGCTCGACCCGATGATGTCGGCTTACTGGGGTGACCCACCGGATCACCACAGCCGCCCGAAGACCGGCATTGGCGCCGTGCTCGACCGCTTCAATCACTGGTTCGACCATCAGGCCGACCGCTACGGCCGCGTGATCGCCTGGGCGCTGCATCACCGCCGTGCGATGGCATTCCTGGCAGTCGCCAGCCTGATCGGCGCGCTGGTCATGCACCATTTCTTTGGCGGGTCGAGCTTCCTGCCCAAGCAGGACTCGGGCAACCTGCAGATCGAGGTGCGCACGCCGGCCTCGTCGTCGATCGAATATGCGCGCCGCAAGCTCGAAGCGGCCGCCGTGCTGGCCCGCACCTTGCCTGAAACGAAGGACACCAACAGCAACGTCAAGACCAGCGGCGGCACGATCTACGTCGACATCGGCAAGCGCAGCGAGCGCAAGCGCACCGCGTCCGAAGTCGCCGTCGAACTGCGCGCCAAGATCGCCACCCTGGTCGGCGCCGAATACACGGTCATCGATGACCTGTCCGGCGGCGGCAAGCCGGTGCAGGTGGAATTTACCGGTCCCGATTCGCGCAAACTCATGGAGCTGACCACCGCCTACATGGAAAAACTGCGTGAAGTGCCGGGTGCGGTCGACGTCGCGCTGTCCGAGCAGGATCCGAAGAACGAGCTGCAGATCGTGCTCGACCGGGGGCTTGCCAATGCCCTGGGCATTTCGGTGGGCGATGCGGCGCAGTCGCTGCGCGTGGCGTTTGCCGGCATCGAAGTGGGCGACTGGGTCGATCCGACCAGCGAAACCCGCGACGTTGCCGTGCGCCTGCATCCGGACGACCGCGTCAATACCGACAGCATCGAGCGCCTGCCGATTCCGGTTACCGGCACCGGCATGATGGTGCCGCTGGAGCAGATCGCGTCGATCACGATGGGCAAGGGCCCGTCGGCGATCCGTCACAAGAATGGCGAGCGCATGATTACCGTGTCGGCCAATGCCCAGGGCCGTTCGGCCGGCGAAGTCACGACCGACGCCATGAAGCTGGCGCGCACCTTTGACTTCCCGCCGGGTTATGGCCTGGCGCTGGGCGGTTCGGGTGAAGATCAGGCCGAGCTGTTCAAGGAGATGCTCATTGCGCTGTTCTCGGGCATTGCGCTGATGTACCTGATCCTCGTGATGCAGTTCGGTTCGTTCACGGCGCCGATCGGCGTGATGCTGTCGTTGCCGCTGTCGCTGATCGGCGTCGTGCTGGCCCTGATCATGACCGGCAACACGCTCAACCTGATGAGCATGATCGGCATCCTGATGCTGATGGGTCTGGTGGCCAAGAACGCGATCCTGCTGCTCGACGCCGCCAGGGCGCTCGAGCACGAAGGGATGGACCGCGAAGAAGCGCTGATGGCGGCCGGGCGCAAGCGCCTGCGGCCGATCCTGATGACCACCTTCGCGCTGATCGCCGGCATGCTGCCGGTGGCGCTGGCCCTGGGCGACTCGGGCGAGTTCTACCAGCCACTGGCGATTGCGATCATCGGCGGCACGATCACCTCGACCATCCTGACGCTGCTGGTGGTACCAACCTTCTATGACAGCATCGAGATTGCGCGCGACCGCATGGTGGCCAAGTACGGCCGCCGCGCCGAGCACCGCAATGCATTGGTGGCGTTCCTGATGACGTTTGTCGAAGCCATCCTGGCGCTGACGCTGGTGCGCCTGGTCTACCGGCTGATCATGCGTCTCGTGCAGTTGGTGACGGGTCGCGGCCGTGCCAAGGTGGCGCCGGTCTGATCCCCCGGGGCAGGGCGCCGCACGCGCCTTGCCGGATTTTCCGGACACGGCCAGTGATGACTGGCCGTGTTTTTTTATGCGTAACTAATGGTTGCGTTATCGGGGTTGTGAAATAGCACCCCGGCAACCAACGGACGACGGGTTATGGTCTAATAGCGGCTGTTTTGCCATGCACTTTGCAATTGAGCAGCATGTGCAACGGTGGCGTGCCTGTGCACGACGCCACGCCGCATTTCCTTTTCTTCCGTAAGGTCCAGCCCCATGCCCGCAGCCCAGCCCATCGCCTTGTCCGTCAACGACGACATGAACTGGCTCGCAGGTGGGGGCGAGATGGGCGAACTGATTCGCAGCATGGATTGGTCGGCGACCCCGCTCGGACCGCTGTCCGGGTGGCCGCAGAGCCTGCGCACATCGGTCAGCCTGTGCCTGTCGTCGACGTTTCCGATCCTGGTCTGCTGGGGCCCGGACGACATCCAGATCTACAACGACGCCTACCGCCCGATCTGCGGCGACCTGCATCCGGCAGCCATGGGCGCACCATTCAAGGTGGTCTGGGCCACGGCCCTGCCGGTCGTGGGAAATGCCTTCGAACTCGCGCACCAGGGCTCCGGTGCGTACATCCGCGACCAGCAGATGTTCCTCGACCGCAGTGGCTACCTCGAAGAAGCCAATATGACGTTCTCGTTCTCGCCCATTCGCGACGAGTCGGGCGCGATCGGCGGGATCTTCCATCCGATTACCGAAACCACGGTCCAGGTGCTCAGCGCGCGCCGCAGCAAGGGCTTGCGTGACCTGACCGCGAGTCTGGCGGGCGTGCGCTCGATCGGTGACATCGGCGCGCAGCTGGCCAGCCACTGCGCGCACATGACGGCGGACGTGCCGTTCATGCTGTTCTACCAGATCGATGCCGAGGCCGGCACGCTGGCGCTGCGCGGCAGCGCCGGTCTGGCGGCGGGCAGCGCATTGGCCCCGCTGGGAACCGCCTTCGACGACAACATCTGGCCATTTGCCCGCAGCAGCAGCTCGCATACGGTCGAGCAGGTCGACGACGTGGCTGCGCGCCTCGGGCAGGTCGCTTGCGGGCCTTACCAGGACGCGCCGCGCTCGGCGCTGGTGCTGCCGCTGACCTTGCCTGGCCAGCAAGAGCTGTTCGGCTTTGTCGTGGCCGGTGTCAGCGTGCGCCGCGCGCTTGATGCCGAATACCGCAATTTCTACGCGTTGCTCGGGGCGGCCGTCAATACTGCCGTGGGCAATGTGATCGCCTACGAGCAGGAACAGCGCCGCGCCGAAGAACTGGCCCAGATCGACCGTGCCAAGACCGCGTTCTTCTCGAACGTCTCGCATGAATTTCGCACGCCGCTGACGCTGATCCTGGGCCCGCTCGACGATGCCCTGGCCGATGCGCCCGAGTCGATGAATGCGATCCAGCGCCAGCGCGTCGAGCTCACCCACCGCAATTCGCTGCGCCTGCTCAAGCTGGTCAATTCGCTGCTCGACTTTTCGCGCATCGAGGCCGGCCGCGTGCAGGCCAGCTACGTCCCGGTCGATCTCACGCGTCTGACGGTCGACCTGGCCGGCGTGTTCGAGTCGGCCATGGCCAAGGGCGGCCTGGACTACACGGTCGATCTGCAGGCGCTGGCCCAGCCGGTCTTCGTCGACCGCGACATGTGGGAAAAGATCGTCTTCAACCTGCTGTCGAACGCCTTCAAGTTCACGCTGCACGGGGGCGTGACGGTGACCCTGCGCGAACATGCCGGCATGGCGCGCCTGTCGGTGCAGGACACCGGCACCGGGATTCCCGAGCACGAGCTGCCGCGCATGTTCGAGCGCTTCCACCGCATCGTAGGTGCGCCGGGGCGCACCTACGAAGGCACGGGCATCGGCCTGGCGCTGATCCAGGAACTGGTGCGCCTGCATGGCGGGACGATCGCGGTCTCGAGCACCTTCGGCGAAGGCACCCGTTTCGACGTCGACCTGCCGTTTGGCGACGCGCACCTGCCGGCGGATCGCATCGTGCAGGCGCCGGAGGCGCTGGCCGACCGCCAGCGCCTGGGCGCGGCGTTCGTCGAGGAAGCGCTGCGCTGGCTGCCAGATACGGAAGAGGGGGCGGCGCCCGCGCCGGTGGCGGACACGAACGCTGCCGCGTCGCATGAGGTGCAGCCTGACGCGCGCCCGCGCATCCTGGTCGCCGACGACAACAACGACATGCGCGCCTACCTGAAATCGCTGCTCGAACCGCATGCCGACGTGCGCGCGGTGGCCGATGGCCAGGCGGCCTATGAGATGGCGCTGCTGGACCCGCCCGACCTGCTGCTGTCGGACGTGATGATGCCGCGCCTGGACGGCTTCGGCCTGATCGCCAAGGTGCGCGCCAGCGAGCTGCTGCGCCATCTGCCGGTCATGCTGCTGTCGGCGCGCGCGGGCGAAGAAGCCAAGGTCGAGGGCCTGCAGGCCGGCGCCGACGACTACCTGGTCAAGCCGTTTTCGGCCAACGAGCTGCTGGCGCGCATCGGCACCCAGGTGGCGCTGGGGCGAGAGCGGCGCCAGAACGCACGCGATGCGCAGGCGCGCGAAGCGCATGTGCGGGCACTGATCGACGCCTCGCCCGCGATGCTCTGGACCACTGACAACGACAGCCTGTGCACCTACCTGAGCCGGCGCTGGTACGACTACACGGGCCGCACGCCCGAGCAGGACCTGGGCATGGGCTGGCTCGAGAACGTGCATCCCGACGACGCCGCGCGCTCGGGTGAGATCTTCCTGGCCGCCAGTGCAGCGCGCGAGCCGTTCTCGTTCGACTATCGCCTGCGCGGCCAGGATGGCAGCTACCGCTGGTTCATCGATGCCGGCCTGCCGCGCGTGAACGCCGCCGGGGAGCCGGACGGCTATGTCGGCACCGTGATCGATGTCCATGCGCGCAAGCTGTTGCAGGAGCGCTTCGAGCGCGTGTCCGAGGCGGGCGATATCGGCGTCTGGTACGCCGACGTGCCGTTTACGCATTTCCAGATCAACGCCGAGATGGCGCTGCACTTCGGTATCGACATGGGGCGCGCCGCTGCGGTGAGCGAACTGCTGGCGGCGGTCGATCCGGAAGACCGCGACCGGCTGGCCGAGAGTGTCGAGCACGCCGTGCGCGCCGGCGCGCCGCTGGACCTCGAATTCCGCACCCGTGTTGCCGCAGCGGACGGCGGCGATGGTACGCCGCGCTGGTTGCGCGCCATTGGCTGGTGTGGCCTGGACAAGAATGGCCAGCCCGAGCGCTTCGACGGCGTCACGCTCGACATCGACAGCCAGAAGCACGCCGAGCAGGAACTGCACCGCCTGGCGCGCGAGCTGGGCGCGAAAAACCGCGCGCAGAGCGACTTCCTGTTTACGCTCGCGCACGAACTGCGCAATCCGCTGGCGCCGATCCGTTCGGGGCTGGAGCTGATGCGCATCGGCGCGGCCAGCGGCGACGTGCAGGCCATCATGCGGCGCCAGGTCGATCACATGGTGCATCTGGTGGACGATCTGCTCGACATGGCGCGCCTGGCCGAAGGCAAGGTCACGCTGCGCTGCGAGCGTGTGCTGCTGGCCGACGCGGTGCGCGAAGCCGTCGACATGAGCATGCCGCTGGTCGAGCGCGGCCGCCACGCGCTGGCCGTGCACCTGCCGGACGGTCATGTCGGCCTGCACGCCGACCGCCATCGCGTGGCCCAGATCCTGAGCAACCTGCTCAACAACGCGGCCAAGTACACGCCGCCGGGCGGGGCGCTGGAAATCCGGGCGCAGATCGCGGGCGATGAAGTCGCGATCTCGGTGCTGGACAACGGCATCGGCATCGCCGCCGATGCGCTCGAGGGCGTGTTCGACATGTATGCGCAGGCCCATGCGGGCGCCGAGATGGCACAGGGCGGCCTGGGTGTTGGCCTGAACCTCGTACAGCGTCTGGTGAAGCTGCATGGCGGCCGGGTGGCGGCCACCAGCGCCGGGGTGGGGCAGGGCAGCCAGTTCACGGTCTGGCTGCCGCTGCCGGCCGACAGCGCCGCGCCGCCGCCAGTCGTGGCCGATGCGGCGCAGCTGGCAGCGCAGACCGACCCGGGCGTACTGCGTATCCTGGTGGTGGACGATAACGTCGATGCGGCCGAGACGCTGCAGGCCCTGCTGGAGATGAACGGCCACACGGTGACTGCCGTGCACGACGGCGCCTCGGCGCTGCTGCAGGCGGCAGCGCTGGTGCCGCAAGTCGTGTTTCTCGATATCGGGCTGCCCGACATGACCGGCTACGACGCCGCCGAAGCGATGCGGCGTATCCCCGGCATGGAGACATCGACGCTGATCGCACTGACAGGTTGGGGCGCGGAGCAGGACCGCAAGCGCTCGAGTCAGGCAGGGTTCGACCATCATCTGACCAAGCCCGCCGATTTTTTGATTGTGGAGCAATTGATCCGCGATGTGGCGGAGCGCACGCCGGTATCTGTTCCGACGCTGTCACAAAACAAACAGCCCGGCTAAAAAGCCGGGCTGCGCTGGTGCACCGAACCCGCCCCAGGCTGCAGGGCGCTGTTCGGCTGGTCGACCGCGATTACTTGCCGGTCGTGCCGGTTGGCGGCGTGGTGGTGCTGGTTGGATCGGTGGTTTGTGGGCTGGTGGCGCCTTCTGCGGTGCCGGTCATGCCCGTGGTGCCGGTGGCGCCAGTCGTGCCCATGGTGCCTGCTGCGCCCGACGTGTCGGTCGTGGTGCCGGTGGTGCCGGCAGCAGCGCCCGTACCCATGTCGCCCGTACCGGTGGTGCCGGTGCCCGTGGCGCCAGTACCGGTGTCACCCATGGTGCCGGTGGCGCCCGAGGTACCGCTAGGCATGGTAGCCGAGGTGTCGGCCGGAACGGTGGTGGTGGTCGCTGCTTCGTCTTTCTTGCATGCGCCCAGCAGGGTTGCCAGCACGGCAGCGGTCAGCAGGATTTTTGGTGCCTTGGTCATTGCATTCATTTTTTACTCCTCGATTGACGTCTATTTGTGTGCCGCAGAGCCCGGAATCATTTTGGGACATTGCGGCGCCAGGTCAGTTCCACTGTGACGCGATGGTCGCTGGTGAAACGTTGAGGGTACCGACGCAATACGCGGCCCCAGTGCGTACTTCTGTGAATCTGTTTCGACTTCAATGTGTATCAATGCATCTGTGTCAATTAGACCGCAAGCCCGACAGCTGGTTCGTTAGATACCGCACACTTACGGGAATCGGTAACATTATTTACACACATCGTGTGACCGCCAGTGGTCTAGGTTCCCAGGTGTACATCACCCGCCACGGGCATGGGACCGGTCCCTTTTGGCTTGTCTTGCCGGCCAAGCTGTTCCAGTAAAACAGGTACCTCAGCGGCAAGTTCCCGGGCCAGATAGCCGAGCGTACCCAGCTGCTCCGCGAGCCGGTCACCGGCGCGTGCATGCAGCGCCACGCCCCAGCAGGCCGCCTGCGCTTCGGTGGCGCCGCGCGCCAGCAGCCCGCCGATGATGCCGGCCAGGACGTCGCCCGAGCCGGAACTGGCCAGCCCGATATTGCCGGCGCCCTCGTGCTGCCACAGCGTGCCGTCCGGCGCGGCGATCACGGTGCGCGCGCCCTTGAGTGCGATGACGGCGTTCCAGTCGCGCGCCGCCGCCAGCGCCGGCGCATCGGGCAGGCCGACGATGCAATCCTTGTCGATGCCTGTCAGGTGCGCCATTTCACCGCAATGCGGCGTCATGATCACGGGCCGCTCGAAGCGCATCGGCTTGCCCTTCGGCCAGTGCTCTGGAGGATGGAGCAGGACGTCCATCGCGCAGGCGTCGAGCACCAGGCCCACGTCGGCCTCGACCAGGCGCGGCATCAGTGCATGCACCAGGCGCGCCGTGCTCGCCTCGTCGCGCATGCCGGGTCCGACCAGCACGGCATTGACGCGATCGGCCAGCGGGTCCAGGCTGGCCACGGCATCAAGGCTGAAGCCATCGGTATCGTGTTCAGTCAGGCCGATCACGCGCGCTTCGGGCATCGCCAGCGCGACCAGCTGCGCGACACTGGCGCCGGTTGCGATCGTGAGCTTGCCGGCCCCGGCGCGCAGCGCGGCCGTGGCCGCCAGGATGATGGCGCCCGGCATTTCGCGCGAGCCGCCGATGATCAGGATATGGCCGCGCATTTCCTTGTCGCCCCCGGTGCCCGGCTGCGGCAGCGGCCAGGCGGCCAGCATGGCGGCGTCGACGTCGTGTACCTGGTTCTTGTCCATGTCGGGTGACCTCAGGCGTTGGGGGCCGATGCGACGTCCTTGGCCGCCGTGACCGGTGTGCCAGTCTCTTCCAGTGGCGCGACAAAGTTAACCAGGCGCAGCGCCAGATCGCCGCGCTTGCCTGCCTCGGGATCGAATTCGTACGATGTGACGGAGCAGTTGGGGACATCGCCGCTGCGGTCGAATTCGAGGATCTGCGCTTCGGTGAGGTGCTCGAACAGGTAGCGGAAGCAATTGACCGTGACCTGGTGCGCAACGATCAGCACGCGCTCGCCGCTGAAATCGCGTTCGAGCGTATCCATGACGCTGCGCAGGCGCAGGATGACGTCGCACCAGCTTTCGCCGCCGGGGGGGCGGAAATAAAATTTGCCGACGTGGCTGCGCTGCTCGTACAGGTCGGGGAAATGATGCGCGATGCCGTGCGTGGTCAGGCGGTCGAGCACGCCGAATTCCTTTTCGCGCAGGCGCTCGTCTTCGAGGACGCACAGGTTGTCGCGGTCGAGGTGGCGCATCACGAGGTTGGCTGTTTCGGTGGCGCGCACGTACGGCGAATGCAGCACGACCGTCGGGCGCTGCGCTTCGGGGAGCGATGCGAACCAGACGCCGAGGGCGTCGGACTGGCGCTCGCCAAGGTCGGACAATGGCACGTCGACGTCGCGCTCGGCGATGTCGATGCGGTGTCCTGCTGCTGCTTCAGCCAGGTCGCGGGCGACGTTGCCGGCGCTTTGTCCGTGCCGCACGACCCAAATTTCCTGTGGCCATTTTTGTTCCATGAAGTCCGCCAAAAAGTTAACTTGGCGTCATCATAGAAGGTTTCATGACGGCCTCAGCGCACGATTGTTCCGTGCACGGAAACCGCCCTGCGGCATCAGACGGCCCGCGCCTCGCTGTCCAGGTTGATGTCGGCATCATCGTTGAACACGCGCATATCGGTCTGCCCCATGACCCGGCTGGTGACCGTGCCGGCGGCGATGGAGCCGCTGACGTTCAGCGCGGTGCGGCCCATGTCGATCAGCGGTTCGACCGAGATCAGCAGGCCCGCGAGCGCCACCGGCAGGTCCATCGCCGACAGCACGATCAGCGCCGCGAAGGTGGCGCCGCCGCCCACGCCGGCCACACCGATCGAGCCGAAGGCGATGATCGCCAGCAGCGGCAGCAGGAACGCGGCCGTGAACGGATCGACGCCGACCGTCGGCGCGATCATCACCGCCAGCATGGCCGGGTAGATGCCGGCGCAGCCGTTCTGGCCGATCGTGGCGCCGAACGAGGCGGCGAAGTTGGCCGTGCCTTCGGGCGTGCCGAGGCGCGCGGTCTGCGTGGCCACGCTCATCGGGATCGAGCCGGCGCTGGTGCGCGAGGTGAACGCGAACACGAGAACAGGGAAGATCTTCTTCACGTAGCGCCAGGGCTTCAGGCCGGCCGCTGCGACCATCGCCAGGTGAACGCAGAACATCAGCGCCAGCGCGGCGTACGAGGCGACCACGAAGTTGAGCAGGCCAAGAATGTCTTGCCAGCTCGAGCTCGACACGACCTTGGCCATCAGCGCGAACACGCCGTACGGGGTCAGGCGCAGCACCAGCGTGACCATGCGCATCACGATCACGTGGGCCACGTGCACGAAGCTGCTGAACGACGTGAAGACTTCCGGCTTCTTGCCGGCGATGCCGGTGGCCGAGACACCGATGAAGATCGCGAATATCACCACCGCAATGGTCGAGGTCTTGCGCGCGCCCGTCATGTCGAGGAACGGGTTGGCCGGGATGAAGGACAGCAGCAGCGACGGCAGCGACAGTTCCTTGGCCGCGGCCAGGTTGCCCTGCATGTACTCGCCGCGCGCGACTTCGGCCGCGGTGGAGGTCAGGCCGACAGCCGTCAGGCCGAACAGCTTGGCCATCAGGATGCCGATCGAGGCGGCGACGATGGTCGTGATGAGCAGGATGCCGATCGTGAGCGTGCTGATCTTGCCAAGCGACGAGGCATCGCGCAGCTTCAGGATCGCCTGGATGATCGATACCATGATCAATGGAATGATGATCATCTGCAGCAACTGGACATAGCCGCTGCCGATCACGTTCAGCCATGCATTGGTGGCCTTGATCTCCGGCCCACCCACGTCATACATCACCTGCAGCGCGGCGCCGAGCACGACGCCAAGGCCAAGGCCGGCGAACACCCGCTTGGTAAACGAAACATGATTGGCCTGCAACCGGTACAGGAAAACGCAGACGGCCAGGGCAATGGCCAGGTTGAGCAGGACGGGAAGTGTCATGGGGGCTTCGATGGGACGGCGTGGACAATCATGTCATTTTATCGACAAAGTTGCCTGTTCACAGTGCGCTTGTCATTTTTGCCAGGGCGCAGCTTGTACTGGCGGCCATCACCTGTTGCGGACCAGCTACGGTAATACCGACTTGTATAGGGAACTGCGCAATCTCATATCCAATACTTCCCACAGGTCAGGCAAAGTTTCTATAATCCAATAAAGCACCCCCTATCCCTCCTCACGTCAGCCCAGCGAACATGTTCAAACATCTCAGCATCAAGTCGCGCCTCATTTTCGTCATCGCGTTTCTCGCGGTCGAGCTTATCGCAGGCGCCGTCATCGGCATCTACAACCTCGGCACGGCCAACGCCGAGCTCAAGCAGATGTACGATCGCCGCCTGGTCGGCTTGAGCCAGGCAGGGGAAGTCACCCAGCTGATCACGGCGAACCAGCTGACCGTTGCGAAAGCCGTCAACCTGGAAGATGCCGGCCAGCGCAGCGCCGCCATGGACACCGTCACCGCAACGAGCGCCACCATCAACAAGCTGTGGGGCGAGTTCACGCAGATTCCGATGAGCGAGAAAGAGCGCGCGCTGGTCGGGGAGATCGCTGCGGCGCGCAAGGCGTTCCTCGATGGCGGCCTGCTGCCGGCAGTGGCGGCGATTCGCGCCAATGACAATGCGCAGGCGATCCAGCTGCTGAACGGGCCGATGACGCAGTTGTATGCACCGCTCAATACGCTGGGCATCCGGCTGATCGAAGAACAGCAGGCCGCGGCGCTGACCGAATACCAGGCCTCGCAGGCTACTTTTGAGCTGGTGCGCGCGGTATGCCTGGCCGGCCTGGCCTTTGGCCTCGTCATGGCCGCGCTGGTCGGGTACCTGCTGGTGCGCGCGATCGTGCGTCCGATCGAGCAGGCCGTGAAGATCGCCGGCGCGGTCGCCCAGGGCGACCTGACCCAGACCATCGAGGTCACCTCGACCGACGAAACCGGGCGCCTGCTGCAGGCGCTCAAGGACATGAACGATTCGCTGGTGCGCATCGTCGGCCAGGTCCGCACCGGCACTGACAATATCGCCACCGCTTCCAGCGAAATTGCGGCCGGCAATCTGGATCTGTCGTCGCGCACCGAGCAGCAGGCCGGCTCGCTGGAAGAAACCGCCTCGTCGATGGAAGAACTGACGTCGACCGTCAAGCAGAACGCCGACAACGCGCGCCAGGCCAATGCACTGGCCA
>Ga0308157_10002589_pt1 | contig 28930 bp, 25 predicted proteins | sample PhyBR1_FD_201035 | JGI IMG/M metagenome (GOLD analysis project Ga0308157, IMG submission 201035) | Phyllosphere microbial communities from UC Gill Tract Community Farm, Albany, California, United States - DLSLB.R1 | ecosystem: Host-associated > Plants > Phyllosphere > Unclassified | place: USA...
GCAAGCGCGAGTTCTACGAAAAGCCGACCCAGGAACGCAAGCGCAAGGCCGCTGCTGCCGTGAAGCGCCAGCTGCGTCGTTCCTCGCGCGACGTCACCAAGCGTCAGCGCCTGTACTGATCGTACGCAGCTCCTGAACGGAGGGCCCCGGCCTTCCGTACTGGGGTGAAAGCCGGCACGCGCAAGCGTAGCCGGCTTTTTGCGTTCCAGACGTCAGCAATGATGATTGTTACCCCCTATTCCCGACCCAAAGAGGTGCTCCATGAGCCTGAAGCAACAGCTGACCGATGACATGAAGGCCGCCATGAAGGGCGGCGACAAGCACTCGCTGGGCGTTATCCGCCTGATCAACGCCGCCATCAAGCAGCGCGAAGTAGACGAGCGCATCGAGCTGGATGACGCCGCCGTGATCGCCGTGCTGGACAAGATGGTCAAGCAGCGCAAGGACTCCGTCACCCAGTACGAAGCCGCCAACCGCGAAGACCTGGCCGTGATCGAGCGCGACGAAATCGTGGTGATCGAGCGCTATGTGCCGGCCAAGATGGGCGAAGCCGAGATCCAGGCCGCGATCAACGCCGCCGTGGCTGAGACCGGCGCCGCCAGCGCTGCCGACATCGGCAAGCTGATGGGTGTGCTCAAGCCCAAGCTGGCTGGCCAGGCCGACATGGGGCTGGTGTCCAAGCTGGTCAAGCAGGCCCTGGCCGGCTGATCTGGCTGCCAAGTGGCATGCAACAAGGCCCGCTTTGAGCGGGCCTTGTTGTTTCCGCCCCCTGGCGTTCTCGCCCCTCCGCAGGAGCGCTGCAGGTCGCAAAACGCGCAGCAACCAAACAACTGCGGCGCTGGTTCGCTCGACCAGTCCAACAGAGAGCAAAGGCGCCCCCATCCGCCCGCCGGGCACCTTCCCCCGCAAGCGGGAGAAGGGAATAGCCAAAACCAAAACCGGAGCAGGAGCAGGAGCCACAGCTGGGGCCTGGGCCGGTGCCAAAACCAAAACCGCCAAGCCAGACCCAAAGCAGGGACGCTCCCCCAATTCACCCGGGCCGAAGCCCGGCTTTGCTAGAAAAGAGCCCTGCCTTCACCCGATATCGCTGATGCCCGTACCACGCCCCCATCTGGACAAGCTCAAATCCCGTCTGGAACTGCTCCAGCAAAGCCTGCCTGCCGCCCTGGTCCGCCGCTTCGTCGAAACCGACGTCATGACCCAGGCGGCCTCGTTGGCCTTCTATACCCTGCTCTCACTGGCGCCACTGCTGGTCCTGCTGCTGTGGTTGACCGCCTCTCTGTACCCGCCAGCGCAGCAGACACTTATCGACCAGATCGGCTCGTTGGCCGGCCCCAGCGTGGCCGAGGTGGCGCGTACGGTCATCACCAATGCCACCTCCCAACCCGACCTGGGCTCCTTCGCCGGCATCTGGAGCCTGATCCTGTTGTTCGTCGGTGCCACCGTGGTGTTCGCGCAGTTGCAGGCGGCACTGAACCTGATCTTCCGCAGCGATTCCAAGCGCTTCGAGGGGGTGCTGGGCTGGCTGAAGAAGCGGGTGTTCTCCGCTGGCGTCGTGTTGGCACTGGGCTTCCTGTTGATCGTGTCGATGGTCGCCACCACCGCCCTGCAGGTGGTGTTCTCGCACCTGCCCTCGGCCTTGCCGGCGGTGGGCTACCTCACCACCCTGCTGCTGTATGCGCTCGGCTTCGCCTTTCTCTACCACTACCTGCCGGACCGGCCGGTGGACTGGCGCCAGGCCTTTCTCGGCGGCGTCATCACCGCAGTGCTGTTCGCGCTGGGCCGCTATGCGATCGGCCTGTACATCGCCAACGCCGCCCCGGGCAGCGCCTACGGCTCGATGGGCACCCTGGTGATCATGCTGATCTGGATCTACTACGCCAGCGTGGTGTTTTTTGGCGGTGCATTGATCACCGCCGTGATCGATGAGCGCGCATATGCGCGGCGCAAGCTGAAAGCAGCGGCGGAAGTTGATGCCGGGGCTGTGGAGTGAGGTAGAAGCAAGGGCAACAGCTGCTCTACCCCTCCCCAGCCCTCCCCAGCCCTCCCCAGCCCTCCCCTTGTCTGCGGCAAAGGGAGGATTGGGGAGGGGTAGCTCTGCGCCTTTGACTGAAAACCATCAAGCCCAACCCGCAACCAGCAGCACCCCAGCCTAGTACACTGCCCGTTCCCCTTTTCATCGCGCCCCCGCCCACCGGCGGCGCTGTTCAATGCCGCATGGCCCGACTTCCCGACGCATTCATCGACGACCTGCTGGCCCGCACCGACATCGTCGAGGTGGTGGGCACGCGTGTGCCGCTCAAGCGCCAGGGCAAGGAATACGCTTCGCGCTGCCCGTTCCACGACGAACGCTCGGCCTCGTTCACGGTCTCGCCGACCAAGCAGTTCTATCACTGCTTCGGCTGCGGCGCGCACGGCACCGCGATCAGCTTCCTGATGAATTACGACCGCCTCGAGTTCCTCGATGCGGTGGAGGAACTGGCCAAGCGCGTGGGCATGGAGATCCCGCGCGAAACCAATACCCGCACGCCCCAGCAGCAGGACGACAGCCGCGACCAGTACTCGGCGCTGGATGCCGCCACCCGCTTCTTCCAGAAGCAACTGGAAGCCAGCGACAAGGCCCGCGCCTACCTGGACGGCCGTGATGTTGATGCCGATACCCGTGCGCGCTTCTCGATCGGCTACGCGCCGGACGGCTACAGCGCGCTGAAGGATGCGCTGGGCAAGGACGAGCGGCGCATGAAGCTGCTCGAACGGGTCGGCCTGTTCTCCAAGAACGATCGCGGCCATGTCTACGACAAGTTCCGCGACCGGGTGATGTTTCCGATCTTCGACCGCCGTGGCCGGGTCATCGCCTTCGGCGGCCGGGTCATGGAAAAGGACGACGGCCCCAAGTACCTCAACTCACCGGAAACCGCGCTGTTCCACAAGGGCCGTGAACTCTACGGTCTGTGGCAGGTGCGCCAGGCCAACCAGAAGATCGAGCGCTTGATCGTGGTTGAAGGCTATATGGACGTGGTCAGCCTGTTCCAGTTCGGCGTCACCCAGGCGGTGGCGACGCTGGGCACGGCCACCACCCCCGACCATGCCGAGCTGCTGTTCCGCAATGCGCCGGATGTGTACTTCTGCTTCGACGGTGACGCCGCCGGTCGCCGCGCAGGTTGGCGTGCACTGGAGTCGGTGCTGCCGCGCATGAAGGATGGCCGCCAGGCCTTCTTCCTGTTCCTGCCCGATGGCGAGGATCCGGACACCATCGTGCGCAAGGAAGGTGCCGAGGCTTTCGATGCGCGGCTCAAACAGGGCACGCCGCTGTCGCAGTTCTTCTTCGATGAGCTCAGCCGCGAGATCAACCTGGGCACGCTCGACGGCAAGGCACGCCTGGCCGAACGTGCCAAACCGATGCTGGCGCAGATCCCCGATGGCGCCTTCGGTGACCTGATGAAGCAGGAGCTGGCACGCCTGACCGGTATTGGCAGTGTCAGCAATACAGCTGCGCCTGCGCCACGCCCGCCGATGCGCAACAACGCGGTACCGATACAGAAGCGCAGCCTGGTGCGCGCAGCCATCGCCATCCTGCTGCAGCAGCCCTCGCTGGCCATGAACCTGGAAGGCCACCACGCGATAGCCGGCCTGCGCCTGCCAGGCATCGAACTGCTGGTGGAGTTGCTGGACCTGGTGCAGCAACGCCCGGACATCAGCACCGGCGCCCTGCTGGAACACTTCAACGAGCGCGAGGAACAGGCTGCGCTGCACAAGCTGGCCGCACAGGAATTGCCGGGTGATGAGGCGATGTGGGCGCAGGAACTGCAGGACGCCGTGCTGCAGCTGGAAAAACAGCTATTGCAGCAGCGCCTGGACGAGCTGCAGGCCAAGCAACGCCAGCAAGGCCTCGATGACACCGACAAGTACGAACTGCGTGAACTGCTGAAAACCCGCGCTACCCTGCGCCTGTAATCCTCACCCCGGAGCTTACGCATGAACATCCATCGCCTGCCGCTGCTGTCATGCCTGCTGTTCTCTGCCGCCGCCTTTGCCGGCGATGCCACCCTTTACCAACCGCGTCCGGGCCTGACCACCGCCGGCCAACCCAGCGCGCAGCAGCTGCGTGATGCCGCCGCCAACGGCGTGACCACGGTGATCGACCTGCGTCGCGCCGATGAAGATCGCGGCTATGACGAGGCGGCCTTGGCCGAACAACTCGGGCTGCGCTATGTGCGCCTGCCCATCGCGGGTGCCGGCGACATCACCGAAGCCAACGCGCGCACGTTGGACCGCATCCTCAAACAAGGTGACGGCAAGACCTTGCTGCACTGCGCCTCGTCCAACCGCGCTGGCGCACTGCTGTCGGTGATCGACGCGCGCATCAACGGTGCGTCGGTCGATGACGCCCTCAAGCGCGGCCGCGATGCCGGGATGACCTCGTTGGAGCCGGCTGCACGCGCAGCTTTGGAAGCACCCACACCCTGATCAGGAGGCCTTGCCGACATGACCCGCTGGTGGTCGCGACTGCGACCGGACAACTTCACCCTCGCCCTGCTTGCCACCGTCGCCCTGGCCACCGTGCTGCCGCTCAGCGGTGCCGCCGCCAAGGGTTTCGACCGCTTCACCGATGTCGCCATCGCCGCGCTGTTCTTCCTGCACGGTGCGCGCCTGCCGCGCGAATCCATCATTGCCGGCCTGCTGCATTGGCGCCTGCATATCACCATCCTGGCCTGCACCTTCGTGCTGTTCCCGCTGCTCGGACTGGCAATGAAGCCGCTGTCCGGCTGGGTGCTGACGCCGGAGCTGTATATCGGTGTGCTGTTCCTGTGCGCGCTGCCATCCACCGTGCAATCCTCGATCGCTTTCACTTCCATCGCGGGTGGCAATGTGCCGGCGGCGGTCTGTGCGGCCTCCCTGTCCAGCATCCTTGGCGTGTTCCTGACGCCGCTGCTGATGACCGTGCTGGCCGGTTCGCAGGGCGGCATGGCCAACCCGCTGCATGCGGTGGGCGCGATCATGCTGCAGCTGCTGGTGCCCTTCGTGCTTGGTCATCTGCTGCGGCCGTGGATCGGCCGCTGGGTCGATCGGCAGCGTCCGCTGCTGCGTTATACCGACCAGGGCACCGTGCTGCTGGTGGTGTACGCGGCCTTTGGTGAATCGGTCAGCGAAGGCCTGTGGAGCAAGACGCCTCCACTGTCGCTGTTGGCTGCCGCCTTGGTGGCGGTGGTGCTGCTGGCCATCGCCATGCCCGGCATCACCTGGCTGGCACGGCGCCTGGGCTTCAACCGCGCCGATCAGATCACCATCATGTTCTGTGGCTCCAAAAAAAGCCTGGCCACCGGCGTACCGATCGCCAAGGTATTGTTCGCCGGTGGCAGCCTGGGCGCGATCGTGCTGCCGATCATGATCTATCACCAGATCCAGCTGATCGTGTGCTCGGTGGTGGCGCAGCGGTATGCGAAGCAGAACGCTGGAACAACGCAACAATAAGCGGCACCCGCTTTGCAGGAGCGGCGTAAGCCGCGAAGCCACAGCGTCACCCGAACGCAGCACCGTACGCTGCGATCAGATACTTCCCGGCTGCATATCCGTCAGCCGCCGGAGAGACCGCCCGCTTCGCGGCTTATGCCGCGTCTACTGCGCGGCTTCCTCTGCGTTCAACATGCGAGCAACGGTGAAGCGCGGCAACCACACCCGAAGATCGTAGTCGCGATCATCGGCACCATCCTGCCGGGGTGAAGGACCGTCGTAAGGAATCAGCGGTATCCGGCCGCATCCCAGCCCCGGCCGGCAACCCCAGATGTTCCCTTCGCGCGCACCAATGCGCACGTTGTAGGGGGCCAGATCCTGCAACAACGCCGTCATCGGCGGGTACGCCAGATAGCGTGGCTGCTTGCGCATGCCATGCACGTTTCCGGTCAGTACCAGCATTCGGCCATCGGCAGGCAGCGCTCTGAAGCGCGCGCGAAGTTCCTCCGCCATCGCCGCATCTCGTGCACCCGGCTTGGGCGATCCCGCGCCAACTGCCCGATCGAAACCGAATACCTGGATATCGTTGCCTTGTTGGCTCAGCTTTCGTACTGCATCGATCAGCGCCAGCATTTCTTCACTTCGCCGCCCGTCGTGAAACCGGGGTGTGATGTTCCAATACGGGGATGCGCGCAGTGCCCCAAATGCCAGGGGGCCACCATCGGACTGCAGGTAAGCAGCCAACGCTGCGTTCTCGGACGTGGGCAATTCCAACGCCAACTGCAGCGGCCTGTGATCTGCGATGTAGGACGCTACAAGCTCCTGTACAAAACCAGGTGTTTCGTGGGTTCCATGCTGCTCGCCCAGCACCACCAGACGGTGGTCTGCCAAATAACTCCGGATCTGCGAAACCGTCTCAACCGCGCGCACGGCACCCGTGACCGCCAGCAACATCAGCAGAACTGCAATCCTCGAAAAAATGGCATGCATCCTTGCAGCGTCTCGCTTGAGCTTGCCAGAACACTGACAGCAGCAGGCAAGGGAATCAATCCACCGTCGAGCCATGGCACGGTCCGTTCGCCGCTGCCTCCTGAAAACAGCGACCTGGCGACTTACGCCGCTCCTGAGGTGCGGCAGTGGAAATGAAAAGGCCGGCATTCGCCGGCCTTTCATTACTGGATCACAACCAGGGCAACAGCCAATGGTCGACCATCAGGAAGGCGAACAACGCCATCAGGTAGACGATGGAATAGCCGAACATCTTCATGTTGAACATTTCGTCCGGTGGGTTCTGCATCTTCCACGCATACCAGAGGAACACGATGTTCAACACCGTGGCGCCGCCCAGGTAGAACATGCCGCTCATGCCGATTGCCACCGGCAGCAGGCTCACCACCGCCAGTACCACCGTATAGGCCAGGATCTGCTTGCGGGTGTGTGGCACGCCGTGGGTTACCGGCAGCATCGGGATATCGGCCTTGGCGTAATCGGCACGGCGGAAGATCGCCAGCGCCCAGAAGTGCGGCGGGGTCCAGATGAAGATGATCAGCACCAGCAACGAGGCATACGCCCAGTCCGAGCTGCCCTGCATGCCGGTGATCGCGGCCCAGCCCAGCAACGGCGGGGTTGCGCCGGCCAGGCCACCGATAACGATGTTCTGCGAGGTCGCGCGCTTCAGGTAGACCGTGTAGATGACCGCATAACCGATCAGCGAGGCAAAGGTCAGCACCGCGGTGATCACGTTCACCCAAAGCACCAGGATCGTCATCGACAACGCGGTCAGCGCAGCGGCGAATACCAGCACCTGCCGCGGCGAAACCTTGCCGACCACCAACGGACGCCAGGACGTTCGCGCCATCTGTGCGTCGATGCGTGCATCCAGCAACTGATTGATGGCCGCCGCAGCCGAGGCTGACAGCCAGATGCCGATGAAGCCCAGGACGCCGGTCACCACCTGCGCGGTGGTCGGCAGGCCCGGGATGGCCAGGCACATGCCCACCAGGGCGGTGAACACAATCAGTGCCACCACCTTCGGCTTGGTCAGGTCCCAGTAGTCACGCCATGTTGTCTGCATCATTCACTCCGGGGCGCGCAGCCGCGCCAGCAGCGTGACCAATACAAACAGCAGCGCAACCGCACCACCGCTGTGCATCACTGCCACCGCCAGCGGCAGCGCCAGCTTGACGTTCAGCACGCCCAGGGTGACCTGCAACAGCAACAGCACGATGACCGTCGTGGCCCAGCCACGCATGCCCGGCAATCGGAACATCCGCACTGACAGCACCAACAGGTACAACGCAACCAGCACCGCCATCATCCGGTGCGCCATCTGGATGGCGATACGCGAGGCACCATCCAGCACCCCCCCTTCGTAATCGACCCCGATGCCGCGCCACAGGGTGAAACCTTCGCTGTAGTTCTGCTGCGGCCACCACTGGCTGACGCAACGCGGAAAGTTGTCCAGCGAAGCGCTGCCGCCGCCACAGGCCAGCGCTGCGTAATTGGCACTGACCCAGCCACCGAGTGCAATCTGCAATACCACCAGCGCCACCGCGGCACGCAGCCACCAGCGCAGGCGCGGCGCCTCGGCCAGGGTGATCGGCAGATGCGTGGCCTTCCAGGCCATCCACACCAGCAGTGAGAACATCGCCATGCCGCCCAGCAGATGTCCCATCACCACGATCGGCTTGAGCAGCCAGGTCACCGTCCACATGCCCAGCAGGGCCTGGAAGATCACCACCGCCAGGGTCAGCACCGCCGCACGCGCCAGATCGATGTTGGACCAGCGCAGCGCCGCCAGCAGCAGGATCGCCTCGCCGCCGATGGCCAACACGCTGGACGCCACATGTTCGCCGCGCATGTACAGCGGTATGGCGATGGCCACCAGCACCGAGGCGGTGACGATCTGCGCGATGCCGTGCTTGCGCCGGCGTGCGGCCAGCAAGGCCAGCGTCAGTACCTCGACACCGAGCAGGCCGGCCAGGAAGCGGTGGACCTGCTCGCGCCAGGCCTTGTGGGTTTCCAGCGGGCGGATCTCGCTGGCCACGTGCTGGGCCGCCTCCATCTGCGTCTGCGGCCAGGTCACGCGGCCATAGCAGGTGGGCCAATCCGGGCAGCTCAGGCCGGCATCGGACAGGCGCACGAACGAGCCGAACATGATCGTGCTCGCCGTCATGATCAGTGCGAACCACGCCAGTCGGTGGAAATTACGGTACAGCGCCGGACGCGCGGAGGCATTCATCGAACGGAACTCACATCAGTTTCAACAGCTTGGATAGATCGGCCCGCAACCCACCCGGCTCAAAGCCCGGCGCATAGCGGAGTACCACAAAGCCATTGGGATCAATCACATACACCGGGATGCCGGCCGGGTCATCAATACCCGGCAGCTTGGCCCGGAACGCAGGCTGGGGCTGCAGCACCTTCAGTGCCGGCGTGGCGGCCACCTGTTCAGGCGGCGTGCCCAGCCACAATATCTCGACATTATCCGCGTTATGCCCGAACAACTGCCACACCTTGTCCAATTGCTGCGACAAAGTGACGCAGGCCGGTGCGCAGTTCGCCTGCGGTGCCAGCAGGATGCGCCAATGGCGCTCGCCGGGGTTCCAGTCGTAGGCCTGGCCATTGGCCAGATGCAGCTGCTCGCTGCGCAGGTCGACCGCCGGCTGCAGCAGCTCGCCATGGTGGCGGTTGATCTGCGGTGTCCAACCGGAGAAGCGCAGGATGCCGGCCAGCGCCATCGAACCGAAGAACATGGCGAAGATCAGCAACAGCACCCGACGGCCGCGGTTGCGGGTGGCGAGCTGGTCGGGGGTGAGTGCGTTCATGGTTGAGGCCGGGATTGGGGATTGGGGATTGGGGATTGGAGATTCGGGATTCGGGATTCGGGATTCGGGATTCGGGATTAGCAAAAGCAGAGACAGAGGCAGGTACAAGGGCTTGAAGCACCCCTCCCCGACCCTCCCCTTCACCTTCGGTGAAAGGGAGGAGGAAATTCAACGGCAACGGCAGGGACCGAGGCCAAGGCCAAAGCGACGGCCAGGCGATCTGCCCCCTCCCTTTGGCGTAGCCAAGGGGAGGGCTGGGGAGGGGTGCTTTGGCTTTGGCTTTGGCTTTGGCTTTGCTTGTGCTCCAAACCAATCTCCAATCCCGACTCCCCATTCACGGCCTCACCCCCCACCCCCCAGCTTCCTGCGCCTCCTGAACTGCAGTACCAGCGCAATCAGCAACACCGCCAAGGCCATGGCGAACCATTGCACCGCATAACCAAGATGCCGCGAAGGAGGCAAGGTATTAGGCAGCAGGTCCAGGTCACGCGCGTATCCCAACGGCATTGCCGGATCCAATCGAAGCACCTTCGGCGCCAGGACAGTGCCATCCAGCTTCAGTTCGGCAGCAATCGCCGCCAGATCGATGCGCGTGGCCAACCAGGTCTGCCGCTGTGCGGCCGGGATCAGTGCAGGACCCAGGGCAATGCCGGTTGCCGGCGCCGGTGCCCACAGGCCCTGCACAGTCTGCGTGCCCTGCAGCGGGTTGATGTTCGGCATGCTGCGATCCGCCGGCAGTGGCAGCCAGCCCAGATCGACCAGCACCGTCGTACCGCCGGCAGCGCGCGCCAACTGGTAGATCTTGATGCCGGCGCGGCCGTCGCGCAGCTGGTTGTCCAGCAGTACCGTACCCGGCAGGAATTGCAGCCGGTCCGCCACCCAATGCAGGGCGTCCGGCGCGGCGGCAGCCTCGGCAAGGCTGACCGCAGCCTCGCGCCCCGGTGGCAACTGCGCGAGCAGCGCTTCCTTCTCGTGCATGCGCTGCAGCTGCCAGCCGCCCAGCGCGCAGAACAGCGCCGCTACCAGCAGTGCCAGGGCCCATCCGAAAATGGCCGTGTGCTGTCGCGTCATGACAAGCTGCCGCCAAGCGGGTGATATAGCACTGCCTTCCCACCGAACGAGCCACGCATGAATGATTCGTTGAAGACCCTGCTGGTGATCGCGTTCTTGATCGTCATCGTCTGGAATCTTGGAGCCGGCCTCTATTACCTGATGATCGATCGCGGCCAGACCAAACGGACGGTCAATGCGTTGACGCGGCGTATCGCGCTGTCAGTGGTGCTGATTCTTCTTGTCGCGCTGGGCATCTATACCGGGTGGATCAAGCCGCATGGTGTTGGCGGCTAAGGCCGTGATTGGAGATGTGGGGATTCGGGATTTGCAAAGTCGCTCCCCGCGATCTCCCAGATCGCAGTGCGCTAACAATCCCCAATCCCTGCTCACCAATCCCCGCCGTCAAAGCACGTAGACGAACAGGAACAGCATCAGCCACACCACGTCGACAAAGTGCCAGTACCAGGCAGCAGCTTCAAAACCAAAATGGTTGTCGCGGGTGAAGTGGCCCTTGGCGGCGCGGAACCACATCACCGTCAGCATGATCGTTCCCAGCAGCACGTGTGCGCCGTGGAAACCGGTCAGCATGAAGAACGTCGAGCCGTAGATGCCCGAACCCAGGGTCAGGTTCAACTCCTTGTAGGCGTGGATGTATTCCTCAGCCTGGAAGAACAGGAACACACAGCCCAACGCCACCGTCGCCCCCAGCCAGATCAGCAGCTGCTTGCGATTGCCCGCCTTCAGCGCGTGATGGGCGATGGTCAGGGTCACGCCGGAGGTCAGCAGGATCAGGGTATTGATCAGCGGCAGGCCCCAGGCCGGGATGGTCTGGAAGGCGCCGCCGATATCGGCCGGGCCGTTGGTCGGCCAGGCGGCCGAGTAACCGTCCCACAGGTACTCATTGGTCAAGACGCCATGGCCCTCACCCCCGAGCCACTGCAGGCCCATGTTGCGGGTATAGAACAGCGCACCGAAGAAGGCGGCGAAGAACATCACCTCGGAGAAGATGAACCAGATCATCCCCATCCGGAACGAGCCATCCACTTGCCGGTTGTAGTTGCCACCCACCGATTCGCGGATCACATCGCCGAACCAGAGGAACAGGGTGAACACCAGCATCGCCACACCGGTGAAGAAGGTCCAGCGGCCCCAACTGGCGTCATTGAGCCAACTGGCGACCCCGACCATCATCACCAGCATCGCGATCGATCCTACAAACGGCCATTTGCTGCTGCTTGGCACGAAGTAGACGTTGGGATCATGCGTGTTATGGGCCATGGCGTTGCTTCCGGGTCCGTGATCAAGGGGCTGCATGGGCAACGGTCACGGCGGTTGCCGGGGCCAGCTGCTCGGTCAGCGCATCATTCTTGTAGAAGGTGTAGGACAAGGTGATCGTATTGACGTCGGCCGGCAGGTCCGGGTCGACGATGAAACGTACCGGCATCTCGCGCTTTTCCCCTGCCTGCAGGGTCTGCGCGGTGAAGCAGAAACATTCGGTCTTGTTGAAGTAGCCCGAGGCCCGTGCCGGCGCCACCGAGGGCACCGCGCTACCAACCAGCGCGCGTTCGCTGTCGTTGCGGGCGAAGTACAGGGCCTCGTTCAACTCACCCGGCACCACGTCCATCGTCAGCTTTTCCGGATGGAAGGCCCAGGGCAGCTTGGAATTGACGCCACCATCGAATTCCACCCGCACCGTGCGCTTGCTGTTGGCGGCATGCGTACTCGTGCCTTGCGTGGTGGCGCTGCGTTCAAGCCGCACACCAAACACTTTTTCGCAGGCGATGCGGTACAGCGGCACCAGCGAGAAGGTCAGCACGAACACCGCAAAGGCCACGCCGATCAGCCGGCCAAGGCCGGCATTGGGCTTGGGTGCGGGCGCCGGGCTGCTCAACTCGCCAACACACCGGACAGGATGAAGCCGACATACACCGCCACCGCGATCAGCCCAACCACCACCGCAGTACGCCGTGCGCGCCGCTGCCGCACTGCCAGTTCATCAGCCTGCAATTGCTTGTTGCTGCTCATCGCGGCCTCCTCAATGGGTTACGTCGTCATGCGCCAGATCGCCCGGCTTGATGACCGGCGGCACGGTGAAGGTATGCGCCGGCGCTGGCGACGGGACGGTCCACTCCAGTCCCTTGGCACTTTCCCAGGCACGTGCTTCGGCGCGCTTGCCGTTGCGCAGTGAGGACAGCAGGATGCCGGCCATCAGGAACGGGGTAACGAACATGCCGAACGCGCCGATCGAGCTGATCAGGTTCCAGTCGGCGAACACCGGGTTGTAGTCCGGGATACGCCGCGGCATGCCGGCCAGACCAAGGAAGTGCTGCGGGAAGAACAGCAGGTTGACGAACACCATCGTCCACCAGAAATGCACCTTGCCCCAGAACTCGTTGTACATGCGACCGGTCCACTTCGGCCACCAGTAATACACCGCCGCGATCAGTGCCAACACCGCACCGGTGACCAGCACGTAATGGAAGTGCGCCACCACGAAATAGGTGTCGTGGTACTGGTAGTCGGCCGGCACGATGGCCAGCATCAGGCCGGAGAAACCACCGATGGTGAACAGGATCACGAAGGCGATGGAGAACAGCATCGGCGTTTCGAACGTCAACGAGCCCTCCCACATCGTGCTGACCCAGTTGAACACCTTCACCCCGGTCGGGATGGAGATCAGCATGGTGGCGAACATGAAGTAGATCTCGCCCCCCAGCGGCATGCCCACCGTGAACATGTGGTGCGCCCACACGATGAAGGACAGGAAGGCGATGGCGGCGGTGGCGTAGACCATTGCCTGGTAACCGAACAGCGGCTTGCGGCTGAAGGTCGGCAGGATCTCGCTGACCACGCCGAACGCCGGCAGGATCATGATGTAGACCTCGGGGTGCCCGAAGAACCAGAAGATGTGCTGGTACATCACCGGGTCACCGCCACCGGCGGCATTGAAGAAGCTGGTGCCGAAGAACTTGTCGGTCAACAGCATGGTCACCGCACCGGCCAGCACCGGCATCACCGCAATCAACAGGAAGGCGGTGATCAGCCAGGTCCAGCAGAAGATCGGCATCTTCAGCAGATCAATGCCAGGGGCGCGCATGTTGAGCACGGTGGCGATGATGTTGATCGCCCCCATGATCGAGCTGACGCCGGCCACGTGGATGGCGAACACGCTGAAGGCGACGTTGTAGCCGCCCTGCAGCGACAGCGGCGGGTACAAGGTCCAACCACCGGCAGGTGCGCCACCGGGCAGGAACAAGGTCACCAGCAGCATGCCGAAGGCCACCGGCAGCAGCCAGAACGACCAGTTGTTCATGCGTGGCAGCGCCATGTCCGGCGCGCCGATCTGCAAGGGGATCATCCAGTTGGCCAGACCGACGAACGCCGGCATCACGCCACCGAAGATCATCACCAATGCATGCACGGTGGTCATCTGGTTGAAGAATTCCGGCTTGACGTACTGCAGGCCGGGCTGCGCCAGCTCCAGGCGGATCACCACGCTCATCGCCGCACCGATGATGAACATCGTGAAGCTGAAAAGCAGGTAGAGCGTGCCGATGTCCTTGTGGTTGGTCGAGAAGAACCAACGCTCGAAGAACCCTTGCTGGTGCCCGTGGTGATCGGAGTGGTCCACTGCGGAATTCGCCATTGCAACTACACCTCGTTATCCGTTTTCAGGCTTCGCGCCGGCGTACCGGCACGCAGTGGTATCAGGCGCCGGCTGCCGCAGGTGCGGCAGGCGTGGCTTCCGGTTGCGGTGCTTCCGGGCTTGCTTCAGGCGCAGCTTCCGTGGCCGGCGCGGGCGCGGCCTCAGCCGGTGCAGCGGGGGCCGTCTTGCGCGATGCCAGCCAGGACTTGAACTCGTCCTTGGACACGGCCTTGACCACGATCGGCATGAAGCCGTGGTCCTTGCCGCACAGCTCAGCGCACTGGCCGCGGTATACGCCTTCGGTTTCGATATTGGTCCAGCGCTCGTTGATGAAGCCCGGCACGGCGTCCTGCTTCCAACCCAGCGCCGGCACCCACCATGCATGGATCACGTCGTCGGAGGTGATCACGAAGCGGACCTTGGTATCCACTGGCAGCACCAGCGGGTTGTCCACGTCCAGCAGGTAATGCGGGTCGGTGGCCATGGTCGGCACGCTGCCGCTCTGCCGCACTTCGTCGGACTTGCGATCAAGGCGGCTGGTGAAGGCGACATCCTCGCCCATGTACTCGTACTTCCACATCCACTGATAGCCGGTGATCTTCACCGTCATCTCGGAATCGCGGGTGTCGTACATGGCGATCAGCTTGGCCGTGGCCGGCCAGGCCATCACGATCAGGATGATGATCGGGATGACGGTCCAGATGATTTCCGCCTTGGTGTTGTGGGCGAACTGCGCTGCCACCGCACCTTTGGACTTGCGGAACTTGAAGATGGCATAGGCCATGGCGCCGAACACCAGCACGCCGATTACCGTACACACCCACAAGGCCACCATGTGCGCGTCCCACGCCATACGCGAGGTATGGGTGACGCCCTTGCCCATGTTGAGCTGCCATTCCTTTGGATCGGCCGACTGCGCCCATGCCGCCTGCGCCGACAGCATCATCGCTGCCGCTGCCAAACCGTGTTTCAACTTCGCGCCCCACCCGCTGCATTGCTTCATTGCCTAGACCCTTGACGTCATCGGTTGCAGCCATTGCTGGCTGCGAGCAAGCCTTCAAGTGTCACCGCAAGTTCCCGACGTTCTGCGGGCGCGAGGAAACTCCCCACTTCGACCCGCTTGCCGCTGGAAACCAGCAGGACCCGTTCCTTCCCGGCAACCACCCGCACCCAATAAGGGTGTGCGCGGAACACCGGCGAAACTCCGGCTGCGGGGAATACCTCCACGCAGTCCGGTCCTACCCGGATCTCTTCCCGGCGATTGCTGCTGCGCCAACACGCACGCAGGGCAGCGGCCACCAGGAAGCCATGCAACAACGCGAAGACAGGGGCCAAGACGTTACCGGACAACCAACCCAAACCTGCCGAGAACGCCATCAAACCTGCCAACGCCGCAAACAACTGGACGAACTGCCGAGCACTCAGTGCCCGTGGGGGGTGCAGCACCAGCTGCGTCCCTGAGCCATCGCAAACCTGCCGAAGCACCTGGATCATCGCAGCCGCGTCCATACCGCGGAAATCGAGTTCGATGGTAGCCCTGCCCAATGGCAGCCGGCAAGCTTCCATTCATCAACGTCATCAATGCTGCAGTGCACACTGAAACCGCGTCGATATCGCTCAACCTCGGCGTTTTAGATGACGGAATTGGCACAATAATTCTGAGCGCCGCATATTTTGCCGAATCGCCCACGCACCAACGTTTTTCCGCAACAAATTGGTGGAAAAAGGGACTAGGAAAACTTCCAGTCCGGATTAAAATGGCCGAATCCAACTGTGGCCGAGCGCATGAACGCAACACCTCCTCTTGATGTCGCCTCTCCCCCTGTCGCGGGCCTGCCGCTGCTGAGCCCTGAGCTGCCGCCGACACCGCCGGCGCTGCGCCAGGCCATCACCGATGCCTGGCTGAAAGATGAGGCCAGCCACGTGCGCGAGCTGCTGGAACAGGCCCGTCTGCCAGCCGCCGAGCAGGCGCAGGTCCAGGCCACTGCCGCCGACCTGGTGCGCCGCGTGCGTGCCCGCGCCAAGAACCAGGGCGCGATCGAGGCCTTCATGCGCCAGTACGACCTGGGCAGCGAGGAAGGCGTGCTGCTGATGTGCGTGGCCGAAGCCCTATTGCGCATTCCGGACCAGGAAACGGCCGACAAGCTGATCCGCGACAAGCTGGGCGAAGCCGACTGGAAGCGCCACATGGGCCAATCCGATTCGGTGCTGGTGAACGCCTCGACCTGGGGCCTGATGCTGACCGGCCATCTGGTTGATCTGGCCGATGCCACCAAGCGCGACGTGCACGGCGCCTTCAAGCGCCTGATCGGCCGCGTGGGTGAGCCGGTGATCCGCCTGGCCGTGCGCCAGGCCATGAAAATCATGGGCCACCAGTTCGTCATGGGCCGCACCATCGACGAAGCACTGTCGCGTTCGCACAAGGGCGACAACAGCAACTACCGCTATTCCTTCGACATGCTCGGCGAAGGCGCGCTGACCATGAAGGATGCGCTGCGCTACCTGGAAGACTATCGCCGCGCCATACACGCCATCGGCAGTGACAATATCGCCCGTGGCGGCAAGGCCGATGGTGACGTCACTGCCTCGCACGGCATCTCGATCAAGCTGTCGGCGTTGTATCCGCGCTATGAACACGCCAAGCGTGAGCGCGTGCTCAAGGACCTGGTGCCGGGCGTGCTGGAACTGGCGCAGCTGGCCAAGTCCTACGGCATCGGCTGCACCGTTGATGCCGAAGAAACCGACCGCCTGGAACTGTCGCTGGACATCATCGAGCGCGTGGTCAGCGATGCCTCGTTGAAGGGTTGGGAAGGCTTCGGCATCGTTGTGCAGGCCTACCAGAAGCGTACGCCGTACACGATCGATTACCTCGCCGACCTTGCCCGCCGCATCGGCCACAAGCTGCAGGTGCGCCTGGTCAAGGGCGCGTACTGGGATGCGGAGATCAAGCGCGCGCAGATCGAGGGCCTGCCCGGCTACCCGGTGTTCACCCGCAAGCAGAACACGGACGTGTCCTACATCGCCTGCGCCAAACGCCTGTTCGGCCACAGCGATGCGATCTACCCGATGTTCGCCACCCACAATGCGGCCACCATCGCCGCCATCAAGCAGATCGCCAAGGGCGGTGTCTACGAGCACCAGAAGCTGCATGGCATGGGCGATGACCTGTATGCCGAAGTGATTCCGGCCGATCGCTTGAACGTGCCGTGCCGCGTGTACGCACCGGTCGGCTCGCACGAAGACCTGCTGCCTTACCTGGTGCGTCGCCTGCTGGAAAACGGTGCCAACTCCAGTTTCGTCAACCGCATCACCGACGAAGACGTGTCCATCGACGACCTGATCCGCGATCCGGTCGAGGCCGTGTCTTCGTTCGCCTCCATTCCTCACCCCAAGATCCCGCTGCCGGTTGACCTGCTGCGCAGCCAGAACCACGACAGGACCAACTCCATGGGCATCAACCTCGCCAACGACAACGAACTGCGTGCCCTGGCCGAGCAGCTCAACGCCGCCATCAAGCCCTGGCAGGCCGCGCCGCTGGTGCCAGGCTCCAACACCACCGGTGCCACCAAGCAGGTCACCAACCCGGCCGACCAGCGTCAGGTCGTCGGCCAGTGGCAGGCGTCCGATGCCGCCACAGTGCAAAAGGCGCTGGCCAATGCCGTCGCCGCACAGCCGGCCTGGAATCGCACCCCGGCCGCCAGCCGCGCTGCCATCCTCGAGCACGCCGCCGACCAGTTGGAAGCCCGCATCGCCGAGTTCATGGCGCTGTGCGTGAAGGAAGCCGGCAAGAGCCTGCCCGATGGCGTCGCCGAAGTGCGCGAAGCGGTGGATTTCCTGCGTTACTACGCCAAGCAGGCGCGTGACCAGTTCGGCGCAGGCGAAAAGCTGCCCAGCCCCACCGGCGAAAGCAACGAGCTGCAGCTGCACGGCCGTGGCGTGTTCGTCTGCATCAGCCCGTGGAACTTCCCGCTGGCGATCTTCATGGGCCAGGTGGCCGCTGCCCTGGCCGCCGGCAACAGCGTCATCGCCAAGCCGGCCGAACAGACCAACCTGATCGGTTACTACGCGGTCAAGCTGCTGCTCGATGCCGGCGTACCGGAGGGCGTGGTGCAGTTCGTGCCGGGCTCCGGCTCGGTGGTGGGCGCTGCCCTGACCGCCGACCCGCGCGTGGCCGGCGTGGCCTTCACCGGCTCGACCGACACCGCTCGCCTGATCAACCGCACCATGGCCGCACGTGACGCCGCTATCGGCGTACTGATCGCCGAGACCGGCGGCCAGAATGCCTTCATCGCCGACTCCTCGGCCTTGCCGGAACAGCTGGTCAAGGACGCCATCGGCTCGGCCTTCACCTCCGCCGGCCAGCGCTGCTCGGCAGCGCGCGTGTTGTTCGTGCAGGACGACATTGCAGACAAGGTGATGGGCATGCTGGCCGGTGCGATGGCCGAACTGAAGGTTGCCGACCCGGGCGAGCTGTCCACCGACGTGGGCCCGGTCATCGACAACGACGCCCTGCAGATCCTCAAGGACCATGCCGTGCGCATGGACAGCGAAGCCCGCCTGATCGCCACCGCACCGCTGTCCGAAGCTGCCGCCCACGGCACCTTCTTCGCACCGCGCGCCTACGAGCTGAAGGATCTTGGCCAGCTGCACCAGGAGATCTTCGGGCCGGTGCTGCACGTGATCCGCTGGAAGGCCGATCAGCTGGACGCAGTGATCGACCAGATCAACGCCACCGGCTACGGCCTGACCCTGGGCGTGCATTCGCGCATCGATGAAACCGTTGACCGCATCGCATCGCGCGTCAACGTCGGCAACGTCTACGTCAACCGCAACCAGATCGGTGCGGTGGTCGGTGTGCAGCCGTTCGGTGGCCAGGGTCTGTCCGGCACCGGCCCCAAGGCCGGCGGCCCGCACTACCTGCTGCGCTTTGCCACCGAGAAGACGGTGACGGTGAACACCACCGCCGCCGGCGGCAATGCTTCGCTGCTGACGCTGGGCGACTGATTCAAAAGTCGCAGCGTGCTTGAGAAAAGCCCCGCGCAAGCGGGGCTTTTCGTTGTGGGAGAAACCAATAAGCAACGTGTGCGAGAGGGCCTGATTGGTCTTGTCGCTCCGGCTTGATGGCGGCTCTTTCCTCGCAGGCGACCGAGACGGTGGGGAGAGAGCTCCAGGTACCTGCACCTTCCGTTCCACCCGCAACCAACATCCCTCCCCATCGCACAACCCACTAGACTCCCAGGCACACCCGCAACGGATACCTGCCCATGCGCGGCATTGCCCTCGCCAGCTGCCTGAGCCTGCTGGCCACGCTCTGTACACCGATTGCCAGCGCACAGGATGCCGGACGCATCCTGATCTTCAGCAAGACCGCCAAGTTCCGCCACGACTCCATTCCCTTGGCGATAAAAACCCTGCAGCAGCTGGCCGAGGAACAAGGCCTCCAAGCCGACCTCAGCGAGGACGCAGCACAATTCACCACCGATAATCTGGCCCGCTACCGGGCGGTGGTTTTTGCCAGCACTACCGGCGATGTATTGGACGAAACGCAACAAGCCGCCTTCGAGCACTACATAGGCAACGGTGGCGGCTACATGGGCGTGCATGCGGCCGCCGACACCGAATACGACTGGCCCTGGTACGGGCAACTGGTCGGCGCCTGGTTCCGCAACCATCCTGCAGGTCTGCAATCGAGCCACGTGCAGCCGGAACGCGACAGCCAGCCCAACGGTACGTCATGGGCAGTACGCGATGAGCTGTACAACTACCGCGACAATCCTCGCCCACGGGTACAGGTGCTCGCTACAGTGGATGAAAGCCAGTATCAGGGCGGCACGATGGGCAAGGATCATCCGATCAGCTGGTGTCACCGCGTCGATGGCGGCCGCAGCTGGTACACCGGTCTGGGCCACGACGCGTCGCTGTATGACATGCCGCAGTTCCTGGCGCAGCTAAGGCAAGGCTTGCGGTACGCCAGCGGGCTGAGCGGGGACTGCTGAGCAGTCCTGCCGGTCGCACCCGGCGCCCGCCAGGAGCGGCACGTGGCGCCGGTTTCAGCGCAGCAAACCGCGCGACCTACAAACAGAAAGCCCCGCTTGCGCGGGGCTTTCTGCATGCATCAACTGCCGGTTCGATTAGAACTTGTAGTTGACCGAAGCGGCCAGGATGTCGCCGCCCACATCGTACTTGCCCTGCAACACGTTGCCGGTAGCCGACGTGACGTTGATCGCCGGCTCGTTGGTGAACAGGTGGGTGTAACCGAAGTTGAACTCGGTGTTCTCCGACGGGGTCCAGCCCAGGCCCAGCGAAACCCACTTGCGGGTCACGTCCGGCACGCGCACATCGCGATGCGCATAGGTGGTCGGGCTTTCGTCATAGGCCAGACCGCCACGCAGGGTGATGGTGTCGGACAGCTTGTACTCGGTACCGATCGAACCGAAGGTGGTGTCTTCGTAGTGGAAGCCCAGCTTGTTGTCCGGCTGGTTGGAGGCGAAGTCCACGGTCACTTCGTCGAACGCCGGCTTCCATGCGGTGCGCGAGATATCGCCCATCACGGTCCAGCGGTCATTGATGCGGTGGGTAACGCTCATCGTGACCGAAGCCGGCAGGGTCACGGTTGCCTTGCCCGAGGTATCGATGAAGGTACCCGGTGCGGTCTGTGCCAGCAGCGCCGCCGTTGCCGGGGTCACGTCGAAGTTGGCCTTGCCACCGGTGATCTTGTGCTCGACCTTGGAACGATAGCTGAAGGCGATGTTGGTGTTTTCGGTCGGGCTCAGGGTGGTGCCCAGCACGTAACCGACGGCGTTGTTGTCGCCTTCGATCTTGACGAAGCCGTCAGCACTGCCCGGGTAGAAGCCCAGGGCGGCCATCTGCTGTGCAGCGGCCTGCGCGGCGGCCTGGGCCTGCGCTGCACCGCCACCGGCGGCCAGAGCGGCCGCAGCAGCCTTCTGCTGTGCGGTGCCGTTGATCACCGAACCCATGTCCAGTGCATTGGACAGTTCGATGGTCAGGTGCTCGACGAACACCGACGCGCCGAAGGACACGTACGGGTTGACGTCATAGGAGAACGCTGCACCCAGGTCGATGGCCTTCAGGTCGGTCTTGACACCGCTGTAGCGGCCTACCCAGTTGCGGTCGTATTCGGTGGTGAAGCCGAACGGCACGGTCAGAGAAATACCGAAGTGCATGTTGTCGTTCTCACCGAACGGCACATGGAAATAGGCTGCCGGAACCGCAGCGATCATGCCGGCGTCGCCGCCATTGCCGCCGCTGATCGGGGTGCCATTGGAGTTGTAGCCGCCGAACTTCTCGAAATCTGCCGAGAAGCTGATCGCGCTGACGTCGGCCTGGAACTGGCGGCCGTCAAGCAGGCGCATCGAAGCGGGGTTGGTGGCGACGACCGAAGCGTCGTCCCATGCGCTGGTCGAGCCAGCGAAAGCGCGGCCCAGGCCCTTGGCGCTGTTTTCCTTCAGCTGGAAGGCAGCAGCGTGGGCGTGGCCGAAGGCCAGCACGCCAGCGATGCCGACAGCGATAGCAGTAACGCGGGCAATTGCAGTAGCGGTCATAGTCGAAGCTCTCTCCGTAAACGGTAATGGTCGTTTTTGCGCCTGCACTCCCTTCCACCTGGGTGGTCGGAGGTGCGCCGGAGTCCCCTCCCGACATACGACGCCGTATGCAGTATACGCAGAGCGGTTAACAAGACAATAACGCCGTAAGAAGAATTTGCGGCCCAGCCGGGGCGCGTCCGGGTTAGGCTTCCGCACCCATGTTCGTCTCCATTCCTTCCCGCAATAAGACAGGCCTGCGCTGGGCCGTGCCGTTGCTGTGCCTGGCCCTGCTGGCCGCCTTCCTGTGGTCAATCTCACGGCCGGATGAGGCGCGCCGTTCACTTTGGTTGGCCTGGGGCGCCTTGGCCACCGGTCTGGCGACGCCACAGGAATGGTGGGCTGCGTTGCGCGATGGCAGCGTACTGCGCCTGTTCACGGCCCTGTTCCTGCACGCGGACTGGTCGCACCTGCTGGGCAACCTGGTGTTCCTGCTGATCTTCGGCCTGCCTGCGGAGCGGGTGCTGGGGCCGTGGCGGCTGTTGTTGTTGTTCCTGCTGGGCGGGGCAGCGGCCAATCTGGCGGCTTTGTACGTGATGGGCTCCCCCGAGCGCAGCATCATCGGCGCCAGCGGCGCGGTGTCGGCGTTGATGGGGACGTACCTGGCGCTGTTCCCCGGTGCTCGCCTGGGCGTGGTGCTGCCGCTGGGCCTGTTCCTGGAGTTTGTGCGCGCGCCCGCCTTCCTGCTGATCGGGGTGTGGGCCGGGCTGCAGGTCGTCTTCGCCTATATCGGGCCCAGCTTCGGCATGGTGGCCTGGTCAGCGCATGTGGCCGGTTTTCTGTTTGGCATCATCTACGGCCTGTATGTGCGCGCCGCGATCGCGCGCCGCTTGCGCAAGCGCCAGGGGTTCTGACCCGCCTGTTGGCGCGGCCAGGACTTCTATAATCCGCACATGAGCAGCAAGCCCCTCTACAAGATCACCTTCCTCAACCACGGCAAGGTCTACGAGCTGTTTGCGCGGCACGTGGGTGGCAGCCACCTGTGGGGATTCAACGAGATTTCCGAGCTGGTGTTCGACGTCCATGACGGCCTGGTCGTTGATCCCACCGAAGAGCGCCTGCGCGAGGAGTTCGGCAACACCAAGGTGCTGCACCTGCCGATGCAGAGCATCGTGCGCATAGAAGAAGTAGAGAAAAAGGGCCAATCCGCCATTCGCGATGCCACCACCGGCGAAACGGTGGTCACGCCATTCCCGCTGCCGGGCAAGCCGCGCTGAGCAAACGCAGGGGCATGCTCGGGGCGATGCCGCAGCGGACCCCGGCATGAAAAGGAGTTCGCTCCTTTACGCTCCAATGGCGCCACCGCAGCAGGCATATTCCGGTCATTGAAGCCGCGTGCCGATGCCGCGCAAGCAGCGCTTGCGCCCCCTTTGCTGTGCGCCCGCGCGATGGTGCCGGCTACGCCAGGCACCATCGACTCAACGCTTACTTGTCGCCTTCGACTGCGGGCTCGACGGGCACCTTCTGCAGGCTCGTCGGCGCCGGCGACGTTGCGGGTTCGGCCGGCTTGTCTGCCTGCGGCGCGGGGATTGTGGATTCAACCGGCGCTTCAGGTTTGCCTGCCTGCGTGGCGGGTGTTTCCGGGTTGCTAGCTCCGGCCGGGGCCGGGGCCGGGCCCGACTTCGTCGCCGCTGCCGGCTTGGCCTTCGCCGCGGCGGCAGCAGCCGCCGCCACCGAACCCGGATGCTTCAGCTCCTGCAAGGCCGACTGGATCGGCGCGTCGCCGGACAACACCACGCCCGCCTTGCCACCCGCGGTTTCGTCATCGCCACGCAGGTGACCCGGCAGCTTGGCTTCGCTGTAATCCGCCAGGCTGGCCGGAATGTCCTTGGGCACCGTGGCCGGATCCGGTTGCAGTTCGACGTCGGGCACGATGCCGGTAGCCTGGATGGAACGTCCGCTCGGCGTGTAATAACGCGCCGTTGTCAGCTTCACCGAATCACCGTTGTCCAGCGGCAGTACGGTCTGTACCGAACCCTTGCCGAAGCTGCGGCTGCCAACAACACGCGCACGCTGGTTGTCGCGCAATGCGCCTGCCAGCACCTCGGATGCACTGGCAGAGCCCGCGTCGGTCAGCACCACCACCGGCGCACCATTGAGCAGGTCGCCCGGGGTGGCATCGAACTTGGCATCACTGATGGAAATGCGCCCGCGGGTACTGACGATGCCGCCGTGGTCCAGCAGGTCGTCAGCCACTTGCACCGCTGCCGTGAGCAGGCCGCCGGGGTTGCTGCGCAGGTCCAGTACCAGTCCCTTCAACTTGCCGCCTGCCTGCGTCTGCAGCTGCGTCACATGCTTCTGGAAATCAGCGCCGGTATCGGCCTGGAAGGTACTGATGCGCACGTATCCGTAGCCCGGCTCCAGCATCTTGCTGCGCACGCTGGTGACGCGGATGGTTTCGCGCACGACCGTGACGTCGAAGGGCTTCTGCCCTTCGCGGGCAATGGTAAGCACCACCTGGCTGCCCGCCTTGCCCCGCAGTGGTTCACTGGCGTTGATCGCGTTGATCGGGGTGCCATCGATGGCGATGATGAGATCACCCGCCTTCACTCCGGCACGAGCGGCAGGGGTGTCGTCGATGGGGGAAACGACCTTCAGCGCATTGTCTTCCTGCAACAGTTCCACGCCGATGCCTTCATAGGCACCGGTCGCCTGCTCGTCAAACGCTTCGGCGTCCTCCTTGTCGAAGTAGGTGCTGTGCGGGTCCAGCTCCAGCAACAGGCCACGCACCGCCGACTGCATCAGCTTCTTGTCATCCACCGGATCGACATAGGCCGCACGCACCGCGTTGTAGACCGAAACAAAACGGCGGATCTCGTCCAACGGTACCCGCGAAGTCACTGATTCCTTGGCGTCCGGGTCATCCGCCCTGGATGGTTTGTCCGGTGCGGCCTGCGCGAGCGCCAAGGCGGGCGACAGGGCAAACAGCAGGGCTGCGGCAAGACGGGTTGGACGCATGTACCACTCCATGGGGAAACAGGCACGCGGAGACCGCGCTGAGCCCGATTATGCGCGAACGCTGGCTAAATTCCCGTTGAATACCGGTGCTTGGCCGACAGACCAGTGCGCGCTTGTTCTACTGGCGTTGCAACCAGGTGGCAGGATCCACCGGCTGCCCATTGCGGCGCAGCTCGAAATACAGCGCGGTGACACCCTGGCCACCGGAGTTGCCGACCTTGGCCACGGCGTCGCCCCGGCTGACCCGGGCGCCAGCGTCCTTCAGCAAGGCATCGTTGTGGGCATACAGGCTCATATAGCCGTTGCCGTGGTCCACGATCAGGATCATGCCGTAACCGGTCATCCAATCGGAGAACACCACCGTACCTTCCGCCACCGCGGTCACCGTGCTGCCGGCAGGAGCACCGATCAGAACGCCGGCGCTGTTGCGGCCGTCCGGCAGGCGACCGCCATAGCGGGCTAACAGATTGCCCGACAGCGGCCACCCCAACCCACCAACCCGCGGTGCCGGTGCGTTGGCGACGACACGCGGTGGCGCCTTGCCCTGCGGCCGTGGGGTACTGCGACCTGGCCCGGCAGCGGCCTGCTGGCGGGATTGTTCCGCCGCAGCACGGCGCGCTGCCGCTCGGCGCTCGGCCTCGGCACGGGCAGCGGCGGCCCGAAGGTTGGCCAATACCCGCTCCAACGCCTGCGCATCCTTGCCCAGCGCCTTCTCACGATCACTACGGTCCTGGAAACGCTGGTCCAGCTCCGCCACCACGCTGGCACGCTGCCGACGGTCCTGGGCCAATGCTGCCGCCTGCTGGCGCTGCTGCTCGTGCGCCTGCCGCAGCTCGGCGGTACGCGTGACGATCTGCTGCTCGGTACTGGAAAGGCTCTGCAGGTCGGCGGTCAATGCGGTGATGGCCTGCGCACGCTCGCGCTGCAGGTAGCGGTGGTAAGCCATGGCGCGATTGGCATCGGCCACGGTGTCCTGCGACAACAGCAGCTTCAGCGGCGCATGGTTGCCCAACTGGTAGGCGCCCCGCAGCAGGGCCGCCAATTGCTGCCGTTGCCGGGTCAAGCCCGTCTGCAGCTCAGCCTTGCGTTGCTGCAACTGGGTCAGCGATTGCTGTTCCCGCTGCACCGCTGCCTCCGCCTCGGCGACCGCACGGCCGGTACGGGCGACCTTCTGATCCGCCTCGCGCAGGCGCACATTGGCTTGCCCACGGTCAGCTTCGATCTGCCGCCGCTCCTGGCTCACGTCCTTCAACTCACCGCGCAGCTGCTTCAGCTTCTTTTCCGCGTCGCGGGAGGTGTTCTGCGCCGCCAGCGGCCCTGCCACCAAGGCCAGCGCCAGCAACAGACAACCCGCGCGCCAGGGCAGTGTGATGGCTGGGCGCTGAGGACGCAGGCGGCGGTGGAACCAAGGCAATGGCAGTCCTAATGACTTCAGGCAGATGCGGATTGTACTCAAGCATGGTGCCATCGCATCCTGTCCACTGGAATGCCCATGGAGGCCCCCGTGAAACGTGTTCTCCTGCTGCTGGCGCTGGCCGCCAGCGCCCCGCTCGCCCACGCCGCCGATGACATCAGCAAGGTCAACGGCAGCATCCATACCGACGCCGGCGCCAGCTATGGTGACCTGGATACCGTCAATGGCAGCATCCAACTGGCCAGTGGCGTGCGCGCCGGTGACGTGGAAACCGTCAACGGCAGCATTCGTGCTGAAGACAATGTTCAGGCGCATGGCATCGAAACAGTGAACGGCGGCATCCGTGCGGGCCAGGGCCTGGTGCTCAGCTCGGGGCTGGAAACCGTCAACGGCAGTATTTTCGTCGACCGTGGTGGCCGCATCGGCGGCAATATCGAAACCGTGAACGGCAGCATCGGCCTGGTAGCCACCGAAGTTGCCGGCAACATCGAAACCGTCAACAGCGACATCACGGTCGGGGTGGACTCGGTGGTCAAGGGCGGTCTCAAGGTGAACCGGCCATCCTTCAGCATTTCCCTCACTCCACCGCGCAAGCCCCGCATCATCATCGGCCCCAATGCAGCGGTGGAAGGTGAGCTGGTGTTTGAACGCGAGGTCAGCCTGTACGTGCACGACAGCGCCCGCATCGGCCCGGTCCGCGGCGCTGAAGTCCAGCGTTTCAGCGGTGACAAGGCACCGGGCAACTGACCCGAAGCCACCGCTTCCAGCCTAGAATCGGGACTCCACTGTCTTCCGGAGTCCCCATGCAACGCAAACTGTTGTTGTGCCTGGCCGCCACCGCGGCTTTGGCCGCCTGCAAGCAGGAGCCCGCAGCTCCGCCCGCTGCAGCGCCCACCGCGCCGGCACCGGCGCCCACGCACGCGTTTGCCAGCGCCATCAACGCAGGTGATTTCGGCGAGTTGGTGAAGACACTGGCCTCCGACGAATTCGAAGGTCGCGCACCCGGCAGCCCGGGTGAAGAACTGACGGTCAATTACATCCGCGACCAGATGCAGCGCATTGGCCTGCAGCCCGGAAACGGCGACAGCTGGTTCCAGGAAGTGCCGATGACCGAAACCACGGCCGACCCCAACACCGTGCTGAAGATCCAACGCGGACAGAACAGCCAGGAACTGAAGTTCGGCACCGACATGGTCATTGGTTCACGCCGCGGCGAGCCGGAGATCAAGATCGATGCCAGTGACATGATCTTCGTCGGCTACGGCGTCGACGCACCGGAACAGAACTGGAACGACTACGCCGGCCAGGATTGGAAGGGCAAGACGGTGGTGATGTTCGTCAACGACCCGGGCTTCCATGTCGACGATGCCAAGCTGTTCGACGGCAAGCGGATGACCTATTACGGCCGTTGGACCTACAAGTTCGAGGAAGCCGCACGCAAGGGTGCTGCCGCCGCACTGATCATCCACGACACCGCTGGTGCCGCATATGGTTGGGACGTGGTGAAGAACTCCTGGGGTGGCCCGCAGTACGACCTGCCTGCGGCAGAGGACAAGGAGCCGCGCCTGCAGGCGCAGGGTTGGCTGAGCGCCGAAGCCGCTCGCAAACTGTTCGCCGATGCGGGGCTTGATCTGGACAAGGCCTACAAGGATGCCAACAAGCGCGGCTTCAAGCCGGTACCGCTGCAGGCCGCGTTGTCGCTGGACCTGAAGAGCACCATCGAGCAGAAGAAGTCGCGCAACGTGGTGGGCGTGCTGCCCGGCAGCAAGCGTGCCGACGAAGCCGTGCTGTACATGGCCCATTGGGATCACCTGGGCAAGCACGAGGGCGAAGAGGGCGACAACATCTACAACGGTGCCGTCGACAATGCCACCGGTGTGGCCGGCATTCTTGAAATCGCCGATGCCATGGCACACCAGCAGACCCCGCCTGAGCGCTCGGTGGTGTTTCTGGCGGTAACGCTGGAAGAGTCCGGGCTGTTGGGTTCGCAGTATTACGTGAACCATCCGACTTTCCCGTTGGACAAGATCGCCGGTGTGATCAACATCGACGCCATGTCGGTAAATGGTCGCGCCCGCGACATGACCGTCACCGGTTTCGGCAGTTCCGAGCTGGAAGACATCCTCAAGCCGCTGGCCACCGCCAAGGGCCGCACGCTACACGCGGAAACGTCGGTGCAGAGCGGCTTCTACTTCCGCTCCGATCATTTCAACTTCGCCAAGGCGGGCGTGCCTGCCCTGTATGCCGATGGCGGTGAAGACCTGATCGACGGCGGTGTCGAAGCCGGCAAGCGCGCGGCGGAAGCCTACGGCAAGGACCACTATCACGGCCCGAAGGACGAATACGACCCGGCCACCTGGAAGGTAGACGGTGCCATCGAAGACCTGGAACTGCTTTATGGCGTCGGCCAGCAACTGGCTGGTGGTGATGCCTGGCCGAACTGGTACGAAGGCAACCCTTTCAAGGCCAATCGCGACGCAATGATGAAGGGTCGCAGCGGAGAGATCGGCAAGTAAGCGATCCCTTCTTCGGTAACAACGGCGCCTGCTACCTGGGCGCCGTTTTTTTTGGGAGCGTTCTCCCAACTGTCAGCACTATACGTCTTCCAATAATGGATGCCCGGTGAACAGCGGCAAACGCAGGGCTGCGCTGTAGTGCCGAGCCATGCTCGGCAGGGGCTTTACCCGCCAAAAGCGCCCTCACCCCAACCCCTCTCCCGTAAACGGGAGAGGGGCTCAAGGCGCAGCACCTGTAGTGCCGAGCCATGCTCGGCAGGGGCTTTACCCGCGAAAAGCGCCCTCACCCCAACCCCTCTCCCGTAAACGGGAGAGGGGCTCAGCGCGCAGCACCTGTAGTGCCGAGCCATGCTCGGCAGGGCTTTACCCGCGAAAGGCACCCTCACCCCAACCCCTCTCCCGTAACGGGAGAGGGGCTCAACACGGGGTTCTTCGCGGACGGCCCCCGGTGCGCTGCGCTTACC
>Ga0308157_10002590_pt1 | contig 28924 bp, 24 predicted proteins | sample PhyBR1_FD_201035 | JGI IMG/M metagenome (GOLD analysis project Ga0308157, IMG submission 201035) | Phyllosphere microbial communities from UC Gill Tract Community Farm, Albany, California, United States - DLSLB.R1 | ecosystem: Host-associated > Plants > Phyllosphere > Unclassified | place: USA...
TTTTGCCAGCCGGTGCAACTGCGTGGAAGCGTGATCTGCCAAATGCAGATATCAGATTCTACGACACTGGCCATTTCGCCCTGGAGACGCATGCTCACGACATTGTTCCAGTGATCCACGCTTTTCTTGACAAGAACGTGAAATAATTCTCTGGCAAGATGCGATGCGGCCCCGATCGTGGATTAAATCTGCGAATTGGGGCCGCGATCCGTACCATCATACTGAAATTGCTGCGGCTCTCTACAAAATACTAGCTCGCGGAATCATTTGAACTGTCACTTGCATCTCTCTTAACTGGTGATCCAGCTAACTTATTCCGGGCTTAACGATAGCTTCAACCCGGTTTGCAGGTCCATTGCTTCATACGTTACGCTGTACGCCGGACCGAGCTAAAACCCCCGGCTTTAAACGTTCATTTGGGCCATAGTCCTCGGATGGATGGAAAAAGAGGCGCGGCGTGCTGTCGATGCTTAAAAGACGCTCTGCGTAAGCGTCCAGCTGAGCAGATCGTCCATCTTCCCCGACCCGCTCCGGCATATATGCTACGAAAGGTGGTAACACGTCGAAGCCACTATACCGGAGAAGCCCGTTATGAATTGGCCAGAGCACTGACTGGATGTCGCCATCAATGCCGTCGGGCGCGTAAGTGTTAGCCGAAGTTCCCGTGGTTGCCGATACGATAGCCAATTTACCCTTGAACATGCCAGTATCGTATTTTCGACCTGGCATGTAGGCAAAGCCTTTGGCGAAGACCCGGTCGGCCCAACCCTTCATTATCGCGGGCATGCCGAACCACCAGACCGGGAACTGCAGAATCAGGAGATCGGCAGCGGCAAGCTTCTCCTGCTCTGCGACGATGTCCCTGGATAGTGAGACCGTTTCAAGAGCGTGGGCCTGTTCGCGTGGAATTGACAGGAAATCAGGGTCGGCTCGTGTGCCTTTGAAATCTTGAGGCCCAATTGCTGGCTGGAAGTCCATGGCGTAGAGGTCGCTGACCGTTACATTGTGTCCTGCAGCCGACAGGACGTCGACCGCTTTGTCCTTCAATGCGCCATTAAAGGAACGGGGCTCCGGATGCGCATAAACAATGAAGATATTCATAATTATGTGAATTAACCTTTAAAATAAGCAAGTGGAGAGTCAAATTCAAGGCCTGAAACGGGCCAGATTGGTTTCAGAAGTCGGCCTTGGCAATGTCGTTTATCTCGCCTGATTTCTTGCCTCTGGAAATGCCGCAGCAAAAAGAGGGGCCACGCCTCCCCATGCAGTACGCTCACGCCCGAAATGAGAATGCTGGCAACATTATACAGATCGTTGTCAGTTCGAAACAACGACCCCAGCTGCCCGTCGCGCGAACACGTCCTGCCTACTGACAAGCACAAGTCCGGACTGGATGAATGTGGTCACACAGAAAATTCTCTTGGAAGCGTTCAACATATTCAGTTGGCCCCGTATTTGGGATCAGCAAACTCGTCGCGGTCGCCCCATCGCCCGAATGCCATGAGCGATTGTGTGTAAACATGTTTTGGGGCAGAAAATATCTGTTGCGTCGCGCCATATTCCACCACTCGCCCTTTTTTTAAAACCATGGTTTCTTCAGCCACGCTTTCCATGACTGTTAAATCATGCCCGATGAAAACTAGCGTTAGATTGCGTTCTTGTCGTAGCCGAGCGATTAACGCCAATACTTGTGTCCGAACCGTCGCATCGAGCGCTGATACGGGTTCATCACAGACCAAGATACGTGGATTGGTCGCCAGCGCTCGTGCGATCACTATCCGCTGACGTTGTCCACCGGACAGCTGATGGGGATAGCGCGTCAACAAAGCTGGTTCCAATCCTACTTCCTCCATCAACACTGCACTACGGCGCGCCATGTTTGCGGCTGTATCCGGCGCATGAATTTGCTGTGGTTCCGCCAATGTCTGAGCTATTGTGCGTCGTGGATTTAAACTACCGGTAGTGTCCTGAAAGACAAACTGGCAATGACTGGCAAACTTCCGCCTCTGTCGGTGATCGGCTGGATCCATACCAAGTACGCGCACGCTGCCTGCGGCTGGGGATAGCATACCCATCACCGCCCGCGCCAGCGTGCTTTTGCCAGAACCGGATTCACCGACGATGCCCAGCGCAGCGCCCTCGCGCAATTGTACGCTGACGTCGTGCACCACCCGGTGGGGAGGCTGCCCCATTTTTGCACTGCGATATTCGAGGCACACCGAATCGAGCGCGATCGCCAGACCTGTCACCTGTCTTGAGCTTGGACGACGGCCTGCCATTACCGGCTTGTTCGCGGCAACCAAACTTTGTGTATAAGGATGGGTGGGGCGCTGCATCACTTGATCAGTGCTACCGCATTCCAGCACTTTTCCCTTTTGCATGACAGCAACTCGGTCGACCAGTCCATTCACCGCGTGCAGATCGTGCGATACAAAGAGCATCGCCATACCACGCCCGCGCTGGATGCGCCGCAATAACGCCAGCACCTGGGCTTGCGTTGTGACGTCCAATGCGGTCGTCGGCTCATCGGCAATCAACAGTTCCGGCTTGCTGGCCAGCGCCATTGCAATCATCACGCGCTGTTGCTGTCCACCAGACAACTCGAACGGATACCGATCAAGTTGCGTGTAGGGCTGCGGCAGACCGACCTCTTCCAACAGTTCGTGAGCACAGGAGCGCGCTTCCGGTACCGTAACAGCGGCATGCGCCCGCACTGCTTCGACCATCTGCGCGCCGACGGTCATCAAAGGATTAAGCGAATTCATCGGATCTTGAAATACCATCGAAATGCGACGACCTCGCAAGGCGCGCAGGCCATTTTCGTCCAATGATGCGAGGTCCTGGCCGCGATACAAGATACGGCCGCTCATTTTGGCTTCCTGCGGTAGCAGACCTAGAATCGCAAGGGCTGTCATGGATTTTCCAGAGCCGGATTCGCCAATCACGCCTACGGCTTCGCCGGCATGGATATCGAGCGAGATCCCGTCGACGGCAAGTTTTTCTCCGTAACACACACTCAGGTTGGAAATGGAAAGCAGCGCGTTCATGATGTGATTCCGTTTGTCCGCGCGAGGCGAGGATCGATTAGACGATGCAAGAACACTGTGAGAAGATTGACCAGCACCACAGAAAATGCCAGCGCCAGCACCGAGGCCTGGATTACCGGATAATCCCGGCCCCGGATAGCTTCCAGGGTGAGACTGCCGACACCGGGCAAACTGAACAAGACTTCCACGGTCAACGTTCCGCCGATGAGTCCGCTAAGTATCACCCCTGATAAAGCCACGATCACGGACAGCGAATTGGGCAAGATATGCCGCCACGCGATGCGCCAGCGGGACAAGCCTTTGGCGCGCGCGGTGCGGACAAACGCGGCGTTCGACGTTTCTTTCAGTTCGATATACAACGGTTTGACGATTTGTCCCGCAACATCCATCCCTACGATCAGTATTGGCAGCAGCATCTGCCCGCGGATTGGCAACCATTTCAACCCGACTGAAAAAATCAATATGCCGATGATGCCTGTGCAAAATGTTGGTACTGCAATTGACCAAATGTTCAGGGCCTCAATGCAGGAGACGACACGGGACTTTGGATATACCAAGCCCAGCACTGCTAGTGTCAGTCCCAGTGTCAGGCCGAACAGAAGGCTGGCGGCTGCTAGAACTAGCGAACTCGGCAACGCGCCGGTCAGCATGGCGCCAACCGGTGTGCCAAAGCGCATGGACTCGCCCAGATCGCCCTGAACAGCATGCTGAGCCCACTGTCCGAATTGTGAGGGCAGGCTTTCGTTCAGCCCCAGGCGCTCCCGGATTTGTGTCACCGAATGCGCGTCGTAATCGCCGCGAGCCGCATACATGTCGGCGATATCGCCAGGAACCACGCGCACCAATAAAAAAATGACGAACGCGATGCTCAGGATCTTTGCCAGCTGCCTTAACATGGCAACCGACAGCATTGATATGGCGTTCATGCGCGCGCCTCCACGGCGGGCCGCAAAGGGTCAAAGTGCTCGCGTAGACGATCACCGACGACCGCAAGCGACAGCGTGAGCATTGCTAGTGCCAGCACGGGAAACAGCAGGGCAGTTGGCGTCTGCTCGGCGAATTCAACAGCTGAGGCAATGACGCGACCCCAGGTTGGTACTTCCGGAGAAACGCCCAAACCGAAGAAACTCAGAACCGATTCCGTGGTGACGGCGCGCGGCAGTACAATCGCAATCTGGGTCAACATCGCACCAGTGATATTCGGTAGCACATGTCTGGTGGCAATGGCCCACGGGCCTGCGCCAATCACGCGCGCTGCGCTGACATACCCGGATGCCATTTCACGCTCATAAACGGCCCTTGCAACATATGCAAACAAGGGCATGTAGGCTATTCCAACCGCTAAAATGACGGAACTGGTGCCTACGCCGAGCGCTACCATCAAGGCCAGCGAAAGCAAAATGGGGGGCATGGTACGCACGATGTCGAACGCAGCGTAGATCACTGTACGCAGCAAACCGCCAACGATACAGCCGATCATGCCCAGTATGGCGCCGCCTGCCAGCGCCAACACGGTTGCCAGAAACGCGACCACGATCGTCAGCCGCGTGCCGGCAATCATCCGGGCATAGACGTCACGGCCGAAGTTATCGGTACCGAGCCAATGAGCGGCAGTCGGGGCGAGATTGCGCGACAGAAGATTCTGCTCCAGAGGGTCCAGTGCCAGTAGTGCAGAACCGCATGCAGCAACAAGCAGGCTGACTGCCACCATCGCGTATGCCAAGTGATGCCAGCTGAACCACGATCTTGCCATGCGCATCCGGTGTATTGGCGATGCCGTGGTATGACCGGTCATCGTTTTCGTTTTCGATGCCATCATGCGGACAGCCAGACGCGTGCCAAGCCGCCGTCCACGCGGTTCTGGCTCCACGTGAATCCGGTCCGATAACCGCGTACCCGGCGGCCAACCCCTATCATGTCTGCGGCATGACCAATACCGACGGTATACATTTTGTCCATCACACGTTTCCAGGCCGTCTGGTACGCGCGTCGCGCCTGCCCGATGCTCGGCGAAGCGACTGCGGTGGCAATGAGTGCGTCGAGTTCCTTATCCTGGATACCTCCCCATAACATCGGACTGGGACCGTTGCTGAGCAAACGGGCGTAGCGCAGATATACATCCGCTCGGGGACCGGAACTCGATGGCGCCAGATCCCAGTCGTAGGTGGCCAGGGCGCGCTGCGTGCCAATGTCATCGAGTGCGACGTGATTGATCTTGAAGCCAAGTCGGCGCACCATTTGTACTTCTGCCCGCGCGTAATCAAACTGTCCTGAAATGACTTTCAACGTGTGTCGCGCTGGGTCTACACCGGCCGCGCGCAATAGTTCGCGCGCCTTGGCCAGATTCGGCGTGCCATATGCATCCTGTCTCTCGACTACTTGGTCCCAATAGAACGTCTGCGGTCGCACCGGCTGATTGCTCACCAGGGCTTCTTTGCCACCTATAAAGTTCATGCAAGCACCCTTGTCGATGGCATGCGCGATTGCTTCACGCACACGCCGATCCTGCATCAGCGGTGTGGGCTTACGGTTATTAAACGATAGAAAATACCAGGTTGTGTCGCCGAGCAACTGAACTTCGATTCTGTCCGCGCGAAGTGCAGCTACCTTGTCGCTGCGGATCACTGCGACATCCAGGTCGCCGGCTCGCAACGACAGGCTGTTGTCTTGGTCGCCGCGAAGCTCAAATTGAACGTTGTCCAGGTACGGGAGCCCAGGCTGCCAGTATTGTTTGAAGGCAGGTGCAACGAAACGCACGTTCGGCTGCCATGTGCCGAACCGGAAAGGACCAGTGCCTATCGGCTTGCGAATGGTACTGTTCCATCCTTCGGACTCCGGTGCCAGTATCCATAATTCCGACAGCAGATTCAGAAATGGGGCAAAGGGCTTCGTTAACACCATCTTTACGGTCAGCGCGTCGGGCGTGGAAATCGCTGCGATATTGGACATGGCGCCGGCCAGCCATCCGCCTTTGATAATATCGCGCACCCGTTCCAAGTTGGCTTGTATGTCTGTGGCAGCGAGAGTCCGGCCATTGTGGAAAAGTACATTTTTCCTCAGATGAAAGACATAGGTTTTACCGTCCTCGGAAAGTTCAAAACGTTCCGCCAGAAAGGGTTTGATGGCGCCGTCATCGCCGATGCTGACCAACGTTTCGACAAAAACCTGTTGCACGCCAATCGAGCCGGTATGGCGGTGCGGATCGGACGTGTCCAGGCCGAGCAATGCTATTCTCAAGGTGCCACCGCGGCGCGGCAACGCGCCGGGCTGCTGCAGCGACTGCGCCAGCAGCGAACCGCCTGCGCCAGAAAGTGAGGCAAACCCGAATGCGTTTTTTAAAGCTTCTCTGCGATGCATCTGAAATACTCCCATGTAAATTTATATATCCAGCCAGCCTTATAAAGACACTTCATCGATCATTAGTGCCTTATCGAGTCCGACCTATTTAAAAACATTGGACGATAAACTTATCAACAATAACATGCGCATTTTTGCACCTGATCCGGCACATCCGGCTTGCTGATATCTTGCAGGAGATAATACATTTGAAATATTTCAGGTATATTACAAACCGATTTTTTATTTATATAAGTTATTGATTTTAAAGTAAAAATAGCGACCTTCGAATTAAATTCGAGGTCGCGATCCGGTGTTTGGCAGCATTTTAGAATCTGCCTTTTCATCGAGTTACACCAATTTACTTCAGCTTGCTGATTCGTTCTCCGCATGTTCCGCAATTGCCACCTGGGGGGCGGCCACTCCGTTCAATACAAAGTCGAAAATATCGAAATTGCGCAGACGGTGGCCGGCTACCTTCTCGAGATACTTTTCATTGAGCGGATGTGATAGCAAAAACGGTACCGCCTGTTCGGAAAATCCGCCATGGGAGCGCAAAGGCCGTTCGCCGATGGTTGAAAGATCGTGTTCGACAGTGCACGAACCGATTACATACTCAGGCGTCGAGACGACCAGAAAATCGCCTTCGCGATCGGCTGGCAATTCGAGCGCGGAAGCGGCTTCTTCCCGTGTCATTACGCGTTCCACACCAGACAAACCTCGTACGGCGCGCAGCATGGCCGGGAGCTGTGCCTGATCTCGGGCATACACCCGGACAAACGAGCCAAGCGCGCCGTGATGGCGCACGAACGGATCGGTGATTGGACAAATCACGCGCGCACTACCAACGCCGAATTCTTGTTCCAGAAAATCCTGTAAGAAGATAACGTTGACGGCGCCATGGACAGACGACTTGTCGCTCATGCCGTGATCGGCGACACAGCCGACGATGGCGCCAAGCTCGATAAACGCTTTCAGCCGCTGATCAATGGCACGCAGGAACTCATCGGACTCTGACGCCCCTGGCGCGTACTTGTGTTGAACGTAGTCCGACAGCGACAGGTACATCAAGCGGATCTTGCCTTGTCGAAGCAGGGCCAAGCCTGCATCGAGTACATACAGCGACAAATCCGACGAGTACATGGGAGGTGCAGGTCGTCCGACCAGCGCTTCGATCTGATCGATCCCATGTTCATCCACCGTGCAGGTAGCCGCTTTCTCTGTCGAAAAGCAAATACCTTCCAGTTCGTGCCCCAGAATTTTGCGCAACTTGTCTTTCGCGGTAATTGCGGCCGTTGGCACGCCCGCCTGCGACATGAGGGCGAGCAGAGTCGGGCCTCGCAACAGGGTTGCGTCGGTGATCATGATTTCACGTTTCGTTTCCGGCTCTAAATAGTAATTCCCGGATATTCCGTGGACCGCCGGTGGTACCCCGGTAACGATGGAGACATTATTTGGATTGGTGAACGACGGCATTACGCATTCGGCAGTAGCGAAAAAACCCCCTTGGACAAATGACGCTATCGTGGGACAGATGCCGTTTTTGATGCCGTGTTCGATATATTCAGGATCGCAGCCATCGATGCATACCACCACCACGGGCCGTGTCGGCAACGCGTAAGAGCGGCCGTGCAGTGAGATCGAAGGCGGGTTCTCACCGTGCTTGTAAGCGGGATTTAGATTTGACATGGAGACCTCAAGTTAGACTAATCGGAGCAACTTCGAATGCGTCGTATCGTATACGTGTGGAAATATCACGTGTTGTGATATATTTTCGTAGACGTGTGAAATTTTTTCACAGCAGATGCCAGTTCGGCGTCGATTTCCTCACTTGGTCGAAACATGACTTCGCTCCCGCCTCTTGCCGCCCTAAAAGCCTTCCTGGCAGCTTGCCGCACCGGTAGCTATACTGCCGCAGCAGAAGAGCTGCACCTGACCCATGGTGCGATCAGCCGCCAGATACGGAGTCTGGAACAATGGCTGGGCCAGACACTGTTTGAAAAATCGGGTCAGCGCATGGCGCCGACGTTCCATGCCCTGGAGTTTGCGCGCGAGATGAGCGAAGCATTGGAGCGGATCGATGACGCGGCACGTCGATATGGAAAGGGCAGCGCAACTGCGCTGTTGCGTGTAAGTGCGCCGTCGACGTTTGCAATGCGTTGGCTGATCCCGCGGTTACCGGCATTTCATGCCAAATATCCTGGCAGCGTGGTGCAGGTGCTGACGGCTCATACGCAGCAAATGTCTCTCGCTGGCAGTTTCGACTTGGCGATCCGGCGCGGTCCGCCGCCGAGTGCACATTTTTCGGCACAACCGTTTTATGAAGAATGGAACACACTGGTGTTGGCACCATCACTGATGCAGCGGCAGCCGCTGACCACCCTGAACGATCTCTCGGCACATCTCCTGCTGGAGACAGAGACTCGACCCGGGCATTGGCAACAGTGGCTCAACTCAGCGTGTTATATGGATGCAGAGCGGCTGCGGCGGCAACGATTCGATCACTTTTACGTGACATTGAGCGCGATCATTGATGGTCTTGGAATCGGTATCGGCCCGATGCCGACATTGCAAACCGATATCCGGGCGGGACGCCTTTGCGTGCCTTTCCCGCATATACGTACCGATAGTCGGCGCTATTTCGCCCTGACGCCATCGGGTACGCAAAAAACCTTGTTGCATCATCGCTTTACCGACTGGTTGGTGGACCAGGGGACTGCGGATGTGTAATGTCTATTGGGTCGGCTTTTTTGCCTGAATAAAAACGGAGCGTGACATCTTTTTCACGGCGTAATTAACCGCTGGTTCGCCGGTGCCTCAGGGTACATTCACGAAGTTGCTTCGGAGTCCTGCGCCCGCCATTCGCATGCAGAACTTCTCACACGCATTCGGCGCCCACGAACCTTTCGCAAAAATAGCGTGGTGTCGGCGCCACGTCGTTTTCTCGACTGTATGCCACCGCCGCCAGCGCGACTATGCGAAGCCGGCATGACCATGCGAAGCAAGACCGGCCCGGCCGAACTGGTGCTGGCAGAACCCGATAATGTCCGAGGCTTCCAAGCCCGTCAACGTGATACGGCGTCAGCGCGCGAATAGACCATCAGGGCCCAGGACGGAAGCAGGTGCGGTAGTACGAGACCGGGTATGCGTGAGCAGTCGTACCTCACGGCCTGAAGACGGATTGTTTGCAAACGAAGAGGAGTCCATATACTGCCGTTCGGTACCAGCGGCGCGCCATCGCGCCTACGGTGTGCTTGGCTGCTAGTGGCAAACGCATGCATGATTCACACTGACGCTATTGGGATGTCCATGCGATACCAAGACGGCTGGCCATTCGCGACAAGTTTGCGCGATCGAGCTTCAATGCCCTGGCGGCGGCCGCCAGATTGCCACCATGCTGTTCGATGGCTCGCGTCAGCAGTTGACGTTTGACTGCATCAACCGCGGCACGGAAATCCTCTGGAGGCGTGGAGTGCTGGACAACGGATGGAAATCGCGATGACGATATGGCTGTTTGCGCTTTCGGCAAGTCCAGGTCAAGCGCATCGAGGGACAGCACGCCATTGCGTTCGATACCGGCAGTACGTCGTTTTGCCTTGAGCACGGCCCGTGCGATCAAGTATTCCAACTCGCGCACGTTCCCTGGCCATGAATATGAGGAAAGCGCCGCCCGGGCATCGGCAGTGAAACGTAGCGAAGGCAAACCGACTCGCCAGCGGTTTTCTTCGGCAAAGGCGCCAGCAAGCAGCATGACGTCTTCCCCCCGTTCCCGCAGAGATGGCACGCGCAAAGGATAAACGCTCAGGCGGTGATAGAGATCAGCACGGAATCTCCTTTCGCGTACCTCGTCGGCAAGGTTGCGGTTGGTAGCGGCCAGCAGGCGAATATCGACAAAGTGACTTTTGTCTGACCCGACCCGTTGCAGCTGGCCATCTTGCAGAACCCTCAGCAATTTGGCCTGGGCAGCAAGCGGTAACTCTCCGATCTCATCCAAGAACAACGTGCCACCGTTTGCCATCTCGAACTTCCCAAGACGGTTCTCTGTCGCGCCGGAGAATGCTCCTTTGACGTGGCCAAACAGTTCGCTTTCAACCAGGTGCTCGGGCAATGCGGCGCAGTTCAAGCTCACCATTGGCTTGACAGCGCGCGCCGACTTCTCGTGAAGCCGGCGCGCTACCAACTCCTTCCCTACACCAGTTTCGCCAGTGATTAATACGGTTAGGTCACTCGGCGCCACCAGGTCGATCTCTGCCAGCATCTGCTTGAATGCGTCGCTCTCACCGACTAAGGGTTGTTCTACGCGCTGGTGCGCAAGTCTATAGGCCTCTGCGCGTCCGCGCTCGCCTTCAACTCGGCGCAGCAGCTCGTCAAAGTGGGATGCTGCCACCACCGTCGCAGCAGCAAAACGCGCAAACGTTTCAAGCGTTTGCAGGTCGTCTTCTGAATAGCAGCCGACTTTCAGGGAGTCGAGCGTCAGAATACCCCACACTTGATCTTTGATGCGAAGCGAACAGCCCATGCAGTCATGGACTTGCAATGCGCTATTGCCTATCAGGCCATCGTAAGGGTCGGGCAATGTGCAATCAATTGGAAATAATATTGCCTCAGGCGCGTTCAGTATCGTTTGCAGCCTGGGATGGCTAGCAACAGGATAGCGCCGCGCCATGGCATCAATCGCCAGCCCGTGAGCCGCCACCAGAATCAGATCCGGGCCGTCAAGGCGCAGCAATGCGACAGCATCGGAGGGAACAAGATGAAGCAGCGCATCGATGACCCTCTGATACCGCATTTCGGGTGCAATCTCGTCTGCAAGATCACCTAATAACGGAAGCAGAGCTTGCATTGCCTCGATCTGACGTGTCGGAATGACTCTTTTTTCCATGAGTAGGACTTAGTGACTATGTCGTTTTGACATAAATCACAAGACTATACGCCGATTTCTTGAATTTTTCTCAGGCATACAAATTGCTACCTATGGGTATCGACGAATACCTTGAAAGCCGAAAATGCTGACCACTGAACAACGCGACATCATCAAAGCCACGGTTCCCCTGCTGGAAGCTGGTGGAGAAGCCCTAACCACCCACTTCTACAAAATCTTGCTCGCTGATCATCCCGAGGTGAGGCCACTATTTAATCAGGCACACCAAGCTAACGGTGCGCAACCGCGAGCGCTTGCCAACGGCGTCTTGATGTACGCCCGAAATATTGACCGACTGGAAAACCTGGGGTCTTTAGCTGGGCAGATCGTCAACAAACACGTTGCGCTGCAAATCTTCCCCGAGCACTATCCGATTGTCGGCGGCTCTCTGCTTCAGGCAATGCGTGAAGTATTGGGGCCGGAGCTTGCCACCGACGAAGTGATCGCTGCCTGGGCAGCGGCATACCAGCAGCTTGCAGACATCTTGATCGGCGCCGAGCGTGGCATGTACGACACGATCGCAGCCACGCCTGGCGGCTGGCGGGGAAGCCGTCCATTTACCGTCGTGGACAAGCGCGCCGAAAGCAGCGAGATCACCTCGTTCTATTTGCGTCCAGTCGATGGCCAGCCTGTCATTGCTCACAAGGCCGGGCAATACATCGGTCTGCGCATAAACGTGCGTGGACAGGAAATTCGCCGGACTTACTCTCTTTCCGCGCCATCTTCCGGCACTGGCTACCGCATCAGCGTGAAGCGCGAGCTCAACGGTGCAGCGTCAAACTTTTTGCATGACGAGGTTGGCATCGGCAGCATGCTGGAGCTGTTCCCGCCTTCGGGCCAGTTCACGCTGATTGATGGGAAAAAGCCTTTGGTGTTGATCAGTGGCGGTGTGGGCATCACTCCCATGATGGCCATCGCACAAGCTGCGCTTGAGTCCGGGAATCGGCAGGTCGTGTTCATTCATTACGCACGCAACATGCGGGTGCAAGGGTTTCAAACGGTACTGGACGGATGGAAAGTGCAGTATCCGCAATTTTCCGCGTACGTCGTACATAGCGAAGAGAGCGACGACACGACCACACCTGCCGATGCCATCGGTTTCCCATCCGTTGGGCACCTGGAGCAATGGCTTCCTGCCGTCCGGGATGTGGAAACTTACTTCGTTGGCCCAAAGCCGTTCATGGCATTTATAAAGCGAGCACTGCAAGAAATCGGCGTACCTGAGTCCCAAAGCCATCATGAGTTTTTTGGTCCGGCCGAAGCCCTGGTGTGATACCCCGACAATCTATTTAACTTTCGCGAGAATTACATGCCTTTATTGAAAATTGACGTGGTTGCAGGCCGCACTGAAGACGAACTCACGCTTCTTTTAGACACGATTCACGGTGCAATGGTCGAAGCATTTCAAGTTCCCGTCCGAGACCGGTATCAGATATTGAACGAACACGCGCAATCGAGGATGATCATTCAAGACACAGGTCTTGGGTTTGATCGTTCAAACAAGGTGGTCGTCATCACGGCAGTCAGCAGACCGCGGCCTGCTGAAATGAAAAAGAAGTTTTACGCTTTACTGGCGCAAGGTCTCGAACAAGCGTGCGGAGTTCCGCCTGCTGACCTGATGGTCTCTATTGTCATTAACAGTGACGAAGACTGGAGCTTCGGACTAGGGCGTGCGCAGTTCCTTGAGGGCGACCTCTAAATGCCTGCCAGCCATAACAGCATTGCTACCAATGAACGCTCGATGTTCTGGGCAGCATGCGCCGGCGCACAGGTCATGGCGGTGGGAATGGGATTCAGCCGGTTTGCCTACACCGGCGTCTATCCCGTTATGGTGAATGAAGGGCTGCTTACTGTGCAGGATGGGACGTTGGCAGCTTCCGCCAACTATGCCGGCTACCTGTTCGGCGCACTGTTTGCGGCCAAACTGGCCAGCCATCAGGCCCGGCGCTGGGTGCTGATCTCTGTTGCCGGGAGCATTTTGTGCATGTTTGCACTAGCGTTGACGGCTACGCCATGGGCGGTTGTGGTGATTCGGGGTCTGGCTGGCATATTGAGTGCCTTGTGCATGATTGCGGCGTCACTTTGGTTGCTTGGCTACCAGCGCGGTGCTCCGCTTCTCTTTGCAGGGGTGGGCGTCGGCATCTTTGCATCGGCGGAATTGCTAGCCCTCGGGCAGTATTTTGGATTGAAAAGCCCGGCCCTGTGGCTGGTTCTGGGCGTTGGTGCCTCACTCTTTGCCGCGCTCGCAATGCTCCGCCTGGACAATGCACAGTCCAAAATCGGCCACGCAACAGATGGTGAGGCTATGAGTGGTCACATCCCTCTGACTGCATGGCCGCTGATTGTTTGTTATGGACTCGCCGGGTTCGGTTACATCATCACGGCGACCTATCTGCCCATGCTGGTGACGGACAGCCTCGGTGACGTCAATCCGCTGCATGTTTGGGCAGTATTCGGCCTTGGAGCTGCACCGAGCTGTTACCTGTGGCACCGCCTTCATCTGTGCTATGGCACACGTGCCGCATTGTGCGCCAATCTGGTGGCGCAAGCCGTCGGTGTCGTTTTACCTGTTTTATTGCCGAATGCGACAGGTTTTCTCGGAAGCGCACTGATTGTCGGCGGAACCTTTATGGGCACCGTCACCATCGCAATGCCGGCGGCAAAGAAAGTTTCTCAAACGATCAAATTTAATTTGATCGCCATCATGACGGCAGCGTATGGCGCGGGCCAGATCATCGGGCCGCTTTTGGCTTCCATGCTTTACAGCCAAAGTGGCACCTTTGCTTCGTCGCTCGTGGCAGCTGCAATCGGCCTCCTGCTTTCTGCGGCGTTCACGCTGCGCTACCCAACCATTCCATAATTCTTGGAGCAAGCAACATGACAACGACAATCTTTTCAGCGCTGGACATAAAGTATCCGATCGTCCAGGCACCCATGGTAGGGGTCTCTACCCCTCAGCTTGCTGCGGCGGTGTGCAATGCCGGAGCGCTGGGATCAATCGGACTTGGCGCGAGTACTGCTACGCAGGGCCGCGCTCTCATTCAACAGACGAAGGCACTGACAGACCGGCCTTTTAACGTCAACATGTTTTGTCATCAACCAGTTCGCTTCGACAAAGAACGCAATGATGCCTGGCTGGCCTATGTAGCGAGATTTTTTCCGTCGTTGGAAGCCACGGCGCCCACCTCCATGAAAGAGATTTACAAGAGTTTTTTGGTTGATGAAGAAATGCTGGAGATGCTCTTGGAGGAGAAGCCGGCAGTAGTGAGCTTTCACTTTGGCGCACCTTCTGCGGCATGGGTGGCCAGGCTAAAGGAAAAGGGTATCTACACGTTAGGTTGCGCAACCTCGCCGGCCGAAGCGCAACTGCTCGAACAGGCTGGGGTTCAGTCGATCGTCGCGCAAGGCCATGAAGCTGGTGGCCACAGAGGAGTGTTCGATGATGCGCCGGGACAGGACCATCAGATCGGTGTGCTGGCCCTTGTCAGGCTCATTGCGTCAGCAGTGCACGTCCCCGTCATCGCCGCCGGTGGCATCATGGATGGTTCCGGTATCAATGCTGCCTTGGCCCTGGGCGCCTGCGGTGTCCAGATGGGCACAGCGTTCATCCTGTGTCCCGAGTCGTCTGCATCGCCCGAGCACCGAGCTAACATTCAAACAGGCAAGGCCTACGAGACTCGCATAACGAGTTGCATCTCCGGTCGCCCGGCGCGGGGGATCCCCAACAGTTTGTATTTGGAAGGGCGGGGTGAATCCATGCCTGTCCCGGCAGAGTACCCACTTGCCTATGATGTGGCGAAGGCACTGCACGCTGCTGCCAGTGCAAAAGGCTCCCAGGAGTTTGCTGCGCAGTGGGCTGGCCAGGGTGCTCCTTTGGCCAGGGTAATATCTGCTGCCCAGTTGATCAGGCTGTTAATTGAAGAGATGGGCCGCGAAGCCTACAACGCCGGCGATGTAACCTGATATGCCTTCCGAGGTCAGTCTCGCAGGGCAGTTGATGCGGCAGCTGCACGGGTATCGCGCCCAGTCGATATCAAGTCGCTCAACGGCACGCTTTTTTGTGACCGCTATAGAGGAAGCGGTGGCTGTTCCAAGCCCGAGGTGCCGGACAATGGCCGCAGCAGCGTACCGCATAGATACGTTTATTCTGTTCAAGCTTGACGAACTGGGTACACGACCAGAACTGGGTGACGAAACAGACCTGAAAAAGGTGCGTCTTACTGCTGCAGAGGAGCGCTGGCTACACAACGTATTTCCTGAGGTGGTTCGGCAGGTAGCACTGGTCGAAGCGAGGCTCCCTGTCCACGTTTTGTCTTATGGGTCAGTGACATGAGCATCGCTCAGCCCTTGTGCTTTGAAACAGGCGCAGTCAACGTTAAATAGGGACCAGCTTTGAACTGACGAGCAGTCCAGCGGTCCAACCCCTGTCCCCAGCGTCAGGAATCGATCATGAAAGCGCTCCGTTTCGAGGGCTGGTTCGCAAAAACTGCTTTCCCTGAACCAGCCGCAGCGCCGGCAAGTGCTCGACGTCCTGCATCCGGCAGCCGGGCTCGATCACGTGAATGCGCTCATCACTGAGGTCAGGGCGCCAGGCCGCTGCTGCCCCGGATGCGGCAACGCGCGCTGTACCGTCATGGGTTCGCCAACGATGTGCAGCGCTACCGCTGCTGCGCCTGCGGCCGCACCTTCAACGACCTGACCGGCACGCCACTGGCGCGGCTCAGGCTCGAGGCCAAATGGCTCGCGTATGCGCAGGTGCTGCTCGATTCACTGCCCGTACGCAAGGCAGCGGATCGTGTGGGGGTACACCGCAACACGGCCTTTCGATGGCGCCACCGCTTCCTGCTTTGGGTCAGGCTCGACCGGCCCGCGCTCCTGAATGGCATCGTCGAGGCTAACGAAACATGTCTGCTCGAATCGCAAAAAGGTTCGCGTGCGCTCGATCGGCCACCGCGCCGCCGCGGCGGCCGCGTTGCCAAACCGGGCATTTCCAGCGAACTCGACTGCATCCTGGTCGCGCGCCACCGCGAGGGGCGCACCGTCGATGCCGTGACCGGTCGCGGGCACATCAAGGCTGTACGACTCGAGCGTGACTTACTCGCACGCAAGCACCGGATCGCGCACGAGACCGTCAATCCGCGCGCCCGTGCGCGTGTGCGGCGTTTGGGCAATCTCGCCATCCACGTGCAGAACGTGAACGCCTATTGCCAGCGCTTCAAGACCTGGCTACAGGGCTTTCGTGGCGTGGCATCGCGTTACCTGCCCAATTGCCTGGGCTGGCGCCAGGCGCTGGATGGCGAGCGGGTCGCTTCGCCAGAACAATTGCTCCGCATTGCCATCAGCGTCATCAACAGATAATGCTGACTGCGCCGTGAAATAAGGGCGAGGCCGTAGACTTCCCCTAACATGCTTGAAACGACATTGTCATTGCTATGAAGCGATGTCCAAGCACGACGGCTCTGGAGGACCGCTTTTGGCCTTGGAATCAACCGGTCGGTCGGCATAGTGTTACGGGCGTTCTGTCGCCAAGTCGTTTATCTGAACATACGACCGTTGACCTCGCCAACGCCTGCGCTGGCGACATTCTATTGGTGAACACCGCTATCGCAGCCGTTCACCAGCCATGGCAGCAAGCTCTTCACCCACTCTCTATCAAGGCTTCTTTAGAAGTTTCTCCATCAATACGTCGAGTTCCTCGCGCTCCTTGTTTCCGATCTTATAGGTAGCCAGCAAATCCGATAGCCATAATCCGTCTGCCGCCAGTCGAACGAGCAAGGCATTCGCAGACGCAGGTTGGTCGAGGGCACGTTCGATTTCTGCCCGTTGGCTCCAACGCGCCGCCAGACCTCGATCAATGACGGTCGCCACTACCATCGCGCGCCAGCCGTCAGTATCTTCGTAAGAAGTTGCGTTGAGCGACATGCGCGCGTAGCGCAATGCTGGCGGAGCCGACGTATCTTCCAATGCCAATGCTTCGTTGAAATGATCCATGTAAAGATCGAAAAGAGCAGCAAGTAGTTGCTCTTTCGTACCGAAATGGTGCTGTACGGCCCCTTTGCTGACGCCGGCTGCACTGGCAATCGCGCCGATAGAAATGGGCTGACCTGTGGTTAGCAGTGCAGTTGCAGACTGAAAAAGTCGCTTTCTGACTTGGTCAGGTTGTTTCGGAGGCCGGGATGTGGGCATTTTAGAGTTCATGAGCAGATTCTACAACGCAGGAAAATAACGTACAATACGTTCGTATTGCAAAAGGCCATCCCTCGAAGCAGTATGAAAAGTCCCACCTGTACACAGTTGCAAAATCCACAACTCAGTTTAGAGAAGAACATGTTTCCAATACACTATGTCTGGCTAGGTGCAGCAATCATATCGGAGGTCGCTGGCAGCGTTTTCTTGGCTAAGTCAGAACAGTTTTCACGACTGGTACCCACCGCGCTAGTGGTAGTTTTTTATGGTTTCGCCTTCTATGGACTCGGACAGGCACTGAAAGGCTTACCGCTGGCGATCGCATACGCCATTTGGGGCGGTCTAGGCATCGTCTTGACGGCCCTGCTTGGCGTACTCGCCTTCAAGCAAAGGCTGGATTTTGCGGCAATCATCGGCATCGTTCTCATTGTCACCGGAGTGATCGTGATGAACCTGTTTTCAAAAACAGCGTCACATTCATGACGCGACATTCACGGCAAATCCAAGGAATCTTAATGAACATCACACGGTGCACTGCGTCCGGCCCTTCCAAGCGAGGCATCCCATGAAGATCGGCGATATTGACCTGAAACGCAGCTGGCCGGCGCTAGCCGCCATCGGTGCGATCATCGCCGTGCTGCTGGCGGCCTTTGCATGGGTTGCAGGTTTGCTCGGCGAGCGGGTAACGAATACATCATTCCTGGAAGACACGAAGCCTGTTTTTCCTGCTGGCTACCGCCGCGCACATGGCAAGGGAATGTGCTTTGAAGGGGTGTTTCGTTCCAGCGGCGCGATCGCGGAATACTCTGGTGCCAGGGTGTTCTCTCAAACAGAGACAAGAGCCATTGGACGCTTCTCGATTGGCACCATGGACCCTCATGCTGCAGACAATTCGACCAGCACCGTCAGTATGGCAATGATGCTCACTGCCGACAACGGGCAGCAGTGGCGCATGAAAATGAACAATGAACCATTTTTCGTCACCCGCGATGCGCCGGGTTTCCTCGCGATGCTCAACGCCACTGCGCCTGATCCGGCCACCGGCGAGCCAGTTCCCCGGCTCATGGCCGCGTTCCTTGCAGACTATCCGGAGGCGCGCAAATACATGGAGGCTGATGCAGTGAAACCCTGGGCCAGCAGCTTTTCCGGCGCAACGTTTTATGCCATCCATGCATACTATCTCGTCGCCGAGGATGGGCGTCGGCAAGCCATCCGCTGGTGGATGCGGCCGCACTCGGCATTCACTGCGTGGAATGTCAAAGACCGTGCGCAGGCCAGTCACGACGCATTGTTCAAGGACGTCGCGCAGCGGCTGAAAACAGGGCCCTTGCATTGGGATATGGTGATGCAGCTGGCGGCGCCAGGTGATCCGGTGGATGATCCATCCCAGCCCTGGCCCGAATCGCGCCGGCAGGTAGTCGCTGGAACGCTGGAAGTGCAGCGGGTCTTCGACCAGACTGACGGCGTGTGTCGCGACATCAATTTCGATCCCACCCTGATACCAGCGGGAATGGCGTTGTCGAACGATCCGGTGTTGGCCACGCGGGCAGGTATCTATGCCCATTCCTACAATGCACGGCTGCACGAGATCGGCTATGGCAAGGCCACCGATGCAGTTGGAAAGAAGGCAGCGCAATGACCGCCGAGATCCGCACCATGACCGACGCTTCGCCACGCCATCAGGCTGAGTTGCCAGAGCGTTTCAACCTGTTGGCGCAACTACTGCATTGGGCCATGGCGGCGACCATTTTGGCAATGCTGTTTATTGGCGTAGCCATGATGACGTCGTTGACCTGGCGGCCCTGGCTGCTCGACCTGCACCAGCCACTGGGTATCGCCATCTTGATATTGACGATCGTGCGTTTGCTCAACCGGCTGCGCCGGGGTGCGCCAGCATTGCCCACTGACATTCCACGCTGGCAAGTAGTGGCAGCCAAGGCATCGCATTGGCTGCTCTATGCGCTCATGCTCTCGTTGCCATTGCTCGGCTGGGGGATACGTTCGGCAGGTGGATGGCCAGTGACGATGTTCCGGGGTGTCGGGCTGCCATCCATGGCACCTGTCGATCCGGTCTGGTACGCCGTCCTGCGTGACGCCCACGGCTTTCTGGCCTGGCTGCTGTTCGCCGTCGTCCTGATGCATCTTTCTGCCGCACTCATGCATGCCTGGGTGCGCCGTGACGGGGTCTTCTCCAGCATGGTGCCAGCAGGCCTTTATCGTCATTACCGCCGCAGCAAAATATAGATCAGCCTCACAGAGCGGAATAACATGGGATCTTGTTAGACCCGGCACGATTTTTCTCACCGAATCCGCTTTCGAGCGAACTAGGACGATTTTTTGAGTTGGACAACAAATTTTCGAGTTCTCGTGTTTTTACATATTGTCTGAGGCTCGAGCTTTTCTTCAAGCATAAACATATTACTGAAATTAATGGAGCCTACCAAATGAAACTCTACTACAAGCAGGGAGCATGTTCGCTTTCTCCCCACATCGTCGCGAACGAGCTTGGTCTTGACGTCGAATTTATCAAGGTTGATCTTAAAGATCATACAACGGCACAGGGGAAGAATTTTTACTTGGTCAATCCGCACGGCTACATCCCTGCGTTAGAACTTGATAATGGTGACATGCTGATGGAGGGCATTGTCATCGTTCAGTATCTCGCGGATCTGAAGCCCGAAAGCAACCTTGTTCCTGCCAACGGCACGTTTGCACGCTATAAGCTTCAGGAGATGCTCGCCTTCCTGTCAACGGAAATCCACAAGGGCTTCATTCCGTTATTTTATGCACCCGCGGCAGGCGACTATATCCAGATCGCACGGCTGAAGCTGGAAAAGCGCTATGCCTGGATTAATGAGCATCTCGCAGACAAGCAGTTTCTAATGGGCGATAACTTCACGGTCGCTGACACCTACCTGTTTGCGGTGACCGGTTGGGGTAAGGCACCTTGGCTGAAGTCTTACGAGGATACACCGATTCATTTTGACAATCTTCATCATCTTCAGGCCTGGTATGAGCGGGTCAAGCGCCGTGAAGCCGTACAAAAGTCCATCCTCGAGGAAGGACTCGACTTATATTAAAGGATTTGAAGCTGGTCCGGTCTCGAGCCTGCACCGCAAACTTCATACATCATAACGGTAGATGCCGGTTCGAAAAACTGTCGCCGAAATGGCATCTCCAAAAGTCGAGACTGCATTTTTTAACTATTCACGCGTCAAAGTTACTTTACTTTTTCAGCTCAGCATAACGGCAATTACTGTGCCAATAGCTCCGAGGGGCGCGGCTAGATGATGACACACCCGCCGGCCGATGCCAGCTAGTTATTAATGCACGGCGATGAGCATTATCTGCGCGTACACGTTGGTCGAGGCACTGCCAGCGTTGCCGTGTTGCCGGCGCGGCTGATACAGGCCGAGCAACGGGGCGATCGTCAGCTTGGTACTCAAAGCGTAGTCGGCGTACAGGTTGGCTTCTCGCGCACTGCGGCTCAATGTGGCCCGGTCGTCCAGCGTCTTGAGGTCGAATAGTGCGAGACCCATACTAAGTGTCTGGTGTGGCTGCAACATCAGCCCGACCTTATGTATCTGGAGATTGCTGGCGTAGGCGCCGGTGTAGTTGGACGCTACCTCTCCCTGCAGCCAGTCACGGTAACCGCCGGTAAAGAGTATGTCCCATGCTGGACTGTACCGGCTGAAACGATATTCAAGTATTGGTTGCCAGGTCGCCGCCGGAAAACTACGCTCGGCTTGGACATACCACGCACTTTGGCGCTTCACACCGGTTTCCTGGACTGCGTATTCAAAACCAAAGTTTGTGTGCGCGATACCAGCATTGCCGTTGGCAAGCACGCTGTAAATGCGCATGCCTCGGCGTTGCAGCTGCACGGGGTCGACATATCGTTCGTCCACGTTCAGACCGCGAATATAAGTCGCCCCGATCGTACCCGCAGCAACGGTGTGGGAGACCGTACCAACTGCCAATTCAGTGTTCGCTTGTGCATGGTTGTTCGACTTAAGCCAAATTACGCTCCCATGCCAACCGTTATCGCCCCCGAGGCGCACTACAGCGCTTTTGCCGAATGCGTGGCGCGGCGCGATGTAAAATGCGCCGCCGCGATCAAGAGTTCCGCTCGCCAATGCCGCGCCGGGGTTAAAGCCGTCGTCATAGATTAAAAATCCACGCCCGACCTTTACGATTTGCCGTCCTGCGGACAAGTCGATCCCGTCGTGACCGAAGGCGGGCAGCAGATCGCCGGATTTCCAGCCCAGATGCGCCTCTTCTATACTGGTTCGTCGCTCCCGACCATTTGAATAGCCTCCGGCGTCGCCATCCCCCCACGTTGCCGAACTGACTAATGCGAAGCCACCGTGCACCGTGTCTGAACCAGCGCGGACGGAGGTGCCGCGCAATCCATATTTAATGAATCCTTCTTCCCAAGCTACCGGCGCCAGGCGCCCGGAATAATCGTGCTCGCTCCTGAACCAGCCAGCAATTGCGGTCAATTCGGGAGTGACGACGGTTCCGCCGCGCCGATAAATGTCTTCGGCGTAGACATGAATGGATGTAAACAGCAGTGCTAGCAGGAAAAGGAAGGGGAGGCGTACGGGAGGATGCATGAGACATTCCATTTCTGATGAGCGGGTCGCTTTTTACCGTAACACTTGCGCATTAGAAACTCCACATCCACTTTACGAGAAAAATATTTGTTTCATTTGGGGAACAAAAGAGAGGTTGATGCAGTTATTTTTACTTGCAGGTAGAACTTTGGCGCATGCTGTATAGGTAGATCTGCACAAATATCGGAATGCGAAGGAACTTTCCTCCACGCGTCAAATGCCGTTGGAGTTTCACGCCGATCACTGTCGTTACGCCTACCCTTTCACGATTGACGACTCCACATGGAACATACCAAGCAAGGCGTATCGAGCCGCATCGCCTCTCTCTCACTGAACGGCCGAGTCTGTGCGGCGGCAACCATGCTGGTCATTTTGAGTTTGGCCATCACCGGCACTGTCATCGGATTTAACAGTAGCAAGATGGCGGAAGCAGCGGCCATGGAGCAAGCACGCATCCTGGCCAGTCAGGCATCGAGCGCTGTGCAGGGCCGACTGGGAGCTCACCTGGCGTCACTGCAAAACCTCGCCGACAGCATGGCGGCCACCCGTGGCGCTGACCTGGCGCTGTCGCGGCCCCAGGTGAGCACTATGGTGAAAGCAACCCTGCTAAGGGCAGAGGACATGGTGGGGGCGTCTGTGACATGGGAACCGAATGCGCTTGACGGCAAAGATGCCGAGTTTGCTGGAAAGCTGCCCGAATTTGACGCGAGCGGTCGGTTCATGCCGTATTTCACACGCGGGGAGAACGGCGGCGTGAATGTCGAACCTGCCCAGATGGTAGGCGCGAACCCGGTGTATGAATTCCCGAGAGCAAGTGGCCAGCCGTTTTTCAGCGAACCCTACGTGTATCCGGTCAATGGTAAGCCGTTGCTGATGGCTTCCATCGCCGTGCCGGTCATGGTCAAGGGGCAGTTTCGCGGCATTGCCATCGGCGACTTTGTCCTGTCGCGACTGAGCAAAATACTGGCCAGCATGCAGGTCATGGAGGGCGGGACGCTGGCGCTCATTTCAAACGGTGGCGTGTACGCCAGCCATCCCGACCTTGCGCGTAACGGCACGAAGGTCGACGATATGCCGGCCGCCGCCCTGGACCACCTCCGCCGGGGTGCCTTCTACGAATACACTGATAGCGGCGATACTGTCCACCTGCTTGCGCCGCTGCTCTTGTACAAGGGCGCAGCGCCTTGGGCGGTCCGTTTATCATTTCCTCACAGCGTCGCGCTGGCGCCCGCCCGTGCGCTAATCAAAACGACGATGCTCGTAGCGGTGCTGTGCGCGCTGGCGGCAGCAGCTGTCCTGATAATGGTGTTGAACCGCTTGATGAGGCCCTTGCACGTGCTCGGGCGTGCGGTACACGCACTGGGTGGCGGTGACGCTGACCTGACACAGCGCCTGGCGGTGCGCGGCAATGACGAGCTTTCCACTATCGCGCAAGGTTTTAATTCCTTTATCGCCAGAATCCATAATGTACTCGTCGAAGTGCGCGGCAGTTCCGAATGCGTTGCCGTCGCCGGCAGCGAGATTCGGCAAGGTAATGTGGACTTGTCAGTGCGCACCGAGCAGCAGGCAGTGACACTTGAACAAAGCGCCGCGTCGATGGAGGAACTCGAGTCTACGGTTTGCCAAACTGCCGACAATGCCCGCGATGCCAAGCAACTGGCCGATACGGCTGCTGCGGTGGCCGGACGCGCCGGTGCGGTAATTACAAAAGTAATTGAGACAATGGCGTCGATCAAGAGCTCGTCGCTGCAAGTAGCCGACATCGTCGGTGTGATCGACGGGATCGCGTTTCAGACCAATATTTTGGCGCTGAACGCCGCGGTGGAAGCGGCACGGGCGGGCGAACAGGGGCGCGGTTTCGCCGTCGTCGCCAGCGAAGTGCGCAATCTGGCTCAACGTAGCGCGCTTGCCGCGAGGGAGATCAAAACACTGATCCAACGGTCGGTTCAAGAAGTGGGTACAGGTAGTACCTTGGTCGATTCGGCCGGCCAGACTATGCGTGAGGTGGTCAGCAGCGTGGCGCGCGTGACCGAAACGATCACGGCGATTTCCTCAGCGACTGAGGAGCAGCGTATCGGTATCACGCAGATCAGCAAGGCGGTGGGCGATATGGACAGTACGACCCAGCAAAATGCAGCGATGGTGGAGCAGGCTGCGGCCGCATCCGATGCGCTCGAACAGCAGGCGGTCCAGCTAGTACGGTTGGTGGGACAATTCAAACTATCGACGCACCCGCACTTGAACGCTGTGGCGTTATTGACCTGAACAGCCAGCGCGGCTTGCATGCGACAGTGCGGTTGAAGGTAGTCTCCCCATTTCAGAGCACGCTACACGTAGAGGGTAAGCACCGAGCGCCAAATCTGTTTTGGTGTGATTCCCCTGAACCGCATGGGCTCTGTCGCATTAGCAAACCGTCGGTGTCGGGTTCAGATAAACTGCGGCGCGCGACCACTGCATGACTCGACCTGCTCAACGTCAAAGGGATGCGCTTTCCGATCGATGTGATTCTGGTTTGCATCTGGCATGCGGCCTAGCCGCTGAGCTACCGGCACCTCGAGAAGATGAAGGAACAGCGCGGCGTGTCGATCGACCATTCATGGATCAAGCGGTGGGCGATTCGTTTCTTGTCGCTCATTAAGAAGACGGCCCGGAAAAACAAGCATCCGGTCGGCGGCAGCCGGCGCATGGTCTGCCAGCTCGGCGCTCGCCGGCATCGAGCCGATGCACATGATTCGCAAGGGCCAATTCGCAATCGACGGCGCCGAGGCCACGTCGTTCGCCGACCAGTTTTCTGCGCCGGCGGGAATGGCTCGTCCAGTTTGAGCAGCGCCGTGCCGCTCCGGGAAATCTCGCCGTTTGATCAACAACGCGACAGTACCCGTTTGACGGCTTTAATCCTTTCCAGGTGAAGTGCATGGCAAGGCGATGCTAAAGACGGCGCCGCCCTTGTCGCTGCGGCAGTAACTAGCGCGACCGCCGTGCGCCTGCGCAATGGCCCTCACCACGGCCAGCCCTAGTCCACTACCCCCACTAGCCCTCGCGCGAGAATCGTCGCCTCGCTGGAAGGCCTCAAACACGTACGCCACCAATTCTTCCTTTAGCCCAGGCCCGTCGTCTTCTACCGAGATGGTTAGCGAGCCATTAATAACCTGCGCCTGAACCAGTACTCGCCCCGGCCTTGCGTAGCGACGCGCGTTGTCCAGTAATGCCAGCAGCGCCTGTCGAACACGCGTGATGTCACAGACGATGTTGATCTTCTCAAGACGCAGCTCGCTATGTATGCCGCTTTCGCGCAGCGTCGGCTCCATCAGCCTGACCAGCTCGCCGATCTCATCGGCGATCGGCGCCGAGACCAAGCGCATGTTCAGGTGGCCACCGTCGGCCAGGCTAAGAGTGCGCAGGTCGTCGATCAGTCGGGACAGGCCTTCCACCTGTCCTAGCAGGCTGCGGAATTGCGCCTCGTCCGGTGCGAATACGCCATCGGCCAATCCTTGCAAGCGCCCGCGAAGGATCGTCACCGGCGTGCGCAACTCATGCGCGATTGCCGCATTCCACGTGATCAGCTCATGCGCTGTGCGCTCGAGCCGCTCGGCCATCGAGTTGAAGTCGTCGACCAGTGCAGCCGTCTCGCCCAGCAAACGGTCTCCGGCGACGGCGCGAGCGTGTAACTCGCCACGGGCCACACGACGGACGCTGTCAGCCACCGAGTTCAGGGGCGTCAGTAAACGCCGTGACAGCCTTCTCGCCGCTATAACTGCCACTGCCATGGCCGCCATTACTAGCACCCCCATCAACACCCACTCCGGCCAGGTGGGCATCAAACCCTCCGGCGGCGCCAATCCGGATTCTGGATAGAAAACAATCCACAACGTGTAAAAAATATACAAGCTGAGCATCACTGCCACCGCCATTCCGACCCCAACGGCGCCCATCGATAGCAGTATCTGTCGGCTCAGTCCGGGGACCCTGGTCATGCCGGCTCCAGCATTCGATAGCCAACGCCGCGCAGGCTGAACGGCATGCCGATGACGCCAGTGTCCTCCAGCTTGCGTCGTAGCTTGCTGATATGGCTGTCGACGGTGCGTTCCAAAGCATCGCTTTCCGGTAAGCACGCTGCAAGCAGTTCGGAGCGGCTGATCACTCGTAGCGGGTTACGTGCCAGATACACAGCCAGGCGGAATTCGGTCAAGGTCAATGGCAGCAGAATGCTAACGCCGTCGACCAACACGCGCGCCTGATGGGTGTCAAGGTCGATTTCCAAAGGGCCGCAGCGCAGTCGACCGGTGACGCCAGTCCCGCCTGCACGCGAGCGCCGAAGCACAGCGCGCACCCGGGCCACGACCTCTGCCGGGTTAAACGGCTTGACGACGTAATCATCAGCGCCTACGCGCAGCGCAAGCAATTTGTCGAGGTCCTGGTCGTGTGCGGTCAACATGATCACTGGCGTGTCACCCCGCCGACGCAGTTCGGCCAGCACCTGCCAACCGTCCGGCTCGGGTATCTTCACGTCAAGCAACACCAAGTCCGGCTTGAGCGCCAGATGCTGGCGTAACCCTTCACGCCCGTCACCGGCAGAGGCGGTGCACAGGCCGTCGCGCAGCAGGTAGGCGCGGACGATTTCGGCGATCTCCGGTTCATCCTCGATGATCAGCACTAATCCCTCGGCTACCCGGACGGTGGAGGAAACTGGTCGGTTGGAATGGGACATGCGCTGTAAATGAGTCTTGAAGACGGTCAATCTACTGTATTCGCAGTTGGCTTGCGAACGTTTTCTTCCTTGAGGAAACTATTTTACGCCTCCATCGAATCTCCACATTTTCTGCACGCAAGCTTCATGCTCTGTGACTAGACTGGCCGGCTGCCGATTAACGAATGTTTGTTCAGGATGTGGCCAGTATGGAGATGAAGGATACGCGGTGCCTCGCGCGCCCCAAAGGATCGATAGCAGCTGCCGCCTTGTTGCTTGCTGCGGCCTGCGCGCTGGCGGCATGCGCGAAACGCAGCCCGCAAGAAGCGCCTCGAGGGCCAGCCGCGCCGGTAATTACCATGCTCAAACTGTCGCCTGTCGTGCTTGCGCTTAACGAGGAGCTGCCCGGTCGCGTAGCTGCGCTGCGTACTGCCGAGATTCGGCCGCAGGTAGGTGGCATCGTGCTGCGTCGGCTGTTCGAGCAGGGTGCTGAGGTCAAAGCCGGGCAACCATTGTTCGAGATCGATCCGGCCGCATTCAAAGCCGACCGCAATGCGTCAAGTGCCGCGCTCCAGCGCGCCATGGCGGCCGCCGCACATGCCGGCCAACAGGCTGAGCGCCTCAAACAGCTGGTAGCCGCCGACGCGGTGAGCCGCGAGGTCTACGACGCCGCCGTTTCGTCCGCAAAACAGGCGGACGCCGACGTTGCCCTGGCAAGATCGACCTTGGAGCGCCGCGCTCTCGATGTCGTCCACGCGAGTGTGCGGGCGCCGATCGCCGGGCGTATTGGCCAGGAGCTGGTCACGGAGGGCGCTCTGGTGGGCGCTGGCGACACCAATCCGATGGCACTGGTGCAGCAGATCGACCGGGTGTACGTGGATGTGCGCCAGCCTGCCTCGATGCTCGAGCCAATGCGCGCGGTGGCTGGCGGCAAGCGCCAGGCCGACATCACCATCGTCGGTGCCGACGGTAAAGCCTTTGATTTCAAGGGGCGGGTTCTGTTTGCGGGCATCAACGTCGATGCTGCCACCGGAGACACCTTGGTGCGAGTCGAGGTTGACAACCGCGAGCGGCTGTTACTGCCCGGCATGTACGTGCGGGCCCGCCTTCCGCACGGCGATCCCGCCCTGCAACTGCTGGTGCCGCAGCAAGCCGTCCTTCGCGACAGCGCCGGCAGGCCGCAGGTGTGGGTGATCGATGCCGGACATCGAGCCAGACTGCAGCGGGTCGAGGTCGGCCAAGTGGTCGATCACCAGTATGTACTCCGCGCGGGCGTATCCGGCGGGGATAACGTCGTGATCGAAGGACAGGACCGCCTGCAAGAGGGCGCCAAGGTTGTCGCCCGCACATGGAAGGCCGCGCCCGACGTGGTCGCCGCCAGCCCTCGCTAATCTTTGAGGATATATCTATGTCCCAGTTTTTCATCAACCGCCCCGTGTTTGCCTGGGTAATCGCACTATTCATTATCTTGTTTGGCTTGATCGCAGTTCCGCAGTTGCCGATCGCACGCTTCCCGTCGGTGGCACCGCCAAGCGTGACCATCAGCGCCGCCTACCCAGGCGCCTCGCCGCAAACGATGAACGACACCGTGGTCGGCGTGATCGAGCGCGAGCTTTCCAGCGTCAAAAACCTGCTGTATTTCGAATCATCGACCGACACTTCAGGCTCGGCATCAATCACCATCACCTTTAAGCCGGGTACCGACCCCGAGCTGGCCCAAGTGGACGTGCAAAACCGCATCAAGACGGTCGAGGCGCGCCTGCCCCAAGCGGTGCGCCAGAACGGCCTGACGGTCGAATCCGCCTCGTCAGGGTTCCTGATGATCGTCGGCCTCAATTCGAAAGACAGCAAGTTCGACGACATCGACCTGAGCGACTATATGGCACGCAACATCGTTGAGGAATTGCGCCGCATCGAGGGTGTTGGCAAAATTCAGCTGTTCGGCGCCGAGCGCGCAATGCGCATCTGGGTCGATCCCGGCAAGCTGGTTTCCTATGGTTTGTTGATGGGCGACCTGAACGCCGCTGTTGCCGCACAAAACGTCCAGATCGCCCCAGGCCGCGTGGGCGCCGAGCCCGCCGCAAGCGGCCAGCGCGTCACGGTGCCGCTGACCGTCGACGGACAACTGCTT
>Ga0308157_10002591_pt1 | contig 28895 bp, 30 predicted proteins | sample PhyBR1_FD_201035 | JGI IMG/M metagenome (GOLD analysis project Ga0308157, IMG submission 201035) | Phyllosphere microbial communities from UC Gill Tract Community Farm, Albany, California, United States - DLSLB.R1 | ecosystem: Host-associated > Plants > Phyllosphere > Unclassified | place: USA...
CGCCTACGGACAGATACAGCTCCCCTTCGCCATGTGCCCCCAAGGTCAACTCATCACCGACCGTCAAGCCCGCTCCGCCGCCCACGAAGATGAGCCCCGTGCCGTGGTTTCCCGCGACAAGATGCCTACCGGCCGAAACAGTGCCTGCATCTCGAACCCACAACCAGACGTAGCCGCCATCCCCCACCATCAAATCATTGGCAAGCGTCCAGTTGGAGTTCTGTCCGGAAAAAGTGACCCATGCGTGGCTATCAGCTGCCTTGGCAAGCACACCAGACTCGCTGTAGACACGCCCTCCTTCTTCTACGGATAGCTCGCTTTGGCCGTCGCCACTAATCACCAACTCCTTGTCCACCGTCAGGCTACTATCACCTGACATGAGGATGGAGGCAGTTGTGCCAGATTGGTCGGCCGTACGCAGGTTCCCGCCGACTACCACACTGCCCCCATCAGCGATTTCCAGGAAAGAGTTGCCCGGTCCTTCGGAGCTAACCAGCAGATCCCCAGTGTTCAGCCACTGCGCATCCTTGCCAGCAACCGTAACTCCACTTCTATCCAATGGGTCACTAGAGGCACCGACAACACTGTCAGCGCTACTTACTTTCCCGCCAGCACCGATGTTCAATATCCCGCTACCGGACAGGCCCAAGACGAGCCCACCACCGGCAACAAGGTGGCCACCGTTGACCACATTGACGACAGCCTCGCCGCCCACACCATTGCTTATGAAGATGTTTCCATCGGCTGATACAAGCCCACCATCAGAGACTTCCAGCGCGATCCTGTCCTCGCCCCAGCGGCCGTCAGCCACGGTCAGATCCTGGGCAATGCTCCAACTGGCATTTTCACCAGATACGATGACACTACCGCGAACTGCGCTTTCACCACCGATCGTTCCAGATCCACTGATGACAGTACCATCGGGGCCAACAACCAATGAACCGTGACCTATTTCGCCAACGCTCAACCAACTGCCGGCGTTGAGTCTGCCGCCATTTGAAACGCTGACAGCACCATTTCCCTTGTCCCAACCGTTACCCAAGGTCACTCCACCGACGGCTGAAACACTGCCGCCGTCAGTGATCAACAACGCTCCGTTGCCCAATCCACCGACCGTTAGGTAGTCCGTATTCCATTGTGCTCCTGCACCGGACACACTTACATCGCCGTCCCCTGAAGCGAAGACGCCCACGCCAGCATTTCTGCTGGTGACGATGCCACCGGCACCAATCGCCAAGCTGCCCTTCCCGTAATTACCTATGCTCAGCCCGTTGCCGGCGGCGAGCCGGCCACCACTGGATACGGATACGCTGCCGGTGCCGGTAGCCCGGTTTCCAATGGCGAGATTATTTGCAGTGGAAACGCTACCGCCCTGCGCAATATCCACTACACCGGTGGATGCCTCGCCAACAGTAAGATCGCCATTGCTGCGCCATTCCGAGTCCGCGCCTGAAACGTGCATCTCGCCGTGCCCCCTGTCCCCGACGACGGAAGACAGCGTGCTCGCATTCTCCATGATCACCTTGCCACCATCTTCAATGGTCAAACGGCCGGTGCCTTCGGCGCCAATCATCATCCAGGCGCCATCCATCTTCCACAGGCTGCCAGGACCACTTACGAGCGCATCCCCCTTGCCTCCGCTTCTTGCGCCGATGTATGCGTAGTTGCCATTCTGAACGGTGGCACCGTCGGTAATTGCCAGGCTGCCTTCAGCCTGTTGCCCCACCATGAGCCCGCCTTTGACGGAGAGCTTGGAGCCCTCGCCAGTGACAAGCACCTCACCCCGGGCATACGTCACTGCTGGACGTGTGATTGCTCCTATGGCGAAACCAATCGTAGGGGTATCCGAAGCCGAAAAAGTCGCGCCATCAGAAATGGTCAGGCGGCCGAAGTCTTCAAAGCCAACATCGACAGTCCCGTTGATGGTTTCTGAAGCAGAAGGGCCAGACAGTACATAGTCTGAATTTATCTTGATGCTCTGCGCCATTGCCGGATGACTGAGCGCAATGGCAACCCCCGTTGCGATCAGGCTGATGCGGCGCGCGCGCTTCCCGCGCCGCGACGCCAACTCGGATGCGACCGCACATTCGCCGGTCTGGGGATTGCGGATGATGCGGAAAATTCGATTCATGCCAGCGCTGCTCTATAAAGGTGCGCGGATGATCGGTGGCTTGTGCGTGCGCTTACATCGGACAAGTCTCAAAGCGGCACAACTGTGAGTCCATGAACAGAAAACAGGCCATTTCTGCCGGAACTCTGAACAATTGCTTCATCTTCGGACTCAATCAGTGCCGCATTGATACTCACCATTTACGTGCGAAAAAGTCAGATATCGCACTCATTGCCCGGGCGCTGATCTGCATCAACGACCGGAATGCATGACGCATGAAGTGCTGACACGCACAGGGAACGTGATTGCATTCGCGCGAGCACTGCAGTCATCGGCAAATGGACGAGTGACCGTCGTACAGCCTGCACGCGTGCTGGAGCGGATGGCTGTTGCCTGCAACGAAACCGGCTGCTGGAAACAGCATATGCGGCTTGTCTCCATTGGCAGCAGCGCAACCGGAGCATGGCGGGCGTCACCACATCAACGCAGCAGCGGAGCCATGCGGCGCAGGGACATGATCAAAGATCGTAGGAAAGCAGGTCGTAGCCCGTCGCGGCGCGTACCACGCGCTGATGCACGAAGGATCCGCTGCCGCCATTGGTCAGGACCACGATACCGCGCCCACGTAGCGCATCGCCGACGGCGAAATTCTTGAAGATGCCGCTGTTGCTGCCCGAGTGGTAGAACACCGGCCCGTCACGGGTATCTTCCATGTTCCAGCCCAGACCTTTTTCGGTCCAGCGACCTTGCAGCTTTATCTGTGGCGTCAACATCGCCTCGCGGGTAGCCTCGCTGACTTCCCATGCACCACGCTGCCTGCCGGCCATCATCAGGTTGAGGAAGACCGCGTAGTCCTGCACCGTGGTGCGCAGACTTGCCGCGGCATTGGCAAGGATGTCACCCGGCCATGTCACCAGGCCCACAGGTGCAATCGCCAATACTTCAGGCAATGCCCGCTCGGCGTCCTCATATTTCCATGCGGACAAGGGCTTGCCCCAGCGTTCTGCAACCTGCTGCGCCGCCTTCCACTGCTCGCGGATCACCTGCGTGGGCGCATCCGTCCGTTCGCGGTCGTGGGCAGGATGGCCGTAGACCGAACGCGCCGCCAGATCCGCGTTCCACGTATAGCTGCTGTCGCGCATGACGGCGGGACCGAACAGCTGCGCCTGCATCGTTTCGTCCAGGCTCTGCCCGGTAAGCGACTCAACCACCAGCTGCAGCCAGAAGATCGCCTCGCCCGAATAGTCGATGCGGGTGCCCGGTCGTACCATCGGCACAAGCTTCTCGGTGGCAGGAGCAGCGCGCCAGTTTGGCAGTCCGGTGCTATGCCGCAACACATCACGTGCGGTGATCAGCGCGATCCAGGGATGATCGCCGAGATAGTCCGGCCGCCGATACTGCACCAGTGGCCGATCCAGGTCGATCAAGCCCTGATCGACCAGTTGCATGACCAGGTAGGCAAACACCGGCTTGCTCAACGATGCATCTTCAAACACGGTATCTGCATCGATCGGCGACTGGGTCGACGTGCTGGCCAAGCCGAATCCCTGGCTCCACGCTACCGTGCCGCGGTCGACAACTGCGATGCCAACACCAGGAACCGCGAAGGCCTGCATGATCCTCGGCAACTCGGCGAGGAAGCCCTCGCTTGGGACCCATGAGCGGATCGCTGTACCCGGGCACTCCGCAGCCATCAGGCTGGAAGCAGGAAGAAGGCCAAGCCCACCAAGCGCCGCAGCCTGGGCGATGAAGCGACGACGGCCTGGAACTGGTCCATTGGGCATTGCCGGTATCTCCGTTCTGCACCGCGCGTGCCTGCCGATAGCGTTCCTGCTCAATTCGGCGGAGATGGCGCAGTTACCACGCATGAGTGTGGTGGGCCCACCAGGATTCGAACCTGGAACCAAAGGATTATGAGTCCCTATTCGGATAGTGCCAAGTAGTCCCAAATGGTGCCAACTGCCTACCTAACCCACTGATCTTCATAACCTTACAGTTTCAAACAGTTCCAACTGGCACCCTGCGTTTCCAGCGAATGTAGGCACCAAGTAGGCACCGGATGGCGAAGGGAAAAGGACAGTTGACTGCGCGTGGCCTCGCCGCGCTTACGCCTGGTGAATGGGCCACCGATGCAGCAACCCATGGTGCAGGCGTGCTCCAAGCCCGAAAGCTTTCCTCTGGCGCCATCGGCTTCTACTACCGATACACCGGTCCCCAAAGGCAGCAGACCCGCCTATCACTGGGGAGCACCCTGAGCCTTTCCGAAGCGAGGGCGGCGGCAGCTGCACTCGCACGCCGGTACCAAACAGACGCGCGCGACCTGCGCGCCGTGTTGGCCGCTGAAGAAGCAGAGGCGGCCAACTGCCGCGCAGCGGCCGAGGCAGCAGCGAGGGCCGCCAGCGCATCAACGTTGAGCGCCCTTCTGGATGCCTACGTTGAGAGCTTGGAGCTGGCTGGAAAGGTCAGCGCCAAAGGTGTGGGCAATGCGGTATTGCTGCACATCAAGAAGCCGTTCCCTGCCCTTTGCGCACGCCCAGCGTCCGAGATCGAGTTGGATGACCTGATCCCCATCCTGGCGCGCCTCATTAGATCCAAGAAACTGCGCGAGGCGGGGAAGATCCGATCGTATCTGCGCGCGGCCTACGCCGCAGCGATCAAGGCGAAGCAAGACGCCGCAGCGCCAGACATGCTCCGGGCGCTGAACCTGTCCCGCAACCCAGCCCAAAACCTCGCCACCATAGACAGTGGAACGCCCCGCGAGCGAACTCTTTCAGTTGCCGAGCTAAGAGCGTACTGGCGTCGTATACAACGCATGACAACCGTTCGCGGCGCGATGCTTCGTTTTCACTTATTAACTGGCGCCCAGCGCATTACACAGCTCGCCAGGCTGACTGCCAGCGACTTGGACCTCGATCATCGTTCCGTCCGCCTGTTGGACATAAAAGGGCGACGGAAATTGGGGCGGGCCCATATCGTCCCCCTGGTCCAGCAGGCCGAGATAGACCTTGCGTGCATGCGGGAAGACAAACGTGGCGACTTTCTGTTCACCATTTCAGGCGGCACCACGGGCGTCACGTACGACGAGTTCCGAGGGGCATTGGATCGGGTTGTGGCGGAGATGTCGCTGGCCAAAGAGCTAGGTGGCCCGCCGTTCACACCCGGCGATCTCCGGCGATCTGTCGAGACTAGACTGGCCGCACTGGGCTATTCTGAAGAGGTGCGCGGGCACCTCCAGTCCCATGGACTCAGCGGCGTCCAAAAGCGCCACTACAACAGGTACGAGTATGACCTGGAGAAGCGGGAGGCGATCAGTGCCCTATACGTGATGCTGACCGGCATTGGGCCGAAGTGGTCCACCTGCGTCGATGTGCACAGACCAAGTGAAATCGCCGCAGCGATCGAGATGTCTTAAAACCAACCAGGCAGTGGCAATGCACCGTTAGCGATTGAGCAGCAAAGCAGAGCTTTTGCCATAGCGCCACATTGTGTTTCGAACATGCTTTATCTCGCTTACTGCGTGCTGCGGCACAACTGACATTGCGCCCTACTGGGCATCAACATAGAGAACTCCACTTTTCCCGACTGCCTTAATTACCTCCCGCTGCATCGAGAGCTCCGCCAGATGATGCTGCAAATCGCCAGGCGCCTGGCCTGAACTTACAGCCCCAAAACTGAGAATGGTTTTAATATAAGTCGTTCCAATGAGTCCAGTTTTGGCCTGGATGCTCACTTGGTCACTCATGGCTATTTTATTCCTACCATGTTCAAAGCGTTCCAGGTGCTTCATATTTGAGCGCAAAACATCGAGGGCCGCATTTCCAAACTTTACGGCTTCTAGTCCAGAAGGAATCTTTCCCTTATGAATAACTTCATTCCGATAAGCCACTCGCTTCTGGGACAACAGGGATGGGGGAGCGCCAATCCTGGATGCCCATATGAAAACGAAAGCGCCCAACTGGCGCTCAGACTGAGCCGCAACGCTTCCCCAACAAGACTTGAACAGATCATCTGATCCGGTTACATCGGCCAAAAGCACACGAATTGCAAACTCATGGAAGCGCTCGAGACTTGCAGAAAAGGCGGACACCGCCTCTCGATGATAACCATCAAGAATGGCATTCGCGCCAATCTCGAAAAGCACCTCAAACTTTTGCTGTTGAAGAAGCGTAATTGACTCATGTCCACGCGAGCAGGTCAGAACGTACGTTCCATCATCACGGAACGCTACCCGCGCCAACTCTCTACGGGGACCTTGCGGCCCATGAAGACATTGCATGCAAGGAACAAAAAGCTGCATGGATCGAATTGTTTCCTGGGGACTCACCAGCAATCCTATAGGCCCATTCCCATGCCAGCAATTCACACAGCGACCCGAACGAATTGCAAGCCAGTGGGCTAACAGGTTTTTTTGCAGGGAACCGAAGAGGCCTACCTCGAGGTGGGCAGGGACGCTGTCTGCGGTCAGCGTCGCCCCACTCTGCATCCCAACGCCCACTTACTCCCAAACGCCTGGCTGCCCACCTCCGCTCTACCCGGCAGATCGCGCTTGAGCCCAGCGTTGAGCCCGAGGCGGACCAGCGCAACTGATTGTAATTCCGCGCTATGTCAGTTACCGGGCTCCCTGCGGCGGAATTCGAGCACGTTGTCAATTGTTCCAATAGGTCTGCTCAGGCTACCTTTCTCCAAGCCCGCGAAAGTTTCCAAGAAGGCGCGTGGTAAGCGCGTCCGGGTAAAGGCCTCTTGGAAAGGAAGAATTCGCTCTTCACTCAAAAACTGGGCAGCCCTCTCAAGCAACACTGGACGCTCCCGTGGCAATTCCTCGTCGAGAGGTTCCTTCTTGCGCCAGTTACGGCGGCTCATGTTCTGGTAGAACCTTCCAACTTGATCTTTAGACAGAATTTCCAGCTTCTCCAGCCGAATAACCATCGCCTGAAGCGACACCTTCCAGCGCCTCTTGAGCGTCACTAGGTAGTCCAAGTCAACACGTACAGCCTCTGGAACAAAGCCCTCTTCTGGCAGCAAAAATGCGCCCGCGAAGTAATGCGCCTGCAATTCCATCAAGTCATGACGAGATTTGTCGTCGACATCCTCCGAAGACAGATGACGGTGCAGCACCAAGTGGCCAAGCTCGTGGGCAACATCGAATCGAGTTCTGACCGCGGGCGATCCGCTCTTAACCAGTACCACAGGACCATCGTCGTACCAAGCGGACACACCGTCCATGTCGTCGCTCAAGTCCACTGTCCCAACGACTACTCCATGATTCTCCAGCAGAAGCATCAACCTATCGATCGGCCCATGGCCCAGATTGAAATGGCGGCGCAGCTGCCGTGCTGCATCTTCAATTTCAGCAAAGGAAAGTTCTTCGGGGTCCTTTTCGTTCAAAGATGGCAAATTGACCGGCGGCATTTGAAGCAGTTCTCGGAAACGAACCACAACTTCATGTGCCCATTCGAGCGCGCTATTGGCTCGATCCTTCTGAAATTCTGGCGTCTTCTTAAGAGATCGATAATTGATTGCCGAAATCGCTACACCCATGTCTTCAGGGAGGGGCTGAAAAAAATACTCTACGGGGACGCCCAGTGCGACCGCGACTTGATCCAGGTTATCTGCACCTAGAGCTTTCCCCTTCTCCGCTGCTGAAATCATTTGTCGCGACACTTCAACACGATCCGCAAGCTCGGTAGCTGTGAAATTCGCTGCGAGCCGCGCCTGCCTGAGCCGATCCCCAACAAACGGAAGATCAGAGCGCGCCACGAGCCCGCTCCGCTTCTGCGGTCACCTGCTTAACAGCAAACGACATCTTTTCGGCCACCGCTTCCACGTCCACGCTCAAGGACGGCGTCAATGCCAACGCCCAAGGAACTAGGGGGTATCCCTGGGACCTATCAGGAATCGCCAACAGAGCGGACAGCGGAGCAAACTCGCCACCATGCAGTAAGTGTGCGTAGATCGTTCCCTGCGCCGGAACTGCAGGCTCCGATGCGGACTTGAACAGATCATCGCACCTGGCCGCCAATTCTCCGCGATTAACCGCCTTTCGAGCGAAAGTGCGATCTGCGTCGCGGCCCGTGAAATGAGTCGTGACACATACCCCTCTCGCATGAAAGCGAACGTGATGGTGATTGAGAGCTGCGTTTGAAGCGATTTCCGCATGAAACGTTCCCCGCCGCTTCGCCGCCGCCTCGATGCCGTACTGCACGCATGGGTCCACTAAATATCCATGCAGCCCTCTCCCCGGCCAGAAATTAGACAGTACCGGCGAACTCCCGACGATCGCCGCGACGTAGCCGTAACCTGCGCTTAGCCCTTCAGAAAGGGTGGCTAAATGATCCGCATCCAGCTTCGTGGAAAGTGCACTGCGAGTGTCCATAGCCAAGCACCATGCCAAGTAAGGTGCAACCATACTGATGAAATTGGCGATATTTGTCAACCAATTGGTGGGTGCTTTTTAGATTTGGCTACTTTCGAGTCGCCGACGGCCGGCATAACCGGCTAATCGTCGCTTCCGCACCGGGCCGCTATCTGTTCGAACTTTGCAGCCTCCCGCCTCAGTCTGTCGGCGCCAGCACCACTCCGATGCCTCGATCGCCAATCGTCGGACGCTGCTGCGTCCACCTGTCGGGCTTGGTCCCAAAGCGATGCGGCGCGCTTTCGTGCCCATTGGGCCTTCCTGCTTGTCGTCGTCATGGCGTCAATTCTGAAGCCGGTTAATCGCATCGATCGCGACGCCGCCAACGCTAGCTGAAGGCAGTACCGAGCCACGCTCGGCATCCCAGCTCGGAATAGATCGGGGAATAATTTGTCGTCCGATTTGTAGTTCCGTAGCAGTGCAGAGCTAAGCTCTGCAGCGCCTGACGGCATTCGGGCCGGTGCACCGTGCCAAAGACAGCAACGCCAGCTTGTCCCGCGTCCGCTGGCGCGGCCTGGTCGGCCGGGTGGCCAGCTCATCGCCGCGGGCTGCCACCCAGCGCTCCACCCAGTTCTTGCCCTGCTGAAACGAACCGGCGCAGAAGTAGAAGGACTTGGCCTGCCAGTGCAAGCGCCCGCTGATCTTCCCGTTCTCGATCAACTGCAGCACCGCGACGGTCTGGTAGTTGAAGCACAGATAGCAGGTGTCGGGGTTGTCAATCCAGCGGTATGGGGCAGTGAGCATAGGGCGATGGTGCGCTCCAGAAGTCTCCCTGCATGCGACCGATAGAAAGACGACGGACTGCGTCTAATCGCACTCTCAAGTCGCCGACAACTAGATCAAATCACCAGCACTTCAGTAAGCCAATTCGTCGTGCGGAATGCTTCACCGCAGGACCAACCGAGCCAGTTCAGGCGTCCTCTTGGGCCGCACTGATCTGTTGCGGAGCACGCTTAAGCAACTGCGGGTTGGCCTTCGAGACGGCCCAACCCTCCAAGTACATGAAAAGAGCCTCGGTAGCTCCGACGAAACCATCGGCCACTTCGACCCAAAGCTCTCCCGTGAAGCGACTCGAATCGGCCCCAATTTGAATTGTCATCCTTCCGCTATCTTCCACCTTATCCAAAGTGCTCAGGATGTGCTTATCTGACAGATGTATGAAGCCAGAAGTTTCGTCGTAAACCCGAGAGATCCACGGGAACTCCTTGGCAGCAGATTCATGAAGAAATTTATCCGTCATGGGTGACCCAGACCGATCTTTCAACTTCCTAACCGCAGTGCCGCCAAGCACGGCATTCGCAAAGTCATGGGGGTCGCTCACAAGGAATGCCGCGTAGAAGCGTAGGAAGGTATCTAGCTGGAGCCTCACTAGCGATGCGGCAACAAGATAGTTCCTCGTTCGAGCCAGTTGCACGAAAGCTTCGCAATTACTCAAAGATCGATTTAGCGCCGCTATTGCCAGGAAATCGACGGGGAAGAAACTTCCCTGATCAGCCCGAAGTATCTCACTTCCCAACTTCAGATGTCGGTCCCTTCCGCCCTCGATTCTTTCCAAAACCCTACAAAGATCGCTTGCCATAGACCCAGAACTCCCACTGATTGGTGGCAGCTAGCTTAAAGAGTACCGTCATCTCCAATGTAGCGGTTTGGTGTTCTGCCCGACAATCTGGCAAATCATCTTATCCAACGATAGAGCTTACGCCGCGACCTTGTGCTCCTAGTACGGGTGCCGCTTGTGGTCGGATATCGCGTACAGCGGCTGCCACCTCAGTCATCGCTGCAGGGTGTCCTGATCCCCATCGCCGTAAGACTTCCCTGACGTGGCGTCAGGGAAATTCCGCATGGTGTAAGGCTTCGCCCGATGGGAGCATTGGCACCCCAATCACAGACGACCAATCGTCTTTGACGGTTCGGCAACAACTGACCACATATGGTTTATCGACAGGCGCAACATGACGTGGAGACAGTAATGGGATACAGCGCACAATATCTGTCGAACGAGGAATGGCTGGAGCTCCACGCCGCCTACAAGGCACATGGCAGCGGTCCCGAGTTTTGGCAGGTCTACCAGGAACTACAACTGGCAGCGAAGAAGCGCACCGGCGACCCTTGCGTCACCGTCGCCAATGAAATGGCCAAAGTCGCCCAGCACCTCGGCGTGACCAAGCAGGCCGTCCTCATCTAGTTGGCTCAATCCCCCGGCGTGAGATCGATGAATCTGGCCATCAGATGGCGCCGGTCACAGTTCTCATCATGAACCCGCAGGCTTGTCATGTTCATCACGCAAGGCGCGTTATCACACTGCATGCCGCGCAGGGGGGACCATCGGAGAGCAATCATGGCTAGTTTGAATATGTACCTCGAGGGCCCAGGTCGAGAGCGCAGAGGCGTCCGACCTCTATCGAAGAGTCAGATCTCTATTCGCCAAGGCACCCTCGCGTGCTCGCGGGTGATCGAGGGACAGATGCTGGTTGACGACAGCGGCAACGTCGCCACACAGGTCGATCTGGACGGGCTCCGCTTCCGGTACCCCGATTCGCGTACCGTCTGGTCCCTTCTTTACAGCTAAAGGCCGGAGGCGAGAGAAACAAGCCGGTAGACGCCGCTGGGCGATCTACCGGCACTGCGCATTCAAACCCGCGCTTATTCCTCTTCCTCGTTACTTTGTCCCGGCGCCTTCTTCTGCTTCTGCCCCTGATCCTGCTCGCCAGGCTGGCGTTGTTCCTGCCCTGGGTTTTCTTGACCAGGATTGGTCTGGTTCTGGTTTTGGTCGCGGGTGTTGGTCATGGCACTTGCCCTGCGGATCACGGCCGGTTGCCGTGGGTCCACCATGGACGCCAGAGCGTTTCCCCCGCGTGCTGCAGCGTCAATCCTCTCCGCACATACCTAACTGCACGAACTGTGCAGCGATCTTGTGCTCCTAGAACGAGTGCCCCGGGTCTTCGAAGATCATGCGCCTGCGAAGCTCCAGCCAAGCGTCGTCACATGCCTGTTGAAGAAAGGGCCTATGGTGTTGGTCCACAAGCGCGCTTAGCGAACGGACATGCCATGAATCATGAAGATGCAACCGCGGATTTGGATGACTTCGCGGACGAAATGATGGCGTCAAATCATTCTTGGAATTACTCCAAGCGTCTGGAAACCCTGCGTTCCTTGGAGATACTTTCGAGAAGAGCCTTGCGCTCCATCGCCGGACTACCCAATGAGGCAGCGCGCCGCAACGGTATAGAAGCGGTGCTCGACCGGATCAAGAGCATGCTCGCTGCCACTGAGCAACTCGAAGCGATCAGAGCCAGCTATAAGCATTGAAGTACTGGCCTCTGCGCAAGCGGACGGTGACCCAAGCCTCGTGGGATGCGGCAACTCCCATATGGCGCACTGCCTGAAGATGCAACCTAGTACGACGCTGAGCCAAGCGATGAAAGCCCTCCCGTGAGAATGACGTGATGGGCAACTTCGATGAAAGGACGCGATTCAAACAAACTCAGCGCGGTGGCGATCCAACCTCGTCGTCACAACGCAAGAACGAGAAAGAAGACACCAATTCCAGCTGAAACTGCGAATTAGGGGTTATGGTGTAGGCAACACAACGCGCTGTGCGTCCTTGGCCACTCCTATGAAATACGAAGACATCCGCGCGGAACTGGATGATCTCGCCCTTGAGATGGCAACCACGGCGCGCCCCTTGTCCCAAGCACACCAGGTGCAGCAGCTGGAGCAGCTCGCCCTCCTTGCTCAATGCGCATGCGAAGCCGCTTCTGGGTCTGCGAATGAAGCGGCGAGAGTCAGCAGCACGGTGGCGTTGCTGGACCGTGTCCGGAAAATGCTGGCGGCAGCGGTTCTGGCAAATCAGATCCGGGATGATTGCCGACACCGGTGATTCTCCAACAGTGATGTTCGATGGCATTCACGGTGGGACTGAATGCTCCGCCGCTGCCCTCGCCGCCCTTTGCTCAGCCTTGCTATCACTCGCTCCGGCGTAACAGAAGATGAGCTACTAACCATATATTGTCCTAAGGAATGGACGCGCGGAGAATTGTCGTGCTCAATGTGATGTACATAGAGGGTCCGTGCGGAGAATGGCGGGCAGTGCAGTTGGTGGCCACTGTGGCGATACGTGTCAGCCCTCGGGATGCAGGCACCACCCCTGGCCCAACTGAACTGATTGAGGGCAAGGTGCTGGAGGATATCTGTGGCCACAAGGCTACGCAGATTGACGTAGAGGGCTTGCGCTATCGCTACAGCAATTCATCGCTTGTGTGGACGCTGCTACCACACGCACCTGAGTAGTCGTGGACGTCCTGACCAATTTCCAACGCCACCAAAAAATAGGTCCGCCAACAGCTAGTCGGCGGACCTACTTGAGTGGCGGACAGGGGGGAACGCCACGAAGGGATATTGCCAATCCGCATTCGTCCAAGCTGAGACGCCGCTCACTAATTAGGATGCGCCCCGCCGACGGGCCTATCCGGGCCCTGATGCCGGAGTCACGACGAGCCTTTCGGGCGTCACGCGCATAGTTTGGGCTACGCGGCCGGCGCGCAGGAGTTTGGGCTCGCAGCGCAGAGGTTTGCCCCCTCAGAATCGAGAGAACATTGGCGGTGGTGAGCCGCCATCGAAGAACATAAGCCAATTCGCCCAATCACCGAGTCAAGAAATGTCCGATCCTCGACGTGACGCACAGCTAGGAAGGACAAAGCCGGGATTCAGCCATTACGGGCAAAGCAGGTTGCCCTCATGCCGCTGGACGGTGCTGGTAGAACGGATGCCGCTTGTCGTTGCCATGCAGCCAACACTGATGCTGGTCAATCGCACCGATCGCGACGCTACCACCGCCGGCTGAAGCGATTGCCGAGCTATGCTCGACCTAGCTCACATGCATGAACAGCAGTGAGCTGCACCTCCATTCTGGCTTCGGTATCCTCGCGGCCAATGACGGCCTCGCTCGACTTGCACGACCTCGCACGTGCGCTACCCAATGCCCCCGGGGTCTACACCTTCCACGGCGAAGGGGATGCCCCGCTCTACATCGGTAAGAGCGTCCGAATCCGCGCCCGCGTACTCGATCACCTCCGGTCTCGTGACGAAGCCAGGCTGACAGGATTGACGCGGCGATTCTCGATTACGCGCACCGCAGGCGATATCGGCGCACAGTTGCTGGAGGCTCAGCAGGTAAAGCTGCAGCAGCCCCTGTTCAACAAGCGCCTAAGGCGAAATCGGCGGCTGTGCACGATAAGGCTCTCGGGCAGTCGCCCTGAAATAGTGAACGTGCACGAGGCGGGCGATGCAGCTTCCTACGGCCTCTACCCGAGCCGCTACGCGGCGATTGAGACGCTGCGCGACCTGGCAGACGATCACCTGCTTTGCTACGGCGCATTGGGCATCGACAGGCTGCCCGTTGGAAAGGCGTGCTTTCGGCATGCCCTCCGCCGATGCTCGGGGGTGTGCTGCGGTCTGGAATCGGAAGACGACCATCGACATAGGTTGCTCGCCGCATTGGTCGAACGGCACGTCGAAGTTTGGCCCTATCGTGGTGCGATCGGCATTGTGGAACGATCCGAAGACATGCGACAGATCCATGTCGTTAGGAACTGGTCGTACCTGGGCAGCGTCGAGAACAAGCGAGCGGCCCAGCGATTGGTCACGCCCACGCCCGCATTCGACCGTGACGGATACAAGATTCTGGTCCGCCCTTTGCTCTCAAGGGCCGTCGAAGTGGTGGACCTAAGCTAGCCAGTAACTTCAGTTCAAGGATGGAACTCTAAGCTGCGATCTTGTGCTCGTAGTAGGGATGCCGCTTGTCATCGAAGATCGCGTACAGTGCCTGCAGGTCGGCCGGGTCTGGGTTGAGCCAGGCCTGAACGTGCTCGGGCTTGATGTTGATGATGGTCCGGTCGTGGCCTGCAGCTGCCACCTCCGGCTCTGGTTCATCAGTCACAGCGGCGAAGCTCAGTAGATCCGGCTCCACGCCCTTCGGGTCCTTCCAGTGCGACCACAGGCACGCGATAAGCATGTCCTCTCCGGTGCGCGGGACGAACTCCAGCACCTGGTTTTCGCCATCGACCTCGACGTGCTCATAGAACCGGCTGGCCACTACGAGCCCGTGCGTGTGCCCAAACTCGCCCTTCCAGAACCCTTCCAGGTTGTCCCGACGCGCGTTGTAGGTTCCCGGGTACTTCGCATCGTAGGCGGCGGGCTTGCCAGCCGGCCTGCACTGGTAGCGCATCGGCTTCACGACCAACTTGCCGTTCTCGCTGACCAGCACTGGGCAGTAGTAGCCCGGGAACATGCGGAAGTCGCGGGCCTCGGGCTTCGACCGCTTCAGGTCCGCGATCTTGCGCTTGATCTGCTCGATCTTGTTGCCGGCGATGCGCAGCTCGTTGGCTGCCGTCTTGGTTGGCTTCTCCGCCAACTTCCTCTCGGCGTCGGCCAGGCGCTTGGCCTGCTTGAACAGCTCCGTCTCAAGCTGTGCGACCTGCTCGGTGTCCCATTCCCGAATCTCGTCGGCGAGGCGGGCCATGGCCGGCTCGTTCGACTTCAGGAACGACAGATCCATCGCCCTGGGCGTCTTGGGCCGCGGCTTATCGCCTTCGCGCAGCCAAAGCTTGGCGAAGGTCTGAAGGTCGATCACGGCACCGTAGTTCAAGACGAACTGCTTGTAGTCGGCCTCGATCTGAGCTGAGTAACACATGGGTCATCTCCTTTGACCCGAGCATAACGCCCGCCGGGCATAGGATTTGTCATGGACAAGATGCTGACGCGTGCAGAGTTGGACGACCGGCTGGCGGATCTGCGGGCCCGGGCAGCGATCATCGCCAAGTCGAGCCCCGAAGGTGAACAGGCCGAAGAGGTCGCCGGCGAGTCCGAGGTGCTCGAGCAGTATGTGCTCGCTCAGGACCGGATCTACCTCCACGACCAAGTGGAGGCAATCATCCGCGGTGCGGGCATGGTCGAGCCGGAGGACGACGGTGAATAACCAGCTGGCCGACTACGAACTAGCGTTTAACGAGATCAGCCATGCCCTGCTGCACCACGGCCAGTCTAAGGCCTTTTGGGAGACCTGCGATGTCGTGGAAGACAGGTTGATCGATGCATACCCGGACGACGAGACGGCGATAATCGAAATGGTTGCGACTTGGCTCGTCCGTCTGAACGTGAGCGAAGAAGAGAGTCTACGGGGGTTGATCTAACGAGCAGACGCAAGATGGCTGGCATCGCTAGCCAATCGCTGCATCGTCCGACCGGAGCTCACCGCAGTGGCTCACCCTTTAGAGAGCAAATCAGGATCAAGGTCAACAGAATGGCCCACTGCGAACCCAAAAACCAAACAAGGCTTTTCGAGGGTGGGAAAACAAAGAAAATTGCCGCCAACCCGGTATACGCCAAGGCATATACCACCCATCCTTGCCACCGAATCGGAAGTCCCCAACCATAACCGAAGCGCCTTCTTGCCGGGAACCAATAGTCTTTCTTCTGCACGTTCGCACCTCCTAGTAACAGGAGTGTAGCCGAGCGCTAGGCAGCGAGCATTGGCCTGATCGCCGTGTGGCTGGTGAAGCTCGGAGTGGCACCAGAGGGTAGTCTGCAGGGGATGATCTAGCCCCCCTCCCCTTCGGCCTCGCCTATACCGAAGTGCGCAGCGGCGCGCGCCACATACGCTGCCTTGATTCCAGCAACGATCAGCGCCGCCGCCAGCGGCTCCTGGGCGCCAACGTCGTAGCTCGCACCCAGCACCTCCTCAATCGTGTTTTCCAGGCGCGGGCCAAGGCTCTCCCCGCGCTTGAGTGCCCCAATGTAGTGCCACCACTGGGTATGCCAGATCACCTTGCCCTCAACGCTTGGCGTCCCATCCTCATTGGGAGTGAAGAATATCTCGGCACGCCGACACACCAGCAGGTCGCGGTTTGCCTCGTCGTAAACACGCTGGATGTCGCCAGCCTCGCTCAGTTCGTACACGTCATGCGGCCTCATATGGGAGTGGGAGCTTGTCGGTATCGACCAGCATCAGGTACGACGGGTTGGCCGTCATGTCGAAATCACCTGGCGCGAAGTAGGCGCCGTTGTTGGTATCCCACAGGCGGATATTGGACAGCCAGATATGGTTGTCGGTGGTGATGCGGATCGATTCGATCTCCACGTAAGCCACCTGCGGATTGGTAGATTTGAAGTTGGTTCGAGGCCCAACCTGGCACACACCCAGGCCACGGCCAGGCAAGTACACGCCTAAGTCGATCTCGTTGGACCCCACAGGCACCGCCTGATCGATCTGCAGGAAGTCTGCAACGACAAAGGGGATGTGGCGGGAGTCGTACTCCACAATCCCGGATGCGTTGCGCATCAGCAGCTTTGGCCCAGCCTCCGCCGATGCGGTTGACGTCTTACCAAAAACATAGACCTCAACCTGGTACATCATGCTTTTTTGCTTACCGTAGATCGTGGGAGCCACTGGCAGACCGCCCCACCACACGCTCACGCTCCCACGATGATCCGAGTTAAATGGGCGAATCACGATCAGTGGCGCCTCTGCACCGGCCACGTTGATGCCACCTTGAGCGGGTGTCCCCGGTATGCCGAACGAACCTGCGCTTTCAGCGAAGAACTCGCTCACCGGCTTGGTGTAGGACCGAACCAGCCGATAGTTGGCGAAGTCGTCGCCAATCTGGACCATGCTGTCGGAGTTGCGGATTGTAAGCATCAGTAGGCTCCATAGATGATCGACACTCCGCCTACGGTGTTGGGTGCAGTGTTGGCGCCATAGCGCATGTTCTCCACTTTGGTTTTCGCATCGACTGCACCGGGCTGCCAGACCCACGACAGCGTTGTGCCGTCGATGGTCACCGATGGGCCGATGAACTGATAGAAACCCTCCTGGCCATTGGGGACAAAGAAGAAGAAAGGCCGTCCGCGAGCGAACTGAGGAACAACAATTGACCCATTCGCCGCACTTGGAGCTGTGTAACGCGTGTTGTTTCCGCTGCCACTCCTGATTGCATTCATGGCAGGAATATCCACCCGCCCTAGCGTCTTGGTCAGTTTGTCGTTGACGCCAACCGCAATCACCCCTTGGCCGGTGCGGACGATCAAGCCTGCAGCCATATCTACTCCATAGAGAAAGGCTCCCGGCGCCACCGGGAGCCACTTGATTCACAAGCCGAGCTCAATGCGCGGCAGCGAGTTCACCGTGTCGTAGACCTTGATTGCCGTCGGGCTAATTTCCATACGGCCCGCGCCGGTCGAACCCCGGATGATCGTCTCTCCTGCAGTGGTAACCGCTTGGCTGCAGTTTGCAATGGTGCATGCCGCAACCCCGATGTTTGGTCCTACCCACTGCACGAGGTTGTTGCTTGCTCCGAAGCCTGTGCCGATGACGTACTGATACCCAGAGCCGTACACACGCAGGTAGTTGGCCTGCCATTCCATGCCACTGGCGGTGCCGCCAGTCAGAACGCGGAACACGCTCGCAAGAACGCTGAAACTGCTGCGCACACCATCGTTGTCACTTACTGTCCCGCTGATGTTCCCATTCACGTCGAGAACATTGGTGACACGCGCCATCGCACGGATGTCGTCCGAGGTCAGACGTTCGACCACAATGTCATCGACCGCCAAGCTGCCAGAAGTCATTGACGCGATCTGAATCATCACCCCAATACTCACAACCCCAGCCGGTACTGTGTAGATCCCGCTTTGGGGATCGCTCGGCCAGGTGTTGGCCGTTGCAGTACTGTTGTTGACCGTCCAGAGCGCGCTACCCGCAACGTAGGCGCCCGCAGCGTCGTAGCCACGGAATCCCAAACGCCTTGCCACGCCCGCATTTGGGGTAGTGCCGATGTTGCGCATATACATGCCAAGACGCAGTTGTTCACCAGTACGGACGCTGGTGCGCCCCTGGTTGTAGAGCGTGGTGTTCCCGTTGATGCGCAGAACGCGAGTGCCGGTTCTTGCACCAGCACCGCCGGTAACGTCCGTATACACGGCCTCTGCCGGAAGGTTGCCAGCCCCCGACGTTGCCGCAGACCAACCATAGCCAAGCTCGAACGACGGGTTGACCACAACGACTGGCGACGACCCTGCCACTACCTCACTGACGGTGGCGATGCTTGCGGCTGCATTGTCAGCAGTGACTTTCACCTGTGCGACCTGAATCGCCACGGCAGCCGTTGCAGTTGCAGCAGCTTGATCCGCGCTGGTAACCGATGCAGCTGTTGCCAGCCCACCATTGCCAGCGGGCATTCGAGCCTCAACAGCGCCAGTTCGGCTGGACAGCGCCTCGTCTCGATTAACCGACGCCTGCTCCACGGAAGTAACCGATGCAGACGTTGCCAACCCGCCTGTGCCACCAGGCAAGCGCGCTTCGATTGTTTGCAAACGATTGCCTTGGGCAGCGATTTGTCCACCCTGCTGCCCCACCTCGATCTGCGTTGTGCTGAGCGCATCAACCGTCGCCTTGGTCGGTGCGTTCTCCAATACACATCGCACGTCATCGAACAGGATTGCTCCGCCGGCCGCCAGACCCTGCGTGTATACCAACACGCGGCCGGACACAGCCGTCGCCGGAACCGCGACAAAGCCTTCCGCCTTGTTCGTCCCGAACAGCCAAGTGGTGCCGGTTGCCGTGACGATTGGTGCGTAAAGGTTGCTGACAACAGCGCCATCCTTGTCGTAGAAGCGCATGCCTACGCGGAACTGTGCACCCGTCGCAGGTGCGGCAACCGTCTGCGTGTCCAGGCTCAGCCACACGCGCCGGATGCCCCGAAGGTCAACAAGCTGTGCGTTGTACCAGGCGCGGGTAGGTGCCGCGTCGCTACCATTCAAGCGCAGGCTAACGTTTCCGTGCGCGGCGGCGTTGGTCCAATACTGCGAGCTGGCCGGGAGGGTGTTGTTGGCACCAAGCCCGTCAGTACCCCAGCCAACAGTACCGGTCGTGGTCTCGAACGATCCGTTTTGGACAGTGAACAAGCCCTCCATCGCAACAGACAGCTTGTTGAGGCTGTCGGTGTTCGCGCTGACCTTCCCATCCACAGTAGTGACGGAATTCGCAACCGTGTCCACGGACGCTGCTGTCGCCAGCCCCCCGGCACCCGCAGGCATCCGAGATTCCATCACGCTCGAACGCTCAGACAACGCACTATCTGCGCTGGCGCGGGCCGTCGCCTCGGCCGTCACCGAGGCAGCCGTTGCCAGACCGCCGCTTCCAGCAGGCATGCGCGCCTGCAGGTTGGACACGTCGGTTGCGATGACGCCCTCGGCAGTGATGCGAACTTGCCGCTCGGCGTAGATCAGGCCCGATTGCAGCTGGGCGGGATCGTTGCCGGTGTAATTGCCGCGAAGCTGTGCAGCCAATGTTGTACGTTGGGTCGCTTCCGCTGCGTCTCCGCTGATTCGCGCTGTACGCTCCTCCTGCAACGCGGCTGCAGACGCACCAGGGGATGGTCGACCGAGTGCAATCCAATCGTACTCGACATAATTGCCCGCACTGGTCATGCCCGAATACGGGTAGATGCGCACGCGGGTGACACCCGCAGGCCAGGGAATATCCTTGAAATCGACAGTCGCAATGCCATTGGAATCGAAGGTCGGTTCAGCAATCGAAACCTGCTTGGCCGTGTCATACGTCTGATCAGCAGCAGTGACCCAGCGAACCCAACCACGCCAGGCTCCAGGGTTGCCCACTTTGCGCAGCCGGAACTTCACATACCGATAGGACGTGGAATCAAAGGTGAGAAGCGGCGACTGCACGTTCTGCGTGGCATTGTTGCTGAAGTCAGGCCGTAACCAACCATCAACAACGGTCAGCCCTGCCGAGCTGATAGCCGTCCAGCCTTCGGCGGCGGTGTCGAAATACCAAATGCCGCCGCCAGTATCGAACTGCTCGCCCGTACCGGCACTGACGGTTGCGATCTGCTGCGCCAACGAGCTGTCGGCCGATTGGCGTATGTTCGCTTCGTTGGTGATTGATGCCTCAAGGGCAAGGCGCGCGTTCAACAGGCTCTCGGCGCTGGCGGCAGCAGACGCGTTGATTGCCGCAGTGCGTGCAGCTGTCTCTGCGGCAATAGCATTGGCACGCGCCGTGGCTTCGTTGGCGACAGCTTCGGCGCGGTCTGCGACTTCTTCTGCAATCGCGGTGGCGTTGGCCAGGTCGCCCTGCACGCGATCTTCGACTTCCCGGTCCAGCTTCTCCTGCTGCGCCAGCTGCTCCTCGGTGATGGCGTCCAGGTCCTCACCGATACCGCCGATCTGCTCCCCAAGGTTGGCGGTAAGCTGACGGGTGATGACACGCATGTCCGCGGAGAGCACGCCAGCGCTGTTCCGGCTACGGCAAGCGAAGGTCCACTCCCCCGACTCCGGGACGACGGCTTCAAAAGCGGCGGTGTGGTAGCCCGAATCGCCCACCGGGGTCATAGCTTCCCATTCTGGTGCCGTGACGGCGCCAGACAAGTAGCGAATCTCCACTCCTGCGAAGTCCGGCGACTGGATGGTGCCGGACAGCCACCCCCAAGTGTATAGGCGCACGCCGCCGCTACGCTGCTCGACCTCGAAAAGATCGACAAGCACCGGGGGAACATCGGCGCCGGCCGTCACATAGGTGCCAGAGACCGCCAAGCCTGGCTCCCCGTCCGGCGAGTAGGGACGGACCACGATGTTATAGGCGCCCGCATCCGGGATTCTCCAGGTCGCCGTCCGCGTTTGGGTCTGAGCGACCTCTTCCAGCTCCTGCCCATCTGCAGCGGCGCGCACCACGATGTGTCCCACCGGGCCGGTGACGTCGAAGGTAGCCGACAGCTCGGTGAAAGCCGTGTTGCCCTGAACAACTTGCTGCTCGGTAATCACCAGGTTGGAAGCCACCGGACGGGTCTGCAGCAGCGACCCACTGGGAGAAGGCAGGTAGTGCCCCGTCAGGACGTACTGCCAGAACTCCGGGCCTTCGGCCACTACCCGCACAGCCGCTCCCTTCAGATCGCTCTCGGGCGTGACGCTGACAACCCGCACGCGAAGCCCCGGGGTCTGCTTGAAGTCGTAGATCCAGAGCGTGTCATGGGCCGGGTTGGCAGTTACGCCACCGGGGAGCGCCGCATCGTCGGGCCACCGCTCTGCCAGGGTGATCTGACGGCTCTCGCCCACAAAAGAATCGACACGCAGAACGCGGTAGACACGCTCGCCCGGGATGCGCAGGCCGATGTAGGCAAGCCCCGATGTGGGCGCCGGCACCGGCTCATCCAGCGTCAGCGTGACGTAACCGGCATCGTTGACAGCTGCAACCACGCGCCCACCAAAGCCCCACTGCGTCATATCGTGCTGCATCGCCAAAATCGAGAGGCGCTGGTAGCTCAGGTGCTCGATGTCGGTGCTGTAGCTGATGTCCTTGTACTGGTACAAGGACTGGGCAAGATGCCAGCGAGCCAGCCGAGCTGCATGTTCTTCGGTGCTGACGCCCTCGCCTGATACTTGGGCAGGGTTGAGCATCGTTGTCACCCCGGGAGCCGGAACGCGCAGGGTCTTCGTCTCCCACGTGGTTCCATCAAGATAGGTGTACTCGATGCCGTCGGCTGCGTTGCTCAGGTTGTAGTCGACCTGGAACTGGCCCTTCTTGATCACCCCCATGTTCACCACGCCAGACAGCGGCTGGTCCTGCGCGGCCCATACAACGCCGAGCCGGCCACCGGCCCAGGTGATTTGACCGAATCCAGCAAGCGCGATCGCGCTCAGGACTTGTTCGTGGCTGCGCGCGTCCTTGACGTAGTGGTCGTAGCTGTAGCTATTGGCTGCACAGTGCAGGGTGAACGCCTTCAAGGATTCGATGTCGATCTGTTCATCGACAAGCGCCATTCCGCCCAGCAGTCGGCCCCCGCGTGCCAAACCGCGGGCATATGCCAGTATCTGCGCACCCGGGTTGCTACTCTCTGCCGTCGTCCACTGCGATCCATCCCACACCGAAATCGGATCGGCGTATCCCACCGCACGAAGCTCGTCCGGGGTGCCGTTGAGCTGGCCAGTGGCCTTCAGCTTTATGCCCGTGCGGGACAGCCCGGTGTAATCTGCCTCGTCCTTCTGCACGCTGGTGAGCGTCGTCCACGTGAACGCAGCCTGGGCGCCGCTGCCGTCAGTGTTGAAGCCTGCGGTGCGCACTCGGACGTCGTACTGACCTGCCGGAACGTCTTTTGAGTAGCCAGCACGATAGGCCTTGGTCTTGCTGCTGTTGAGCGCGTAGGTTCCGAAGGGCTGCCAGTTGATCGTGCCGACCGCGCGATATTGGATTTCCACGCGCTCGGTGTTGTTCTTGTCTTTGCCCTTGCTGGTCTTGTCATAGAGCTGGTACTCCAGACCAACGATCAGGCGCACTGTGTCCGTTGAGCTGGTGCGCTCAATCCAAGCGCTGGGCGTGTGTTTCGGGTCCGTGCTGGTGTCCAGCAGCTGGCCGCCATCAATCACGTCAGCGTTGCTGTAAACAGGAATCTGCTGATCGGGCATCTGGCTGTAGCCAGAGTGAAACACCTGCGTTCCCTCGTAGCTGCTGAGCAACGTGTCGCCATTGTAGAGATCCTCGACACGGCCAACATTCACGCCGGCGCACAGCAACAGACCCAGATACTGATCGTTTCCCTCGTACCAGGTGTAGGGCTTGCTCAGCAGATCGGGAGTAATCCGTACACGACCGAACAGCAGCGGTAGCGGCTCGTACTGCCGCAGCTGGTTGCGTGCACCGGAAAGCGAGTAAACAGAGTCCTGTGATTGGCTTGAGGCTTTTGGGGGCTTGGGGCCCAAGACCTTGTTGATCAGCATGGAGCCGGCCATGTAGACACCCATGGCAACCACTGCGCCGTAGTTTGCCGCCACCGCCCCGGCGCCCCACATGCCCGTCGTTGCAGCGCCAAACCCCATGGTGAAATAGGTCAAGGCGATCAATGCAACGACCATCAATGCGGTCTTGCCAACACCGCCCCGCACCTCGACAACCTGCCCCTGCTTCGGATAGACGCAGTGCCAAAGGTGGCGTTCCACAACCACGCCACCGATGGAAACAGCCCACGGCTGCCCGTCCAGCTCCGGCACGTTGCGCATCAGCAGCGCATAGAGGCTCTCTCCTGGGCGCGCTTCCCACACGACGTTGCGCTGGCCGTCCAGCAGCGCCGCGTGTGGCGTGACGATCAGCTGTCCGGGGCCGGCCACCGGCAGTTCCATCAGACCCATGAATATGTTCCTTCGATGCGTAGCCCAAAGTCAGGCAGTTCGCGGGCGCGGTGCAGGATGCTGCAGCCCGTCTTTTCGTTCGCGTGGAGAACCCACTGTTCGTGGGCCAGATAAAAGAAAACCCCGGCATGGCCGGGGCGTTTGTGTCCATGCTCAATCATCAGAACCAGGTCGCCGTCGCGCGGCGTTTCTGTTCGTCGCGCGTAGGGCCTAGACAGTTCACCGATGGCCGCCTGCCCCTCCGTACCACGCGGGCGACGGCTGGGCATGCGCACCTCCCGGCCGAATAGCTCGCGCTGCACCAGCACCACTAGGTCGGCACAGTCGAAAGTGCCCTCGTCGTACGGCAGCAGGGTGAAGCGCTCCACGTCGGCCAGCTCCAGGCTGCGGACCCTGGGCGGTGCGCCGGTGCCGATTCCATCCTTGCCCACAAGCAGCTGCAGGGTGCGTTCGTGCTGGATCATCAGAACGCCCCGGGCGCGGTGAATGGGTTGTACCGCAGCCGCACGGCCTGCTGCCGCATCAGCGCATCGTAGCCGCATTGTGCAGTGGCGGTCTTGGTGTTCACCGACACCGCGGTCATAGGGAGCAGGTACTCCCGCTCGATGAGATTCGGATCTGCCCGGTCACTGATCATCAGCTTGGCCTGCACCAGATCGTATGGCTGCAGGCGCTCCAGATCGTCGGTGATGCCCCGACCGATATTGTCGAGGGTCAATACCGCCCGAGGCGTCTGTCCTGCCACATCGTCAGGAAGCTTGAAGCCGAAAGGCACACCCAAGTACTCGATACCATTGCTCTCCCAATTTGGTCCAGCAGAACACCGCTGCTGAGGCCACAGCGTTGGAGCGTCAGATCGCGTTTCTTAGCCGCAGTGCTGCAGCCGGACGTGAGGGCATTGCTGTTCAGCGTCAGCGTGGTGAGCTGGAGGCCAAGTTGGCCAAGGTACGCACCGAGGCCGCAGCGAAGCTCGACGTCTTGGCAACCGAGGAGGCTGCGAGCGAGAAGACGCGTGCAAGCGTAGTCGCAGCGTACGGGGCAGCCTTGGAAGCGAGCAACGAGGCGTTGAAAAGGCATTTGCAGGCACGTGTTGCGCAGGTCGGCATGGGCGAGCGCGAGTACGAGATCCAGCAGCAGATCAACGATGCGTATACCGACAGCGCAGAGAAGCTGCGCCAGCTTGCCCTGCAACGCAGTTCTGGCCAACTGGACGAGAAGACGTACAACGAGCAGAAGGCCATGCAGGACGCCATGACCTTGGATCGGGTCATGGCCATCCGCGATGGCTACGGCGAGCTGCAGGAGGCTGAGGGCAATTGGCTGCTTGGTGCAAAAGGTGCCTGGGCGAACTACCAGGAGCAGGCGGCCAATGCGGCGCAGCAGATGGGCGGGGTCGTCGGCGCGGTGTTCACCGGCTTGGAGGATGTCTGGGTGCGGTTCACTGAGACCGGCAAGCTGAGCTTTTCGGACATGACCAAATCCATCCTGGCTGATCTCGCGCGGATCGCTTTTCGGCAGGCGATGGCGGGTATCGGCGGCAATGATGGAACTACTGGCAATTTGATGACGTTGTTCTCGGGCAAATTCCTCAACTTTGACAGGGGGGGGTATACCGGCCCCGGCGGCAAGTACGAGCCTGCGGGCATCGTTCACAAGGGAGAGGTTGTTTGGTCCCAAACCGACGTCGCTCGTGCTGGTGGCGTTGGCATTGTCGAGGCGATGCGACGTGGCGCCCGGATGTTCGCTGACGGTGGTGTGGTAGGTGGCGGTGTGGCGGCGGCGGGGCTTGGTGGGATCAACATCAACGTATCCAACGCCCCCCCAGGCACCACCGCATCGGCATCGAGGAACGCTGAAGGAGGGCTCGATATCAACGTTCTGTTGGGTGAAATCGACAAGTTCCTCGGGGGCCAGGTGAGCGGTGGCCAAGGGGACCTGTACGCAGGCATGAAGGGCCGTTTCGGCCTTCAGGAGGCACTCTAATGGCAGCATTTCCTTCCGTCGCCCGCGTGATCTTCGAGGGACAGGCTCGCTCCTTTGAACCGTCAGTGCTCCGTACCGAAATGGAGCGCGGCGTGCCGAAACAGCGCGTCGAGAACAGCCAGGTGTTGATGAAGCAGTCGGTGTCGTTGTACCTGTCGAGCACGGCGGATATTCAGGCATTCGACGATTGGTACTTTGATGTGATCAAGCGCATTGACTGGTTCACTATGGTCCACCCGTACACCGGCCAGGTGATCACGGCTCGGTTTGAGGGTGGTGCGCTGGGCCAGCTGGTACCGGACGACAAAGCGACCGGCGACTATCGAATGGATGCCGTGGTGGAGTATCTGCGGTGAGCACATTTCTTGAGCGCCGGCAGCGGGTAACCGATACCGCCGGAACGCTACTCTTTCTTGAGGTCTCCGCACCGTCATTCGCCGATACCCTTCGCATCGTCAATGACACGCGGAATCGCGCATGCGCCGGTAATAGTCCTCGGCACTGACCTGACGTGCAGCAAACTGGGCGCGAAGAGACTGCGTGCTGGCTGCGATCGTGGCCTGCTCGGCCGCGAGTTCATCCTTGTAGCCCTGTAGGCCTGCCACGCGACTGGCCGACGCCGTGCCACTGCCAGAACTTGCACGCTCGCGGTACTTTCGCTCAATCGCTGCCAAGGCTCGAGCACGCTGGCCTTCCAAGTGTTCTGCCAGCTGCAATTCCCCAGCAAGCTTTGCATCCGCCACGCCCTTGTCGATCTTGGCATTGATCGCCTTGATCGCCTCGCCACGCTGTTGCGCCTTCGACTCTTGGGACGAAATCAGCCTATCGTTCTCGATAGCCATCTCGTTGGCGGATTGCCTCGCCGACCGCTTTTCGGCATCGACGCGCTCCCTCTCCATCTGCTGGTTCAGCTCTTTGATGCGGTCATAGCGAGCCTGTACGTCCGCACGCAACTTAGGAACCGCGTCCTCACTGCCGGGAATGCGTGCATTGCTCGCGTTGGCAATATTGTTCAGATCGCGTTGGTTGTCCGCAATCAGCTTTTGCAGCTCCTGAGCAGCAGTCTGGTTGCGACCGATGCCCATCATTTCATCCCACGCCTCGGACGCACCAATTTTGACGTACTTCCACGCCTTCTCAAGCGTTCCCAAGTTCTGCTCAACCTTACGAGCCGCCTCAATTGTTGCTTCGGCGTAGGTCCTTGTAGCCAGCGCCTGGGCCTCCTGCTCCCGGCCCTGTTCCTGAAGTGCCTTGATCTGCTCGTAGACGGTGAAGGTGAGGAAGTGCTGCGATTCGTTCAGCTCCTCGATCGCCTTCACTGGGTCCTTCGAAAGGTCAACAAAGCTGGCAATGGTATCCTCGATCGACTGCCCGGTTGCGCGCTGCATCGCATCTGCTGCTTCCGCGACGATGGCAAAATTCTCCGATGAGATGCGACCAGTCGAGGCGACGGCGGCCAGCGCCCGAGAAGCACTGGCCTGGGTTGATCCCGCGTTGGCATCGATCTGCTCCGCCATCGCGGCGAGTTGGGAAGCAGTTACTCCCGCGCTGTTGCCCGTCTTCGCAAGGGCCTTCTCAAACTGGTTCGACTCCTGTGCCCCTTTGTAGGCCGCGAGACCCAATGTGGCCAATGAGACTCCCAAGACGGATGCCGGGTTGATCATTCCGATCACTGCAGACGATACGCCCTTCAAAGCAGGCCCCACGCCGCCAAAGCTGTCCTTGATCTGCCCGCCTTGCTGCACCATCACAGTGAAGAAGGGCATACCACCTTGAATGCTGGTGAAGATGTCGGTGACACGTCTCCCGGATCTTGGGTGCTTGCCGATGCCAAGACAGTGGTCAGCGCACAACTGCGAGGCATGGTGGTGCGCGCCCTGTTTGAACATCCCCCCGTAGCCAGGCCTACGCGTGAACACAGCTTTGACCCGAGGACGGATGAGTGCCGCCATTGCAAGGTCAGCCGCTCTTGGGCGGGGCCTGACTGCCTTCCGCCACCTCCTCGACCCAGAGATCCCCGGACCGTGCTTCCCTTTTCGGCGGCATGGTTGATTGAACCCCTCGAGAAGCTGCAGCAGCTCTCCATACACCTCAACCCGTACGACGCACGGCGCTGGCGACAAGAGGCTGCGTTTCTTCTGGAGAAGCTGCACGAGTTCATGGCGGAGGCAGAAAAGCAATGAGGCGCTGTTGCTGCGCCGGCTGGCGTCCGATTTCGTCTGCGCCGATCAATGGCATGCGGCTGCTGCTGTGGCACGCTCGCCGCGCTGAGGCAGTCTTCGGCCGATGGCGCGGTGAGCAAGACGAAGACATCACGCATTGGATGCTTCCACCGGAAGGTCCTGATGACGACCACGTCAACGCTTGCGGTTCCACCCAGTTCCTTCTCGTCCCCCGAGAACCCGGCAGGACACCATAGGCAGGGCTAGCAGCATCACGCAGCAAGACGTAAGCGAGGAAAACAGAATGACCCCGATTGACCACTCGACAAGCTACGACCATGGCCAGGACGTGGACGCCCTGCTTCCAATCAAGAAGGTGACCGCGGAGTGCGGATTCTCCAAGACAAGCATCTATCGCATGATGAATCGCGGTGACTTCCCAAAGCCGTTGAAGCGCCAGGGCCGTAGCGTTCGGTGGAGCCGAGCCGAGGTGCAAGCATGGATACGCAGCGAATGGCGGCCGGCCGCGTAGCTCGGCAGATGTAGGCACCATGTAGGCACCACGAAAAAAGGCACCGATTACCGGTGCCTTTTTCTGTCGATAACCGACTGATTTTACTGGTGGGCCCACCAGGATTCGAACCTGGAACCAAAGGATTATGAGTCCTCTGCTCTAACCGTTGAGCTATAGGCCCGTAGCGACGACACAGTGTAGTGGAGCAGGCTGCTTGCGGCCACTTTCATGTGTCTGCTTTTGATGTACGCCACTTGTGCACATCGTCTCAGCTCTATCGAACTCCACACTACCTTTGCACAGGATCAGACACTTCCAGCTTTGCCGGGCATCCGGCCAAAGAAAAACCCCGCCTAGGCGGGGTTTCTCATTCCGGCGCCTAAGCGCCAGCAATCACTTGCAAGCCACCACTCACTCGATGTCGAGGAAGCTGCGCAGCTGCTCCGAACGGCTCGGGTGACGCAGCTTGCGCAGCGCCTTGGCCTCGATCTGGCGGATGCGCTCGCGGGTCACGTCGAACTGCTT
>Ga0308157_10002592_pt1 | contig 28889 bp, 25 predicted proteins | sample PhyBR1_FD_201035 | JGI IMG/M metagenome (GOLD analysis project Ga0308157, IMG submission 201035) | Phyllosphere microbial communities from UC Gill Tract Community Farm, Albany, California, United States - DLSLB.R1 | ecosystem: Host-associated > Plants > Phyllosphere > Unclassified | place: USA...
CGGCGCCGCTCCTCCGACACCGTCACTACTTCGATGGTTTGGTTGTTCCTAGTCATATTCACAGTCGTATTCCTATCCGTAAGGATACCGCATCGACTGTGTCCGGTGGATCAGGGGGCTATCTCAAATCGGCCTAATTTCATCTAAAAGTCGTCGCTTAGAGCGGGTTCTGAGCATGCCGAGGTGGATGGCGATCTTGGGATTCTACCGACTCACTTTAATGAATTTTGCTATGAATGTATCCAAATTCGTTTTACACCGCTTTGATAGGATTTCATACGTTAATCTCAATTCGCGTCAAAAGGAAAATTACGCCTACCAAAAAGTGTCCGCTGTGCTCACTGACTACGGTTTTGTCACGATGAGATTGTCTGATGATTGGCAAGGCGCTGATTTTATCGCCCAACATATTGACGGGAAAACGATGCTCCGCGTTCAGCTAAAGGGGCGTATGACTATTGAAAAGAAGTACCTTGGCAAGGATCTTTACATTTGTTTCCGTGAAAAGGAACAGTGGTACTTCGTACCTCATGATGAATTCGTCGAATGGGCACGCGTAAACACGACAATTTGCACGTCATTTTCTTGGGCTAAGAATGGCGGATACTCGGTACCTTCCCTATCTGTGGCGATAAAAGCTCACCTCGAACAGTATCGAATTTGATGAACTAATAGCGATCATATCCCTTGAGTGGCATTGACATCGCGAACTGCCGCTGTGGGTCGAATGGGGCCCCTTTCTGAAAAATTTCGATTTTTATTCGTTGCCCAATTCACATGCTGAACTTAGCGATTGGAAACGGGCTAAAAATTAGAATATAGTCGCTCAAATAAATTTAATCCATTACAGAATTTATGTTTATTATGAATAGTTTTACAAAGAAACCATCTCGGCTATATAAATACTCAGCTTTTTCAGCCCAAAACCTGGAAAATCTGAAGAATCAAACTATCTACTTCAGCTCGCCCCGGGGTTTTAACGATCCTTACGACTGCAGCGTTACACCAACTATCGAAATTCCAAGTGACTCTGACGTTAGCCGTATTAAGAATAGATATCTCGCAGACCCTTTAATCAATACTGCAGCTCGTGACGAGTTACAGCGTGTGACCGTTGAGCAAATGCGCGAACTGTTTCTGAGGTCAGCTGCTAAGCTCGCGATCGAAAAAGTCAATGAGTTCAGTGAAAAACGAGGGGTATCTTGCTTCTCAGAGAGTAATGATGATCTGTTAATGTGGGCTCACTATGGGGGGACCTATAAAGGATTTTGTCTTGAATTTAACACCGAGTATTTCCCAAGCATTAGGCAAGTGAGGTATTCAGAATGCTTGCCATCATTCAACCCCATGCCAATCCTAAATGGCGAGATTCACCTCGACGATTTCATGTCAGCATTCGCTACAAAATCACTTTCCTGGGCATATGAAAAGGAATGGCGTGCCTTCCACGACAAAGTAGGAACCGCATACTGCTACCCTGCCCAGGCGCTGACAGGAATTTATTTCGGCCCTGAAATGAGTGAAGCCGCCTTAGAAATAGTTTGCTTGATATTGCAAAGTCAAAATGAGACGGTTAAATTTTTCAAAGGTGCGCGCAGCACGAACCAATTTAAAGTTGACTTCGAACCATTCGAATATATATCATACTTAAAGGCAAAGAATTAAGTGCGCATTGCTGCTTAGGAAAATATTTATGCATTGAACAGGTTTTTATAAAAATTTCGACTGTCGGCCAGAAGTGACCTATAGAAATCCAAGAATTGTTATGACAAACGAATTATTCCAAGCAATGTGGGATCTACGGACCCGCCCTCAATATCCCGGCAGATCCACTTTCAACCAAATGTTGTAATGACTGCTGGGGCGTCGGAGAAATTGAAGGAGATATGAGGGGCGGAGTCGCTCGCGCAGGTGCGCGAAGAATTTGGGGCAGGACTCTCTCCGCACTATAAAGCTAATGATTTAATGGCCCGTCGTCGAGATTATGGTCTCGGACGGCGGGCCAGAAATCAACCTTCCAGTTGAAGCCAATGGTGAAGCTCACTTAACGTACTGAGTGGATCTAATTTTTTGTGCACGCAATTTCAAAACAATGCCAAAAAAGATTGTAAGATCAAATTTTCTGTTTGATCTCTTTGTATTGGCCGCTTACCTTCAGGGTGATCGTGACGTCCTTGCCGGATCGATTACGCCAAAACCAGCCATGTTCCCCATCAAAAGCGGCGACTATCTCGCCTTTATCGCTATTAACCTGTACAGCTTTTGAATAGCGATGAGCGCCTTTAGCGCCACCTACCGCAGTTTCGCCATGGGTATCGTGATTAACAAGTCCGCCATCCGTAGCCCACGTGTACTCTACACGGGCCCCTTTGACCATAATCAATTTAACCTCGGTACTTTGATTTGGCGTGAGCGTAACTTTCATTTCATCTTGGCGGACGCCCTGCTTTGGTTCCGTCGCGGATACTGCTGCTGTATTCGCTACGGGGATTGCACTTTTCACAAGGGACTGTACATCGTGACTGTGCCCATGATCGTCTTCGCTCTGGCACGCGCTGAGTACAAAAACGGAAAGTGCAGCTATGGCGATTTTATACATAGATTTTTTCATTTTAATTCCTTTAATTTGACACCGTTGAGCAAAAATACTTCTTAAAAATCGAGTGGAGAATGCACTTGTAGAAGAGCAGCGACACCTTTTATCTCTTCCAGCGCTAAAAACAAATTAGCTACAGTGCAATGTTTTTTGATTTTTAGTATCTAGACATATTATTTACAATCGAATTGATAAGGGACTAGATCACACGTTTAATTCCAGTGTAATCACCCTTAGTACGAAGTGTGATCGTGACATTCTTTTCTGTACGATTGCGCCAGTACCACCCATGGTTTCCATCAAAGGCTGCCTCGATCGTTCCCTCTGCACTACCGACGCCACGATCTTTTTGGTAAGAAATTGAGCGCCCGCCGCCGTCACCATGAGCATCGACGTTCACTACGGCACCGTTGGCACTCCACGAGTAACTCGCTTTCGCTCCCTGCCGCATGGTCATTTTCACTTCGGCACCTTCGCCGGGTTTAAGCGTTACGCTCATTTCATCATTCCCTTCTGCAGCGGTTGAAGAGGGAGCAGGACTCGTTGCAGTCTGCAGAGGTGTTATCGGCGCACTTGGAGCTGTTACGGGTACGGAAGGCGCTGCATCGACTGGATCCGATGAGACTGCTTTCACTGATGACTGCGATGCAGCTTCAGCAATAGCGTCAGCCTCGGCTTCAGCGGCCAGTTGTGCCTTAATTTCGCCCATTTCGGTCAGTCCTAGTGCTTTACCAACGCCGGTGGGGTCAATCGCATACTCCGAAGGTAATACGATCGCTACTAGAATTGCGATGGCTGATGCACCTGCAATGAGAGTCGAACGAAGAAGCTGTTTTGAAGTAGGCAGCTCGGCGCGGCCTGGAATATCAGTGTTATACATGATGTTTTATCCTTATGAAACGAAATAACCTGTGACCTGATAGCCGACGAGGATGAAGCCCGCACCCATCATTGCAATATTGGCGGTATAAGCATGACGAAGAAAACTCCCGGTACGGCGCCAGTAACCCATGGCAATCAGAATCGCGCTAAGAGCCAACAGTTGGCCGATCTCGACACCAATATTAAACGCAAACAGATTAGGAATTAAGCCGTCGGGCGAAATGTTGTATTCGATGATCTTGGTCGACAAGCCGAAGCCGTGAAATAGACCAAAGACCAAGGTTGCGATTTTTGTGTTTGGCTGAAAACCAAACCAACGCTGGTAAGCGCCTACATTATCGAGCGCTTTGTAAACAACTGACAATCCAATGATGGCGTCAATGATAAAGCTATTGATTCCAACATTGAACAGCACGCCAAGAAGCATCGTCGTTGAATGGCCAAGCGCAAACAGGCTCACATAGAGTCCGATGTGCTTCATCTTATACAGGAAAAAGATCACTCCCAAAAGGAACAGGATATGGTCGTAACCAGTCACCATATGCTTGGCACCGAGATAGATGAAAGACATCAAATTGACGCCTGTAATCTCCTGAATATACCCCTTATCGCCCTCGGCGACGGCATGTGCAAGAGCAGTATTGGTAAATAGAAAAAGAATAAAAAAGGCAAGACAGGCAAATACAACGCGCTGCCTTGGGGAAGCCGAACGCACGCCTCCCCATTGTATGGATACAGACATAAATACTCCGATAAATTCGTCAATTAAAGCCGGAAGCGGCGAAGCCTTCCAGTTGATGAGCCAGCAGATTACGTTTTCGGAGGACGCTCGAGGCGAGCGAGTACGGCTGGTGGGCTTGGCATTACCGGTACGGTAAGCCAATTTTGTTCCTCAATATCCCACTCCAGAAAAGTGTCAAAAGGCGGACTGCCGAAATCGTGTGAATGGTCTAAAGGGTTATGCCCGTGCACATGTCCCGGCGATGTCTCTTCATCCACGCCTGATGCATGGATATGACCATGCTCAGCCTGTGCCATGGCAAGCTGAGCATGCCGCTCAACCTGTGCCGAAGCTTGTGCGGCCGGGTCGTGTGAAGCACTGCTCAGTAGTGCAACCGCGAACAAACTCGCGCACACCATAAGAGCGACAACGACGCGCAGGAACGAGTGACGGATTCGATCAAACATGAATAAGCGGTTGTGCAGCAGAGGCGGGGAAAATCCCGCCACTTCGGCGCTTCAATGAATAAAAACAAATTACCTGGAACAGTGTACCATATCCCCCAGGGGGGATGTAACTTCCATCTAGAGTGCACGCATTTGCTTGCAGATTCGATTTTTTTACGAAGTGATCTTGGAGCTCACAATGCTGAAAATACTTTCTAATCGCACCTACCGCCATTTGTTGATGGCGCAGATCATCGCTCTGCTCGGAACTGGGTTGGCTACAGTGGCGTTGGGATTGCTGGCCTATGATTTGGCAGGGCCAAATGCGGGTGCGGTACTTGGCACGGCGCTTGCCATTAAAATGCTGGCATACGTCGGCGTTGCGCCTATTGCAGCTGCATTCGCCGAGCACTGGCCCCGGCGCGCGATGCTGGTGACGCTTGATCTGCTTCGCGCTGGCGTAGCGCTTGCCTTGCCGTTCGTAACCCAGATCTGGCAAGTGTATGTGCTGGTATTCGTGCTGCAGGCGGCATCTGCCTCGTTCACGCCGACCTTCCAAGCTACCATTCCGGATGTCCTGCCAGACGAGGATGACTACACCAAAGCACTGTCCTTGTCCCGGCTGGCCTACGATCTCGAGAGCTTGGTCAGTCCAATGCTCGCAGCGGCTCTCTTGACGGTCATTAGCTTCCACAGCCTGTTCGCCGGCACTGTAATTGGATTTCTGGTCTCGGCGGTCCTGGTTGTATCGGTCGTCCTGCCGCAGCCAGCTGCTCTGGCGCGCCGCAGTATCTACGAACGTACTACGCGGGGTATCCGAATCTATCTGGCCACGCCACGCCTGCGTGGCCTGCTCGCGTTTAATCTGGCAGTAGCAGCCGCCAGTGCCATGGTCATCGTTAATACTGTCGTGCTTGTGCAGGCACGTTTCGGGCTCGGCCCACGCGAAACGGCGATGGCGCTTGCCGCTTTTGGCGGCGGATCTATGGTTGCTGCGCTGGCTCTGCCGAAGCTTCTTACCGTGGTTCCCGACCGCACCGCAATGCTGGCTGGTGCAGGGCTGCTCGTCCTGGGGATGCCGCTCGGCGCATTGCTCGACAGCTTGTGGCCGCTGCTCGCCTTGTGGTTTGTACTCGGAATTGGCTATTCGACGGTGCAGACGCCTACTGGCCGTCTGCTGAGACGTTCTTCGAATGCGCAGGATCGTGCAGCCCTGTTCGCTGCTCAATTTGCTTTGTCGCACTCTTGCTGGCTGCTGACCTACCCGTTGGCAGGCTGGCTCGGTGCACGCGTCGGCCTTGCGCCTACCTTCCTGGTCTTTTCGTTGCTGGCTGCTATCGCGGTCGTGTTCGCCAGCCGACAGTGGCCCGCACACGACCCGGATGAGCTCGCGCACAGTCATGACGCGCTCGGCCCTGACCATCCGCATGTTGCTGGTCATGGACGTAAGGCGGGCGAGCACGTTCACCACTATGTGTTCGATGATCTTCATACGAAATGGCCGCGTGAACCTTGATGAGTTTTGTGATGCATTTTTCGCTCAGGTCTTTGATTTGCGAGTAAATAGCAGCACTTGGCAACCAAGCTCTGGAGGGAGAAGCATTGAGGCTAGCGTCGGAGACGGCGCAACATCGAAGTCGCGTTGTGCGCCGTACGCGTCCCAGTTCCCAGCAGCGAACTCGTGGACGCTGAGAATGGCAATGTAGAGCTCGACTTCGCGCACCTGGAAAACCCCTTGTTCAAAACTATTTCCAGCCGGCGGCCAGGAGCAGATAACTACTTGTGGGCGGTGCTGGCGTAACGCTGCACCCGCATCCATGCGTTGGACTTCGCTTGGGTAGGTAATACGGTCTGACCAGCTGTGATTGTCAGAGGCGTTAATCGTCACGCCCGCGTCTGCCAGGAAGCGAGAGAGGGTTCCATCGCCAGCACCAATTTCATGACAGGTGCGTGCACCGATTAAGTTCGAGACAGCAGCGACGAACTCTCGCGAGTAGAAACAATAAATTCCTTTGCGGCCTACCAGCGGCATTAGCCGGTTTCGTTGCCAAATCAAAGGCCAGACGAGCCGGAACTGCCACTGCGGGACCGGCCGGCGTGTAAATCCCCGTTCAAACAAAAGCCGCTGCGCAAAAAAAGCATTCAACCAATTGAGACGACGGCGTTCCTTGTCGCCTCCAATCGCGGCGCTCAAGGAATAGTGTTCTATCGCCAGCGCTGCCATGCGCTGGCGCACGGTGCCTTGGACCTGACTATGCGTGAGAGATGCCCGAAACGGCCAGCGCTGTCGAACGTTGTTTTCCGGCCGAAGTAGCCGATGCAACTTCGCAAAATTTCGCTGTTCGACCGCGTTAGATAATTCTGTTTGCACATGCTGCCAATCATTGGGAAAGCGTTCTGACAGTTCGGCGATCGAAGGCCGGTCGCGCAACCACGCGAGGACGCCAGCCGGGTCATCGCCGGCAAATGGTTTCCTTGGCATGAAAAGTCTCCTGAAGTGACGAAAAAACTAGCAGCGCTGTCGGTGCCGGCAGAATGCCGCCACCGACAGCGTGTCGTTACGCTAGTTCGATCTGTTCCTGTGGCGTGTCGCGCGAAGCCGGCTTTCGACGTCGTAAAACCATTCCGGTTATCGCAGGGAGCACAAACAACGTCAGGATTGTTGACGTAATCAGGCCGCCAATAACCACGGTTGCCAGCGGTCTCTGCACTTCAGCGCCGGTGCCAGTACCAATCGCCATCGGTACAAAACCAAGCGAGGCGACCAATGCAGTCATCAAGACCGGCCGTAGGCGCTCCAATGCACCCTCGATGACCGCACTCGACGAGTCGAGACCGTCCTGCACTCGCTTGTTGATCGCCGAGATCAGCACCAGACCGTTCAACACTGCGACGCCGGAAACCGCGATAAAGCCGACCGAAGCCGAAATCGAGAAGGGAATACCACGGAGCAACAGGGCAAATACTCCACCAGCCAATGCCAGCGGTATCGCGGTTAGCACAGTCGCGGTCAGGAGTGCGTTACCGATCGCCATATACAGCGCAGCTGAAATGAGTACCAGACATGCGGGGATAATGATCGCCAAACGCTCAGTAGCGGCACGCAAGTTCTGGAACTGACCACCCCACTCGATCCAACTGCCTGCGGGAAGCTTGACTTGCGCATTCAGGCGGCCCTGGGCATCGTCTACGTAGCTACCCAAGTCACGACCGACCACGTTGGCTTCGATATAGATACGACGTTTGCCGTTATCGCGACTAACCTCGTTCAGGCCTTGAGTGAAGCGGAACTGAACCAGTTCACGTAACGGAACCGAAGCGCGCGATGCATTGCTCGTATTGTCGGTGGTTAGCATGACTGGCAGCGAGCCTAGCTCGTCGAGATTGCCACGCTGCTCGCCTGGAAGGCGTACCACGATATCAAAGCGGCGGTCACCCTCGAAAATCTGACCCGCAGCCCGGCCCGCCAATGCGGTTGACACCGTGTCGGCCACTTCCTTTACCGTCAAACCGTAGCGCGCGATCGCGGCGCGGTCGAACGCTATGTCGAACGTCGGGAAGCCTTCGGTCTGTGCCACGCGTACGTCGGCTGAGCCAGGAGTTGCGCGTAACACAGCAGCAATGCGTCTCGCGGTTGCTGCCAGTTGATCGAGATCGTCGCCGTACAGCTTGACCGCAACGTCACTGCGCACGCCACCAATCAGTTCATTGAAGCGCATCTCGATCGGCTGCGTTACGTCGAAGTTATTGCCAACCAGGAAAGCCGTCTTTTCACGGATACGCTCAATTACCTGTTCCTTGGTGGTTACACCTTCTGGCCATTCGCTCTTTGGCTTAAGGATGATGTAGTTATCCGAGGCATTCGGGGGCATCGGGTCGGCAGCAAGACTGGCGGTGCCAGCCTTGGAATACACCGTTTTCACTTCTGGGAGCGTGAGCACTGCACGTTCCAGCGGCAGATCCAGTGCGGCGGACTGATCGATTGACGTGGATGGGATGCGTACCGATGACAGGTTCAGATTCTGTTCGTCGAGTGTGGGCATGAACTCCCGGCCTACAAAACCGAACGCAAAGGCGCCGAGAGCAAATACCAGTACACCTGCTCCGACGAACGGCAGCGGACGTGCAACCGCGTGGCGCAACAGAGGCTCGTAACGGCGCTTGCTGGCAGCAATAATCCTTACCTCTTTTTCAGCAAACGGCCCCTTCATCATGACCGCAATCAGCGCAGGCACGAACGTGAGAGACAGCACGAATGCGGAAGCGAGCGCGAGCATCAGCGTAATGACCATTGGAGAGAACATCTTGCCTTCCACGCCTTCGAATGTCAGGCAGGGCAAGAACACCAGGAGAATCACCAATTGACCGTAGATTGTCGGACGCAGCATTTCGCGCGACGAGGCAATAACTTCTTCTAAACGTTCGCGCAACAATAGCAAACGGCCTTCCTTGTGCTGACGTTCGGCCAAGCGGCGCAGCGTGTTCTCGACAATGATTACAGCCCCGTCAATGATGAGCCCAAAGTCGAGCGCACCCAGGCTCATCAGGTTCCCTGAAATCCCGAAGGAATTCATGCCAATCGCGCTCATCAGGAGCGACAGCGGTATGACCAGCGCTGCGATCAGCGCTGCACGCCAATTTCCCAATAGCGCAAACAGGATGACAACCACCAGCAGAGCACCTTCGGCCAGGTTCTTGGCCACAGTCTTGATGGTCGCCACAACCAGTTGTGAACGATCCAGCGTGGGGACGATCGCGATACCCTCGGGCAGCGTGGCCGAAATTGCCTGCAGCTTTTCCCCTACGGCGCTGGCTACGGTGCGGCTGTTGGCGCCCACGAGCATCAGGGCGCTACCGACCACGGTCTCATAGCCATTGCGGCTGGCTGCCCCAGAGCGCAGCTCCCCCCCAACGACGACCTTGGCCAGCTGCCCTACAGTGACTGGCACTCCGTCGCGATTGGCGACGACAGCACGGGCAATCTCATCCTGATTCCGAATACGGCCGTCCGCGCGTACCAGATAGGATTCCCCAGAACGGCGAATATAGTTGGCGCCTACAGAGACATTGGCCTCTTCGATGGTATTAGCAAGCTCGGCGATAGAGATGCCGTAAGCAGCCAGTTTCGACAGGTCTGGCTCAATCACATATTCCTTGACGTAGCCGCCAAGTGAGTCGACGTCGGCTACGCCAGGAGTAGTGCGTAGTTGCGGGCGTACGACCCAGTCCTGGACAGTACGCAAGTAGGCGAGCTTCGAGACCTTGTCGGCCAGCCGCTCACCTTCGATTGTCAAAAAGCTGCCGTCGCGTTGCCAGCCTGGCTCACCGTCCTTGACGGTTGCGCCTTTGCCATCCGGATGGGTAAATTCGACGCTGTAATGGAATACTTCGCCGAGTCCGGTGGATACTGGCCCCATCTGTGGTTCTGCGCCATCAGGCAAGTCGGGACGTGCGCGGGCCAGGCGTTCGGACACCTGTTGGCGCATGAAGTACAAGTCAGCATCTTCGCGAAAGATGGCCGTTACCTGGCTGAAGCCATTGCGCGAGAAAGACCGCACGTTTTCGACACCTGCAAGGCCAGACAGAGCGGTCTCGATCGGGAAAGTCACGCGCTTCTCGATTTCAACCGGGCTCAGTGTTGGTACTACCGTGTTGATCTGCACCTGCTTGTTGGTGATGTCGGGCGTCACATCAATCGGCAACATATTCAGGTGCCATGCACCAAACACTGCAACGACCATTGTGAAAAACAGCACTGCCCAGCGCGACCGCACCGAGGTAGTTAATATGGCGTCAATCATCATTCCTCCTCAGACTTGATCATGTCCGCCTTGATCAAGAAAGCGTTGCGAGTGGCGACCAAGTCGCCGGCCCCCACCCCTTGAACAATTTGAGCCATGCCACCGCTGCGCACGCCGACCAGTACCGGCGTGGGACGGAATCCGTCCTTCGTGCGAACAAACAGCACATCGCGGCCTTCAATGTTCTGCACTGCATCTTCCGGCACAAGCATTCCGCTGCCAGAGTCGCTGGTATGCAAGCGCACCTGCACGCCTTCACCTACCACCAGCCGGGCTTGTGGCGATGTTGGCGTGAGGATGACCATGGCAGCGCGAGTCGTGCCGCTTACGGTCGAGGTGATGGAGCGGATGGTTGCTGCTACCGGCGCGCCACTGGCGGCGATGATGGTAGCGCTGTCGCCGGTTTTCAGACGGCCAATGTCTGCTGCCGAGATGGCGGCCTGGACTAGCGGCTGGGCATTGCCTGCCACGCGGAACAGTTCGGTATCAGGCTGCACATAGGCGCCGATTGTCACCGCTTGCGCCGCTACCTTCCCGTCGATTGGACTGACAACCGCTAGCGAGGCGCCGTCTCGCGCCACATTCGCGGCACGCGCTACCGATGCAGCGCGCCGTGCCTCGGCTTCAGCCACAGCCAGTGCGGCTTGCGCTGCTTCCATCTCTTGGCGTGGGGTAACGCCTTGTTCAAACAGCGACGACTCGCGAGCAAGGTTTTTGCGAGCCAACTCAGCCCGGGCGCTTGTCATGCTGCGCTCGGCAGCCATCGTGCTCGCTTCCAGACTTTCTACGAGCGCGAGAACGTCGCCGGCCTTGACGCTGTCACCAGGCTGGCGATTAATGCGCGTCAAATTGCCGCCGGCACGGGCGACAACCACGGCTTCGCTGTTAGGTGCTGCAGTCACGGTGCCGCTGGCCGGAATCAGGGAGCGCATTCCCCCTTCGCCAATGCGTTCGACCGCGATCCCAGCTGTGGCTAGATAAGCCGATGGGATAGCTACTTCCGGAAAACCGGCATCCTTTGACGCCACTGGACCTTTCGGTTGCGCTTGCGAAGTTGCCGGTGTTGCGATGGCGCTCACTGCAGAACTTGGTGCCAAGAATTTTGCAGCACCGAAACCAAAGGCCGCCGCTATCGCCACTGCCACAGCGACGAGAGGCCAATTATGTGGCCGATGTTGTTTTTCGTTCATTGTTTTTCTCCAAATGCGATGCGGCCTTCGGCCAGCGAAAGGGTGGCCAAGGCACGGACACGGTCCAGGCGTGCTTCGATCGTCCGTTCCATAGCCTCAGCTAACAGGCGGCGGATTGACAACAACTCAAGCAGCGAAGTCTTGCCAGACTCGTAGCCGATACGGCCGAGGCGATAAGCATCGGAAGCAGCTGTTTCGCCTTGCTCGGCTGCCTGTACGCGACGTGCAGACGCTTCTACTTGGGCCAACGCCGAGCGATGTGTAGCGATAGCGTCGAGACGCGCCCCGTCCACGCGCAACGCGGCGCTGTTGGCTCGCTCGCGAGCGGCATCGATGCCAGCCTTGTTGCGGTCGAAAAGGGGGATACTTGCGCTAATACTGACTGTGGCAGCACGCTCGTCTGTCCAGCCAAATTTGCGCATGCCGACGCTGACACCGATATCAGGTACCCAGCGTCGTTCCTCGATCCGAACCTGTGCAGCCAGCGCGTTGCGTTCGGCACTTGCGCTGACCAACGCCGGCGCGTCTTCCGGAGTCCATGCAGCTGCAGCAGGCCGGGGCTCATCGATTGGGAACGGATGAACTACCCGGGTGAATGGTTCGGCAGCGCCGGCCAGCGCACTCAAACGTGCTAGAGCACCTGTTTCATCTGCAACTGCAGATTCCAGTGCGGCCTCGGCTGCTGCAAGCGCAGCACGTGCTTGAGCTTGGCGGAGGTCGGCTTCACGTCCGGCTTTGACTAGCGCTTCAGCCGCGCGCAAGTCGTCTCGGGAGCGTTCCAGCTCCTGCTTGGCGACTTCATGACGTTGTTGCATGGCTTCGGCACTGGCATAAGCAACGGCCAATTCGCTTGCATAGGCAATGCGGGCATGGCGCGCACGGGCGGCGGCAGATAACACCAACTGACGCCCGGCTTCGATGCGGGCAGCACGCTTGCCGCCGATCTCGAAGACTTGGGCGATCGAATAGGTGTTCTCACGCTGCGAGACGCCAGCTTGCGCCACGCCGAGATTCTCTGCTGATGCGCTAAGGGTTGGATTGAGCCAAGCCCTGGATTGCCGTAAGTCAGCATCCGTGGCACGCACGTTCGCGGCCTGCTCAAGCAGCCTAGGTGCATCGGCCTGCGCTTGCTGGAGCAGTATGGGAAAGGATGGGCTGTCGATAGCCAACACAGGCTGGCTGACACCCAGAGCTGTTACAACAACCGCAGCTAAAAGTACCCGCCGCAGCAATGGCGGCGTTTCAAGTTCGGCGCTATGGCGCCTCGCTCGCAGAACGCACGTGTCCGGCGAACGGCCATGCGACAGTACGCATGGACGCTTGATCAAGTCTTGCATGGAATCCCCGCAAATTATCTGGAAAAGAAAAAGCGGGCGCGCGAGCGGGTGCCTTCAGGCACACCGTTTCGAACGAACCCGCGAGTCAGACCAGAGTGCGAGGAGGACGCAGTGGAGGGAGAGTGGTACGAGTTTGGAAAGTCTCGGGCGGGAGCGAGTGACCGACACGCACAATGGGCAGTATCACGACCGTCTGTGAGGTCGGGAACAAGGCGTTCATGGAGAAGCCTTGACTATTGTCAGCAAGATGACGCGAAGACTGTTGCTTATCATCGTCGTGCGATTCGCCGCCATCATCGTCATGGTGATGCATCACCAACTGGACATGCTCGGTGAAATGCTGAATGAACTCGACTTGACCTTGCTGGCTGCTCGTGACATGCGCAAGATTACGTTCCGCAGCAGCAATGGATTGCCACGGAAGTAACAGCATGAACAGGATCAGCAAAACGTTTTTCATCAGGCCAATGGAGAAGAGAAGACGGAGTCCGTCATCTTTAGTTCGAGTATTATATCCTCCTGGGAGGATTTCAAACTACATGACAGCACATATTTCGCATCCAGCGATCATCAAACGTCTCAAACGAGCAAACGGTCATCTAGCCAGCATCGTAGAGATGCTAGCTCAGGAACGTCAATGTGTTGATATTGCACAACAACTGCAAGCGGTAGAAAATGCTATCGCTTCTGCAAAGAAAACCCTGATTCATGAACACATTAGCCACTGCCTGGCAGACGGGCACGACTCTGGCAGAGTGGTCGAGGAATTCAAAGCAATTGCAAAGTATCTGTGACACGGAAACTAGCATCGCGTCGAAACGTGATGCCAACACTATGCTTTGTTATAACCCCGCCCTCACCTTCGGCAACGAAGCAACGCTTTTGCAAACGGACCTTGGCGCACAGCGCAGGGAATGGCGCCAATGTTTCAGTGTCGATGAGCGTGGTGGCGTGGAATAGTGCCATTGCCGGTGCCGGTTTGCTCGGCAGTGCACTGGTCGATACGTGGGACGCGAGTGCATCTGCTTGGGCGGTGATGGATTTAGCGCTTGATGGCTTTGGCGTTACCTAATCGGCACGGGTACGTAGCTTGCTGGCCGGCTCGCGCGCCCGGTTAGTCCCCCATGTTGCGCAGTCTGGCACGGTGCAGCATGAGGTGTGCCACGAGTCTCGCCGTCTCGCGAGGCCTTGCCCTGGCCGGTAGGCGAGCATCCGCAGTCAGCTCAAACTCCACCTTGCCGACGGATTGCCGGGACTGACCATCGTAGGCAACAGCAAGCCGGATTTTTCTCGCCTTCGCTCTAACTAAGTACCTAGCGCATATTCGCCCTGACTTTATTGCACATCGCCATGTAAAATATTGGGCACAAAGGTAACAACTAGGGGCGGCACAGTGCATAAGAGCATGTTCAGGCAGTCAGCAATCTCTGACGACAACTTCGCACGCCAGCCGCAGCTAGCTATCGAAGCAGGATCTACCGACACCGTAGATACATCTCTCCTCTACGAGGAACTACGCCGCAAATATCAGCTTGGGACCTGTCAGCCTCTGGATGTAGACTTCCGGCAGCTAGTCAGCTGGACAAAGGTAGGAGACCAGCTAACTCATCAAATTCACCCTTACCCCGCAAAGCTACTCTCTTCGATCGCGCATTTTTTCGCGCGCGCTAGCTGCATCGTGAAGCCAAATAGCAACTTATTAGATCCATTTTGCGGATCGGGAACCGTTGCACTTGAAGCGTCCCTAGCAGGCCATCGTCCTCTGGTCTGTGACGCCAATCCGCTAAGCCAACTGATCACGAGGGTTAAAACGACGACGTACGACACCGAACGTCTGCGTACCATGACTGAGAGCGTAATTCGGCGTGCTGCAGCATTTCGGAGCGCTCCCGCAATCGACATCGTGAATTCTCATCTATGGTACGAACCGTTACGCAAGCGAAGCCTTGAACGCTTACTGCGTGCCATAACGGAAATACAGGACGACGCAGAACGAGATTTCTTCAAAATTTGCTTCTCGGTAGTTGCCAGAAAGCTAAGTTACGCAGACCCATCGATTTCGGTACCTGTCAGGCTAAAGAGAAAAGATAGTTTCTCCAAGGAAACAAGCTTGCGGATTGAGGAGCGGCTAACTTGGCTCGCGACAGCGTGCACCAGATTTGAGTTCAGAAAAATTTGTCATGCCAATATAGCAAGATTTGAAAAGACGCAAGCGATGTTCCCTATGCGGCTCCCTGCTGTTCATATAAGCAACGACGCGCGAGTGATTTGTGAGCCCGATATCCACGTCAATAAACGTGTTGCTCCAGCAAGTGTACAGATGGTAATAACATCTCCTCCATATGGCAGCGCGCAAAAGTATATAAGGGCTAGTAGCCTTTCGTTAAATTGGCTCGAACTGGCGAAACCAAGCGGCTTGGCGGCGCTGGAAGCGAAATCGATTGGACGAGAGCACGCCCCAGGAAAATCGACCGAAGTTGCTTTAACTCTTCCAAATGAATTCGAGTTACTGCTATCAAATATTAAGAAAAAGAATTCGTTAAGGCATGAAATAACACGAAATTATCTAGGCGACATGCAACAAGCACTATGTGAAATCTCCAAAGTTATCGCTCCGAACGGCCATGCAGTCATTGTCGTTGGCAACAACCAAGTCTCCGGCGAGACGTTGAGGAATGATGCTTTCTGCATATCGGCAATGGAATCATACGGAATGAAACTGGAAATGCATCTACTCGACAGCATTAAGTCTCGGAGCCTACTCTTGAAAAGGAATTCGTCAGCCCCTGCTATTTCGCGCGAGAGCATTCTCGTATTTTCGAAATCTATTGGACCAACCAAGACATGATTCTGGAAATCGAAAAAAAACTCGAAACGTTGGCCAGACATGCCTGGGACAATGAAGTAGATCTTCCGAAGATCCACAGATGGCGAGATAATTTTACCGGACGCGTATTCAATGAAACGATAGAACATGAATACTGTTTATTTATGCTTTCGAAGTTTATGTACTTTAGCCAGAGAATGGTAAAGGAAATGCTCCATTCCCTTTACCGAGACCATTTCCACGGCCCCCTCCGTCGGGAGATAAGAGTGGCAAATGAAGGAACTCGCGACTCAAGCCTAATCGATTCCGAATATAAAAAACAACTTCTAAAAACACGGTTCATTGGCTCTGGGAACGTTTCAGAAAGCGGGCCTCATCTATTATACTTATTTAGGCAGCTGAACGATCTTCCCGTGAGCTTGTTTACGGATTTCGGAACCGCGTTTAAAGAGGTGGTATCAGACAACCAACTGAAATATGTTCCAACTGATAAAACTATTACACGTTACGTAATTTTCGATGACGTCGTCGGCTCGGGTCGACAAGTAAGCGACTACCTTACGCTAAAGCTCGCTCGAATTCGCGAAGGCACACCTAATGCTGAATTAGAGTTCATGTGTTTATTCGCCGCTACCAAAGGGCTACAAGCATTAAATACTCCAGCGCTTTTCAATGGTAGAGCAAAATGTTTGTTTGAACTCGACGAGACATATAAAGCCTTCGGCACAAAACCGAGGTATTTCACAGACGCACCAACTTGGTTTGTTAGCAGTGATGCGGAGAAGATATCCCACATCTATGGAAATCCTCTTTTCAAACGTCATTCGTTGGGCTATCGCGATGGCCAACTCCTGCTTGGCTTTAATCATAACACGCCCAATAATACGCTTCCGATTTTCTGGAAAGATGGTGATCGAGTAGCGTGGACGCCAATTTTCAAGAGATATGAGAAAAAGAAATAAAATATGAATCAAGCAAATCCGTTCTCTCACATCCGCGCGTCAGACTATACCGACGAGGAGATTAATGCGTTATGGGTAGGGTTCGGCTCATCTGCGATTGATGCCGTAATTGAGCCTAATTCTCGCATTTCAAAGTATATTCTCGGTGGCAAGGGGTCGGGGAAAACGCACGTACTTCGCTACCACTCCTACCAAGTTGCTCGGAAGCGCGTTCACGATGAAACAGGTTTGTCAACATTAACCAAACAGAAATTTTTAGCAGTATTTTTACGAGCAGCTGCCTTTGACGCGAGTCGATTCGAAAACGTTTCCAGCAACAAAAACACTTGGCAACAAATATTCGGTATTTATTTTGAATTAATGTTGATTGAGGAAGTAGTAGACGCTTTATGTGAAGTCCAGTCATCTTCTGCACAAGACCAATTTGACGACAAAGCATTTTTGACCGAGATGGCTAGTATCACGTCAAACAAATCGCTTTTAACTTGCGCTTCGCTTGGCGATTTTTTACAGTGGATTAAAGACCAGCGTGGAAATATTGATGATGCAATCAACCACTGGGCTTTTACAAATCAACTTGATATAAGCATCCCCTTTAATCTCGGCTCAGCCGCGCTGAAGATCAACCAGGCTATAGCGAAGTGGCACCCGTTGCTCGCTTCGCTGAGATTAATATATTTAATAGATGAAATTGAAAATTTTTCGACGCTTCAACAAGAAGTAGTAAATACCTTTATCCGGTATGGCGAAGGGCAAGCTACGTTTAGGGTAACAGGAAGACTTTACGCGGTAAAAACATATGCAACCATCAACTCTGGCGAAGAGAACAGGGAAGATTCGGAGTACAAGATAACTGTGCTCGACGATATATTGAGAAAGCATCGGGGCTACCCTCAGTTTGCAAAAAAATTTATATCGAACCACTTGGTATCAGGCAGCTTCTCGGATCAAGAAAAACCTTCCCATCCAAACTTTTTCGATCCCAAGAAGAGTTTTGAAGAAGTTAAAACCGAGAATTTTTACGATGCAGCAATTCAAAATTTCAACCTAGATGCTGCTCGGCCTCACTTTATTAAGAATTTTACAAGTGCCATCTCCTCAAGTAAGAGACTTTTATCCACGGACACGACACCCGACCAAATTGCCCACACACTAACTAATGGTTTTCCGCTCCTACTACAGAAGTTAAACATCCTGCAATTCTGCAAAAAGTTTTCGGTTAGGATTAGTGCGAAGGATCTGGCAGAGAAGATTGTTAAGGATTGCGCTGACTTTACGCTAAATAAGCCAACTAAAGAAAAATATTACTCGGTCGCATATGGCCATTATGCAGGAGATTTATTCGCACAATTGTTTGCCGAAGCGCGGAGCAGCACTAAGCTCCCGTATGCAGGATTTGATACTTTCGTAAGGATGTCAGCTGGCAATCCGAGAAACCTGCTGATTATTCTTGGACGCGCTTATGATATCGCGTCTTTTAGAGCGATCGACTTTATCTATGACGAAAGCTTATCGATAGGCCTTCAGACGGAGGCAGTGCTAGCGTCGGCGCGGGTAGCGTACGACAAAGATGCCGGGTATGGGCCGATGGCGGAAAAAGCCAAAGCGGCAACAAACCGCTTCGCATCGGTTTTAAGGGCTGCAAGATATGCATTAAGAATCCCCGAAGTTTCACCTTTGGCGGTCAGTTTTTTGGACGACGATCTGTCGGATGAAAGCCGGGAAGTGCTCCAATATGCGATTCATTACTCCTTCATATTTGAAAACAGAAATGGAAGAAGGGACAGAAACACGCGTCGATTGAATAGAAAAATGCAGCTGAATCCGATGATGGCCCCTGTCTGGGGTCTCTCACTGGGAAGGAGAGGCGACTTAAAACTCACGCGACAGCTCCTGAATTATATATTTGACCCTGCTTTAGGAGATGAGTTTGAAAAGGCATTGAGAGAGCTGGACAGAACCTGGAATAATCCTTTCAGAATACGCTCAACCCGTCAGCCTCAAAAGGAGCTTTTCTGAAATGAGCACAGATTACTCCCTATTTTACCGACGAGCAGTGGATATAGAGAACATTCAAGAAGATTTGGAAGAGTTCGACATTTATATATCTGCATTTAATTCAAGCGAGCGCGTAACGAAGGTATTTTCTGAGGTTCGCGCGAGAAAGAAAATCTGGCTCATTCATCCGGAGTATGCGTACACTGCCGATCAGCTTCCGGTCGGAGCGATCGTCGTCACGCCGAGCGACACGAATGAAATATCACAGACCAAAGCCCTTTTCGATGAGGTTGGCGCGCCAGCTGGGCTAAAGATTTGCGTCGATATCACTGGCTTTATGCGCCATGTTTTGGTGTTTTTAGTCGTCGCGCTTAAATTGAGAAACGTTTCAGAAATCATTGCGCTTTATTCTGAGCCAGATGCTTATGCGAAACAGGAACATACCGTGTTCAGCACAGCCACGGGAAAAGCACGGGTTCTCAATGGGATGGGTGGCAAAACCTTCCAGAAGGCCGACGAGATGCTAATTCTCGCAGTTGGCTACGACTATAAGCTAATTAATGAAGTAACATCGGACAGAGATTACATGTCTGTTCATCCAATATTCGGATTCCCTTCTCTTAGCCCTGACATGTATCAGCAAAGCGCCATAAAGTCGTCTGAAAGCGGCAGCGCAACGTTCGCGCATTCTTGGGTAGGAAATAGACGTTTCGCGCCCGCAAACGATCCTTTTACCACCGCCGAAGTGATCCGAGAAATTGTTATGGAGAAAGAAAAAAGGAAACGCAATCAGCCTACAAATATCTATCTCGCTCCGCTTTCGACTAAGGCTCAGGCATTAGGATTTGCATTATTTTGGATATACGAGAAAAGTCCTCAACGGTCTATCGCTATGCTATTGCCGTCACTTGAGACGTATTCTAAAGAGACAACCACTGGCCTTAAACGCCTTTGGGCATATACTGTGGAGTTAGATCTGCCCTAGCTTAGCGCGTAACGAAACTGTTCGCCGTATCGCCACAAGCAAGCCAGAGAAACGCCTGGCATATGTCCGCTCGTCTGCCCGCTCACGCGCTCTCCTCCGATCTCCATTCATGTTTTAGAGTCCCAGAATGAGGCTCTGTGCGCTAGCATCCGCTTCTGACCAATTCCCTTGAAAAAAAAGTCGCTCGGTTAGACACTTGCATCTTACGAAAAGTCGTAAAAATTCTTGCTTGCCGACTTTTTCACGACAATGGACCTATTGCGGACTTCCGGTGAGTCCAATCCTAAAGTCTAATATTTGAATAAACCGGTAGAATAATTCCGCGCAGAATCAGCTTGTTAACGTGCGATTGTTGCTTTTGCGACTCCATGCAGATGATTGATGTGGCAAGGAACGCGGCAGATGGTGAGTCAGTCAACCAAGGCGCCAGACATCTTAACCAATGCGACCCAGCGCGGCATCTTTTTGCGAATAAATGTTGCAAATTCCTAGGTGAGCCTTCGACTCTGGATGAGCCCATTACGGCTAGCTTGGCAGCAATATCTGGCGACGCCAGTGCGTACCGTATATCGCCATTAGGATGATTGACCAATTCCTTAGGCGTTCCTTCGGGAACAAAAACGCCACATATCCGAGCATTTCATGGAAATACTCATCCTCATTCATTTGGCCGTGCAACCGGGCAAATGGTCCTAGAATTTCGGATACCAGGAGCCCTTTGAGGTTGAATATGTGCTTTTGCGGAGCGACTAAACTGCGGAACCAAGACGTTGCAAGCCTTGTTAAGGTTGAACCTTTAGCATGTTCTCAGGAGAAGGCTTTTGAAGCAACCTTAGCACCAACAAGCGTCAAGGTGTGCGCTTGGACGAGGCTGAGTAAAAACGCGGATCGGACAGCACGCCACTAACGCACGGCCTCTCAAAATGCCCTCTAAGACGTTTTCTCATGATCAGGAATGACGAAGTGACCCTTCAAAGATGCGGATCTCGCGTTTTTACACAGCCTAGGCCGGCAGCAGACCTTTTGCAAATGGCTCCCATACAACTTGTTGGTGCGTCGAGAATTTTGACTTGCTTGGGTAAGGTAAAAACGGCCTCCATACTGAACCTGTGACAACCGTTCAAAATAGACAATTTAGACTGATGAGCTCGCCTGGAACCGACGTACAGCCATATGAATTCTTCGGTCTTTGATCTTGATTATGTTTCAACAGAAGAACCAGCTATATTAAGATATTTTATATTACGACTTGAGAGCAAAATATTCTTACGCTGACTTTCGTGTCAAACGAATGTGAGAGGTTTTGTAAGATCAGTAAGCCAGCTTTGACTGTGACATTCAGGGCTTCACGTCCCATATTCTTACATTCTTACATTAAAACAAGAATCATTCTTAACGATTTATCTAGCTGTCTCCCGAGCCCCTGTCCTATCTTCTTATATTTTCCAAAACCTGCGTAAGAACGTAATAAATGAAAAAATCTTTTATATTCAATAACTTAAGCTCGAATTTACCTATTCCAAGAGTACAAAACACAGGATTTTCGCCAAAAAGCCACGTTATTAGCTAATTCTTTCCTAAAAACGAAAATTTTACGAATTCATGAGATTTCATAAGATATATTACGGCAGTGTTTTATCCGAAACACTTCATATAATCTTATCGAGAGAGTTACGTATGGCAAAAAAATCAACACCTAAGCCCCCCTTTATCCCCCTCGGCTACACTGGAAACATCTCACATTTCTGGTGTGTTCGTAGAAGCTGCATTCAAAGCATCGGACCTAACGACATCTTCAACCCAGGCGTATTGACGATGCTATGTGGCAGTGAATGGCTCAAGACAAACTATGCTTTTTTGAATAAGAGTGGGGTTCTTACAGTCAACTACAAAGATTGTGGCGCTGCCCTGATGGACTTGTGCGACAACAAAGGCCCTTATAGGATCAACGCAATCTACGGAACTGGTGTCTGGCGTGACGATGAAGATCCAGACTGCCTGATTGTCAACGCAGGCGCAGAGATCTGGCGCACGGACAAGGCCCCTCAGGAGCGTGTTGCCAACCGCTCGGTATACATTACGAGCCGCCCGTTGAGCCTCACACCTACCCAGCAGCAGGCCAGCATGGACGAATCCATGACTCTTCTCGATGCTTTTGGTTCGTGGAACTGGCGTAAAAAGAGCGATCCATACTTGCTGCTTAGCTGGCTCGCCTCAAGCTGGCTATGTGGGGCTCTTGACTGGAGGGTTCATGCTGCCCTAACTGCGCAGCCAGGCTTCGGTAAATCAACCCTTGCGACATTCCTAAAGGACCTCATGGGCGACTCGGTCGTCAAGGCCGCTGGATCCTCATCAGAGGCCGGACTTCGTCGCGAAATGGGTAAAGATTCGATGACCATCATGGTTGATGAAGCTGAACCAGAAGCGTCCAAGAACATTGAGCAGGTGATGAATTACCTCCGTTCAAGCAGTAGCGGCGATTTTGACATTAAGGCCAAGCATGGACATGTCGGTGTTGACACCTACACTGTTCGCTCCATCGGTTTGATCTCAGCCGTGCATCTTCCAGCTTTCAAGATCGCTGATGAAGGACGTTACATTCCACTCACGCTCGCTGGCCCGCCTGAGAATAAAGGCAAATTGCCTGAGGTTGTGGCGAAAGGAAAGCAATACGCCAATGACCTTGGCCTGAAGCTTCAGAGTCGCATGATTTATGCGTGGCCTCGTTTTAGAAAGAGCCAGGACGCGATTAGGGCTCTTCTGCTTAAAGAGACGAATGCCCGCCTGGCGGACACTCTCTCAACCGTGCTCGCTGCTGGCTGGTGTGCTCTAAACGACTCCGTCATCACTGAAGCAGAAGCGACAGCCCTTCTATCTACCGTCGATTTTGGTGACGAAAAGGAGCGGCAGGCTGAGCTCGCAGAAGATACAAGTGCCCTCGATCATGCCTTGGATACCATTGTCCCTCTGGGTATCGGGGACAAGACAGAACGAATGACCTTGCGTATGGCGCTGCATCACGCTGGAAATGGAGAACGTCGAGCAGATGGCGCCATCCAAGCGTATGGGCTCAGACTGATCGAAGAGGACGGCAAGCCGAGGCTGCTCATCAATGAAAAATCCGTCGAATTCAGACGTCTTTTCCGCGATACGAAGTGGGCATCAACTAATCTTGAGGTTGTGCTTAAGAGGTTGCCAGGGGCTTATCAAAAAAGGCATGGCTCGATACATATTGGAGGCAAGACGCATAGGCCAATTTCTCTTCCGATTGATCTGCAAGCTCATGACGTTGAATAACATTCAACAGTGTTGGTTTATTGCGAAAATAATGATCATCTAGCAAAAAATTGCGCAAAGGCATTTGATTGCCATTGCGCATTGTTGCGATAAGACTAGAATCTTCCCCGTTGTAACGAAAAACCGGGGTTCGAGCCCCAATTCATCAATTGTGTATGTACGGACTTACAGAGGAAAAGAAATGACTGGAACAAGAAACGAAATAAGTTTCAAATCATCGAAGGCAATAGTAGCCCAAAGTTCATCGGATGGCAACATCGTAGAGGCAACGTGTTCTACTTCTACGCAACACGACGCCCAGCTTGCTACCTATATGCAACAGATTAAGAAGGCTGCGTACCTTGAATACGACTTCTCGCCCTTAGGTGTAATTAGTGTTGTTCTACCAGAGGGCACAGGATTTTCATTCCAAACTCAGGAGATGACTTATGACATGATCGAGCACCTCGTGATGGCGTGCTTGCATGACAAGACGGTTATAGGCAACGATCTCTATACGAGTTACACCCTTAGCTACTGCTTGAGCGAAGATTGGCAGCCTAACTGCTCAATGAACATCCCGACCGTTGAGCGGGCTTTCCGCCTTTCCAACCCGCTCAAAAAGGGCCTTGAGGCACTTCCACAGTTTATGTCGATGACTGGCACCGAGTCTTTCGATGCGGCGATGGAGCGCATCTTCGAGTGGGATGAAGCATGTAATGGGAGCTTTTTCCGCGTCCGCGAGCTGATGCCTCATGCAATGGCTCGGATTTGCAGTGAGACCTTCGACAACACGGTGTTCCAGGGGAGTAATCAAATCATGTTCGAGGCAGACCGCAAGACAGCCTTCGTGAAGCGCCGGGCGTCTTTGACGCCCCCTGCTAAGCTCAACATGCTCAAATTTGATCTATGCGACCTTCCTGCTGCCCAGCATGAGTTCACACTGTGCATTGACAGCGTAATCAATGCCATCACGCGCGCACGGAAGGTAGTGTGAGATGAAATCTGTTGACCACACACGAACTCTTAAGATATCTTCTGATTTCACAAGAAAGAGATTAGACCATGTCCAAGAAGTCCGTATCAGAGCAGCCGGTGAAGAAGCCGTCCTTACCTACTGGGCAAGCCAAAGGACGTCCAGAGAGCACGCCGATCGATTTTGCGCGTACAAATTCCGTACCAAAGCTAATCATCACTGGGCGTGGGCAACTGAACGGGCGTGCAATGCATGCGATGCGCCTGAAGCCGGAGCTGATCGAGCGCCTCAAAGAGGTAGCCAATGGGCCTGTCTATCTGCTTGTTCAGGTAGCGTTAGAGAAGATGATTGCGGAGCTGGAGAAGTCCGAGGGTATCCAGGTGATCAAGGCAGAAGACTTGGGCTGATTGTGGCAGGGGGTGCGCTGTGAAGGCTTACCTCTACTTATACGACAAATATGAAAAGCTTACGCTGACACTACCCGAGGTTTGCCAGGAACTTAGCTTGGCAGTTGGCACCGCGCACAACATGATCAGCATGAAGAAGTTCCCCATCCCTACCCGAAAAGTAGGGCGAAACCTGATCGCAGACATTCGCGATCTTGGTGAATATTTCGATCGGGAGCGGCAGCAAGCCCGCGAAGCTTTTGCCAAGCGATAAGCACTTCACAGGCCCTCGGGCCTTTTTTTTCGCCCATCGTTCTATGGCAGCTGTGGCAGCGTTGTGTCACCGGTTGTGGCACAGCTTCCACAACTGCTTCCACAAAATAGACATTATTAGCCCATCTGCGGGGCTACAGACGTTTCATTCGGCCCCATCCATCATTGGGGCAACGGACAGGCGGCGGGATGGCGGCACGATGGCAGTAGTAGCCGGGATGGTCGAAGGAGTGCTCATGCTGAGGGTGTGGTCGCCTGGGAGCAGGCGATGAATACTGTCGAAAACGCGCCATCATAAGCCAAAGCTGTTCACGGTGCATGCATGCAGCCGGATCGGTTGTGGCAAGCGCCACGGTGCACGAACGCTAGACTTGAGAAAATATACCGTCGAGTTGGTTTCCGATTTCAGGTCGCATGCCAAGGCTTGGGCAGTGCTGTGCAAGCGCTGGGGGCTGACATGGTCAGGTTCAGGTCGTGTCCGAATGTCAGACCTGACACCGTAGTTGCGTCTACAAGTTCCAAATGAAAATGCCGTCCAGTCTTGACTGAACGGCATTAACCCAATAGGTAGCCTTTTATCGTCGGCGTGTTATGCAGCTGCCCGCTCGCGCTCCTCGGTGATCTCGTTCAGCTTAGTCCTGAACACAAGTGGCGCGGAGATATTTGGAATCGGTGCTTGTGGACCGCCAGCGCCAGACACCACTACACTCCCAAAGTTCAGTATTCGCCCCATAACCGATTGGTTGACCTGCACACTCTCGACCTTGGTGTTCTTGAGTTCAACTGTCTTCCGACTAATCAGACCAAACTTCGCGATCACACGCTTGTTGGTAATGACAAGCTCGGTCGTCAAAACATTGATGACAGCAATTGCAACGAACAGCAATCCTAGCCCCATGAAACTGACCGTGAGTATTCCAAGCAAGAAGAGAAACCACTGCGAAGCCCAAGAAACTCGAGCTTCGTACATGACCTGCTCATCTCCCGCCAAGTTGCGATTGACATACGATCCCATTCAAATCCCCTGATAATTTCAATTGGGAAATCATACTTGATTATGTACAAGCAACATAAAGAATCTATATAGTCATGCAATTCGCATAGCACCGAAACAACGTTGTGCAAAACTGCAAGTTGCCTTGATCGGGATTTGGAAGAAGCAAGAAGTTCATATGCCTAAAAAGTACGGCAACAATTGAACCGTGCGTTCCAGCCCAAATGGACATCAGAGTGACTGATGACCTGCAGCCCCGAAACTGGACGTCATGCCGTAATGCCGCCTCTCGTCAGCGAGTTTGCCGAGGACCCTACATCATCAACTGCAGAAACGCGCCACTGAAATCCACCGCCTTCTCCAGCACCAGATCGGCGCAATACGCGCCGTCAAACTTGACCTGTTTCTGGACGATGGCTGACATCGCGCCGTCACCGGCATGGCTGGAAGCCGATATTACGCAGTCCCACTGCTCTCCAGCTTTTTTCACTGTGGTGATCGCAAGGGAACGATCACTGATTTCAAAGGTTATAAGTTTCATCACATGTTCGCAAAATATGTGAAGAACTATACCCTAGAGCAACAGAATACACGCGATTCAGTTACCGCAAAACAACACCTGAAACGAATTTTTGTTCCGAATCTCGTACTTCATACCGGTGCTGCCAAAAACCGCAAGACCTGCCTGCAGTCCCCATGCAGGCAGGTCCCAGCTCACAACGCAGTATGACTTAGAAATCGACCTGCGCCGACACCAGCACCGTGCGTGGCGCTGCCGCCGTGCCAACGGTCGCCAGCGTGCTGCTCGACAGCCAGTAGCGCTTGTTGCCTGCATTCTCGACACTGGCACGCAGCACGACCGGCTTGCCCATCAGTTCGGTACGATAACGCGCGCCGAGATCAAAACGCGTCCACGACGAGATATACACGGTATTGGTGACATTCTGCGCCAGCTCCGCCGTGTGGATCGCGCGGGCATTCAGGCTCAGGCCGCTAATCCATGGCAAGTCCCAATCGACGCCGGCGTTGAACGCGTTCTTCGGCACCCCAGTGGCTTTCTTGCCTTCGTTGATGCCTCCGGCTGTGCGCTGCTGCTTGGCGTTGTAGAACGTGGCGCTCGTCATCAGGCGCAGGCCCGGTGCGGCTTCGCCGACCGCCGACAATTCCAGGCCGCGGTTGCGCTGCGTGCCGTCCAGGCTGTAGACCGTCGTCAGCGGATCGGTGATGGCGTTAGGACGGTCGATCTGGAACACGGCGGCGCCGAGCAGTATGCGGCCGGTATCGACTTTCGTGCCCACTTCGTATTGCTTGGACTTGAACGGGGCGAAGACTTCACCGGCGTTCGCGGCCGTGGCCGGGGCGGTGCTGCCGCGGGTCAGGCCTGACGTGAAGTTGGCGTACAGCGACACGTTTTCCATCGGCATGACAACCAGGCCAGCCAGCGGCGACACGGCGCTTTCGCTGTATGAGCTTGTCACAGCGCCGCTTGGCGCCACGTTGTCAGCCGCTACCTTTTGCTTGCGCAAGCCGCCGGTGAACAGCACGCGGCCGTCCAGGAACGTCAGCGTGTCGGTCAGCGAGACGCTCGACAGCTCGGTTTCCGACGTCTTGGTCGGCGCCAGACGGTTGCCCGTCATCGGCGTGATCGCCACCGGGTTGTAGATGTTCGACAGCTGCGACGAGCTGGCCGGGGCCGACAGGTAGAAGCTTCCCGCTTCACTGTCCAGGCGCGAGACCGAGGCGGTGATGAAGTGCTTGATGCCGGCCGTGTCCAGGCTCAGGCGGGCGCCGACTTCGCCGGTCTTGCTGCGCCCATAGGCGTCGTACCAGGCGTTGGTCAGGCGGAAGTTGCCGGCAGCGTCGACCGCATTCAGTGCGCGCGCCGTCGGGAAATCCTGTTCGCTGGCACCGTAGTGGTAGCCGGCCGTCGCGTAGACCATCAACTGCTTCGACACATCGTACTCGAGGCGCGACGCGATCGTCGCATCGCGGAACTCGAGGTCGGCGCCGCGGTACACGGCGCGGTGGCCCGACGGCGGCGCCGGGATCGACGCGATGTCGGGCCGGAAGCTGTTCTGCGCGCGGAAGTTGTCGGTCTTTTCTTGCTGGCCGTAGCTGTCCAGGGTCCAGCGCAGTTTCGGCGAGCGGTAGTCGAGCGCGATCGCGGCCAGGCCGAAATCCTGCTTGCCGTCGTCGATATTGGTGTCGCCGCCTCGGATCACGCCATTGACGCGCACGCCCCAGGCGCCGTTGTCGCCAAAGCGGCGGCCGACGTCGACATGGGTGCCAAACAGCGCCTGGCTTTCATAGGTGGCCGTCACGCGCGTCAGTGGCTGGTCGCCAGCGCGCTTGGTCACGATATTGATATTGCCGCCAACGCTGCCGTTCGGGCTGATGCCATACATCAGCGTGCCAGGGCCCTTGAGCACTTCGACGCGCTCCATGATGGCGGCCGGCATGCGGTTCGACGACGACAGGCCGTACAGGCCGTTCAGGCCGACGTCGCCGCTGGTGACATTGAAGCCCCGGATCTGGAAGTCTTCGCTGAACCCGCCGGTCGACGTCATCACGCGCACCGACGCTTCATTGACGACGACGTCGGCCAGCGTGCGTACCTGCTGGTCTTCGAGGATCTGCGACGTATAGTTGGTTGTAGAGAACGGCGTCTTCATGATGTCCGCCTCGCCCAGAATGCCCAGGCCGCCGCTGCGTCCGATCTGGCCGCCAGCGTAGGCCGGATCGGCCTGTACTTTCGCACCGGTGATGATCACCTTCTCCACCGCAGGCCCTGCCTCCTGCGCATTGGCGGCAAACGGCAGCACCAGCATCGGCGCCGAGGCGACAGCACCAACAAGCGCGCTCCTGATCAGGCGCGACAGGATCGATTCGACGGGTGGGCGCAGCGGAGCATTGGCGTGTTGGGTCATGGTTTGGCGATCGTAAGGTGCGAAAAACCGGGATTCTAACAGAGATGAGAATCATTATCATCCTCATTCGCATTCTCGAAGGCTTGCTATTGCTGCGACGTACGACAAGGTGAGGCGGTCAGCGCAGGCTTGAATACCGACTGAAAAATTTATTTCAACAAATTCGATAAAGAATTTAATGCCGCACGGAAATGTGTCGCCTTGTACTCATGAGAGCGAGTGACGCACTCGACATACAGAATTCTTCCCCTACATTTTCGGAGTCCATCATGCTGAGCCTGCACACCAACAACGCTGCCCTGTCCGCACAAA